>Ga0209640_10002177_pt1 | contig 17025 bp, 20 predicted proteins | sample RifCSP10_1_FD_184018 | JGI IMG/M metagenome (GOLD analysis project Ga0209640, IMG submission 184018) | Soil microbial communities from Rifle, Colorado - Rifle CSP2_sed 10_1 (SPAdes) (version 2) | ecosystem: Environmental > Terrestrial > Deep subsurface > Rock core/Sediment | place: Rifle... | reverse complement strand
GAGCGGGCCCGGGAATTCGATCGCCGCGGCGGCTACGGTTTCTCGTTCGAGCGGCTGCTCGACGATCGCGACCGGCGCGGCGAGTGAGATCGGCGAAAGATAATTCCATCATGTGAATCTCCCCCGGGAGCGCCGACCTCGATCGCCGCCGGATATGCGATAATCCGGGAATCCGGAAATTGGAGGCGATCATGGATGTCGTCAAGCTCGGCAAGAAGGGGCAGGTTTCGCTGCCCGCCTCGGTGCTCCGCAAGCTCGGGCTGGAGGGCAAGGCAACGCTGCTGGTCGAAGCGACCGACGACGGCGCGGTGATCCTGCGACCGGCGGCGGTATATCCCGTCGAGCTGTATTCCGACGCCCGCTTGAAAGAGTTCGAGGAAGCCAACCGGATCTCCGCGACGGACGCGAAGCGCTTGCAGAAGGCGCTGCGGCGGCGCCGTCGTTGAAGCTCTTTCTTGACGCCAACGTCGTTTTCAGCGCCGCGCACCAGGAAGCCGGCAACGCGCAGGCGCTCGCCGCTCTCGCTCGCGCGGGCAGGTGCGCGCTTCAAACCTCGGCTCACGCGGTGGAAGAAGCACGGCGCAATCTCGCGCTCAAGTCGAAGGGCTACGAAAGCCGGCTTGCCGACCTGCTGGCGAGCATCGAGCTGGTGACCGAAGCGCCCACCGCGTTCGTCGAATGGTCGCGCGAGCAGGGACTCCGGCTCAAGGACGCGCCGATCCTTGCGGCCGCGGTGCACGCGGGCGCCGACATCCTCGTGACGGGCGATGCGCGCGATTTCGGCGCGCTCTACGAGCGCACGCTCCGCGGTGTGCAAGTGCTCCCGCCCGCGCGCGCGCTCGCGCGCGTCCTCGACGAAGCAGGCGTCTGAGGCGCTCACTCGATCACCTCGTCGGCGTCCACCGCTGCAGGGCCGATACCTCGGATGTTCGATTGACATCATGACATCAACAAAATTATGCTTTGATGCATGAGAACCACCCTCAGCCTGGACAAGGACGTCGCCGCGGCGATCACGCGGCTGCGCAAGATGCGCAAGGTCGGCCTGAAGCAACTGGTCAACGAGGCGCTGCGCCGCGGGCTGGGGCAGATGGCGTCCACACCTCCGCCGCCGCGCCAGGCGTTCCGCACCAGGACGGTTTCGCTGGGGCGCTGCCTCGTCGGCAACGTGGACAATGTGTCGGAAGTGCTGGCGGTCGCCGAAGGCGAGACCTTCAAGTGATCCTGGTCGACGCGAACCTGCTCCTCTACGCGCACGTCCAGTCCTTTTCGCAGCACCAGCGCGCGCGGCGCTGGCTGGACGAGCGCCTCAACGGCGCGGCGCCGGTCGGCCTGCCGTGGCCGAGCCTGCTCGGCTTTCTGCGAATCAGCACCAATCCACGCGTGTTCGAGCAACCATCCCCTGTCATCGATGCCTGGCGCCAAGTGCTCGACTGGCTCGCCTGCGAACGCGCCTGGATCCCGCAGCCCGGCGAGCGCCACCGCGAGGTCCTCGGCGAGCTTCTTGCCGCGCCCGGAGTGCAAGCGAATCTCGTGCAGGACGCGCATCTCGCGGCGCTCGCCATCGAGCACGGATTGATCCTGTGCTCGACCGATGGCGACTTCGGCCGCTTCACGGGATTGCGCTGGGAGAACCCGCTCGCGGCCGGCTGAACCGCACTCGCGAATTCGCCTCATTCGATCACCTCTGTCGCGCGCAGGAGCACCTCGACCAGTGCGAATACGGCAAGACGCCTGTTCACTCGATCCCCCAAGGTCCTCACGAGGCAGCGCGAGCACCGGGCATCGCCTCGCACAGAATCCGGCAAATACCGGTGCAGCGCGCAATCTACACCAGTCGAACACCAATTGGCGGTTTCATGCTTGAGCGCGGCCGGGGATCGGGGTATCTTGGATTGGCACCAAGTCCCGCACCGAACAGATGATGAGGAGAATCCGGCAACCTGTCGAGCCGCGCTTCGAACGTTCAGCGCGATGGCTGTACGACGCGCACCAGCGCCGAGAGCAATTCGGGCCGCTGCCGGCGGAGCTTGCGCCGAAATCGGTCGCCGACGCGTATGCGATTCAGGCCGCCTACGTCGGACTGCGCCGTGAGCATCTCGGCCCGGTGGTCGGCTACAAGATCGCGCTGACCACGCAGGCAATGCGCCGGATGATCGGCATGAACGATTCGATCGCCGGCGACATGCTCGAGAAAACCGTTCTCCGCGGACCGGCACGGGTGCGCGCCGCGGACTACGTCCGGCTCCTGGTCGAGTTCGAGATCGCGATCGAGCTTGCCGATGATCTGCCCGTGGTCGGCGCCCCGTACACGCGCGAAACCGTCGCGCAATCGGTGGGCGCCGTCATGCCCGCGATCGAGCTGGCGGACGACCGCAATGCCGATTACTCAGCGGTCGCCGCTAATCCCCTGATGCTGATCGCGGACAATGCCTGGAACGAAGGTGCGGTGCTCGGCGCGCCGGTGCGGGACTGGAAGCGGCTCGACCTCCAGGCGCTGCAGGGTGTAGCGACGATCGACGGCAAGCGGATCGGGGAGGGGCGCGGCGCCGACGTGATGGGTCATCCGTTCGAGGCGCTTGCCTGGATCGCCAACAATCTGGCGAGTCGCGGCCTCGGCCTCTGGCGCAGCGACGTCGTGATCACCGGCAGCCTCATCACCACCAAGTTTCCCAAGCCGGGCCAAACGGTACGCTTCGACGCAGGCGAGCTGGAATCGGTTGAGCTGCGGGTAGAGTAACGCTGCGCCGAGCGGCGCGCTGCTTCAGTCGTCGGATTCGCCCGGTTCGTAGAGCGCTTCGCGGCCGATGCGATCCAGGCACAGTTCCGCGGTCCAGGGAAGCATCAGAGCGCCGCAGCGCGAATCGCGGTATAGGCGCTCCAGCGGCAGGTTCTTCAGCATCGACTGGCCGCCGCAGGTGCGGATCGCCAGCCGGCACAGGTCGTTTGCGTTTTCCATGATCGTGAACTGGGCCGCGTACGCCCGAAGCCGCGCATCCTTCGGCGGATCGATCCGCGCGTCCTCGAGCATGCGCAGGAAAAGCGCACGCGTCTGTTCCAGCTTGATCCACATTTCCGCGACCGCGATCTGCTTGGTGGCATACATGCGGCGCTTGACCGGAGCGATGGTCTCGATCTCGCCCCTCAGGTACTGGACGGTGAACTGATATGCCGCCATTGCGATGCCCATGTAGGTGGGGGCGAGCGTCGTGAACATGTGCGGCCAGCGGTTGGCGGCCTGGAAATAAACGCCGCGCGGCATGAGCGAAGCGTCGTCGGGAACGAACACGTCCTTGAAGACGAGGTTCCGGGAAACCGTGCCGCGCATGCCGAGCGGATCCCAATCGCCGACGATCTCGAGCCCCGAGGCGTCGCCCGGCACCGCCAGGTAGAGCGTATCCTGCATCGAGCGATCGGGCTTGTCCTCGGTGCACAGGATTCCGTAATAGTTCGCCGCGCCGGAAAGCGAGGCGAAGATCTTCTTGCCGTTGATCCGCCAGCCTCCGGCCACCTTGGCGGCGAGCGTGCCGAACGGCGCCCTGCCGGCCGCTGCGGCGCTGCCCTCCGAGAACGGTTGCGCGTAGATCGCGCCGTCCTTCACCACCCGCCGGAAGTGAATGGCGCGGTGCCGCTCGTGCTCCTCGCGTTGCGCATCGGTCATGTCGAGTTCGTCGGCAAGCGCGCCGGGCCAAAGCGTCGAGCAGGCATGCATGTTGAACGTGAGGGCGGTCGCGCCGCAATACTTTCCGAGCGTCGCCGACACCACGGCGTAGGTCCTCAGATCCGCGCCGCGGCCGCCGAACTCTTCCGGCACGCACAGTCCGAGCATCCCGGCGTCCTTCAGCTCGGCGTAGTTCTCAAACGGGAAGCTCGCCTCGCGGTCGTAACGCTCGGCGCGCGCCGCGAACTTCGGCCCAAGCGATTCGGCGAGCGCGAGCAGCTCGCGCTGCTTCGCGGTCAGGCGATAGCCGGAGCCGCAGATGGAATAGCGTTCATCGATCATAGGCGATGGCGCTGCAGAAAAGCGAGCAGGGCGGCGTTGAAGGCTTCCGGCTGGTCCATCGGCCCGAGATGGCCGCACCCTTCGAGCACGACAAACTCAGCGCCCGGGATCATCGTTGCCATCCGTTCCATGACCGGGGCCGGCGCAACCTTGTCGTCGCTGCCCGCGACGAGAAGAACGGGGATCGATATTTTCGGAAGCTGTTCGCGGCGATCGAAGGTCGTCAGCAACGCGACCGCCTTGCGGTACGTCTCTGGCGGAACGCCTGCCATGATTCGCTCGGCATGTGCCAGGCCACCGGGTTCCGATTCTGTTCCGCGCATCGAGGGCATCAGCTTCGCGGCAATTTCCTCCATGGTCCTGCCTTCCTCGAGCGGCTTGAGCCGCTCCTCGATGAATTGGCGCGCGAAGGCGCTTCCGGTACCGCCGAACGCCGGGCTGGTGAAACAAAGGGCGAGGCCTTTGACGTGCCGGGGATGCCGCGCATACGTTTCCTGGGCAACGAACCCCCCCATGCTGTGGCCGACCAGCACCACCGGGCCGTCGTCGAGCGCGCCGATCAGCCGGACGAGAGCAGCCGACACCTGCTCGAGATCGTAGGGCTCTACGCTTGCGCTTTCGCCGTAGCCGGGCTGATCCCACGCATGTGCGCCGTAGCCGCGTGTCGCGAAGAACGGCAACTGGGCGTCCCATGCGTGATGTCCCCCGCCGACCCCGTGCAGGAATACCAGCGAGGTCAAGCAAGCTCTCCGGCCAGCTTTCCGTTCTCGACGATGATCTTGCCGTCCAGCCGAATCGTGCAGTTGCGGAAGGGCAGGTCGTAATGACCGAGGGTGTGGCGGCCTGCGACTTCATTCGCGCCGGTGGAATACAGGAAGTTCCCGGCAAAGGCACGCTGCTCGGTGCCGTTGACGTCGCGCCGGTCGTACATCACGAGCGCGTCCCAGCGTGCCCTCGGATTCATGCCCCAGCCGACGTGCGACACCGCGTACGCCTCGCGATCGCCCCAGGCGGAAAAATATTCGCGCATCAGATTGGCATCGAGCGAATCGCCCTCGATTGCGGTCACATAGTCGTTTTCGATCCGCAGGCGCACCGTGGATTCGAGGTAGCGCTTGAAAGTCAGGTTGAGATCGCCCGGCGCCATGACCAGGGTGCCGTTCACGCTTTTCGCCTGCGGGAAGCACAGGCACAGGCCGCCGGGCCAATGCGAGAGCGTTCCGGGTTTCTCGGTGTAGCCCCAGACGCCTCCTACTCGCGCCCCTTCGACGCGGATCGCGAGGTCGGTCCCGGCCGCGGAAGCCACATGCATCGCCTTCGCGTTCTTCAACAGCCCCATCCCTGCCCTCACCTTCTGCTCGTCGGCAGGGGAGGGGGCCAGGCGCTCCAGCACGTCCGGGTGCTCATTCGAGACGTAAAGCACCCGTGCGCCGCCTTTCAGGATCGCGGGCAGCTCGGCCGCATGCATGAGTCCCTCGACGGTGCAGTCGACGACAAACACGGACGACGCCAGCGCGCTGATCGCGGGCCCAAGGCCCTGCAGCGCAACCGTGGCGCCGGTCGAGCGGACCGGCACCGCCGCAGTCTGGCGCGGCGTCGGCACGGTCACATGGAACGGGCGGGCACCGAGGCGCGCGAGAGCAAGTTCGGCGAGCTGCACATTCAGCACCCGCGACTGCGACTCGGAAAGAATCGCGCAGACATCGCCCGGCGCTACCTTGCAGCGCGCGAACACCTCCGCGAACAGGTCGATCCACTTGGCTTCGATGCGGTCTGCAATCATGCCGGGCCTACGGTAGCAGTAAGGAAGCCGGACTGCCAATCGGCTAGAATCGAAACAGATGATTGTCTACGACCTGCAGTGCGCGAGCGGGCACCGCTTCGAGGGCTGGTTCGCCTCGCCGGACGACTTCGCGTCACAGAAAAGTCGCGGCCTGGTGAGCTGCCCGACGTGCGGCGTGCAACGGATCGATCGCGTGCCTTCGGTGACCCGTTTCAATTCGGGCGTGCCTCAGCCGGCGCAGGCCGAACAGCGGCCAAACGAGCTGGCGGGGAAGGACCCGATGGCGATCGCCCAGATCCTCTATTCACGGATGATCGACGAAATGCTCCAGAAATCGGAGGATGTCGGGAGAGCGTTTCCGGAGGAAGCGCGCAAGATCTATTACAAGGAGGTGCCCTCCCGCTCGATCCGCGGCCAGGCCTCCTCGGAGGAACATGCCGACCTGGTCGAAGAGGGAATCCCGGTGCTCCGCCTTCCGATCCCGCCGCCGGACCTTCTTAGTTAGCAATGTGTATTATGTCAAATCGCCTCACGGCTTAGACACGCTGCTCAACCAATCGCCGCTATTCCACCGCCCCAGCCCGTTTTAACAGTTCCACGAAATCCGTCATCCCCCGCTGCCTCGCAATCGATAGCGCCGTTTCCCCCTTGGGGCCTTTGACTCGCACCTCGGCGTCCTCGTAAAGCAGCGCTTTCGCCGCTTCCAGGTGGCCGCCTCTTGCGGCGAGCATCAGCGCGCTATAGCCATTGGGTGCGATAGCGTCCTTCTCCGCCCCTTTGGCGATCAGATATCGAATGACCGCCGCGTGGTTCTCAAAGGCGGCGTAATGAATTGGCGCCCAGCCCCTGTGGTTGAGCTCGGCGCCGTGTTCGACCAGCAGTCGCGCGATGTCCAAGTCACCACGCAAGCTCGCCATCATCAGGGCCGAATCCCCGAACGGACTTCGTTTGGTGACGCTGGCTTTGCGATTGATGAGCAACGCTACGAGGTCCCGATGCCCAAGCCGCGATGCCATCATGAGGATGGTGTTGCCCTGCGGGTCCGCGGTATTCGGGTCGAGCCCGCGGTCCATAAGGCGTTCCACTGTCGTTGCATTGCCGTCCTGAATCGCCTTGAGCAGCTCATCGTAGGCCTGGCCGAATACGCCTGAATTGGCAATGCAAAGTACCAATAACACAGCACCTTGTAACGACTTCGAGAGAAACAACCTTATGTCCTTGGGAGCCGTGAAAGCATCTCCGACGCGTGCAGCCTGGCATTGACCGGATGGCGCGCGAGCGCCCGGTTGCGGCCCATCTCCCGCGCGTAGCTGAGCCAAACGCGGCTCTCCATGGCTTGTGACGCGATTGCCGGGGTGAACCGCCGCGGCAAGCCGAGTGACGCCAGGGCGCTGTCGAACGCGTGTTTTTGCAGCACTTCCGCAAGCAACTCCAGTGCATCGCGGTCTTTGACGCCTTCCAGCTCTGCGGTTTCACCACGAGCAAGCGCCTTGAGGATGCGATCGATCCGCTCGCCGCGCTCGCCGCTCGCGTATTCGAGCGCCCGGAGCGGCGCGCCGCCCGCGAATGCAAGCCAGCGGGCCGCCTCATCGACACCCTGCGCCCCGAGCCATGCCAGGGCCGCGGCCGCGGCGGGAAGCGCCACAGGCGCTGGAACGCAGCGACTCCGGATCGTTGGCAGAAGATGCGACGGACGGTGCGACACCAGCAGAAACACCGCCGCTTGCGGGGGTTCTTCCAGGCTTTTCAGGAGCGCGTTCGACGCATGCGGATTCATCGCCTCGGCCGGATGCACGATCGCGACGCGCCGGCCCCCGCGATGCGAGACGAGATTGAGGAAGTCTGCAAGGGCACGCACCTGCTCGATCCTGATCTCGGCGCTTGGTTTGCGTTTCGGCCGGTCGACACCCTCGTCTTCATCCTCGCTTGCCGTTTGCCGCGCCATCGTCTCCGGTTCGACAAATCGCATGTCCGGATGATTCCCCGCCAGAAACCATCTGCACCCGTCGCAGCGTCCACAGGGCGCGGTTCGTCGGCCCGGCGCTTCGCAGAGCAGGAGCTGCGCGAAGCGCTCCGCGAGGTGCAGTTTTCCTACGCCCTGAGGACCGCTCAGGAGCAGCGCATGGGGCAGCCGCTCAAGCTGCCCCACCAGGCGATTCCATGCGTCGGACTGAAATGGAAGATCCACGGCGATTATTCAAATCCGAGGTGCTTTTCCAGCTCGGTCCTGATCTTCTCGACGGCACTTGCGCCGTCAATGAGGCGAATCCTGGAAGGTTCGTCGCGGGCGAGCCTCGCGTAAGCAGCCCGCACCCGGTCGAAAAACGCTTCGTCCTCGCGCTCGAATCGGTCGGGCGAGCGCCCCGCCGATGCCAACCGCTTTCGACTCACTTCGTACGAGCAGTCGAATACCAGCGTCCGGTCCGGCGCAAGGCCGGCATGCGCGGCCTCGGCAAGCCGCTCGATCAAAGGCATCGGGACACCCTTGCCGCCGTTCTGGTAGGCGACGGTCGCATCGCCGAAGCGGTCGCACAACACCCAATCGCCGCGTTCGAGCGCCGGGCGGATGACGTGTTGCACGTGGTCGGCGCGTGCCGCGAAAAGGAGCAGCGTCTCGGCGAGCGGATCCATCGCGTCGGAAAGGACGAGCGAGCGCAGCTTTTCGGCGAGCGGCGTTCCTCCCGGCTCGCGCGTCACGACGACCGTGTGCCCGGCCGCGCGCAGCCGCCGCGCGATCCAGGGGATGTGAGTCGACTTTCCCGCGCCGTCCACCCCTTCCACGGTGATGAAACGGCCGCGCTCGCTAGCGTGCGCCATTCAACTGGTATTTTCGCACGGCGCGGTTATGCTCCTCGAGCGTTCGAGAGAATGCGCTCGTGCCGTCGCGGCGCGCGACGTAGTACATCAGGTTCGTATTCGATGGATGCAGCGCCGCGCGCAGCGACGCGAGCCCGGCCAGCGCGATCGGCGTGGGCGGCAGGCCCGGACGGGTGTAGGTGTTGTAAGGCCCATCGGTGAGGAGGTGGATTTTCTTCAGGTTGCCGTCGAACCTTTCGCCGAGCCCGTAGATCACGGTCGGATCGACCTGCAACATCATTCCGGCGCGCAGGCGGTTGACGAGCACGCCGCCGATGAGGTCCCGCTCGGACCCGCGCCCGGTTTCCTTTTCGATGATCGACGCCATGATGAGCGCTTCGTACGGGCTCTTGTACGGCACCGCCGGGTCGCGCGAGTCCCATTCCTGCGCGAGGTGGCGCCGCAGCGCAGAGTGCGCACGGCGCAGGACGGCGAAATCGCTCGACCCTTTGGAAAAGAGATACGTGTCGGGAAAGAACAGCCCCTCCGGATGGGTCTCGGAGGCACCCAGTTTGGCGAGGATTTCCGCATCGGGAAGGCCCAGCGTGTTATGGCGCAAGGACGGACTCGAATCGAGTGCGGCGCGCATCTGCCTGAACGTCCAACCCTCGATCACCGTCAGTTCGGCCTGCATCACATCCCCGCGGGTGAGCTTGTCGAGCAGCTCTAGCGGCGTGAGCGGTGCGGCGATCTCGTAACTGCCCGCTTTGATGTCCTGTGCGCGGCCAAGAGCGCGCGCCAGCACTTCGAATTGCAGGCGCCCTGCTCCCACGCCGGCCTCTTCCAGGCGCTGCGCGGCAGCGCGAAAACCCGTTCCTGCCGGGATTTCAAACTCTGCGGGAAGATTGCGCACCGTCAGCGGGGCCGTCACATACCATGCCGCATACCCGGCGGCCGCGACCAGGCAGGCGACTGCGGCGAAAAAGGCAATCTTGAGAGTGCGGAGCAACGGCAACCGGTAAAATTGCCATTTTACGATGGAGTCCAGGGTGAACCACTCGGCTGCCGAGCTCCGGCAGTTCGGTCTGCTTGCGGCGAGCGGCGACGACGCCCGTGCCTTTCTGCACGGCCAGTTGACGAACGACATCGAGCACCTCGCCCCTGACCAGGCGCGCATGGCGGGATGGTGTTCGGCCAAGGGGCGGCTGCTCGCGACTTTTCTGATCGTTCCTCACGAGGGGGCATACCTGCTCCAGGTGGCGCGCGACCTCGCCGCCACGGTCGCGAAGCGGCTCTCGATGTTCATCCTTCGCTCGAAAGTAAAGCTCGCTGACGCGAGCGACGCGTGGGTGCAGTTCGGCCTCTGGGGAGAAGGTGCAGAGAGAGTTCTGAGCGGCTTCGAAATCCCGCTGCCTGCGCAAGTCATGCATGCTACGCGTCGCGAAGGCCTGATCGCCGTGTGCGTCGCGGCTCAACGCTATCTGCTTCTTGCCCCCGCAGCGGAGCGCGCGCGGCTCGCCGCGCCGCTCGCCGCCGGCGACGCGCAGGCGTGGACACTGGAAGAAATTCATGCCGGACGTCCGCTCGTGACCCAGGCGACCCAGGATCAATTCGTGCCGCAGATGGTCAATTTCGAGCTGGTCGGCGCAGTGGATTTTCAGAAGGGCTGCTATCCGGGACAGGAAATCGTCGCGCGCGCCCAGTACCGCGGCCAGGTCAAGCGCCGGATGGTGCGGGCGCGCGGCGCCGTGGCGCTGAGTCCGGGACAGGACCTGTATAGCGACGACCTGCCGGGACAGGCGAGCGGCACCGTGGTGAGCGCGGCTCCGGCGCCGGATGGCGGTATCGAGTTGCTGGCAGTAGTGCCGCTCTCGGCGCTGGAGCAGAAACTTGCGATCCGTGTCGCGCCCGGCGGCACGGCACTCGAATTGCTCCCCCTGCCCTACCAGACGTGACGAACTACTACGTCTACTACCGCGTGGACCCGGCGCGGCTTGCGGAACTACGAGGCGCCGTCGCTGAACTGTTCGCCGCGGTGGAAAGGGAAACCGGCGTTCGCGGCAGATGGATGCACCGGCGCGACGAGGCGACGACCTACATGGAGGTGTACGAAGGGGTGAAAGACGATCTGGCGTTCGATACCCTGCTCGCGCGCGAGTGCGAGCGGCTCGGCCTCGCGCGGCTCCTCGCCCCCGGGGCAGCGCGCAGGCAGGAAATTTTCACCGACGAGTGACGGGAAAAACCATGGCGGACAAGGACGACATCAAGGAAGGCAAGGATTTCGGCGTCGGCATCCCTCAGGAGAACAAGCCCTTCTACGTCAAGGGCGCGGGCGCTCTCGACTGGGGCATGCAGAACCGCCTCGCGCGCATCTTCAACCCGGCTTCCGGCCGGACAGTGATGCTCGCGTTCGACCACGGCTATTTCCAGGGTCCAACGACAGGTCTCGAGCGCATCGATCTCAGCATCGTGCCGCTCATTCCGTATGCCGACGTGCTGATGTGCACCCGCGGCGCGCTGCGTACCATGATTCCGCCCTCGGCGACCAACGCAGTGGTGCTGCGTTGCTCCGGCGGGCAAAGCATTCTCACGGAGCTTTCGCGCGAGGCGATCGCCGTGGACATCGAGGACGCGATTCGCCTCAATGCCGCCGCGATCACCACGCAGATCTATATCGGCGCGGAGTACGAGCATCAATCGATCAAGAACCTGATCCAGCTCATCGACACGGGCAACCGCGTGGGAATTCCGACCATGGCGGTGACCGGCGTCGGCGCCGAAATGAAGCGCGACGCACGCTATTTCGGCCTGGCGACGCGGATTGCCGCCGAACTGGGCGCGCACTACGTCAAGAGCTATTTCGTCGAGGAAGGCTTCGAGCGCGTCTGCGCCGGTTGCCCAGTGCCGATCGTCATCGCGGGAGGCAAGAAACTGCCCGAGCTGGATGCCCTGACCATGGCCCACAAGGCGATCGACCAGGGGGCGGCCGGCGTCGACATGGGGCGGAACATCTTTCAATCCGACGACCCGGTCGCGATGATCCAGGCGGTCGGCGCGGTCGTGCACAAGAGCGAGACTCCGCAGCGGGCGTTCCGGCTCTACCAGCAGCTCAAGGCCGGCGCGGCGGGGAGGAAGAGGGTCTCGGCATGACGGCGCCCGGGCGATGTGCCTGATCCTCGTCGCCTGGCGCACGAATTCCGATTTTCGGCTCATCGTCGCCGCGAATCGCGACGAGTTCCACGCCCGTTCCGCCGCCGCCGCGACATTCTGGAAGGACCAGCCGCAGATCCTCGCCGGGCGCGATCTTGAAGCGATGGGCACCTGGATGGGCGTTACGCGAAACGGGCGCTTCGCTGCCGTTACCAATTACAGCGGCGGCCGCGAGCCGCGCGCCGTCGAGTCGCGCGGGGCGCTTGTGACGCGCTTTCTCGCAAACGGTGCGGCGCCGGAACACTACGTCGCCGCAGTCGCGCACCGGGGCGCCGACTATAGTGGTTTCAATCTTCTGGCGGCCGATGGTGACGATCTCTGGTGGTACTCGAATCGCGACACCGCACCGCGGCGCCTGGAGCCGGGTATCTACGGTCTCGGGAACTTCCTGCTCGATTCCCCGGACGTGTCCGAAAGCAAGTCGCGCTTCGCCAGGGAGATCGAGTTTCCTCCTGCAATCGAACCGCTCTTCGGCGTCCTTGCGCCCGCGAGGATCGTCGCGCCCGAATACGGCACGCGTTGCGCGACCGTTTTGATCCACGGCAGCGACGGCCGTCTGCAGTTCGCGGAACGCGCATTTGACGCAGACGGCGGCGAAGGCGAAACCGTACGCTACGAGTTTGGCGTGAGCGCGTAGAAGGGCAGTACAACGTCGCGATCGACGCGCCAGATCAATCAGAATGGCGGCGTCTTTAATCGCGCTTCGGTGGCCAGATCTCCGAAAGCAGGATCGTTACCCCGGACTTGGTGCCGGGCGAGATGGTCGCATTGCGATCCGGTGACATCACGGCTCGGTAACCCTGCGGTCCCGGATCGCGATGGATCGTCATCTGTTCGCTTGCCAAGTCGAACAGCCACGCCTCCGGAATTCCATGACGGGCATAAAGGGGGAGCTTGATCTCCCGGTCCCGGGCAAGCGTCGTGTCCGCCACTTCGATGACCAGCAATACATCGCCTGCGTTCGGCACATCCTTGCGCCCCCAGAACTCGGGGCTCAACAATGCGATGTCAGGTTGCGGTTCGTTGTCCGGAGGGAGGCTGATCGGGTTCTGCACGGATACGAACGCCGAGCGCTTCACCGCCAACGTCAGAAGCTGCGCCAGGACGCTGACGACATGAAGGTGCGGGCCGCCGATCGGTGCCATGGTGATCAAGTCTCCCTGAATGAGCTCAATCCGCTCGTCCGAACGGAACAGTCCCGCCTCACCCATCCGGTGATAGTCCTCGACGCTCAGCGCGCGCCGCGGCAGGGATAGTTCTGCACCCATAGTTCGCAATTGTACGAGTTCCGTGATGCGCACAATTCTACGCCCCAATGTCCAGTCGCATTTCCTGATGGGGAATCCCCGCGTCGTCATAGACCTCGCCCACAGGCGCGAAGCCGTGCTTGCGGTAGAACTCGAGCGCGTGCGTCTGCGCGGACAGGACGACACCGCGGTCGCCGCGCGCCTTGGCGGCTCCGATCAGGGCGGCGAGGATCGCGCTTCCCACGCCTTGGCCTCGCCAGTCTTTGAGCACTGCCATCCTGCCGATATGACCATCGGGCAGAAGGCGGCCGGTGCCGACCGCCCTGCCCTGCGCGTCATAGGCGAGTGCATGCAGGCTGGGCCTATCCATGTCGTCGAGCTCGATCTCGCGCGGAACGCGCTGCTCCTCCACGAACACCGTAAAGCGGATGCGGCCCGCCTCCTCGCGCGCTCTTTCCCACGGCATCAATTCGATGCGCAGCATGCGGAAAGTATAATTCGCGGCACATGAAAAGCCTCTGGAACGACGCCGAAGCCGTGCAGTTCACCGGCCCGCTCGGTCCGCGCGTATACACCTCGCGGCTCCTTGGGCGCGACAAGTCGCTCGTGCTGCACGGCGGCGGCAATGCCTCGGTCAAGCTCGTCGAGAAAAATCTCTTCGGCGACGACGAGGACGTTCTCTATGTGAAGGGCAGCGGCTGCGACCTTGAGACGATCGAGCCTGAGGGATTTGCGCCCGTCGCGCTCGGCCACCTGCGGCGGATTGCAGCGCTGCCGGCGCTGAGCGACGCGCAATTGATGAACGAGCTCAACACCCACGTGCTGCGCGCCGGCGCGCCTTCACCTTCGGTCGAAACGCTTCTGCACGCGGTCCTGCCGCACGCGTACGTGGACCATACCCATGCCGACGCGCTGCTTTCGATCTGCAACGCGCCGGATGGGGAACAGCGGGTCCGCGAGTTGTACGGAGACGAAGCAGTGGTCATCCCGTACGTCATGGCGGGATTCGACCTCGCGGCGCGCTGCGCGAAAGAGTTTCCAAGGCAGGCAGGCAAGCGCACGGTCGGGATGATCCTCCTGTCGCACGGGGTGTTTTCGTTCGGCGCCGGCGCACGCGAGTCCTACGAGCGCATGGTGCGTCTGGTAGCGAAGGCGGAGGAATACCTGGCATCGAAAAAGGCCTGGCGCGTCTCGCTGCCGCCCGCAAGCCCGGTGCCGCCATCGCGGGAGGAGATCGCCCGCCTGCGCCGAGAAATCGCCGACACGGCGGGTTTTCCTGTAGTGCTGAGGGTCAACCAGTCGCCTAAATTCCTTGCTTTTGCGCGCCACCCGGATGTGGCGCGAATCGCACGACAAGGTCCGGCCACTCCGGATCATGTGATCTACACCAAGCCCAGGCCGATGCTCGGACGTGACGTGGCCGCATTTGCAAAGGACTATCTTGCTTACTTCGAGCGGCATGCGCCGAACGCGAGGGAGCAAAAAAACATGCTCGACCCGGCGCCGCGCGTCGTGCTCGATCCGGAGCTCGGTTGCGCCGCCGTAGGACGTACCGCGAGGGAAGCTGAGGTCGTCGAAGAACTTTATGACCATACGATCGACGTCATCCTGCGCGCCGAGGCGCTGGGCGGCTGGAAATCGGTGTCCGAACGCGACATTTTCGACATCGAGTACTGGGACCTTGAGCAGGCCAAGCTGAACAAGGCGGGCACCCCTCCTGTGTTCGCCGGAGAAGTCGCGCTCGTCACCGGCGCCGCCTCCGGTATCGGGAAGGCGTGCGTCGAGGCGTTTCTCAGGCGCGGTGCGGCGGTTGTTGCACTCGACCGCAACCCTGTCATCGAAACTCTGTGGTCGCGGCCGGACGTTCTCGGACTCGCCTGCGACGTCACCGACCGGGGCGCAATCAGCGCGAGCCTCGACCGTACCGTGCGAGCATTCGGCGGCGTCGACATGCTGGTTCTGAACGCCGGGATTTTTCCCTCCTCCCAACCGATCGACGAAATCACCTCGGGGACCTGGGAAAGCACCATGCGAGTCAATGTCGAAGCGAACCTCGCGCTCCTGCAGTCCTGCCATCCGCTGCTCAGGCTTGCGCCGCGCAGCGGCCGCGTCGTCGTGATCGGCTCGCGAAACGTCCCGGCGCCCGGACCTGGCGCGGCAGCGTACTCGGCGTCGAAGGCGGCCCTCAATCAGCTCGCGCGGGTCGCCGCACTCGAATGGGCGAAGGACGGAATCCGCGTGAACTCGATCCATCCGGACGCCGTGTACGACACGGGGCTCTGGACCGAGGAGGTGCTCGCCTCGCGCGCCCGGGCCTACAACCTGACCGTCGAGCAATACAAGAAGAGGAATCTGCTGAAGACCGAAGTGTCGTCGCGGGACGTGGCCGAGCTCGCCGCCGAGATGTGCGGGCCGCTCTTCGCCAAGACCACCGCGGCTCAGGTGCCGGTGGACGGCGGCAACGAAAGGGTCGTGTAGTGAGCATCGAGCCGCTGCGCTGGAAAGGCGACGCGCTCGAATTGCTCGATCAGCGCCTGCTCCCGGAGAAAAGCGAATACGTCGCCTGCCGCACCGCGGCCGAAGTCGCGCAGGCGATCCGGAACATGGTGGTGCGCGGCGCGCCCGCGATTGGCGTGACCGCCGCCATGGGAGTCGCTCTGGGCGTCCAGCGGACCCACGCCAGTACGCCGGCGGAATTGCAGAAGGAGGTCGGGCGCATTTGCGAGCTTCTGGCTGCGACCCGTCCCACCGCCGTCAACCTTTTCTGTGCCATCGGGCGCATGCGCAATCTGTTTGACCAGCTGCTGGGGAGTGGGGCAGAACTCGCCGCGATCCGCGAACGCCTGCGCCAGGAGGCGCAATCCATCCTCGAAGAAGATATCGCGGCCTGCCGCGCCATGGGTGATTACGGCGCGGCGCTGCTTCCCGAGGGCAAGTCCGTGATGACCCTCTGCAACGCGGGCGCGCTGGCTACTGCCGGCTACGGTACCGCGCTGGGCGTCATCCGCTCGGCGGTTCGCGAGGGCAAGCGAGTGGACGTTCTGGCGCTGGAAACCCGGCCGTTTCTCCAGGGCGCGCGGCTGACCGCCTGGGAGCTGCAGCAGGACGGCATCCCGACCACCCTAATCACCGACAATATGGCGGGGCACTTCCTGCACTCCGGGCGCATCGAGTACCAGGTCAACGAACCGCTGATCGGACGATCCCTGTCCACCGGACCGGTGGCGCCGGCTCTCTCCAGCAACAGGACCCTGGAACGCCTCGCCAGCGCCGATTTGAACCTGCAGGAGAAGGCCTACGGCACGACGCTGGTGCGGCAGGTCGACGATACCGTCTCCGCCGTGGTCAGCGCGATGCGCGGATCGGCCACGCCGGAAGGACGCAAGGTGCTGCTCCTCCTTTCTGGCGGTTGGCCGTTTTCGATCCAATCCTTCCTGCGCGGCCCGGACAATCTATCCACCTCCCACGAGCTTCCGGACGGCGAAGAGATGTTTCGGCCTCTCACCAGCACTGCCAACCTCCTCGGCTACACCATCTACCCGGTCGATGTGCCAGGGATCGGGACGGGAGCGGCGGACGCCGAAAGCAACCAGTCGCTCGGAACCATCGCCAGTCATCGCGAGCAGGAAGTCGAAGGATCGATCTCGTTCATCGCCCGCGAGACCGGCGGAGAGGCGATCCTCAACAGCCGCCGCGAGACGGTGTTGCGGACGGCCGCGGCGGATACCCGCACCTACTATTGGCTCGGTTTCACACCCGCCTGGGAGCGCAACGACAAGAGGCACACGCTCGGAATCGAGATCCTGCGGCCGGGCCTGCGAGCGCGCGGGCGCACCAATTTCCTGGACCTCTCTTTCAAGACCGAGATGAACATGCTCCTGGAGAGCGCCCTCCTCTTCGGCGGGTTGGCGAACACGTTCCCCATGCCCATGCGGCTGGGCGCTCCCGTGCGCTCGGCCAGGGGTGACATGGAAATCCCCATCACC
>Ga0209640_10002176_pt1 | contig 17033 bp, 17 predicted proteins | sample RifCSP10_1_FD_184018 | JGI IMG/M metagenome (GOLD analysis project Ga0209640, IMG submission 184018) | Soil microbial communities from Rifle, Colorado - Rifle CSP2_sed 10_1 (SPAdes) (version 2) | ecosystem: Environmental > Terrestrial > Deep subsurface > Rock core/Sediment | place: Rifle... | reverse complement strand
GCATCGTTGTTGCCGGTAACGAACTCCTTCGGCGTACCGCGTTCCAAAAGTTGCCAGCAGGTATCGAACAACAAATCCATCGCCCAGCGCGTCGTTTGCAACATCGCATCGTCCTTGCGATTAATGTTGCCACGTCCGGCGTAGTTCAAATGCGAGAAGTAGAATTTGTCGACCCGCTCATCCTCGATCAACTGCAACATCGCCGGCAGATCTTGCGCGTTGTCTTGTGTCATTGTGAATCGCAATCCGACCTTGATCCCGTGCTCGTGGCAAAGTCGTACCGCCGCCATTGACGCATCGTAGGCGCCGAGCTTGCGGCGAAAGCGATCGTGCGTGTCCCTAACGCCGTCAATCGAAATGCCGACATAGTCGTAGCCGATATCGGCGATGCGCTCGATATTGCTGGCATCGATCAGCGTGCCATTGCTCGACAAGCCGACGTAGAAGCCCATCGCCTTTGCGTGTCGCGAGATCGCATCGATATCCGGCCGTAACAGCGGCTCGCCGCCGGAGAGAATCAGCGCCGGTACGCCGAACGTCTTGAGATCATCCATGACTTCAAATATCTCCGCGGTCGATAGTTCACCGGGGAAGTCCTTGTCGGCCGAAATCGAGTAACAGTGTTTGCAGGTGAGATTGCAGCGGCGAATCAAATTCCAGATCACCACCGGGCCCGGCGGTTGGCGCCGCGGACCGAGCGCGGTCGGATTGCGCATCGCTTGCTGAAATTGTGTGATGCGAAACAAGGCTAGCTCCTGCTGATACGTAGTCCGGTCTTCTTTAGGATGCGCGTGCTGTACAACACGTCGTGGGCAAGATTGTCGGCGCCGAGAAGATTCGCGATCTCCGCGACGTGGCGCTCGACCTCAGTACGGTCGCGCCCGTGGACCATCGCGAACAAATTGTAATTCCAGGTCGGTGGATGGCGTAGACGCAAGTAACAATGACTGACGAAGTCGAGCGCACCGATCTTACCGCCCCAGGCGCGCGCCTGATGGTCGGCGACGTTCCACACACTCATTCCGTTCGCGACGAATCCCAAGACGTAGTGATTCGGCACCGCAGCGATGCGGCGAATAATTCCGTGCGCCAACATGCGCTGCATTCGGGTCAGCACCTCGTTCGTATCGAGCCCCAGCTGTTCGGCGATGGCGTCGTACGGGCACGCGACAAGCGGGAGACCATCTTGCGTCGCCGCGATAATGCGCCGATCGACAGCATCGATCGGCGCCTCGACAGTTTTACGCGCGGCGGTGGAACGCGGCGTCATAGCACAAACCTCAGTCCTACGAAGAACTCTTCCTGCTTCGGCATGTTGTACACGCGACATCCAGAGGCCTGCTCGATCTCATCGATCACCACCGGAATGCGCTCGGGCCGCTCGGTCGCGAGGACGAACCACATGTTGAGTACGTGCGCGCGCTCGTAGTTGTGAGCCACTTCGGGAAAGCCGTTGACGATTTTGGAAACGCGCTCGAAATCCGACGGCGCCACTTCCATCGCCGCCAGCGTCAGCGCACCGCCCAACTCCTCGGCGTGATACATCGGCCCAAAGCGACTCAGCGCGCCGTCTTGCAGCAAGCGACGCAATCGCCGAATCAATTCACCTTCATCGATTCCAAATTGCGCGGCCGCCTCGGCATACGGGCGCTGGCAAATCGGAAAGCCATCTTGCAGGACGTTGATGATCTTGCGATCGATAGCATCGAGTGGGTTCATGATGTCGTGCCGCCCGCTTCCGTGCGCAAGTAGCGGGCGCCGCATTGCTTAAAGCGCCGGCCACTGAAGAGCGCAGTATGCGCATATGCGCGCAATCCAACTACGCGATTGATCGTTTCGATGTGGCCGTTGACCGTCCCGCGATCGCGCCCGTGGATCATGCAGTACAGGTTGTAGCGCCAATGCGGCAGGCTGCGCGCACGTCGATAGCATAGCGTTACGCACGTGAAGGTGGCCAGGCGTCGGCCGATTTCTCCGGCTTGATCGTCCGGCACATCCCACACCACCATCGCGTTGGCGCCATAACCAAGTTCATGATGGCGCACGATCAGGCCCATGCGCTTGACCACACCGGTAAGCTGCAACATTTGCAGCCGTTGCATCACCTCGTCCTCGCTCAACCCGATACGCGCGCCGATCCTCTGATACGGCCGCGCCACCAGCGGCAACCCGTCTTGAAGGACCGCCAACAGCTTGAGGTCTACCGGCGCGAGCGTAGGCGTATTCGGTAGCGCGGTCGACTCGATCATGCCCATTGCAGTTTAAACCCGAGGTCGATGTGATAATCCTCAATCATGGGCAGCCGCTGCACTTCGATGCCGGTACGCCGCGCGATCTCGTCGAACACCGCCGTCAGCTGCGCTTCATCCGGCGCCGCCGCGACGAACCAGAGGTTCAGGCGATTTTCGCGTTCGTAGTTATGATTTACTTCCGGGTAGGCGCTCACCAATGCCGCCACCGCCTCCAATCGATCCGCCGGCACCGCCATGGCAGCGAGCGCACTCGCCCCGATCGTCCGCGGTTTCACCACGACACCGACACGGCTGATGACGCCTTGCGCCTGCAATCGCTCGATCATGGCGAGTATCGTCGCCTCGTCCGTGCCCAATTCGCACGCGATATCGGCATACGGCGTCGGCGACAATGGAAAGCCGCGCTGATACGCATCCAGCAATTGCCGCTCAAGTTCCTTCAATGCCACGCCGATTTCAGCTCTGGTGTTCATTGACCGATCCGATTGGCCCGCGCCGAAAAAAAGATACCACTCGGTTTTTGCGCCGGCAGCGACGCGCGCAAGGCGAAGCTCGACGTGTCGTAGACATCCACACGATTTTCATCGCGCACCGACACCCAGCAGGATTCGCCGCGCGGGGTGAACTCCATGTGCAGCACGCCTTTACCGGGTTTGAGCGTGTGCACCACGCGCCGCGATACGACGTCGATGACTTGTACGGTATCGTTGTCCGGCGGCGCGAAGTTCACCCAGACTTGGCGGCCGTCCGGCCGTGCGATAACGAACACCGGTTGACCGGCGACGGGAATGCGCGCCGCCTCACGCCAGTCCCGCGGATCCACCACCAGCACTTCATGCCGACCGACCGCCGGCACGAACGCGGCGTCGTTGCCGAGCGCCCAGTAATCGAGATGCGGCATCTTATAAATCGGCAACGGCTGCTCACCGCGACCGTATCCCGGCATGATCCGACGCACGCCGCGGTCGAGATTCCACAAATCGAGCAGTGCCAAACCGTCTTCGCCAAAGAGACCGGCGATGTAGTAGCGGCCATCGGGCGTCACGGTGCCGTCGTACGGCTGCTTGCCGGCGTCGCGAAAGCGTTGGATCGACGGCTGCTTCGGATCGCTTAGATCGGCGACCCAAATTTCTCCCGCGTCGTAGAGCGAAAACACGAAGCGTTGCCCCGGCGCGTCGACCAGGCCGACCACTTTGGAGCGGCGTCCCGCGTTACCGTAGGTCGCCGGGATATCGGCGATGGCATCAAGCGTCGCGGCGTCGAATACGCGTACGCCGCCCGGCTGGTAGTTCGATACCGCGATGAGGCGGCCGTCTTGAGAGATGGCACCGCCGATGGCATTGCCCGCTTGCACCACGCGTTTATCGATTCGTCCAAGCAGAATATCAACCTTGCTGAGACCGCCGTCGCGACCGAAAACATAGGCGTAGCGCTGGTCGCGCGAATACACCACCGACGCATGCGAAAGATCGCCGAGACCGGCAACGCTCCCGAGCACGCTCGGCTGTGTCGTTGTGACGAGCTGGATTTGACCGCTGGCCCGTTCAATGACGACGCCAAGATCGCCGGTGCCGCGGGGCGCCGTTACGGTGGCGCACCCGGTCAGCGCGACAACGCCGACACAGGCGGCCAGACTAACGCGCATCGGCCACTCCTCGCAGCAGCCGCTCGATTAGCCAGGCTACTTCCGCGTCCGACAGAAACGGCCGCCACGGCGCCATCGGCGTGCCGGCCCGGCCGTTCAATATCGTGGTGCGCAGCATGTCGGTCGATTTATGGGCTAACGCTTGCGGCGTGAGCGGCGGCCCAAGCCCGCCCTTCAATGTAAGGCCGTGGCAGGATCCGCAGTCCTGCTGCAACAAGTCGATGATTTCACGTTGCCGCGCCGGTGCCGGCGCCATTTCAACTGCCAAGACCAGCGGCGCCACGAACCCCATACTTACGGCGAACGCGATGCTGACAGTCGTGTTCCACATCCCGCGCGCCTCGTGCTTACATGGATTCGTCGCACCGCCTCCGTCACATTATCGAGCGGGGTTACTTCACCTGGCTTAAGATGTACTCGACCGATTCCTTTATCTCCTTGTCGCTCGCGTTCTGACCGCCGCGCGCGGGCATCACTCCCTTACCCTTGACGACGCTCTGCACGAGCGCCGCTTCTCCGGTCTTCACGCGTGGTGCCCATGCCGCCTTGTCACTGAGCTTGGGGGCGCCGGCCACGCCGGCGGCATGGCACGCGGCGCACTTCGCGTCATAAGCCGCCTTGCCGTCGGCGAGAACGCCGGTGCTGATCGCGACCGCAAGTACGCCAGCCAAAATCGCAAACACTCGAAACATTGTCGAATCTCCTACAATAATTGAAAGTTGTTGACCGATGGTATCTTGCAAAACAAATTACGACGCGCGCAGCTGCTTTTGGTCCGTCTCTACGCGCGCCCTGTCTCCGTTCACTACCACGCTAATAAACATCGTGCTGCGTGTTGTACACGTTAAACTTACCGGTCGGCGTTATCAGTCGCGGGTCTTTGATCACAGCTTTCAGCTTCATCGTCTTGTCGTCCACGATGACAATCGCCGACTCCTGATTCTTCGCGTTCCACACCGAGAACCAGACTTCATCGCCGGCTTTGTTGTATTCCGGCTGCACCACGCGCTTCGCGCCCTCGCCGCCGATCTGTGCCCATTCGGCGATCGGCAAGGTCTTGAAGCCGCCCTGTAAATTGCCGACATTGAACACCGCGACCGATTGACTGATTTTTGGATCCGGATGCAGCGGGGTATCCACGTATAGATGCTTCGACTTCGGATGCGTCTTAATAAACAGCGATCCACCACCTTGCCCGCGTACGACTTCGACTACCTTCCAGGCGTACTGCGGAAAGCGTTTCGGGTCGGTGCCGATCAAGCTGATGTCGTCCGCGCCCAAATGGCTGGTCGACCACACCGGACCATATTTCGGGTGTAGGAAATTTGCGCCGCGTCCGGGATGCGGGATTTTGCCGACGTCGATCAGCGCCGTCAGTTTGTTGTCCTTGGAATCGACCACCGCGATCTTATTTGACTGATTGGCAGCGGTCAGGAAGTAGCGTTTCGTTGCGTCCCAGCCGCCGTCATGCAAGAAGCGCGCGGCGCCGATCTCGGTAATGCGCAGGTTATTTACGTCCTTGTAGTTAACCAGGAGGATCTTGCCGGTTTCCTTGACGTTCACGATGAACTCGGGGTGCTGGTGCGACGCCACGATCGCGGCCACACGGGGCTCGGGATGATACTCCTGGGTATCGACCGTCATTCCGCGCGTCGCAACGATCTTCAACGGCTCAAGCGTATCCCCTTTCATAATCACGAACTGCGGCGGCCAATAGCTGCCGGCGATCGCATACTTGTCCTCGTAACCCTTGTATTTGGACGTTTCGACCGAACGCGCCTCCAGACCGACCTTGATCTCCGCCACATTGTCCGGCTGCTCCATCCAAAGATCGATCATGTTGATCTTGGCGTCGCGTCCGATCACGAACAAATACCGCCCCGAGGCGGACGTGCGCGAAATATGCACCGCGTAGCCGGTGTTAACGACGCTGATGATTTTCTTGCTATCGCCGTCGACCACCGCCACTTGCCCGGCGTCGCGCAGCGTAATCGAGAAGATGTTATCGATGTTGTACTTGTTCATCTTCTTTTTCGGACGCTGATCCGGCGGTACGATGACCTTCCAGCTTGCCTTCATTTCCCGCAGACCAAACTCGGGCGGGTTCGGCGGCGTCTGCTGTACGTAGCGCGCCATTAAATCCACTTGCTCCGGGGTCAGCTCACCCGACGTGCCCCAATTCGGCATGCCGGCCGGCGACCCGTATTGGATGAACACCTTGAGATAGTCCGTCCCCTTGGTAAGCGTGATGTCGGGCGTCAGCGCTTTGCCGGTCGCGCCCTTGCGCAACACACCATGACAACCGGCGCAGCGTTCGAAGTAAATTTGGCGCGCCTTATCGAACTCGGTCTTGGTCATCGTCGGTGCTTTCGGATTGATGTCTTGGTGCATCTCGACGTCGCCGAGCGGGGACGATCCCGCCTGGTAGCGTGTCTCGACATCGGTCACGCCCGGCTTGCTTTCTTTTTCATCGGCGGCATAACCAGCGCTCGCGATTACGAACGGAAAGACGACGCTGATCATCGTGGCAGCGAATCTAGCTTTATTAGCCATCATCGTTGGTACGCTCCTATAGGATCGGATTGAAAGTTCAAATGATTCGTTTTTCCGCAACGGATCGCGGTTCAGACGACATTACTTACGGGGAAAGGGTAGACGCTCAGCAGCGATCGCTCCTTGATCCAAGTCAATTTCCGCCATCCATGGCGATTGCGTTCGCGAATAAATAATGCAACGAGGAAATCGCTTGTGGTGCCCAGGGCCGGAGTCGAACCGGCACGGAGGTTGCCCTCCAACGGATTTTAAGTCCGTTGCGTCTACCAATTTCGCCACCCGGGCGCGAATCGAATCCAGTGTAATGGTTCGCTTGCGGAGAAAAAAGATTCGTTTACTGTCCCAATGACTTCGCGGTGCCGCCGGTTTTTTGACACACGGGCGCTACGCGATCGTCGCCGTCAGCGATTCGCCGGCTGTGGCACCATTCGGTTTCGACACGAACGATTCGAAACGCGAAGCCAATCAGCTTCGCATCACGGAATGTGCGCTAATTAGAAATGGAGGCTGGGGTCGGAATCGAACCGGCGTACACGGCTTTGCAGGCCGCTGCATAACCACTCTGCCACCCAGCCATCGACGGCACACGACATCGCGCGTGGTCAGCGCAGCGTCGCACAGCAAAAACGGGGAGGACGCTAGGCGCCTCCCCGTGGGGAAATGGAGCGGGCAAGGAGGTTCGAACTCCCGACCTCAACCTTGGCAAGGTTGCGCTCTACCAACTGAGCTATGCCCGCGTACTAATCTTCGGCATTCTAAGCGTGGCGCCGGCCCCGTTCAAGTTACGCGCCGACGACGGGGGCGCGCAGCAGGCGCCGGGCGCACTAAATCCACCCAAGCGAGGCGCAAATAGATGAGCGCCGACCACAGCGTAAGACCAGCGGCGATATAAAGCAGCACTTCGCCGGTACGCAGAATCGGTAGTCCGGCAATCGGTTCGCGCCAAAGCAAGAACGGAATCGCGACCATCTGCGCCGTCGTCTTGATCTTGCCGACAAACGACACCGCCACGCGCGAGCCCTTGCCGCTCCCGGCCATCCATTCGCGCAAAGCCGACACCGCAATTTCGCGCCCGATGATCACCAGTATCACGATGGCGAACAGCCGCGCGTCCAGCACGCCGGCTGTTACGTGCTGATCGGCCACCAACAGCACCAGCGCCGCCACCACAATCAGCTTGTCGACCACGGGATCGAGAAACGCACCGAACGCCGAATACTGTTGTAACCGTCGCGCGAAATAACCATCGAGCCAATCGGTCGCGGCAGCCACGACAAAAATCGCGGTGGCGATTTCGTTCGCCTGCGCGATCGGCGAGTAATAGACCGCAATGAACAATGGTATCAACGCAAGCCGCAACAGCGTCAAAGCGTTCGGCGTGGTCCAGATCATCGCGGTCAGTCCTGAGTATGCAGTGCGTCGTAGATTCGCTGCGCCAACGCCGAGTTGATGCCGGGAACACGGGCAAAATCATCGACGCCGGCGCGCTCCACTTCGCGCATGCCGCCGAGGTTTTTTAACAACGCCTGGCGGCGCTTGTCGCCGATCCCCGCGATGCGTTCGAGCGGCGATGTCGTGCGTGCCCGCGCGCGGCGGCCCCGATGCCCGGTAATTGCGAATCGATGCGCTTCGTCGCGAATTTGTTGGATCAGATGCAACGCCGGGGAGTCGGCGGGCAGTATAGTGGGGGCAGTCGTTTGGGACAAGAAAAGCCGCTCCGCGCCCACTTTACGCGCGCGCCCTTTGGCGACGCCGACAAGTTTCAGTCCTTCGAGCTGCAATTCATTCAGCACCTTTGCCGCAGTCGCGACCTGACCTTTGCCGCCGTCGATGAACAACACATCCGGCAGCCGGCCGGCGCCCTGCTTCACTTTCTTATAACGTCGCAACAACGCCTGGGCCATCGCGCCGTAGTCGTCACCCGGTTCCACGCCGTCGATGTTGAAACGTCGATAGTCCGACTTCACCGGGCCGCTGCGATCGAACGCGACACAAGCCGCGACGGTCGCTTCGCCCATCGTGTGGCTAATATCGAAACACTCCATGCGCTCCGGCGTTTCATCGAGCTTAAGCGCGATGCGCAAGGCCTCGAAGCGCGCATCGAGATTCAACCGGCTGTTCGCGGCACGGCGCGCGTCTTCCGCCGCATTGCGCTGCGCCATGTCTATCCATCGTTTCGGCGCACCGCGAACGCGCCCGCCGCTCAGCAACGCGACCTTGCGCCCGCTCAATCCCGCGAACACGCGCTCGAGCACGTTGCGATCCGCGACCGCATGGCTCGTATAAATACGCTCGGGAATCGGTTTGCCTGCCGCCCCGCTGGCGCTCAAGTAATACTGCGGCAAAAACGCAGCCAGCACCTCTTGCGCCGTCGTCGCTTGCCCGAATCGTGGAAAAAAACTCTTCGCGCCGAGATTCATCCCGCCACGAATAAACATTGCCTGGATGCAGCCGACGTCGCCGACTGTCGCCACCGCGAATACATCGACGTCGCCGCCACGGCCAGTAATGTATTGCCGTTCCTGTATGCGCTTGAGCGCGCCGATGCGATCGCGAAAAAGTGCCGCGGCTTCGTAGTCTTCATGCACGGCGGCATTTTCCATGCGCTTCATCATCTCTTCGATTACAGTTCGGCTTTTCCCTTCGAGAAACAAAATCGCATGACGCACGTCTTGCAGATAATTTTCCTGCGCGATCAATCCAACGCACGGTCCGGAGCAACGCTTGATTTGGTACTGCAGGCACGGACGCGAGCGCGTCCGAAAGAAGCTGTCCTCGCACTGGCGTACGGGAAATACCTTTTGCAGTAAATTCAAGGTTTCGCGCACCGCCGAGGCCGACGGATACGGTCCAAAATATTTTCCCTTCTCGCGGCGCGCACCACGATGAAACGCTAGCCGGGGGAACTCCTGCGTTTCAGAAACGAAGATGTAGGGGTAACTTTTATCGTCGCGCAGCACGATGTTATAACGCGGCTTCAACGACTTAATCAAATTGTTTTCGAGCAGCAGCGCTTCGCTTTCGGTATGCGTGAGCGTGATCTCAATTGCATCCGTATGGCTAACCAGCGCCTGAACCTTCGGCGACAAGGCTAGTCCCGCCGGGCGAAAATAGCTGCCCACGCGTTTGCGCAAGGAGCGCGCCTTGCCGACATAGAGCACATGGCCTTTGACGTCCTTGAAACGATACACGCCGGGCCCCGTCGGCAAATCTGCAATCGTTCGGGTTAGATCGGCCGACATGGCTAACGGCTCAGTCGAGCGCGCACTCGCCGTACTACCGTGCTAAACATTCGTGGCGTTAGACGGCGGGTCTGGGTGTTGTAGCGACTGCAGTGATACGAATCGAACAACGCGAGGTCGCGCGGCAGTAGATATTCTTTGCCATGACCAAAAGGAAACGACGCCAGCTTAAGGTCATGGGCCCGCAGCACCGCGCCATGGGCAATCGCCCCAAGCGCCAGCACTACCGCACCCGCGGGCAATCGTTCGAGTTCGGCGCGCAGGTAACGATTGCAGCGCACCACTTCCTCCGGCAGCGGTTTGTTTTCAGGCGGCAGACATTTCACCGCATTGGTGATTCGACAGTCGATCAAACGCAACCCGTCGCGTGGATCGGCGCCGTTCGGCTGATTGGCGAATCCGTGCCGATGCAGCATTTGGTACAGCAAAATGCCCGCATGATCGCCAGTGAAAGGTCGGCCGGTGCGATTGGCACCATGCATTCCTGGCGCGAGACCGACAATCAACAACCGCGCGCGGGCATCGCCGAAGGGTGCGACCGGTCGTGCGTGGTAGTCGCAATGTTCGCGCCGCACACCGGCTAAATGGCGTGCAAGCCGCGGACAAGCGCGGCAAGATTTATTGAAGGGCAGGTTCATGTGGACCGGGAAACGATATCAGATTTGAGGCAATAGCGATGGGGCGTGCGCCTTGCGGCGCAACCATCAAAGAGAATCGCTACCTGGGAATCGAAGAAAAAACGACGAAAAAACGAAAACGCCGAAGCAGAACCCGCCTCAGTTCACGTGCACAATATTCGTACCGTAGAAAATCTCCTGCATCTCGTGTTTCAACCGCTGCGGCACTGCCTTGGTATCCAGTGGCGGCAGCTCGGCTTCCTTCACGCCGAACAGGTAGGTATCCAGCTTGAACTCTTTCAACATGAGCTTGGTGTGAAAGATGTTTTCTTGGTAGACGTTCACGTCGATCGCCTGATAACGGTTTAGCGTCGGCTTGTCGACGAAGTTTTGGATCGAGTTGATCTTGTGGTCGATGTAATGCTTGGTGCCGCGCACATCGCGCGTAAAACCGCGCACCCGGTAGTCGATAATTACGATATCCGATTCAAAGGTATGAATCAGGTAGTTCAACGCGCGCAGCGGCGAGATCTTGCCGCAGGTGGAGACGTCAATGTCCGCGCGAAACGTGCTGATGCCGTTATCCGGATGGCTCTCGGGATAGGTGTGCACGGTGATGTGGCTTTTGTCGAGGTGGGCGACGACCGCGTCGGGCTGAACCCGCGCCTGACGCATGTGGTTTAGTTCCGGCAGCGGACCCGGTGCTTCCAGGTTGAGCGGCTCTTCACTCAACGGCAGCTCGGAGATCAGCATGGTCACGCTCGCGCCTTCCGGGTCGTAGTCCTGGTGCGCGATGTTGAGAACATTGGCGCCGATAATGTGCGCCACTTCGGTGAGTATCCCCTTCAGGCGCTCGGCGTTGTACGCGTCGTCGATGTAGGCGATATATTCCTTTTGGGCTTGCTCGCTCGGCGCGTGGCAAATGTCATAGATATTGAAGCTCAGCGTCTTCGTGAGGTTATTGAAACTCTCGAGCTTGAGCTTCCTGAGCGGGCGGATCGGATCGGCCAATTCGGTTTTGCCTCTTCGCGGCAACGATTGCCGCGTGATGTCTTTATTATCGGCGAAATGAATTTTGAATCAACAAAAAAACGAAAAAAAACTACACGAGGTTGGCAATCATTTGCACGGCATCGCGATACGCGCTCTGGCGCGCGAGCTCGCCCGGTAGCGGCGCCGCCCGCCCGTGCATGCGCACGCGGCGCAACTGCGAAGCGGCATCGTCGGTTGCGTGTAGCTTGTGCAACACCTCTTCGGCCCCGGCCGGGTCGTTGCACACGAGCACCATGTCGCAGCCCGCCGCCAGCGCCAGCTCGGCGCGCTCGACCATCGTGCCGGCGCCGCGCGCGCCCTCCATGGACAGGTCGTCGCTGAAGATGATTCCCTGAAATCTTAGGCGTTGGCGCAATATTTCTTGCAGCCAGACACGTGAGAAGCCGGCCGGTTGGGTGTCGACGCCTGGATACACGACATGCGCCGGCATAATCCCCGCCAGCCCATTCGCCGCCAAGTGCTCGAACGGCACCAAGTCCTCGACGTACATATCGGCGTAGCTGCGGTTATCGACCGGTAGCGCGACGTGCGAGTCGGCCGCGCAGCCGCCGTGACCGGGGAAATGCTTGCCCGTCGCGGCCATGCCGGCCTCAGCCATGCCGGCAATATAAGAGGTAGCGAGATTGGCCACCGCGTCCGGGCTCCTGTGAAACGCCCGATCGCCGATTATTTCGCTTATGCCGCGGTCGAGATCGAGTACTGGCGCGAAACTGAAATCAATGCCCGCCGCGCGCAGCTCGATCGCCATCAGCCATCCCGCCGTGTGCGCCAGACGCTTGGCACGCTTCGGGTTTTCGTCATACAACTCTCCGAAGCGCCGCAACGGCGGCAATCGAGTAAAACCTTCGCGAAAGCGCTGGACGCGTCCGCCTTCGTGGTCCACAGCCACGAGCAGGCGTGGCTCGCGCAGTTCATGTATTTCTTGAACCAGCGCGGCGATTTGTTGCGGATTTTCGTAATTGCGCGAAAAGAGAATCACACCTCCGACGGCGGGATGTCGCAACCGTTCGCATTCCGCGGTGGCTAGCGCCTGGCCCGCCACGTCGAGCATCACCGGCCCAAGCGTCATCGTTACTCCTTTATAAGGACCGGCATGCCTGGCGATACGAGTTCGAACAGCTCCAGGAGGTCTTGATTGCGCATCTTAATGCAGCCGCGCGAACCCGGAACTCCCATTGGATCCTGATCCGGGCATCCGTGGATATAAACGTAGCGCCGCATGGTGTCGACGTCCCCTAAACGGTTGCGCCCCGGCTCAAGGCCGGAGAGCCATAAAATGCGCGTCAGTATCCAATCGCGGCCCGGGAAGGCGGCGCGCAGCGCCGGCGAATATATTTCGCCGGTCGGTCGGCGTGACACGAAAACCGTGTTTACCGGCTCTCCGGCGCCGATTTTGGCGCGAATGAGGTGGCTGCCGCGTGGCGTGCATTCGCTGTGCATGCGCTCCCCTGGCCCGTTACGCGCGGTCGAAATCCGAGTCTCCAACAGCGCGCGGTTGTCGTGACCGCGTAGTAGCAGCGACTGCGCGCTAATCGAAATCTCGATATTCCGGTCGGCGGCTCGGTTCACGGGTGAACAAAAAGGGCTAACGACTCAACATGGCTGGTATGCGGAAACATGTCGGCGATACCAGCAGCTTCCAGGCGATACCCGAGCTGATTGACCAGGTAGTCGCTGTCGCGCGCCAGGGTTGCTGGATTGCAGCTCACATACACGATGCGCCGCGGCAGGTCGGTTGGCGGCAGCGCCTTCAATGCCGCCACGGCACCGCCGCGCGGCGGATCGAGCAGCAGTTTGTCGCATCCGCGCCCCGTCCAGGATCCGGTTCCGGTCTTATCGTACAAGTTCGCTACCTCAAAGTCGGCATTGTCGATGCCATTGCGCGCGGCGTTCCGTCGGGCGCGCTGCACCAATCCATCGTCCGCTTCGTACCCGACAACGCGTGCGGCGCGGCGCGCCAGCGGCAAGGTAAAGTTACCTATGCCGCAAAATAGATCGACCACCCGGTCGGTCGTCGACACCTCAAGCATAGCCACCGCTTGCTGAACCAGCGCGCGATTGATCGCCGCGTTCACTTGAATGAAATCGGTGGCACCAAATCCAAACGTAATATCGAACTCCGGCAAGCGGTAGCTTAACTCGACGCCGGCATCCGGCCAGAGCGGCGTTGCCGTGCTTGGGTCACCGGGCTGGTGATACAAAGCGACATCCTTGGCAATGGCAAATTGGCATAACCGTTCCCTATCGCCAGCGGTAAGCGGTTCGAGATGGCGCAGAATCATGGTTACGGCGTCGTCGCCGGCGGACAGTTCAATCTGAGGGATGCGATTGGGTCGAGACAGTCCGGCGACAAGACCGGATAAGCCAGGCAACAACGCCGCGAGGCGCGGATCGAGCGTCAGGCATTCGGCGAGCGGTGTTATAAAGGAGCGCCGCCGTTCGCGAAAACCGACCAGCACCCCACCCTTCTTCGGCACTAGCCGCGCGCCCAAGCGCGCCCGCCGACGATAGCCCGCGGTTGGCCCGGTAATCGGCGCAAGCCAGCGCGTCGGTTCGACCCGCCCGATATGGCGCAAGGTCTCGGCGAGGATGCGCGTCTTCGCGCGCAGCTGCGCATCGCTCGACAGGTGCTGCAAGGTGCAGCCACCGCAGGTCCCGAAATGCGGACACGGCGCGGTCACGCGGTCGGGGCTAGGCTCGACGATCGCCAACATCGCGCCGTCATCGTAGCGCGAGCGACGTTGCAGATATTTGAACCGAACGCGCTCGCCCGGCAACGCGCCATCGATAAACGTCGCCTTGCCGTCGATGCGGGCGACACCGCGCGCGTCTTGAGTCAGCGACTCGATGGTCGCCTCGGCCTCGTTGCTTGCCATGCGAGTATCGCTCGCCGCCGGCACGGCCGACTCGGAAACTATCAATTCCACGCCGCGAGGAATGCTTTCCAGTGCGGACGATCGGCGGCTTGCAACACGCCGCGCACCAGATCGCATTCCCGCGCCCAACCGGTTTGATCGAGATTGCCACGCATCAGCTCGAACCGTAGATATATAAGGTAAGTATTGAGCGCGTCGGTTTCGCAGTAGTCGCGAATTTCGTCGATCTGGCCGGCGAGAAACTGATCCCATACCGCCGCGCCGCTGCGACCCATTTTGCCCGGCAGACCGAGCGATACCGCGATCTCGTCCAGCGGTGCGGTCGCGCGCGCCTGATACCCCGACAACACGTCCATCAGATCGGTGTGGCGCTCGTGAAATCGGTTTAGATAATTGTTGTAGCGAAAGCTCTGATCGTCCGCGCCGGTTTCCCAGTAGCGCGGTGCCGCGATGCCATGCTTCAGCGCCCGGTAGTGCAGCACCGGCATGTCAAAGCCGCCGCCGTTCCACGAGACCAAGGTCGGTGTGTAGCGCTCGATGCCGTCATAGAAACGCCGGATCAGCTCGGCTTCATCGGACGTCGCCTCCCCGAGCGACCACACGCGCACCGTGTCCCCATGCCGTAGCACAGCGGCGATCGCGACGATGCGATGCAGATGATGACGCAGAAATTCCGACTCGCCCGTTTGCTCGCGCCGCTTCATCGCCAGCACGCGGGCAACGTCGGCGTCAGCCAAATCTCCCAGATCGTGCAGCCGCCGACCGGTCTCGACGTCGGGAACGGTTTCGATGTCGAAGGCAAGGACGTTCATATGATTTCTGGAACCACAGATGAACACAGATAAACACAGATGCCTGAAATTACAACAAGAACAGTTTCTTTATCCGTGTTCATCCGTGTTCATCTGTGGTTTCAAGAATATTACTCCGGGAAAACGCCGGTCGACAAATAGCGGTCGCCGCGGTCGGCGATGACGACGACGATCACCGCGTTTTGAATTTCCGCTGACAGCCGCAGTGCCGCGCTGGTGGCGCCGCCCGAAGAGATGCCGCAGAAGATGCCCTCCTCGCGCGCCAAGCGGCGTGTGATGTCTTCGGCTTCGGCTTGCGTTACCTCGATGACGCGGTCGACGCGATCGGCATCGAAAATCTTCGGCAGATATTCCTGCGGCCAGGCACGAATGCCCGGAATCGACGCCCCGGGGCCGGGCTGCACGCCGATGATTTGAATCGCGCGATTTTTTTCTTTGAGAAAACGCGACACCCCCATGATCGTGCCGGTCGTGCCCATGGAGCTGACAAAGTGTGTGATTTTCCCGTCGGTATCGCGCCAGATCTCCGGACCGGTGCCTTCGTAGTGCGCCAGCGGGTTGTCGGGGTTCGCGAACTGATCGAGCACTCGCCCCTTGCCGTCGGATTGCATCTGTAGCGCGAGATCGCGCGCGCCTTCCATGCCCGCCGCCTTGGAAACGAGTACGACCTCGGCGCCGAACGCCTTCATCGTCGCCCGGCGCTCGCCACTCGCGTTGTCAGGCATGATGAGTATCATGCGGTAACCCTTCATGGCCGCCGCCATCGCCAGCGCGATGCCGGTATTGCCGCTGGTCGCCTCGACCAGCGTGTCACCCGGTTTAATTGTGCCGCGGTCTTCGGCGCGTTGGATCATCGACAACGCCGGACGATCTTTGACGGAACCAGCGGGGTTGTTGCCTTCGAGCTTGGCCAAAACGATGTTCGACGTGCGGCCGGGCAACCGCTGCAAGCGCACCAGCGGTGTATTACCGACAAAGGATTCGAGAGTTTGCATGACAACAGTAACGAATAATTACCCGTTACTGTACACGTTTCGCGCGCCCGGTTTAACCGCGCCGCGAACCGTCGCGAAGAATCGTTGTGTTAAAGTTGGAACCGCAGATAAACGCGGATTAACGCAGATAGTAAACGAAGATCCACTTGTCTCTTATCCGCGTTCATCTGCGTTTATCCGCGGTTTCAAGAATCTTACGGGCTCAACTGACTTTGCGCAGGTCCTCGATAACCTTGCCGTCGTTTGGCAGAACCTGTGCCTCTACGAACTCGACGTCGCCGCGCAGCCGCGTGATCTCGCGCACTGCGGTTTCGATCTGAAGCTTGAGCCCGTCAACTGTGTTCGAAACCGCGCACAACACGCGCATGCGATCGCCGTCGTCCGCGGTATCGACCACGACCCGGGCGCGCTGGATCAGCGGAAAGCGCTTGACCACGTCGGCAATCTGGTGCGGATGCACGAACATGCCGCGCACCTTGGTGGTTTGATCGGCGCGCCCCATCCAGCCCTTGATGCGCATGTTGGTGCGCCCGCAAGGGCTTACGCCCGCAAGCGTCGCGGACAAATCGCCGGTGGCAAATCGAATCAACGGGTAGTCGGCGCAGGCGATGCTCGTTACCACGATTTCGCCAACTTCACCGTCCGGCACGGGATCGCCGGTACCCGGCCGCACGATTTCCACCAGCACACCTTCGTCAACGACCAGGCCTTCGCGCGCGCTGGTCTCAAACGCAATCGTGCCGACGTCGGCGGTGGCGTAGGCTTGAAACGCCGCGATGCCACGCGCCACAAACAATTCCCGTAACGGCGCCGGAAAGGCTTCGCCGGATACCAGCGCCTTCTTCAGACCGCTGAGATCGCGTTTCAGCTCCTCGCCCTTCTCCAGAATTAGCTTCAGAAACGACGGCGTACCGGTGTAACCAACCGGTCGCAAATCCGCCATGGTGGCAACTTGCATGTCGGTCTGACCGACCCCGGCCGGAATCAC
>Ga0209640_10002174_pt1 | contig 17034 bp, 18 predicted proteins | sample RifCSP10_1_FD_184018 | JGI IMG/M metagenome (GOLD analysis project Ga0209640, IMG submission 184018) | Soil microbial communities from Rifle, Colorado - Rifle CSP2_sed 10_1 (SPAdes) (version 2) | ecosystem: Environmental > Terrestrial > Deep subsurface > Rock core/Sediment | place: Rifle... | reverse complement strand
TCCACAGCTCGGCCGGGAAGCCGCCCGCCAGTTCCGCGGTGTAGGCGCATTCATCTGCCGCCGCCGCCCGCGCCGCATCCAGCGAAGGCGCCCCAAGCTCGGCAAGGAAGAACCGGACCATATCCTCCCTCAGCTGCTCCAGCGCGTTATCGCTGATCTCGGTAATCTCCGCCAGCGTGCAACGGCGGCGGGCGGCGACGGCGACGAAGGTGGTGTCGCAGTGGCAGCCGGGCGTGCGGTGGCCGCGCGCGAGGTCGCACACGGCGTAGCCGCCCGTGACCACCCACTCGCCGTCCTCCGCCGCGCCACCTTCCTGCGCAAGGATGCGGGCATCCGAATCGTCGAGCCGGACCGCCTTGAGAAATTTCATTTCGAATCCGATACCGGCAGCTCATGAGCGCGAGTTGAACGGCGACCGCGTCGTCGGTTCGAACTCGCGCAGTTGGAGCGGCGGCTTGACCGTCCGCTCCAACCCTATAATAGGCGCGGGGACGGGCCCTGCACAGGAGCGCCAAATGGCACAGCAACCGGAATTGCCGAAAGACTGGCTCGATTTCATGCAGAAAATGTGGAACCCGATGTCGTTTCCGATGCCGGGCATGGCGCTGCCCACCGTCAACGTGGCCGAGGTCGAGCGGAAGATCGCCGAGCTGAAGTCGGTGGAAAACTGGCTCACGATGCAGGTGGGTTTCCTGCAGATGACGGTGAAGACGCTCGAGATGCAGAAGGCGGCGCTGGAATCGCTTGCCGCCGCCGCACCGAAGGCACAGCCGGAAGGCAGGAAATAAGAGCGGGCGTGTAAGACCGCTCACGGCTCCTGGCATCCGGGTGCTTTCGCGCGCCGGCGGGAGCATACTTATTCCTGATCCGGGCGCGCTGCGCCGGATCCGCTCCGCCGGTTCGAACGGACACCAGGCTGCCGCGCAACCGGCGGGGAATCTTGCCGAACCGACCTATGCAGAGGAGGCAATCATGGCCACCACCGTACGGAAGTCCGCCTATTTCAGCATGAAGACACCCAACCGCGCTGGCCAGAGCGCACGGCTGCTGAGCGCGCTCGCCGCGCACGGCGTCAACCTGCTCGCGTTCACCGGCTTTCCCAACGCCGGGCGCGCGCAGGTGGATTTCATTCCCTATGACGTCTCCAAGTTCACCGCCGCCGCCCGCAAGCTGGGGTTGAAGGTGAGCAAGAAAAAGACGGTGTTCCTCGCGCAGGGCACCGACAAGGCGGGAGCGTGTGCCGGGATCTGCGGCAAGCTCGCCAAGGCCGGCATCAACATGGTGGCGATGGACGCGGTCGCCGCCGGTAGCGGGCGCTTCGGCGCGATTTTCTGGGTCAAGCCGCGCGACGTGGCGCGCACGTCGCGGGTGCTGCGTGCGCGGTGATCGATTAGCCCGCCAAGACGCCTAGAGAAGCGCACACAGGTACCGGGGGCCGCGACGGCCCCCATTTTCTTGGGTGCGCCGAATTGTGGTCTAATCACGCGCTCCCGTCACGGCCAACCAGCAAGGAGAATTCCCATGCCTTACGCCATGCGAGTCCACGAATACGGCGGCCCGGAGAAGCTGCGCTGGGAGCAGGTGCAGGTCGGCGCGCCCGGCGAGGGCCAGGTGCTCGTGCGGAACACGGCCGTCGGACTCAACTTCGTCGATACTTATCAGCGCAGCGGGCTCTACCAGATGCCGCTCCCGTTCACGCCCGGGTCGGAGGGCGCGGGAGTCGTCGAGGCGGTGGGCCTGAAGGTGAAGGAATTCAGGGCCGGCGATCACGTCGCCTATTCCAGCCCGGTCGGCGCCTATGCGGAAGTGCTGCTCCGGCCGGCCGAGAGGCTGGTGAAGATTCCGGCCGGTATCGATGACAGGACGGCCGCGGCGATGATGCTGAAAGGCCTCACCGCCCAGTACCTCATCCGGCGTACCTACCGCGTCAAGAAGGGCGACACCATCCTCATGCACGCGGCCGCCGGTGGCGTCGGGCAGATCCTGTGCCAGTGGGCCAAAGCGCTCGGCGCCACCGTGATCGGCACCGTCGGAACCGACGAGAAGGTCGCGCTCGCCAGGAAGGCCGGGTGCAAGCACGTCATCGTGACCGCGCGCGAGAAATTCGTGGAGCGCGTCAAGGAGATCACCCAGGGCAAGGGCGTGCCGGTCGTCTACGACGGCGTCGGCAAGGACACGTTCATGGACTCGCTCGACTGCCTCGCGCCCCTGGGCCTGATGGCGAGCTTCGGCAACGCCTCCGGGGCGGTGACCCAGTTCAATCCCGGGGTGCTCGCCCAGAAGGGGTCGCTCTTCCTGACGCGCCCGACGCTCGTCACCTACACCGCGACGCGCGAGGCGCTGCTCGCCGCGGCGCGGGAACTGTTCGCGGTCGTGAAGAGCGGCAAGGTCAAGATCGCGATCAACCAGACCTATCCGCTGCGCGATGCGGCGCAGGCGCAGCGCGACCTGGAGTCGCGCAAGAATACGGGATCGACCGTCCTGATTCCGTAACAGGCGCGCGTCAGCGGCGCGCCTTGAAGCGCTCGGTGGCGCGCACCAGCTCGGCGCTGATGCCGGGCTCCCACGCGGAGTGGCCGGCATCCGCGACGACGATGTATGCCGACTCGGGCCATGCGCGGTGCACTTCGTCGGCGGTGACGATCGGGCACACGGCGTCATAGCGGCCCTGCACGATCGTGCACGGGAGATGGCGCAGGCGGTGGAGATCGTTGAGCAAAGCGTTCTCCGGCAGGAAGACCCCGTGGCTGAAGTAGTGCGCCTCGATGCGCGCGAGCCCGAGCGAGACGACGTCTCCGGCAAAATGCGCTACCGTTTCCGGGCTCGGCAGGAGCGTCGAGCAGACCCCCTCATATGTGCTCCACGCGCGCGCCGCCGGCACGTGCACGGCGGGGTCGGGGTCGGCGAGTCGCCGGTAGTAGGCGGCGAGCAGATCGCCGCGCTCCGGCGCGGGGATGACCTCCGCAAAAGTCCGCCACGCCTCGGGGAATAGCGTGCGCAGGCCGTAGAGGAACCAATCGATCTCGCTCTTGCGGCACAGGAACACACCGCGCAAGATGAACCCGGCACAGCGCTCGGGGTGGGCCTCGCCGTAGGCAAGCGCGAGCGTGCTGCCCCACGAGCCGCCGAAGACCAGCCAGCGCTCGATGCTCAGATGGCTGCGCAGCCGCTCGATGTCGGCCACGAGGCGCGGCGTCGTGTTCTCGCGCAGCTCGCCGAGCGGGGTCGAGCGTCCGGCGCCGCGCTGGTCGAAGATGACGATCCGGTAATGGGCGGGATCGAAGAAACGCCGGTGGGCGGGCGAGGCGCCGGCGCCGGGACCGCCGTGCAGGAACAGCACCGGCGCGCCGTCCGGGTTGCCCGACTGCTCCCAGTACATCGTGTGCACGCCGTCGAGCCTCAGGGCGCCCGTGCTGTAGGGCTCGATCTCGGGATAGAGTTCGGCGCGCGGCCTGGAGGCGATGTCGGCCATGGCGAAGGATTCTATAATAGCCACAGGGATCCTCGGAGATGGACGACCAGCTACGCAAAGCCGCGCTCGACTACCATCGGCTGCCGGCCCCCGGCAAGATCTCGATCGCGCCCACCAAGGGCCTCGTCAACCAGCGCGACCTCGCGCTCGCCTACACGCCGGGAGTCGCGATTGTCTGCCAGGAGATCGCCGCGGACCCGGGCGCAGCGCGCAACCTGACCGCGCGCGGCAATCTCGTGGCCGTGATCACCAACGGCACCGCGGTGCTGGGGCTCGGCGCGATCGGCCCGCTCGCCGCGAAGCCGGTCATGGAAGGCAAGAGTGTGCTGTTCAAGAAATTCGCCGGCATCGACGTCTTCGACATCGAGGTGGACGAGCGCGACCCCGAGAAGCTGGTGGAGATCATCGCGAGCCTCGAACCCACTTTCGGCGGCATCAACCTGGAGGACATCAAGGCGCCCGAGTGCTTCATCGTCGAGCGGAAGCTGCGGGCCCGCATGAAGATCCCGGTGTTCCATGACGACCAGCACGGCACCGCGATCATCGTCGGCGCCGCGGTCCTGAACGGCCTGAAGGTGGTCGGCAAGGACTTGAGGCAGGTGAAGCTCGTCGCCTCCGGCGCCGGCGCGGCGGCGATCGCCTGCCTCGAGCTCCTGGTGGACATGGGGCTGCCGCGCTCGAATATCGTCGTGACGGACATCAAGGGCGTCGTCTACCGGGGGCGCAAGGAAGAGATGGACCCGGAGAAGGCGCGCTTCGCGGTCGAGACCCGGGCGCGCACGCTGGGCGAAGTGATCGAGGGGGCCGATATTTTCCTCGGGGTGTCCGTGGGCGGCGTGCTCAAGCCGGAGATGGTGAAACGCATGGCAGCGCGCCCGCTCATCCTCGCGCTCGCCAATCCCGAGCCCGAGATCCGCCCTGAAGCGGCGAAGCAGGCGAAGCCCGACGCGGTGATCGCGACCGGGCGCTCCGACTACCCGAACCAGGTCAACAACGTGCTGTGCTTTCCCTTCATTTTTCGCGGCGCGCTCGATGTCGGCGCGAGCGCCATCACGCGCGAGATGGAGCTCGCGGCGGTGACGGCGATCGCCGAGCTCGCGCAGGCGGAGCAGTCGGACATCGTCGCCCGGGCGTACGGCGACCAGCAGCTCGCGTTCGGGCCCGATTACCTGATCCCGCGGCCCTTCGACCCGCGCCTGATCGGGAAGGTCGCACCCGCGGTGGCGCAGGCGGCGATGGCGAGCGGTGTCGCGACCCGCCCGATCGCCGATCTCGAAGCCTACCGCGAACGCCTGAACCAGTTCGTCTACCAGTCCGGCCTCATCATGAAGCCGGTGTTCGAGGCGGCGAAGGCTTCGCCCAAGCGCGTGGTCTATGCGGAAGGCGAGGACGAGCGCGTGCTGCGCGCGGCCCAGGTAGTGGTGGACGAGGGCATGGCACGCCCGACGCTCGTCGGCCGCCGCGAAGTCGTCCGCGCGCGCATCGAGCAGCTCGGCCTCAGGTTGAAGGTGGACCGGGATTTCGACCTCGTGGACCCCAGCAACGACCCGCGCTACCGCGAGTACTCGATGGCCTATCACAAGCTCACGGAACGCAAAGGGGTGACGCCCCAGATTGCCCGGCTCGAGCTGCGCCGCCGCACCACCCTGATCGGCGCCATGCTCATGCATATGGGGGCGGCGGACGCGATGCTGTGCGGCGTCGTCGGCCGCTACGACAGCCATCTGCGCTTCATCGACGATGTCATCGGCTTGGCCCCGGGGGCGAAGCACTATGCAGCGATGAACATGCTGCTGCTGCCGCGCCGCACCGTGTTCATCTGCGACACCTATGTCAGTTACGATCCGACCGCCGAGCAGATCGCGGAGATGACGGTGCATGCCGTCGAGGAGATCCGGCGCTTCGGCATCACGCCGAGAGTGGCGCTGCTGTCGCATTCCAGCTTCGGCACCGCGAATACGCCGACCGCCGTCAAGATGCGGCGGGCGCTGGCGCTGATCGAGCAGCTTGCCCCCGGCCTTGAAGTCGAGGGCGAGATGCAGGGCGACGCCGCGCTGTCGGAGGAAATCCGCGCCCGGGTGTTTCCCAACGCGCGGCTCACCGGCGAGGCGAACCTGCTGGTGATGCCGACGCTCGACGCCGCCAATATCGCCTTCAACCTGCTCAAGACCGCGGCCGGCGACGGCATCACGGTGGGGCCCATCCTGCTGGGCGTCGCGCGTCCGGCGCATATCCTGACGCCCTCGGCGACCGTGCGCCGCATCGTCAACATGACGGCGCTTACCGTGGTTGACGCGGCGGCGCAGCGCGGCGAGCAGCGCGCCCTGCTTTAGCAACAGCGTGAATTTGGGAGGCGCACGATGAAACGCCGGACGAGGCTGGAGCGCGACACCATGGGGGCAATTGCAGTTCCGGGCGACCGGCTGTGGGGTGCGCAGACTCAGCGCAGCCTCCAGCACTTCCCCTTTCCCGGCGAAGCGATGCCGCTCGAGGTGGTGCACGCGCAGGTGCTGGTCAAGAAGGCGGCCGCTCTCACCAACATGGCGCTCGGCGTTCTCGACGAACGCAAGGGCAGGGCGATCGTGAACGCCGCCGACGAGGCGCTGGGCGGCCGCCTGGATGACCATTTTCCGCTGGTCGTCTGGCAGACGGGGTCGGGCACGCAGACCAACATGAACGTCAACGAGGTGCTCGCGAACCGCGCCTCGGAACTGCTGGGCGGTGCCCGCGGCGGCAAGCGCCTGGTGCATCCCAACGACGACGTCAACAAGGGGCAATCTTCGAACGACACCTTTCCCACAGCGATGCACGTTGCGGCGGTGATGGCGCTCGAGCGCGGCGTGAAGCCCGCGGTGCGCAAGCTGCGCGGCACCCTGGCGAGGAAGGCCGCGCAATTCGCGAAGATCGTCAAGATCGGCCGCACGCATCTGCAGGACGCGACGCCGCTCACGCTGGGGCAGGAGTTCTCGGGCTACGTTTCGCAGCTCGATCACGGGCTCGCGCACGTGGACGCGGCGCTGCCGCACCTGTGCGAGCTCGCGCTCGGCGGCACCGCCGTCGGCACCGGGTTGAATACCCATCCCCAATTCGCGGAGCGGGTGGCGGCCGAGCTGGCGCGCCTGGCGAAGCTGCCGTTCGTCACCGCCCCCAACAAGTTCGAGGCGATGGCCTCCTGCGACGCGGTGGTGCACGCGCATGGAGCGCTGAAAACGCTCGCCGCCTCCCTCATGAAGATCGCGAACGACGTGCGCTGGCTCGCCTCGGGGCCGCGCAGCGGAATCGGCGAGCTCATCATCCCGGAGAACGAGCCGGGCAGCTCGATCATGCCAGGCAAGATCAATCCCACCCAATCCGAGTCCATGACCATGGTGTGCTGCCAGGTGCTCGGGAATGACGTCGCGATCAACTTCGGCGGCGCCTCCGGCAATTTCGAGCTCAATGTATTCCGCCCGCTCGTCATCCGTAATTTCCTGCACAGCGCGCGGCTGCTCGCCAGCGCGTGCGAGAACTTTGACGCACATTGCGCGAGCGGGATCCGGCCCAATCGCCGCCGCATCGAGACGCTCATGCGCGAATCGCTGATGCTGGTGACCGCGCTGAACCCGCACATCGGATACGAGAAGGCGGCGGCGATCGCCAAGAAGGCGCACCGGGAGGGCACTACGCTCAAGCAGGCAGCGGTAAAGCTCGGCTATGTCACGGAAGAACAGTTCGACCAGTGGGTCCGGCCCGAAAAGATGGTCGGCAAGACCTGAGAAGCGTTGCGAAAACCGCAAGTGCGGGAAGTGACTAACGCATTGATTCGGCGTAAAGTTTCAAGTCCGATCGGGGAACAGGCCGAAGATTGTAGGCTATGCGACTGATTTTCATGGAGTTTTGCTGAGAGGAGCTGAATCATGAATCGCATCGTGATCGCAGCGGCACTGGTCATGCTCATCTCCGGGGCCGCATTGGGCCAGGCCCAGCGCGACCAGCCCGCCGCGGCGCCGGCCGGCGGGATGAAGGAGGAAATGACGCCCGCGCCGCAGAAGGACATGACAATCGTGCAGGGACCGGGCCAGACCGCCGTCAAGGAGGATGCCAGGCACTGCCTGGAGCGTTCGACCAATACCGATATCATCAAGTGCGCGGAGCCCTATCTTCCCCTCAAGATGAAGAAGATGTGACCCGTGCCCGGTGACCAGTTGGCGGCGCCTAGTCACCCGATCATTCCACTTCGAACGCCGCACCCGCAAAAAAATCCCCGCCGCGCGGGCGGGGATGTGGGGGGTGAAAACCCGGCTTACATCTTGATGCCGAGGATTTTCTCCGCCTTGCCGAGCGCCTCCAGCGCTTCCTTATGCATCTTGTCCTTGTGCAGCTTTTCGCCTTCAGCGCGATACTTTTTCACATCGGCCATTTGCGAGCTGGACAGCTTGGCTTTGGGCAACGCTGCGTCGATCGCCTTCATATGTTTCGGGCAGCTGAAGGCGAATGCGGTCCCGCTCGCCAGGGTGAGGCCGAGGGCTACAACTAGGGTCCGGAGCTTCATTCAGTTCTCCTCTCGTCGTTGATAAGAAAAAGGGTGGTCAGTGTAAGCCCTGCCTACAGTCGCGATAACGATCGCGGCGCCCGGCACCTGGCGCGGTTCGCGCGCCGCGGTAAAATCCCTAGCAGCCACAAGACGTTATCGTTTAGCACATGGCTCACCAACCGTTAACATCAACGCATGGCAGGGTATTCCCGATGACACGCGAGGGGATCGCCGAACGACTCGCGCAGCCAGCGCTGTCGCCGGAACCCGACGAGCTGCACGTGATCGCCCTGCAGGAGGGAATCGCCGTCACCGAGGCGGCCGTCCTGGTGCCACTCGTCGACCGCGCCGGCCGGGTGCAGGTGCTCTTTACCCAGCGCACGGCGCATCTCGATGATCACGCAGGCCAGATCAGCTTCCCGGGCGGGCGGGTGGAGGCGGGCGACGCGAGCCGGGAGGAGACGGCTTTGCGCGAGACCGCGGAGGAGATCGGGCTTGCGTCGCAATCGATCGAGCTGCTCGGCCGGCTGCCCGAATACGAGATTCCTTCCGGCTTCCGCATCACGCCGATCGTGGGCTGGATCGAGCCGCCGTTCGCGCTGCATCCCGATCCGTTCGAGGTGGCGGCGGTATTCGAGGCGCCGCTCGAGCATTTCCTCGATGCCGCCCGCTACCAGCGGCGCCAGTTTCGATTCCGCGGCCGGCACCGCCATTACCTCGCGATCCCGTTCGAGGGGCGCTACATCTGGGGCGCGACCGCCGGCATGCTCTACAACCTTTGCCGCTTGTTGCGGCGCTGAGGCGGGGGGAAGTTGAAGGGCGGGCAGCCAAAAATCGGGCTGATCATGACCGGCGGCGGCGCGCGCGCGGCCTACCAGGTCGGCGTCCTGCGGGCGCTGACGGAGCTGCTGCCGCCCGAGGTGCGCACGCCGTTCCCCATCATCTGCGGCACCTCCGCGGGCGCGATCAACGCGGCGGTGCTGGCGATGGACGCGGCCGACTTCCGCCGCGGGGTGCGGCGGCTGATGATGGTGTGGAAGAACTTCCGCGTGCACCATGTCTATCGCGCGGATCCGTGGGGCGCGATCGCGAACAGCGCCCGCTGGTTCTACACCGCGCTGACGGGCGGTGCCTTCAGCCGCCGGCCGGTGTCGCTGCTCGATAATGCGCCGCTGGCGGCGCTCCTCGGGCGCTATCTCGACTTCCCCGCGATCCAGCGCGCGATCGACGCCGGCCATCTCGCCGCCTTCGCCGTCACCTGCTCGGGCTACACCTCGGGCCAGTCGGTGACGTTTTTCCAGGGCGCTTCCGGCCTGCAGCCGTGGCAGCGCGCGCGCCGTATCGGCGTGCCGATGCAGATCACCCTCGATCACCTGCTCGCCTCCAGCGCGCTGCCGTTCATCTTTCCGCCGGTGCACATCAACCGCGAGTACTTCGGCGACGGCTCGATGCGCCAGATCGCGCCCGTCAGCCCGGCCCTGCACCTGGGCGCGGACCGCCTGTTCGTGATCGGTGCGGGACGCCACCAGCAAAACGCGGAGCGCGTGCAGGTCGAGACGCACCCCTCCCTCGCGCAAATCGCAGGGCATGCCCTGAACAGCATCTTTCTCGACAGCCTCGAGGTGGATCTCGAGCGGCTGCAGCGGATCAACCGCACGATCGAGATGATCCCGCCGGACGCGCTCGAGCGCAGCCGATACCCCCTGCACCAAGTGGATTACCGCGTCATCGCGCCGAGCGAGGAGCCGGAGCGCATGGCGATGTTGCACGCGGACGAGTTGCCGTACACGATCCGCGCGCTGCTCCACACGGTGGGCGCGCTGCGCCGCAGCGGCGCGAACCTGCTGTCCTACCTTCTGTTCGAGCGGTCGTATTGCCGGGCGCTCATCCGGCTCGGTTACCAGGACACCATAGCGCGCAAGGACGAGCTGACCGCGTTCCTCGGCTACTGAGCGCCGGCGCGCGGCCGCGCTTCGCCGTCGCCGGGACGCGATCTCCCTGTTGCTTCGCGCCGGGAGTGCCGGTATAACTAGCGTTAACCGAGGCGCGTCGCGCCCGGTCAACCCGCCGAATTGCACCGGATGTCAGACGGCCGATGCCGGTGAATTCGGCAATCTTCCTTTCAATAATGGGCGGGTAATGAGTCGAGCCTTCACGAAGGAAAGCGTCGACGATCTGGCGGCGGGCGAGCTGCCCGAGCGCCCGTTGCCGGTGCACCCCAATTACGTCACGCCCCACGGCCTCGAGCAGCTGCAGGCCCGGGCACGGGAGCTGCAGGCGCAGCATGAGTCGCTCGGCGCGCAGTCGGCCGACGATTCGGGCGCCAAGCAGAAGCTGCGGGAGGTCGAGCGCGACCAGCGTTACGTCAACGCCCAGCTCGAGCGCGCCGAGGTCGTCGATCCGGTCGGGCAGCCGCGCGATGCCGTGCACTTCGGCGCCACGGTGACGATTTTCGACGGGGACGGCAAGGCGCACCGCTTCACGCTGGTCGGCGACGACGAGTCCGATGTCGCGGCCGGCAGGATCAGCTGGGCATCCCCGCTCGCGAAGGCGATGCTCGGCGCCAAGGTCGGCGACACGGTGAAGTGGCACCGGCCGGCTGGAGACGCCGAAGTCGAGATCGCGGAGATTCATTACGCCGAAAAAGCGTGATTCGTGAATCATGATTCGTGATTCGCGGCAGTAGTCAACGTCGATACACCGGCCGCTCGCGAACCGTCACCCGTCACGCTCCATGACTTTTCTGTCCGTGCTGGTAGCGCTGCTGGTGGAGCGGGCATGGCCGCTGCGCGAGCGCAACCGCGTGCTCGAGTGGTTCCATCGATATGCGGCCACCCTGGAAGACGTTGTAAACGGCGGGCAGTACCGGCAGGGGGTGATCGCGTGGGCGTTGGCGGTGGCGCCGGTGCTCGCGGCGATCGTGGCGGTGCAGCGCCTGCTCGCTGACTTCGGCCCGCTCGCCGAATTGGCGTGGAACGCCGCCGTGCTCTACGCCGCCATGGGTTTTAACCGGTACCGCGACACTTTCCGGGAAATCGAGCTCGCGCTGCGCGCGGGCGACCTCGCGGGCGCGCGCGACCGGCTCACGAAATGGCGCCGCCGCAGCGCCGCCGAGCTGAGCGCGGGGGAGGCTACGCGCGTGGCGATCGAGCAGGGGCTGCTCGCCTCCCATCGCCACCTGTTCGGCGCCGTCGCGTGGTTCACTGTGCTGGGCCCGGCGGGCGCCGTGCTCTATCGGGCCGCGGCCGTTCTGTCCGAGCTCTGGAGCAACCGCAACGAGCCGGAGTTCGGTGCATTCGGCAAATTCGCCGTGAGCGCCTTTTACTGGCTCGACTGGGCGCCGGTGCGGCTCACCGCCGCGAGCTTTGCGGCCGCAGGCGATTTCGCGGACGCCGTCTACTGCTGGCGCACGCAGGCTGCCGGGTGGAACCCGCGCTCGGACGGGGTGATACTCGCGAGCGGCGGCGGGGCGCTGGGCGTGCGTCTGGGCGATGCGCTGCACCAGGACGGCGGCGTTCAATACCGTCCCGAGACCGGCACCGGCGACGAGGCGGACGTGGACTACATGCCGCAGGCCATCGGGCTCATCTCACGCGCCGTGGTGCTGTGGGTATTCCTGATCTTCCTCATGAGCCTCGCCCACGCCCTCGGCTGAGGGGGCGACTGCGTCGCGCATGACCGGGGCCCCGGAAAAATGAACCGCAATGCGCGGATCACGATTCACGGTTTTCGTTCGCGGACGAGCTTGCGGTAGCTTTCCAGGCGCCGCTTGCTGAACTTTTCACGCTTGCACGCCGCCGCGATGGCGCAGCCGGGCTCCACTACGTGGCGGCAGTCGCGGAAGCGGCATCGGCCGAGGTGCGGCCGGAATTCGACAAAGGCGTGCGCAAGCGCTGCTCCGTCCACGTGATGCAGCCCGAAAAGCTGCAGGCCCGGCGAGTCGATCACGTGGCTCGCGGCATCGAGGTGGTAGAGGCGCGTATGCGTGGTGGTATGGCGCCCGGAGTCGAGCGCGGCTGAAATCTCGGCGACGCGCACCGCGGCCGCGGGGAGAAGCCCGTTGATGATCGTCGACTTGCCCATCCCCGAGGGGCCGACGAGCACGCTGGTCTCGCCTATCAGGTGCGGTACCAACGGTCCCAGGTCGCGCTTGGCGGACAGCGCGACGACGCGGTAGCCGAGCCCCCGGTAGGGCTGGAGCGAAGCGAGCGCCGCCCGCGCCTGCGGCAGGTCAACCTTGTTGAGCACGATGAGCGCGGCGATCCCGCCGTGCTCGGCCGCCGCCAGGCACCGGTTCACGAGGTCCTCGCTGAACGCGGGCACGGGCGCCACCACGATCGCGATCTGCGTGACGTTGGCCGCGACGAGCTTCTGGCGCGCGCGGTCGGAACGGTAGAGGAGAGTTCTCCGCGGGCGCACCGCCTCGATGACGCCCTTCCCGGGCGCGCTGCGCGCGACGGTCACCCGGTCGCCGCACGCCAGCGCCCCGCGCTTTCCCCGCGTGACGCAGTCGAGGGTGGACGAGTCGGCGAGCTCGACCAGGTAGCGCCGCCCGAAGCTCGCGACGATCTGGCCTTCCAGCTGTCGTGATTCGTGACTCTTCGCTCGTTTCTCGTGCCGAGCGGGTCTGTTCCGAAGCGTACGCCGGTTCGCGGAGTGCTTCAAAGGTCGAACAGCCGGTCGAGCTTCGCGGCGCAGATGAAATCGTTCTGGGAGAGGCCGCCGATGGCGTGGGTCATGTACTCGACGCGGCACTGGTTGTAGCCGACCGTCAGGTCCGGGTGGTGATCCTCGCGGTGCGAGATCCACGCGGCGGCGTTCACGAACGCCATCGCCTGGTAGTAGTTCTTGAACGTGTAGGTCTTGGCGATGCGGCCCCCCGCGTGCTCCCAGCCGTCGAGCTGCTTGAGCAGGTTCCGGACCTCCTGGTCCTTGAGCGGCGCCACGCCGCCTTCACACGGCTTGCATTTGCCGGCGGCGAGGTCTGAGCTGGTCTTGGCCATGGTTCTTCCTGGAATCGTGGATCGCGGCTGGTGCATTACCGGTCGCTGGTCACCAGTCACGCCTTTTGAAGCCGGGCAATGCGCGCGACTGCAGGCGGATGTGAATCGTAGAACATGGAATGCAGTGGATCCGGCGTCAGCGTCGTGGCGTTGTCCCGGTAGAGCTTGATCAGGGCCGAGACGAGGTCGCGCGCCGAAGCGTTCTCCGCCGCATAGTGGTCGGCCTGGAACTCGTGCCGGCGCGACAGCAGTGCGCCGACCGGCTGCAGCAGGATGGTGAACTGGGGCAGCACGATGGAGAACAGGACGAGCGCCATCGCGCTGGTGGGCGCGTGCACGTTGAGCCCCTGGTAGAACCAGGGTTGCAGCATGATCCACCCGAGCAGCCACAGCAGCCCGAGGCTCGCCGCGGCGAGCCACGCCATCCGCTTCACGACGTGGCGCAGCTTGAAGTGGCCCAGCTCGTGGGCGAGCACCGACTCGACCTCGCCTGGGTTGAGGCGCTGGAGCAGCGTGTCGAAGAACACGATGCGCTTGGAGGTCCCGAACCCGGTGAAGTAGGCGTTGCCATGGGTGCTGCGGCGCGAGCCGTCCATCACCATCAGCCCCTTCACCTTGAAGCCGCAGCGCGCCATCAGGCGCTCCACGCGCTCCTTCAGCTCGGGGTCCTGCACCGGCGAGAACCGGTTGAAGAGCGGCGCGATCCACGTCGGATAGACCGCCACCATGAACACGTTGAACGCAAGCCAGGTGAGCCAGGCGTAGAGCCACCAGTACTCGCCCGCCCGCCCCATCAGCCACAACACGATCGCCCCCAGCGGCAGGCCGAAGGCGAGCGCGAGCGCGATGCTCTTGGCGAAATCGGCGAAGTAGAGCGCCCGCGTCATCTTGTTGAAGCCAAAACGGGTTTCGATGACGAAGGTGCGACAGAGACCGAACGGCAACTCGAGCGCGGTCATCAGCGCCCCGACGAGGACGAGCAGCAGCAAGCCGCGCCCGATGCCTTCCGGCAACAGGAGCGCGGACGCCTCGTGCAGCCACTGCAGCACGCCGCCGAAGGTGAGCAGGAGCAGGACGCCGGCGTCGAATCCGACCTCGGCCATCGCGAGCCGCGTCTTGGCGCAGGTGTAGTCAGCCGCCTTCTGGTGCGCATCGAGGCTGATCTCGGATGCGAACGCGTCGGGCACGCGCGCGCGGTGCGCGCGCACGTGGCTCACGTGGCGCGAGGCAAGCCACAGGCGCGTCGCGGTCGCAAGCGCGAGCGCGGCGAGAAAGACGATGCCGAAGGCAGATGATGCGGACATGCGGGCCTGACGGGGCTCAACGATCTATGACACAATTATCGCCGAATTACGCCGCCGTCCCAACCGCATGGCACAAAATCCCAACCACCTCGTGTGGATCGACATGGAGATGAGCGGGCTCAATCCCGACACCGACCGGATTCTCGAGGTCGCGCTGGTGGTCACCGATGGCGATCTCAACGCCGTCGCCGAGGGGCCGGTCATGGTGGTGCACCAGCCCGATACCGTGCTCGCGGCGATGGATGACTGGAACCGCTCCACTCACGCCAAAAGCGGGCTGATCGAGAAAGTGAAGGCCGCCGCGCTGACCGAAGCGCAGGCGCAGAGCCGCGTGATCGCCTTTCTCTCCGAGCACGTGCCGCCGAAGACCTCACCGATGTGCGGCAATTCGGTGCACCAGGACCGCCGGTTCCTCGCGCGCTACATGCCCGAGCTGGAGGCGTACTTTCACTACCGCAACCTCGACGTCAGCACGTTGAAGGAGCTCGCCAAGCGCTGGAAGCCGGACATCATGGCGGGGCTCGTCAAGCACGGCAGGCACGAGGCGCTCGCCGACATCTACGAATCGATCGAGGAGCTGAAGTACTACCGCGAGCATCTTTTCAAGCTTTAGCACGGCGTCAGAGAACTTTCGTCGCTCCCGCGGAGGCGGGAATGACGTGTGTTTCACTCCAGCCGGATCTCGCCGTCGAACTTGATGTCCAGCCCGAGCTTCGCGATCGACAGCGTCATCGCGGCCGGGAAGGACTCCTTGCCCTTCAGCTTGCCCTCCGCGACCGCCTTCTGCACTGCCTTCTCGATCGCGAGCTGGGAATTGACGCCCACGGTTTTCAGGAATTTGCGGATGCTCATGTTCAGGGTTTCGTCGTTCATGTTGTCCTCCATTAAGAAACCGTGGCTAATGACCGGTCACGCCTTTCGCCGCTGGCGGCGGGCCTTGTAGTGGTTGATCAGTCCATTGGTCGAGCTGTCGTGGCCGGCTACCGGGGCGTGGCTCACGAGTTCCGGCAGGATGCGCCCGGCGAGGCTCTTGCCGAGCTCGACGCCCCACTGATCGAACGCGTTCACGTTCCAGATCACCGACTGCACGAATACCTTGTGCTCGTAGAGCGCGATCAACGCGCCCAGCGCGCGCGGCGTGAGCGCGTCGAGCAGGATCGATGAGGTCGGCCGGTTGCCGTCGAACACGCGATGCGGCAGCAATGCCCGGGCGGTGGCCTCCGGCAGCCGCTGCGCGCGCATGCCCGCCGCGGCCTCTTCCGGATTCATGCCGCTGGCGAGCGCTTCGGTTTGCGCGAAAAAATTGGCGAGCAGCGCCTGGTGGTGGCCGCGCAGCCGGTGATGCGGCTGGCAGCAGGCGATGAAATCCGCCGGCACCACCGCGGCGCCCTGGTGGAGCCACTGGAAATACGCGTGCTGGCCGTCGGTCCCGGCGCTGCCCCACGTCACGGGCGCTGTCGCGTAGCCAGCCCGCTCGCCCTCGCGGGTAACCGACTTGCCGCAGGATTCCATTTCCAGTTGCTGCAGATAGGCGGGGAGCCACCGCAGACGCTCGTCGTACGGCAGCACCGCGCGCGCGCCGCAGCCGAGAAAATTGACGTTCCACACCTCGAGCAGCCCCATCACCACCGGCAGGTTCTTCTCCAGCGGCGCCCGGGCGAAGTGCTCGTCCATCGCGCGCGCGCCCGCGCGCAGTCCGTCGAAGTGCTCCATGCCGATCGCCAGCGCGACGGGCAGTCCCACGGCGGAGCATAGCGAATAGCGGCCGCCGACCCAGTCCCAGGTGCGGAAGATGCGGTCCGCGGGCACGCCAAAAGCGCGCGCGCGCTCGGGTTCCGCGGTCACCGCGCACAGGTGGCGCGCCGCCTTGTCCTTCAGCTTCCGCTGCAGCCACGCGCGGGCGGTGCGCGCGTTGGCGAGCGTCTCCTGGGTGCTGAAGGTCTTGGAGGAAATGACGACAAGCGTCGTCGCGGGCGTGAGGCGCTCGAGCGTGTCCGTGATCGCCGCGCCGTCCACGTTGGAGACGAAGTGCGCCCGCGGCCCGGACCGGGAGCAGTGCTTGAGCGCATCGCAGGCAAGGCGCGGCCCGAGGTCGGAGCCGCCGATACCGAGGTTCACCACATCGGTAAACGCACGCCCGCTCGCGCCCCGGGTCCGTCCGGCGCGCACCCCGCGCGCAAAGCGCCGCATGTCCGCGAGCACGGCCGCCACGTCCCGCGTGACGTCCCGTCCCTCGACGCGGACCGCCGCCCCGGCGCGCAGCGCGACGTGCAGCACCGCGCGATCCTCGGTCTGGTTGATGCGCTCGCCCGCGAGCATGCGGGCGCGCCACGCCTCGAGCTCGCATGCGCGCGCGAGATCCGCGAGGAGACGCATCGTCTCCTCCGTGACCCGCTGCTTTGAGTAATCGAGCAGCATCCCGTCGAGCGCGAGGCTGAATTTTCCGAAACGCCGCGGATCCCGGGCGAAAAGCTCGCGCAGGTGGAGGCGCGATTGGGCGCGGTGGTGCTCGGCGAGTTTTTGCCAGGCGGGCAGGGCAGAGCGGGCGGATGGCATTCCGGACAGTTCGCGGCTCGACGCGTCGTGCGGGCATTCTACCCGCAAGGGGGGAAGGGATTCTAGAATAGGCGCTCATGCATCCGGTATTCGCTGCCCTGATCGCCGCGCTGCGCGACTTGCGCGAGCCGCGCGTGCTCGCGCTGGCGCTGGTGCCGCCGCTCGTCGCCGTCGCGGTATGGCTCC
>Ga0209640_10002173_pt1 | contig 17039 bp, 13 predicted proteins | sample RifCSP10_1_FD_184018 | JGI IMG/M metagenome (GOLD analysis project Ga0209640, IMG submission 184018) | Soil microbial communities from Rifle, Colorado - Rifle CSP2_sed 10_1 (SPAdes) (version 2) | ecosystem: Environmental > Terrestrial > Deep subsurface > Rock core/Sediment | place: Rifle... | reverse complement strand
TTGAGGAAGTAGATGGGGACTACCATCAGACCGCCCAGGATCACCATCAGCGCAGCGAGGTACTGGTCCACTTCCTTAAGCAATCGGTAAAGAGCCAGCACGACGAAGATCGCGATTGTTCCGGAGAGCAGGTCGCCGACGATGCCCATACGGAAGAGCCACTCGTGCGCGGCGATGTTGTTGGCCGTCGCGGTAGCGTTGCCCCGCACGAACAGGGTGCTGGGGATATACATGAGGCGCAAGGGCGCGGTGACGACGAGGAGCAGGTACAGGAATCCAGCGACTCTCCCGGGGTTGTGGGTCGAGCTCATGTGTCCTCCCTTGTGAGGGTCTGGCCTAAGATACGGCGAAGGCGGCCAAGAAGTTTCGCTTCCTGCGGAGCGCGGGGTGCGGGAACCGGACCAAGGTCCGAGGGTGCGACCGGGCCAGCCTTCCTGCGATCACGCAATCGGTTTCGAATCCGGCGGCCGGAATGAGCCCCAGCGTCCCCGCCAGCTCTGGCGGTACTTCTCGCGCTCCTCAGGCGTCATCTTCTCCCAGCGCTCGGCCATTCGCTGCCGAAGCCTGGAGCGAGGAGAGCCATGACCACCAAGACGAAAGCCTCCGAACAGGATCCGGCAGAGAGCCAGCAGTCCGAGAGCTTGCCAGAAGGTGATTTGCCGCCATCCGAACAACGTCGGCAGCAGCCAGTTCCACAGTAGCCGCACCACTTCGCCGCCGATCGCGATGAAAATCGCCATCCCCACGATCGCCAGGGGTGCTATCCAAATCAATCTCTTCAATCTCGGTCTCATGTTCAGTCCCTCATGCTTTCGTTGAATTCGTCGTAAATGTTTTGCAATCGTTCGCGCAAATGCAGCACCGCATAGCGTTTGCGCGAGAGCAGCGTGTTTACGCTGACGCCGGTCCGAGCGGCGATCTCCTTGAAGCTGTACCCCTCGATCTCATGCGCTGTAAATACCTCCCGCTGCTCCTCCGGCAGCTCGTCGAGCGCAAGTTCCAGCTCATCCAGCAGCACGCTGCGGAGGTAGAGCGCTTCCGGCCCGGCATCGGGCGATGGCAACAGATCTTCGATCTGCAGCAGTTCGCCGTCTTCGTCCTCGACCGCTGCGTCGCTGAAGGTTTCTGCCTTCTTCTTGCGGAAAAGGTCCGTGATGCGATTGCGTGCGACGCGAAAAAGCCAGCCGGTCACGTGCTCAATCGGCATCAGCAGGCGATTGGCTTCTACCAGTTCGTAGAAGACCTCCTGCACGATGTCCTCGGCGTCGGAGGGATCGGGCACACGCCGGCGGATGAAATTGTGCAGCCGGGATCGTTCTTCCTCGATGATTTCGGAGATTTGACGGTCTTGCTCGGTCATCGAGGTGATGCTCGACGGCTCATCCATCCATTCCTGTAGACGAACGGGGGCCGGAAATATTGTAGAGATTTGAATGGGCGAAACGGGGGTGGGCGCCACAGCTTCAGCGGGCAGTCCGATCTCCCCCGAGTTCGGGCTGCCCGCTGTTATTCGAAACGAAAAATCCCGTACAAGACTGTACACATTGCGGCGGAGCAGGCTTTTCAACGTCCGCGATTTGGACAACATCCGGAGGTCCGTATCTGCTATAGATTGCGGCTTTCATGTGCGGATGGACTCCCCCGCTGCGCTGGCCCGCTCCTTCCATCGTTGTTCGTTCACGCCGACCACGAGGAGCCACACGATTAGCAAACCTTCCCCGAGCATGCCGGGCGCCAGATTGTAAGGGGACAGATACTTTGCGAGCGGCGGCCACAGAAAGGTCAGCCAACCCAAACCGGCAAACGCCATCAACGCACCCAGAATTCGAGGCAGGTAGGTTGACCTGAAAATGAGGTAGCCGACTAGGAGGCAATGGAGCCCGAAAAACACCAGGTCTCTCAAGTGGATGAACGGAGTGAGACCAAAGAGGCTAACGGCGCATCCCGCGAGGCCGAAGAGCGCCGCGAGCAAAGAGAGGTTCCTGTTCACCGGCTTGAGCAGGTCATAAAGGAGCAGCGTCACAACGATATAGCACACAGGCGCGACGATGTTGGCTACGGAGAAAGCAACCCCGCCGCCAAGGAAGAGGGCGAGTGAGCCGGCCAGAAAGACCATCAACCAAAAGATACCGGCAGTCCTGGCCTTGAAACGCGGCGACGCTTCTGCAATCCGTTGCGTCATTTCACCTGCGCTCATATTCGTTCCTCCCTATGCGAGCGATTGAATCAAGCGTGTATGAGCACACCTCCATTGTTGGACTATACGCACCGGGGGAGCGGTTTGTTTCGTAGTATGCATGTGTTTGTGACTGGGCCGCCCCACTGGGCGCGTCAGGAGTTCCTCGATGTCCCGCTCCAGACCGGCGTTAGACGGAAGCCGAATCGCGTACTTCACTCCCGGTCTTCCAGCGCTTCGTAGATCTCCGGTTTGGCAAACGCAGCATCGGCTCGAAACACCACTTCCTTGTCCACTTCCTGCTGGCGCTCGATTTCCGGCAGAAGCACTTCGTCCCGTCCTCGGCACTATGGACGTTGCCCGGCCGCAGCTTGCCCGCCAAACAGTGTCCTTCCCCGTTGAACAGCAATAGCGGGTGATAGCAGGTCGATTCAAAATGCCCGTTGTAGGCACTGTGCTCCTGTTCTCCGTAGACTGGGATTTCGGTGCTGTCCATATCCAGCACCACCCGCTGGAGGGAATCCATGGCCTCCGCCTTCGCCAGCAGTTCCCGATTGATTCGGCTCAGACCGTCCAGGTTCTCCTCTTGGCTCAGCACCTCGGTCTCGAACCAATGCAGGCGCGAAGGCAACGCTGCCCCACGCACCCAGATCTTCTCGGAGCCGATCAACCGGAACGTCGGATCTTACGACAGCCGCTCCGCATCGTTCAGATCCTCGTATCCTGCCAAGCGACTGTAGATGGACTGTCGCAGCAGATCCGGGAGCGGCAACTAAGTGTTCTTGCCGCGCCGGTCGTCCATCATGTTCTTGGAAATGAGTGCACTCAATTCCAGACGTTCATCCAATTCACGCGCCAGCCGCGCCATCACTTCGCTCTCGCGGAAACGCCCTTCGTACTCTCCGCGCGCTCTTACCCTCGGGTACGGCACCATCTCCAGCACGGTGTGCATGGGCCGCTCGCCCGACACCTCGTTGATGATCGCCCGCATCTGCGCCCAGCTCAGCAGCGTCCGGTCTTCGCGCTCCTGCGCATGACTTGGCCACAGCATCACGGCGGACAACAGCGGCGCCACACACAGCTTTCCTCGCTTCATCGTTTTCTCCTCGTTTTGGCGGGATGGAACCGGCAATGGTACTGCTAGGGACGCTACGCTGCTATCTCAGGTTTCAAAGAGGCTCGCTCGAAGAAACAGCGGGAATGGAAGGATTCAAAACCGCGCCTTGAAGCGAAGAAAAACACTGCGTCCCGGCGCGTCCAGACCCCAACTAATCCCCCGGTAGTTCTTGTCTCCGATGTTTTCAAAATCCGCCATCAGCTCGTATCTCTCGCCAAAGCGCACCCCGCCGCGCAGGTTAAACGTTACGTATCCCGGCACCGCCCGGTACAGCGACGACGAATTCACTCCCACGCCCAATACTCGGTCCTGAATCTGCGTCAGCGTCTCTCCCGTAACAAGAAGGATGTCGTCCGCAGTCCCCGTCATTCCATCCGTCCCAGGCCCCACAAATCCCCGCGCCGTCGCTCCGTTCCGGAAAAAACTGGCGATGCTCGACCGCGTCCGCAGCGCACCGGTTCTTCGGTCTTCCAGGTCCAGGCTCGAGAGTCGCGTCTGCCGCCCCGCCGCATGCACATACGGCTCAATCCACCATCGCCCACTCCCCGGCGAATATCGGATCTTCAACCATCCGTCCAGCGCCGGCGTTCCTCCTTCAATATTCGGCGGCAGGCCCGTTCGTTTGTCCCGCGCATGCAAATAGGTGAACACTGTCCCCACCGACCAATGGCTGGTCACGTGCCAGTTCAGCTTATGCTCCACTCCGCGCACCCTTGCATCGTCGAAGTTGGCGCGCACCAGAACCGGATTCGGCGATGCCGCGACAAATACTACTCCGCTGGCGTTCTGCGCCACGATTGTCTCTCCGCCGATCGTCAGCCCCACGGCCCCGGCCGGCAGGATCAACGCCTGCTTGGTGATGTTGTCGCTGATATCGTTCACGAAGAATGCAAAGTCCGTGTCGATTCGCCCCCGCCGGAATCGCACGCTCACTTCATAATTCATGCTCGTTTCCGGGCGCACCTGTCGAACGGGCCGTCCTGTGGAGAGGGCACCAACTCCCGCCGCGCTCCCGATCGTCCCGCCCAGCCCGGCCACTTCCGGGGCGCTTACTTCAAACCCTGACCCCGTCAGTCCCAGCGCCCCCAGGTCGGTCATATGCGGCGCGCGGAAGCCACGGCTGAAATTCGCTCCCAGGATCAGACCGCCTCCCGGCGTCACCACCACCCCGCTCTGAAACGTAACATTGCTCACCCGCAGCGAATCGTTCGGCCACAGCGGCTGTCCGTTCACAATCGGGCTGTCCCCCGCCCTGGCCCGGTACGACGCCGCGCTGTATCGCACGCTCCCCATCAGCCGAAACTTTTGCGGCACGACGTCAATGATGTCCTCGGCATAAATGCCACCACTCTTGTAGAGCGCCCGATCCGGGATGCGCCCTCGTCTCACTGCCGATACTCCCGTCACCGGGTTGAACCCGAACGATGGCGACCTCATGCGTTCGTGGTAAAAGTCCGCACCAAACAAAAGTGTTTGCCGGGCCACCCACTGCTTACCCAGATATGCCTGTACGCCGTGCGCCCGCAGCCTCTCGTATTCATGGCTGATCGTGGCCAGCGGGTTCCCGTTGCCTCCCTGATTCACGCGCTCCTCGCGCTGCGAATTGAGCGAATAGCTCACGCTCGCCACGTCAAACCATCCCAGCTTCTGCTGCACAAACCGCAGGTAGAAAAAATCCAGCATCAGGTTCCGCAGGTCGGCGACCAGGTTGCCGTCTCCTCCCAGCAGTTGGTCGTATCGTTTCCCGCCGTCCTGCTGGCTACGGCTGTAGTGGGCGATGAATTGCGACCCCTGTGCCGGCGACCAGTTCAGCTTCACCATTCCGCCGTACTGCGTAAACGCCGTGTCCGGCCGGCGCTCGCCCTGGAACAGCCGCGACGCCAGCCCGAAATACCTCGTAAACGCCGAGTGCGAATCAACCCCATCGCCGGTGCGCAGTGTGTTCACCCGTCGTCCCGTCACCCCTCCAATGAACCCGAATCGCCGCGACGCATACGACGTCGTCACACTCGACCCGATGCTCGCATCCGCACTGTCGCCAAACGTGCTCAAGCTGCCGCGCACCGCCGGCCCGCCATCCACGTACACAGGATTCTTCGAGAGGAACTGCACGCTCCCTCCCAGCGCGTCACTCCCGTACTGCGCGCTGCTCGGCCCCCGCAGGATCTCCACCGCCTCCAGGCTCGCCGGATCAATCAGGTCCAGAAACGTATTGATCCCGCCCCGCGCCGCGGAAGTCGAATAGCGCACCCCATCCACAAACACATTGACCTTGTTTCCCGTCAGCCCGCGAACGTATATCCCCGCCACCGTCGGGCTGGTCCGCTGTACGTGCACGCCCACTTCTTCTTGAGCCACCTGGGACACCACCGCCTTTGCCCGTTCTTCAATCTCTTCCGGCCGAATCACATTCACTTGCTGGCTCAGCCGGTCCGCGTCCTCCACCTGCCCCGGGTCGGCCGTCACCGTGACCTCCTCACGGATTGTCCCCAGCGCCAGCGTCACCACCAGGTTGGTCACCGCCGCGTCTCGTACGCGCACCGCAATCCGGTTCTCAGCAAACCCGGGTGCCGCCACGCGCAAGAGGTAGCTTCCCGACGGCACCTTCTCAAACTCAAATCGCCCCTGGCCGTCCGTCCGCGTACTCCCCAGCATCACCTGTTGCGCATTCGCCAGGATCACCTCTGCGCCCGCAATGGCGCCGCCCTGACCATCCTTGACCACGCCGCTCACCTGCTGCCCTGTTTCGCCGCGGGCCGGAACACACCACACCTGCAGGAGGAACATCACGACGATGATGAGCCTGTTTCCCATTTCCAAATTTTGCGCTCTCCGAGACACTCGCCCCTGAACAGCGAACGAACCCCGAAATTCCAGTTCGGTTGGACGCGCCCTGAGGATAAATGCGTTGCAGCCCTCGCGCACTTATTTTTGCGCGGGAGGTGGTGTCAGCCGCAACGTGTAGGCTTTCTGTCCCGCCTTGCACGCTCAAAGAATCTGCTTCACCTCCGGCCTCCGCACCGGTAGGATTCGCTCTGCACTTTTTCAGGAGGCGAACCTTGATCCGGCGAAATTGCATCTTCTCAACTGTGGTGGCTTGTCTGCTCTTGCTGGCAGTCGTTGGTATTTCCGCGCCGCTCCTGGCGCAGCAGTACGACGAAAGCCTCTTCAAAGGGATGAAGTGGCGCCTCATCGGCCCTTTCCGCGGTGGCCGCGCGCTCACTGCCGTCGGCATCCCCGGCAATCCCAATGTCTACTACTTCGGCGGCGTCGCCGGCGGCGTCTGGAAGACCACCGACGCCGGCTCCACCTGGCAGCCGCTTTGGGATAAGCAGCCCGTCTCCTCCATCGGCAGCATCGCCGTCTCGGAATCCGACCCCAACGTCATTTTCGTCGGCACCGGCGAGGCCTGCATTCGCGGCAACATCTCTTACGGCGATGGCGTCTACAAGTCCACCGACGCCGGCCAGACCTGGAAACACGTCGGCCTACGCGACACGCGCCACATCGGCCGCGTCCTCATCCATCCCCGCAATCCTGACATTGTTTACGTCGCCGCCCTCGGCCACACCTATGGCCCCAACGCCGAGCGCGGCGTCTTCCGCTCCACCGATGGCGGCAAGTCCTGGGAAAAAGTCCTCTACAAGGACGACAAGACTGGCGCGATTGATATCTCCTTCGACCCCGCCAACCCACGCATCCTCTTCGCCTCTCTCTGGGAAGCCAATCGCTCGCCCTGGGGACTCACCAGCGGCGGCCCCGGCAGCGGCCTTTACAAGTCCACCGACTCCGGCAGCACTTGGACTCGCCTCACCAACTCCGACGACAAGGCTCTTCAGGACAACGGCCTTCCAAAGGGGATTCTGGGCAAGATTGGCGTCTCGGTTTCCGGCGGAGATGGCAACCGCGTCTATGCGTTAATCGAAGCCGAAAAGGGCGGCCTCTACCGCTCCGACGACGGCGGCGCCCGCTGGACGCGCATCAACGACGACCGCCGCTTCCAGCAGCGCGCCTGGTATTACACGCACGTCGCCGCCGACCCGAAAAGTCCGGACACGGTCTACATCCTCAACGTCGGCATGTTCCGCTCCACCGACGGCGGCCAGAAGTTCGATCCCATCGTCACTCCGCACGGTGATTACCACGGCCTCTGGATCGACCCCACTAACCCCCAGCGCCTCATCAACGCCAATGACGGCGGCGCCACCATCTCCGTCGATGGCGGCAAGTCCTGGACTCGCCAGGACAATCAGCCCACCGCGCAGTTCTATCATGTCACCACCGACAATCGCTGGCCCTACTACGTCTACGGCCCGCAGCAGGACAATTCCACCGTGGCCATTGCCAGCCGCGGCGACCGCGGCATCATTGATCGTCAGGACTGGCATCCCGTCGGCGGCGGCGAAAGCGGCTACATCGCTCCGGACCCGCGCGACCCCAACATCGTTTACGCTGGTTCCTACCAGGGTTACATCACGCGCTTTGATAAGCGCACCGGCCAGTCACAGAACATCACCGTCTGGCCCGAAGTCACCGACGGCCACGGCGCCGCCGGCCTCAAGCATCGCTTCCAGTGGACCACGCCGATTCTTCTCTCCATCCACGACCCAAGCGTCCTTTATCAAGCCTCCCAATATCTCCTCAAGAGCACCAATGGCGGCATGAGCTGGACCCCCATCAGCCCCGACCTCACCCGCAACGACAAATCCAAGCAAGTGGTCGCCGGCGGCCCCATCACCAAGGAAGACACCGGCGTCGAGTACTACAACACCATCTTCGCCGTCGCCGAATCGCCTCTCGTCAAAGATCTCATCTGGGCCGGCGCCGACGATGGACTCGTGCACATCACCCGCGATGCCGGCAAGACCTGGTCCAACGTCACTCCGAAAGATCTGCCCGAAAGCCTCATCAGCATCATCGAAGCTTCGCCGCACGACCCCAGCACCGCCTATCTCGCCGTTGATCGCCACAAGTTCGACGACTTCCGCCCCTACATCTACAAGACCACCGACTTCGGCAAGTCCTGGACGAAAATCGCCTCTGGCATTCCCGAGGGCGCCTACGTCCGCTCCGTCCGCGAAGACCCCAGGCGCAAGGGCCTGCTCTTCGCCGGCACCGAAACCGGCGTGTACGTCTCCTTCGACGACGGCGCGCATTGGCAGCCGCTCCAGCTCAATCTCCCCACCTCGCCCATTCACGATCTCGTCGTCAAAGACGACGACCTCGTCGTCGCCACTCACGGCCGCTCCTTCTGGATCCTCGACAACATCACTCCTCTTCGCCAGTTGAATGCTCAGGTCGCTGCCGCTGAGACTCATCTCTACGCGCCGCAGACCGCCATCCGCTTCCGCGGCGGCCGCAGCATGTTGCGCGGGCGCCCCGTCGGCGAAAACCCGCCCGACGGCGCCATTCTCGACTACTACTTCAAGGCCGCTCCCAAAGACGAAGCCACTCTCGAAATCCTCGATTCCAAAGGAACCGTTCTCCGGAAATATTCCAGCAAGAAGCAGCCCGACGATCGCCCCAAATCCGAGGAGCCTGAGGAGGAACCCGCGTTCGAGTCCATGCCCGCCGAGGCCGGCATGAACCGCTTCGTCTGGAATCTGCGCACTTCCACGGCCAGCCGCATTTCCGGCTATTCTCTCGGCGACTACCTCAATGGCGAGCGCGGCCCCATCGTCGCCCCCGGCAGCTATCAGGCCCGCCTGACACTCTCCGGCAAATCACTCACCACTCCCCTCGCAGTCAAGCCCGACCCGCGCGTCGCCACCTCACAGGCCGACTTCGAAAAGCAGTTCGACCTGGGCATGAGGATTCACACTCGTCTCACCCAGACCAACGACACCGTCAACCAGATCCGCGACCTCCGCAATCAGCTCAAGGCCCTCCGCCGGCGCCTGCCGCAGACCGACGCCGGCAAGTCCATCCGCACTGCCACCGAAGACCTCGACAAAAAGATCACGCCGGTTGAAGAGGATTTGATCCAGGCCAAAATGCGCGCCAGCCAGGATTCTTTGAACTATCCCAGCAAGCTCGACGCCAAGCTCGCCGTCCTGGCTATGGCCGTCGATAGTGCCGACGCGGCGCCCACCGCTCAGTCCTACGAGTTGTTCGCCGAACTGGAGAAAAAGCTGGAACCCCTGCTGGCTCGTTGGAAGGAAATACTTGCGATGGACGTGGCCGCTCTCAACGAACTCCTGCAGAAGGAGAACATCCCGTTCGTCTCACTTCCCCCATCGCCGACCGGCGCCCCGATCCGCTGATTTGCGGCCGCACGCGCCGCAGTGTCATTCTGAGCGGAGTCCCGACGTAGTCGGGACGCAGCAAAGAATCCCTCTGTGTTCTTGTTGGGAATACTGCAGTCTGCGTGCGGTCTGTTCCTGCCCTCAGCGCTTCTCCAACCTCTTCGCCCAGTGCGAAAGGTGGTTCAGCGACGTCGCGTGCGTATGCTCCAGTTGCAGCGGCGTAATCGAGATCGCCCCGCTCAGCACCGCCGCGTAGTCGCTGTCCGGGTCCACCCCGTCGGTCACTTGCTGTTCATGCAGCCAGTAGTACCGGCGACCGCGCGGGTCCACTCCTTCTTGCAGTATGTTCCGCGTCACTTTCTGCGATTGCCGCGTAAACCGCACGCCGCCCTTCCACGGCAGCGGCACATTTACGTTCAGCAGCACGCCCGCTGGTAATCCCTCGCGCAGGACCATCTCCGCCAGCTCCCGCGCAAACCGGGCCGCCTCGCCGTACTCAAATCCGCGCCCCTTGTGCGCCACGGAAACGGCCAGCGCCGGGATGTGGTTGATGGTCGCCTCCATCGCCGCCCCGACGGTGCCTGAGTAATACACGTTCTCGCCCATGTTCCCGCCGCGATTGATTCCGGAGACCACCAGGTCCGGCCTCCGCTCCAGCAGTTTGTTCAGCGCCACGATCATCGCGTCGGTCGGCGTACCCTCCACCGCCCACTCCCGCTCCGCCACCTGCTCGCAGCAGATCGGCTGCCGCAGCGTCAGCGCCTGCGACGACGCGCTTCGCTCCATGTGCGGTGCCACCACGCTCAACTCTCCCAGCTCCCGCAGCTCTCCCACCAGCGCACGCAGCCCCTCCGCGTGGATGCCGTCGTCATTCGTAATCAGGATGTGCGGCTTGGCTTTCATGTCTCACTACGTCCTTCCCGATCGCGGCTCTCGCGCCGGGCCGAATCACCAATCTTAAACGTCAATTCTCACCCTGGAAAACTCTTCTTCGCAGCGATTGCCGATCTGACAAGCGGGAGGGGGCTATCTTCGCTTCAGTCTCGCCAGGGGCTTGACTTCCAGTACGGCACAAAAATGGTCGGGACGACTGGATTCGAACCAGCGACCTCACGCACCCCAAGCGTGCGCGCTACCAGGCTGCGCCACGTCCCGACCGCTCTACACACCGCTCCGCAACTCATCACTCACTTGCCTTGCGGAAGGGGCGCTCTGGAAAGGGTATCACCGCCGTTCGAGCAGCGTCAAGAAAGCTCGCAGCGCATCCCGCAGGTCCAGCAGCATTTTCCGGTTCAATATGGGAGGCGGCGCCTGCGTCGGCTCACTTTCCACCACTCTGGCCTCGTTCATCGGCCCGTTCTGTTCCCGCAGGTGGCGTCGCGCGCCGGCGATTGTGAACCCTTCGTCGTAGAGCAGCCGCTTAATCTCCAGCACCGTCTCGATGTCCTGCCGCCGGTAGAGCCGCTGTCCCTTGGGACTCTTCACCGGCTGCAGCATGGGGAACTCCGACTCCCAATACCGCAGCACAAACGGCTTGGTGTCCGTCAGCCGGCTCACCTCACCGATGCGGAACAGGTTCTTGTCCGGGATTGCCATCGAAAAGTGTCCGTTGCCTGCCATTTGACTCGCGCTCGCTCTGCCTCTTTACCCGCCTATTCTATTCCTTCAACCGCTTATCCTATTCCTTTGAATTCTCAAATTTCAAACCCGAAATTCAGCTCTGACCGTCCGGCTCCACTTCCCTCCTCAGCTCCCTGGTATTTTCTTTCTTGCCGCCTCTGTGCCTCGGTGGTATTTCCTCTTCTCCTTCACCCGCGCCAGAAACCGGATCGGCGTCCCCGGAAAATCAAACTTCTCCCTCAGCCGGTTCTCCAGGAACCGCTCGTACGCAAAGTGCAGCCGCTGCTTCTGGTTCGTAAACAGCACAAACGTCGGCGGCGCAACCGACGCTTGCGTCATGTAATAAATTTTCACTTTCTTCCCCGCCGGCATCGTGCCCCGTTCGAGGTCCACTTCCGCCAGCCATCGGTTCAGCTCCCCGGTGGAGATTCTCCGCTTTCGCGCCTCCGCCACCTCGTCGATCAGCCCGTAGAGCTTCTCCGTCCGGTCTCCCGTCAACGCCGTAACGAAAACAATCGGCGCATAGTCCAAAAATTTCAATTGCCGCCGCACCATCGGTTCATATTCTTTAATCAGCAGCCCGCCATCCACCCGCGTCACCTTTCCCTTCGACTCCCGCGCCGCCTTCTTGCCAGCCGCCTCCAGTGCCAGGTCCCATTTATTCATCACCACGATCACGCTCCGCCCCGACTCTTTCGCGTACCCGGCAATCGCCGCGTCCCCTGCGGTCACGCCCTGTGCTGCGTCCGCCAGCAGCAACGCCACATCGGCGCGTTCCAAATGTTTCCGGGCCATCACCACGCTCAACTTTTCCGCCACCAGCTTGGTCTTCCCTTTCCTGCGTATTCCCGCCGTATCAATAAACCAGTACGCCTTCTCCCCGCGCCTCACCAGCGTGTCCACCGCATCCCGCGTTGTCCCCGGCTCCGGCGAGACAATCACTCGTTCCTCCCCCGCCAGTTGGTTCAGCAGCGTGGACTTCCCCACGTTCGGCCGCCCGATAATGGCCACCCGTATGGCCTCTTCCTGTTCTTCGGCTTCGCGCTTCGGAAAATCCCGCGTCAACTCATCGAGCATCTCGTCGATGCCCAGCCCATGCTCGGCCGAAATTGGGTACACCGGCGCCCCCAGTTCGTGGAACGCCGCCGCCTGCACCTCCTGGCGTAGAACATCTACTTTGTTGGCCGCAATCGCCAATGGCTTGCCGGAGCGCCGCAGCAGCCGCGCCAGCTCGGCATCCAGCGGCGTCACGCCCGCCCGCGCATCCACCACCAGCAGCAGTTGCGACGCCGTCTCGATCGCCACCTTCGCCTGCCTCAGGATCTCCCTCGGGATGGCCGCCTTGTCGTCGGGCAGCATTCCGCCCGTATCCACCACCTCAAACGCCCGCCCCTCCCAGGTCGCCTGCCCCTGGATGCGGTCCCGCGTGATTCCCGGCTCGTCGGTTACAATGGACCTCCGGCTGCCCGTCAGCCGGTTAAACAGCCTGGACTTCCCCACGTTCGGCCGCCCGACAATCACCAGCGTTGGCATTTTGCCGCTCATCTCGCTCCGCACCCTCTCGAAAGCCCTCCACTCTACTCCACTCACCCAGCTTCCGCGTAGCGGCGGGCCGGAGCCTGCCCCGACCTTGTCGGGGTGCCCGCCCGTTGGAGGGGCCGGCTTCAGCCGGCCCTCCGCCTCTCCTTCGCTCCCGCCCCCTCCCAATGCCTTTCTCCCCCGGATTTGCTAAAGTCTCCGCCGCGGTCGGGCTGGGCCCACCCCATAGGCATTTGGGGGCGTCTTCGATGCACCCGAGTGTAAGTTTTTGCCTCCCGCCTGCGTATTCCATGGTGGACGAGCTAAGGCAGCCCAAGGGGTCGCTCGGAGTGAACCCTGGCGACGTAATCGCCCAGGCCCGTGCGGGCAGCACCGACGCCTGGGGCGAGCTGTATAAGCAGTACGCCGGCCCGATTTTCCGTTTTTGTCGCCGGGCATTGCCCGCGAAAGAGGACGCCGAAGACGCCACCATGGAGATCTTTCTCAAGCTGCGCGAGAAAATCACCCAGTACGATTCCGGACGCCCCTTCTCCGCCTGGCTCTATAAAGTGGCCGCCAATCACTGCTGGGACATTCTCCGCCGCCGCCGCGTCCGCCAAGACCTCGAAACCGGAGAGGTTGAAAACCTGCCGCTTGAGCATCCTGATCCGAGCCAGCTCCAGCGCCTCGTGGACGAGCACACCAGCCAGCAGGTACGCTCCGCGCTGAGCAGACTCCCGGCCCGCGCCCGCATGGCCCTGGTCCTTCGCTACTACGCGGAGATGAGCTACGACGAAATTGCAGACTCCCTGGGCGTCCGCCGGGCTTTTGTCGGGGTTGTGCTTTTGCGCGCGCGTCACCAGTTGCGCGAGGTTTTGGGCCAGACCGGCGGCGCCGGACTCGCTGCGAGAGGGGCATCATGAACCACTTCGATGAAGTCACCTGTTTGCTCTACATCGATGGTCAGCTCGAACGTTCCCGCGCCCTCGAGCTTTCCTCCCACGCCGAGGCCTGCGCCGACTGTCGCGCTCTTCTCCGCGCCCTCGAGCGCGAATCGAAATTCCTCGCCCAGTCTCTCACTGAAGCCGATGAATCCGTCCCGGCTCGCCTGGCTGCGCCGCCGAGTCGCGAAGCCACACGCTGGGCCTGGACCGTTTCCTTTGGCCTGGCTGCTGCCGCCCTTTACGCACTCTGGACCGGCGTGATCGAGCCTTTCTACAACCAGTTCGATCAGGTCGGTCTGGGCGAGCGAAACATCTTCATGGTCATGATCTTTGAAGGAGCACTTTGGAAAGGATGGGGAAATATGAGCAACATGATTCAAGGACTGGCCCTGGCCGGACTCGGCGTCCTGGCAATCTACCTGCTTCGCCGCACTTGGCGTCGCGGCACCACCCTTGCCGTCGTGGTGTCCGCTCTGTTCGCCTCGCTGGCGCTTCCCGCGCCCGCCGGCGCCGCAGAGATCATCCACAACAAGCGGAACTACACCCTCTCCGCCGGTGAAACGATCAATAACGACCTCGTCGTCATGGCCCGCACTGCTCGCATTGACGGCAATGTCTCCGGCGACCTTATCTTTTTCGGCCAGAGCCTCACCACCACCGGCACCATCTCCGGCGATGTCATCGCCTTCGCCCAGTTCGTTCGCGTCAACGGCCCGGTTCAGGGCAACATTCGCTGCTTCAGCAACACACTCTCGCTCACCGGCGTCGTCGCGAAAAACGTCACCGCCTTTGTCGAGAATCTCGACTTTGACTCGAAATCTGAAGTCACCGGCATGATGATCTTCGTAGGTGAAGCCAACCTCAACGGCCGCATCCGCCGTGACCTGATGGCCTTTAGCAAAAACGTCCTTCTCAACGGCTTCATCGGTGGCAGCGCACTTGTCCGTGCCGAGCATCTCACCATCGCCTCCACCACACAGATCGACGGCAAGGCCTCCTATCGCGGCCCGCACCAGCCCGAGGTCTCCCCGCAAGCAAAGCTCGCCAGCCCTCTCAAAATTAACATTGTCAAGAAGCGACCCAACTACTACTCCGCGCGCTTCTACATCCACCAGGCCTTGCGCTGGGGTGCCGGTTTCGTCCTTGGCCTCATTCTCATCGGACTCCTCCCCGGCTTCTTCACAAACGCGATGCACTCCACCCGCAACTTCGGTCTCTCCCTCGGCATCGGCGCTCTTTCCTGCCTGGCTTGGGGTGTCCTTTCCATTGTTGGCTTCGCCCTTCTCTTCATCGGCGTCTGGGGCGGACTCGCCACCACCTTGGTTTTCCTCCCCATCGCCTACCTCGGCCACATTTTCGTCGGCGCCTGGGTCGGAGAAAGATTCATGGGTCAGACAACCGGTACGCAGGGCGTCATCGCCCGCATGGCCGTCGGCCTGCTCGTCATCCGGATTGTGGGAATGATTCCCTACGTGGGCCCGTGGATCTGGCTCTTGGTATTCCTCGCGGGAGCCGGCGCCATCATCCACTCGATCTACACGCGCAACCGGGCCCTCGCCCCGGCCGCCGCCACCGCATAGCTCTTCCTGATTCGCCACAAAAAACAACGGGCCGGGCGCCTTTCGGCCCCGGCCCGCTCGAACGAATCGACTTATTTGGTTTACGGCGTGCGCTTCCGCACCTTTTTGGCAATCAGCACCGGGTTCAGCGGTGTGTTCTTGAACAGCAGCCCCCTCAGCGAGACCGTGTTGCCGTCCGCAAGGCCGGTCACTCCGGTTATGCCGCCTTCGAACTCGGTTGCCGCCTGCGTCTGCACCTGGATCTGCGTGATCCCGGCGGCCGTGAACAGGCTTGGCAGTCCGCCGGTTCCGCCGACGTTGAAGTTCGGCGGCGCCGGTGCGCCGGCCACTTTCGCCGTGAACCGTGTCTCCCGGAGCCGCACGCGGTCGGTGTTGATGGCCGTGCCCGAAGAGCTCGACCCTCGCCGCACCTGCACCGTTTGCCCGGGCAGCAGTTGCGCAGTATCCGTCGCATTTTCGAATGCACCCTTCAACCCCGCGGGGATCGTCAGGCCATTGTCGTCCACCCGGAAGAAGCCGGGGGGAACAGTGCCTGGGGTCATCACCGTCAGCACGTTGCCCACCTCGATGCCGGCCACGTTCCGCATCTCTTCGATCAGCACCATCTTGAATTGCGTCGGGCTGTCCACCGACACCACGACGCCGTCCAGCTCATCGTCGGCAACGTTGTCCTCCAGCTCGACCTTCTTTGCCAGCAGCGTGCCCGCGGCCAGGCTGGCCATCATCCTCAGGTCCACTTCCACCGACTGGCCGTTCTGCACGCAGAGGAAGTTGTCCGTCAAGCACGGCGGTGTGGCTTCCTCGAAGTCCTCGAAGTCCGTCATGCTGTCCACTCTGACGGTCAGGTTCCCTCGCGTCGTTTGCAGTGTGAACTGGTTGTTCGCGGCGTCCTTGTTGGCTACCACGCCCGACACGTCTTCGATCTCGTGCAACTCGCCCAGAGGCCGTCCCGGCAGCGGCAGTTGCATCACAACCAGCGCACGGGCCGCGTTGAAGTCCACTCCCACGCCGCTGGTGATGATGTTGTTCAGGTTCACATCCACCAGGAAGCCGGTCGGTGTGTTGGCCACGATGGTCACCGGGAACGGCGCCTCCGAATACGTCACCGAGCCGGACACGGCTGGCTTGAACTCGCAGACGTTGTTCGGCGGCACGTTCGAGCAGCCGGCAATCGGCGCGCCGGTGTCGTTCTTGAATGTCAGCTCCGGATTCGCAAACGTGAACGTGATGCTGCTGTAGGTGCCCGCCGGCACATTCACGGCCGTCAGGAAAGCGGCTTCGGTCTCCAGCCGTTTCACTTCGATCTGGATCGGTGTGCTCACCAGCGCCACATTGCCCGGGTTCAGCGTCGCGCCGGTGATGGTCACTTCAAACGAAATCACCGTCACTCCCGCCGGCGGCGTGTCGGTCACCGCAACACTCACGGTTGAGGTACCCGGCCCTGGGGGCGGGTTCCCTCCGCCGATTTTGTTGCTTCCACATCCTGCGACCAGCGCGGTCAGGAACAAAACCAGCAAAGCAGACAGCAAACGCCTCGTATTCACGCAGCCTCCCTATGACCTGGATTTCGCAGCATGTGGGTATGATGCAACCAGTTGACCTTCTGTGGCGCGGTTAAGTTATTTTTTAGCAATACCCAGACGCTAAGTCAATCGTACAGGCGTGTAAGAAATTCTGCCTGCGCAGAGAATCTACCGTCGAAAAATCCCGCACGCAAACCGTCGCGGCATCGAACTGCGGGGTTGCCCGGGCGTTGCTCAGACGATGCCCAGGTTCTTCCCGACTTCGGCCAGAACATCCGCAGCTTTCTCAAGGTCCGCCCTCTTGTGTGTCGCCGTG
>Ga0209640_10002172_pt1 | contig 17041 bp, 17 predicted proteins | sample RifCSP10_1_FD_184018 | JGI IMG/M metagenome (GOLD analysis project Ga0209640, IMG submission 184018) | Soil microbial communities from Rifle, Colorado - Rifle CSP2_sed 10_1 (SPAdes) (version 2) | ecosystem: Environmental > Terrestrial > Deep subsurface > Rock core/Sediment | place: Rifle... | reverse complement strand
TGCCCCTGGGGCCCGGGCAGCTCTCCGGACTTGAGCGCCATCATCCTGGTGGCCTGCGGCCCCCCCACGGTCCCGGCGATCTTGCTGTACGCAGTGGCGAAGTGGTTGTGCCAGAAGAGCGCCATCTTCTCCTGCAGCGGACGGCGGGTGTGCACCATCCGGAACAGCCAGCGCTGCCGCGCGTGCTCGATGTTCAGGTTCGGCGAGAACCCATTCCGCGCGGTGATCGATGCATACGCAGGGTCACCAATCTTCGAGTCCACGTCGTCGGGCTGCTGCTCGTAGTCGAGCAGGTGCTGCAGCACACCGAAGGTGGACATGTCCTCGAAGGATTTCAAGTCGTCCTGGCTCGCGCCGAAGCCGGCTCGGCGAAGCAGGTGCTCGACTCCCAGCTGTCCTCGTGCCATGGCACCGTGTCTCCAGCGTGATGCAACGTGCGGGTTTTCGCGCCCCGGCTTACACTCCTGTCGTCGCGGCCCGCTGCCGTTTCACAAGTTGTCGCCAAAGGCCGCCCTACGGTCGCGACCGTGCAAAGATCTGGCCCAGTCGATAGTATGCAGACGACTTCCCGTCCGAGACCACCACTTCTATGAGACGACGAAAGCGCGCTCGCGTTACCAGGACCCCACGTCGCGGCCGAACGAAACCAAAGACGCCCAGGCGACCGGCCGCGTCCGCTGCTCCCGAGGCGCCTCACCGGACCGAGTCGAGCGGACTTGCCCCGGGCATGCACGCGGTCAACGCCTACCTCGCGGTCGCCAACGTGAGTGCCTCGATGGATTTTCTGGAGGGGGCTTTCGGATTCACGCGAGGCGTGGTGCTGCCGGACGCCGACGGTCAGGTGCGGTATGCGGAGATGCGGCACGGCGAGTCGGTGGTCGTGCTGATTCGCCGTGGCGATCCAGCGACGCCCACCGGCGGCGCTGCAGCCCTCTACACGTACGTGGGCGACGTGGATCGCGCGTCGGCCGACGCCCGTAAGGCCGGTGCGGGTGTCACCGACGCCGTGGACCAGCCCTGGGGCGACCGCACGTCGGTCGTCACTGACCCGGATGGTTACCGCTGGGTGCTCGCCACGTTCAAGAAGCTCGCCCCCTTCACGTAGCGCGGCGCTACCACCAGCGTCTGGCCCAGACGATCGAGGCGCCAATCTGATGATCGATCGCGGGGCGATTCCAGCGCTGAATGGCGGAGTGCGCCAGCCTGAGCGTCGTCTCGGGGTTCACCAGGTAGCCCACGGTCGTGTCGACGTACCAGGACGTGCCGAGTTGAAGCGTCCCGTCGGCTGACGTCGCCGTCGGCGATTCAATGGCGGTGGCCCGGCTGTGCGCGAACAGCCTTGGTGTCAGGGTCTGCCTGATCTGAAGGGTCAGCCCACGCGCCACTCGAGTGCCGGCTGCCGTCTCGAACCGGTCGCGGGTCCACTCGCCGCTGATCTTCGTGTAGTGGAAGGCGTACTCCCCTTCCACGTTGACGAGCGTGTAGGGTTCGCTCACGGTGCCGTCGCCCGATCGCCCCCACGCCGTAGCGGCGCCAATGCGCATGCCCTGCCGCGGTGAGATCCCGGCACCCGCGACGCCGTTGGCGCGACGGGGCGCATCGTCCACCTGGAAGAAGTCGGCAGGAGCGCGATCGATGAACGCCACGCGTGCATCCCAATGATCCGCGGACGTGTTCACCTGGACGCCAACCGGGTAGATGGACGAAATCAGGGCGTGCCGAGCCGCGTCGGCGCCGAGCGACGGCAGCGGACTGTAATAGCCGCGATGCCACCAGATCACGCCGTCGTTGACGCTGGCCCGATTCTCGGTCATGCCCAGGCCAATCGGCGACGTGAACTTGCCGGCCTCGACACGCCACTTGGTGCCCTTGTGGAACTCGTACCGAAGTGAGGCCTGGACGATGGAGGTCTCCCATTCACCGGTCATCACTCGCCAGAACAACGGCCGCAGCGAGGCCTGGAGTCGTGGCGCGACCTCGACGGTCGTGAACGGATCGATGATGAGCTGCGTCTTCCATGCCCCTGCATCGTCATAGTAGTCCTGCAGTCCGACAACGGTATCGAACGCGACCGCACGCGTGCCGGAGCCGACGCTCTGAGCGAAGGCGGTCACTGGTGTCGCGAGCACCAGGGCAAGGGCGACCACGATCAGTCGGCGCGTCACTCGGCCCTCCGAAGCAACTGCGCGGACTGATTGACGACGGCCGCCGGCCGCGTCGGGAACGGCACCAACGCTCCCAAGGCCTCCACGGTTTCGAGTGTCGGCGCGGGCTCGGCCAGGGCGACGGCCGTCGCGGGCTCGGCCAGAGCGACGGGCAGCGCGGCCATCGCCTGGACGGCTTGCGGATCGAAGTCGAGGCCGATCAGACGCCAGAGCTCGGCTACGGCGGTGGCGACGGGGAGCGCCGACCGGTACGCGCGGGCGCTCGTCATGGCATCGAAGGCATCGGCCACGTGCACGATGCGCGCGAACAGCGGGATCTCCTCCCCCTTGAGCCCGTGCGGGTAGCCCCGGCCGTCGGGTCGCTCGTGGTGCAGTTCGACGATGGGGAGCTGCGCGTCGAGGAATCTGAGCGGCTTGAGAATCCTGGCTCCGAGCGTCGGGTGCAGCTTGATCTGCTCGAACTCTTCCATCGTCAGCTTCCCCGGCTTGCGGAGGACGGCGTCACTCACCCCGATCTTGCCGATGTCGTGCAGCAGCGCGCCGAGTCGCAGCGTTTCAATGTCGGCGCCCGGCAGCTGCATCTGCCGGCCAATCGCCACCGAGAGGTCGGCCACCCGCTGTGAGTGCCCGGCCGTGTACGGGTCCCGCGCGTCCAGTGCGGCCGCCAGCGCCCCGATGACGCCGAGGTACGCCGCTTCCGATTCCGCCTCTGCGAGTGAGACCGCCGTGCGGAGATTGTCGAAGGTGTCAGCCAGGACATCGAGCTCGCGGCTCCCTCCACCTCGTGGCAGCGGCTGCGTGAGGTCGCGCGCGCGGGCCATCCGTGCCAGTGAGCTCGTGAGCTGGTCGATCGGCATGGCCACTGTGCGAGCCAGCCACCAACTGCCACCTCCCGCGAGCAACAGCGCGCCGGCGCCGACCAGCAGGAGGACCCACCCGGCTTCCGACGTGGCCGTCCGTGCGGCGGCGGTCACCGAGCTCAGCGCGTACACGCTGGCCGAATCGACGGCCGACAGACGCCGCACGACGAACTCGTCGCCGCCCAGCACGACCGAGCCGCTCAGCGGAAGCGCGATCCCGTCGAGCGCCTGACGCAGGGGCGCCGGCGTCGAGCTGGCAGTGACTCGTCCGTCGAGCAGAATCGCGATGTCCGCGCGAGACTCTCGCGCCAGCGCCACGGCATAGGCATCATCGAGCGGCGAGGCCAGGAAGAACTCGCCGATCACGTCACGCCCCAGAACGAGCGGCGCGGCAGTGGCCAGGTATTGACGGCCGTTGCGAGCGACCACGGTCTCGACCGGTGCCCCATCCGCCTCCACCAGCAGGCGCAGTCGAGCCCCAGCCGGCCAGTCGTATTTGCTGGGACCAGCGCTCGCCAGGACGACCCCGCGGACATCGGCCACCGAGAGCGCCGGCACCGCCATCATCCGCTGAAGCTTCGTCAGCTCCGTCTCGATGGTCGACAGAAGCTGATCGATCGCCAGCCCGCTGTCCCGTTCGGCGTAGTACGTGTCGACCGCAGCCTTGAGGGTCGGGTTCTCGGCGAGCGTCATCGCCTGAAGCGTGCGCTCGCGCCTCAGCCGCTCCTCGATGCCCGCGAAGCGAAGCTGGCTCGCCTCCATGTTGTCGGCGACGGCCTTCGTGAGACGCGCGTTGGTGTGCCACGAGAACAGCACGAAGACCGCCATGATGACGCACGCGATCACCGTAAAGGCGAAGCCCAGGACCTTGACCACCAGCCGGGGCGAGCGCGGGAAGGGGGGCGGTCTCATTCTGGGTCGCTCAGCGGCAGCGAGAAGCTCAGTTCGGCCGTTCCACCGCCCTCCACAGTGGCCGAGTGGGTGACTTCACCGGCCCGCTCGTGCCAGGCGGTCACCTGATGGCGGCCCGACGGAACACCAGGAATGGTGAATCGCCCGTCCCGATCGGGGATCGCGAAGTGGGGATGGGAGAAGACCCGCACGATGGCGCTCATGTGCGAGTGCAGGTGGCAGAACACCTTGACGATGCCCGGCTTCGTGAACGTGCGGGACTTCGATGCGTGCCGAGGGTAGCGCCCGAGGTCGAATGTCGCCGCCCGGGACAGCGAGAAGACGTTGTGAAAGATCAGATCGTCGTTCGGAAAGTCGACGGTCGATCCCATCGTCACGGCCACCACGTGCGGGACGAACTCTTCGTTCGTCTGCCGGATCGTGACCCTCTGCGGCTGCGCGTCGACGTGCATCTCGGTGTCGACGAACACGATGACGTTGTCGAGCTCGGAGCCCTCGCGCTCGGCTTGAATGCCGACAGTCCGCCCGGGGTAGGCTCCAGCCGTCGCCAGGCGCCTTGCTGGGTGCGACACCACGTGCACCCGGCCGTCGATTGTGCCGGTGTTCCCCTCCTGAGCGCCGATCACGGACACGGGCCCGCCACACAGAACCACTGCAGCCAGGGCGACACCGAGAGCTCGCGCCAGCGAACTGGTCATCGAATGCAGTATCGGGCTCTGATGAAGAGGCGCTTAGTCGGCGGGCGAGAATCCGGGCAGTTGCGGGCAACGCGCCGAAGAGGGTCGTCGTCAGGTCCATGTGGCGTCCGGGCAGATCAGGGAGGTGGTGCGCCAGCGATGCGAGGTCGCGGGAGGGCCTTGTCGTCATCCAATGCCGAGGTCCCGGAGATCGGAGAGCCGGCGAATGATTCGATCGGGCTGCACCCCGTGACCGGGAGGCAGACCGGTCCCTCGAACGTCGATCCAGATTCCGGCAATGCCCTGCCGCTGCGGCTGGCCGACGTCCCATTCGAGGTTGTCCCCCACCATCCATGCGTCCGGGGCCGTCACTCCCACCTCGTCGAGGGCCCGCGCGTAGATCCGCGGATCGGGCTTGCCGAATCCAACCTCGCCTTCGATGAGAATCACGTCGAAGAGCCCCGCAAGGTCGAAGCGATTCACCTTGTCGCGCTGGGCCGGCCCGCTTCCGTTGGTCAGCAGCGCCAGTCGACAGCCGCTCGCTCGAAGCCACTGCACGGTGGCCACGGCATCCGCGAATGGCTGGAGGCCCGCAACCCGCAGGGCGTGGTATCTGTCTCCGATCTGTCGCGACAGATCAGGCGCATCGACGCGGATCGACGCGAGCGCCAGTTGCACGACCTCCCGGCGCGCAGCCGCGAGATCGAGCCGGCCGGCGCGGTGACGCTCCGGATCGGCCCAGTACCACTGCCGTGTCCGTTCGATGGCCTCGTACACCGCCGTCGGATCGAGGGCACCCATGTCCGAACGATAGGCATCGCACGCCTCCAGCCAGCACGACGAGACGCTGCCGGTATCGTCCAGAATCGTATCGTCGAGATCGAGGAGAACGGCCTGCGGCAGGCGGGCACTCGCCATTCGACCGTCCTTACGAGAGCAGCTCCCGGTAGCAGGCCTCGTACATCGGCACCACGCGCTCCACGCAGAACTCGGTCCGGACGCGCCTGCATGCCGCCTGCCCCACGTCGTGATGGAGCTCCGCGTTGGTGAGCAGCGCGAGCGCGCTCGCTGTCATGTCGTCGATCGCCTCGAGCGGGTGCAGGAAGCCGCTCACGCCGTGCTCGATCACCTCGGGCAATCCGCCGACTCGCGACGCGACCACGGGCACCTCGCACGCCATCGCCTCGAGCGCGGCGAGGCCGAAGCTCTCCTGCGCGGATGGCAGCAGGAACAGATCGGCCACCGAGAGCAACGGCACGACCTCCTCCTGCGCGCCCACGGCATCGACCAGTCCCCCGATCCCCAGATCTCTGGCCATCTGCTGCGCCATCGCCAGGTCCGGACCGTCGCCGACGAGGAGCAGCCGCGCGGGCACCTGCTTCCGGATGCGATCGAAGATGCCGATGACGGCATCGACGCGCTTCACGGGGCGGAAGTTCGACACGTGCACGATGACTTTCGTGGCCGCGTCGCCGCCGGAGAACCGTCGTCGCAGATCCGGCCGTGGCCGGCGTCGATGGACCGCGCAGTCGAGGAAGTTGGGAATGACCGAGATCGGATGCGTCACGCCAAGCTCGGCGTAGGTCGACTCGCGAAGGCTCTTCGAGACGGCCGTGACCGCATCGGACTGCTCGATCGAAAAGGCGACGATGTGCGAGTAGGACGGATCGCTGCCGACCAGCGTGATGTCGGTGCCGTGCAGCGTGGTCACCACGCGGGGGGCGGTGGGTCCCTTCTCGGCGGCCAGGATCTGCCGGGACAGGAATGCCGCGGTCGCGTGGGGCACGGCGTAGTGGGCGTGGATGATGTCGAGCCTCGACTCGCGTGCGACCTGCACGATCCGGTTCGCCAGCGACAGCAAGTACTGCGGCTCGCGGAACAGCGGGTAGCTGGGTGTCAGGACCTGATGGAAGAACAGGCCTTCCTGGAAGTCCCCGAGCCTGAAGGGGGTCTCCGTGCTGATGAAATGCGCCTGATGCCCGCGCAGGGCAAGCGCCTTCCCCAGCTCGGTGGCCACGATCCCGCTTCCGCCGACCGAGGCGTAGCAGACGATGCCGACGTTCAGTGGGCGGGTCACTCGGGCAGCAGATGCGGCCGAAGGACGGGGTCTTTCACGACGATCCCTTCCGCGAAGGCGACGCCGGCCAGAGCGCCGAATTGCGCGTCGCGGCTTTCGATGAGTTGCGTGAACCTCGCCGAGGTCAGCCGCGTGGCCACGGCGGCCGGCTGCGAAGGCCGGAACTGGCTCGCGAAGCAGGCCAGCGCCCGTCGCTTCGTCTCGTAGTGATCGCTCACGTCCACCACGAAGGAGGGCGCCGCCGAGTCATTGATGAAGTAATAGCAGACCGACTCCGGCTTCCACGGGTCGCCATCCGCCTGGTACCGCCGCAGCCCGGCGTTGAACACGCTCTCGGTGAGCAGATGGCTGGCCGCGACATGATCGGGGTGGCGATCGGACCAGTACGGGATCGCCACCACACGCGGCCGGGCCAGGCGCAGGAAACCTGTGACGGTGCGCGCGTGCTCCGGGTCCTTGCCGATCGCACGATCCGGCAGCCGGAGGTTGACGCGCCAGCAGGCGCTGAGCACCCGGCAGGCGACGTCGGCCTCTGCGAGCCGTTCCTCGGACGTGCCGTTGCTCCCCATCTCGCCGGCGGTCAGATCGCACAGACCGACCCGGTGCCCGAGCGCGGCGTGCTTGGCCACGAGTCCCCCGATGCCAATCTCGATGTCATCGGGGTGCGGGCCAATCGCCAGGAGATCGACCGGCGAGACCTGTGACGTCATCGCGTCCAGCCGAACACCTCGTCGTCTTTGTCGAGCTTCCCGCTGGCAGCCCGCGTCAGCACGCGCGCAGCGAGAAAGGCCCCGGTGACCGAGTCGGCGCCGCCGCCGAGGGCAAACAGATGCCGCGGGTAGTTCCGGTGCGGGCCGATATAGGTCACGCCGTCCGATGTCTCGCCGTAGACGGACTCCCAGCCGTACACCGCCTGCAGACCCGAGATCGCCGGGTACATCCTGAGCAGCTCGTACATCAACTGGCCCGTGCGCTGGACGAGCACGCCTTCTCGTTTCCTGACGGGCGTCTCCGGCTGGTCCGCGCCGGCGACGAGCAGGCGATTGTCTTGCGTCCACCTGATGCGATGTCGCGGAGTGGCCACGTCGCCGACCGTCAGCGCGCGGTCGCCGAGCTGCCTGCGAACGGCGGGGGGCACCGGCTCGGTCAAGACGAGGTACTTCTCTCGTCGCTTGAAGTGGCGCCGCAGCGGCTTGTACTCCGCCGTGGCAGTGCCCGTGCAGACGATCACGGTGCCCGCGCGAACCATGCCGCCGTCGACCGCGATCTCGACGTGTCTGCTGCCTGCGCGAACCTTGCGCACGGCTGTGTGCTCGAACAGGATCGCGCCGCGTTTGACCGCGGCGGACGCCAGACCGAGGCACGCGCGATACGGATCGAGTGCGAAACAACCGCCGAGCCGCAGCCCGGCTGCCGCGTCGAGCGAGGCCGCCTTGCTGACCGCCGCTCTGTTTGCCCAGTGAGCGTCCAGGCCGGCCTCCTTGCGCGCCTGGCACTCGCGCAGGAGCGCCTTCTCCTCGTCTCCGAAGGCGACGGTGAGGCTCTGAGACGCCTCGAGGCCGCAGGGGATGCCAAGACGCCGAAGGAGCCCCGCCCCGTCGAGCGACGCGCGTCGCCAGCCCTCGAACATGCGGCGCGCCGTGCGAAGACCGTGCATCTTCGCCAGGTCCCTGAAGTCCGGTCCGGGCTCCGGCAGCAGAAGACCGGCGCTGCGTCCGGTGCGTCCTTGCCCGAGCCGATCGGCCTCGATCAGAATCGGTCTCAGCCCGGCCAGCGCGCAGGCGTAGGCCGTCGCACAGCCCGTCAGCCCGCCGCCGATGATGGCGACCTCCGCGGTGTGTTCACCGCGAAGGCGCGGATGCTCGGGGCGGCGCGAGCGAGGGAAGGTATCGATCCAGGGCGAGATGCCGTAGCGTGTGCGCATCACCCGGTGATCCATGTCGCAAACCTGAGCCAGGCATCGGTGCCGCTGATCGCGAGCCGAAGGACTTGCGAGGCGATGAGGAACAACCCTCCCCAGAGCGCCGCGGGATGCACGCGGCCACGGGTCAGGAAGTCGTAGGCCCACAGGGCGACCACGAACAGATCGGTGAAACCGAAGAAACCCAGCGCGCTCGTGATCCCGGGCAGGCGGCCGACACCCGCCGAGAGCAGCTCGGTGGTCGCGATGAGCATCAGCCGCTTGTGAGCATCCGGCTGACGTCGCAGCAGGAGCGCGGAGCCGACGAGAGCCGGAAACACGATCACGGTTGCCAGCGGGACGGCCAGGAAGACCAACACGTCGGTTCCAGGCAGGGCGGCGCCTCGCCGGGCGCCGTCGATGGACACCACCAGGGCCATGACCGTCATCGCCACCGCAAGCGCACCGCCCGCAACACCCAACCGACGATGGAGGTCGGTTCTCCTCGCGGCGACGAGCGTGGCCTGCGCGACGAGCAGCACGATCCACGAGCTGAAGAGGGCGCCGTGCACGTGCAGCAGCGGCGAAAGCTCCGGCCTGCCGAAGACGCCCCTCAAATAGTAGGTGCGTGAAAAGCCGGCGAATATGACGGCGGCCGCGAGCACGGCCATGCCGGAAAAGAACCAGCGGTCGCGCCGCCAGCGCCGTGCGGCCGGCGACTCCAGAACGGTCTGATTTCCCGCGACGCCCACTCCAGCACTCATCGTTGCCCCTCCTCGAGCAGTCAAGAACTGCCCCAGCATTCTACAAGGGGGAGTGGGGGCGCCGTGCCGCCATGTGCCATCCTCCGACGCGTCACTCTCGCACGAATCGGCGGAGGCGCTCGAGCTGCTCGCAGGACGCAGCCCATGATCTGATCGGGCGCGAGCGCCTGCTGAAGGAGCAGCCCGGACACGATCTCCCTGGCGCGGGCACGGATCCCCTGGGGGAGGAAGAGCGAGTGTGCAATCGGCGTCTCGCTGCGCACCAAGCCTCCCTCGTGGGCCAGCACGTCACCCGCGCGATCGATTCTCGCCAGCATCCGCTCGGTGTCGAAACAGTGCGGTGGATTCGTCCCGTCCGAGAAGCTGGCTCAGGCCGAGCGCGCGCAGCGCGGCGATCGCGTCGCGGGGGTACTCCCTACGCGACTGCGCGGCGTGAAGCGCGCGGCGATGTTCGGAGTCCTCGAGCCACGCGGCAATCCGCTGAAGACCTCTGTGCTCGAGGACGCGCGCGGGCGCGAAGTGAAACCACGTACTGGGCCGTCCGCACTCCCAGAGGGCCGAGTCACTCGTTCGCTCTCGAGTTGCTTCGATCGATGTCCGGTCCATCGCTGCTCGCGGCCAACCGATGCGCCTTTCGTTCCGAAGCGAGCGCCCATTGTAGCGCCTGGTCGGCCGGGCGCACGCCGTGCCTGGTGCGTGACTGCTTCGTTCGTGTGCACGTTCACCGGCTGATGCGTTCCCGCCCGTTCGGGTGATGGCGGCGTGGACTCGGTCTGTCACAATCGGCCCATGTTGAGCGAACTCTCCAATCACATGGCGGACGTCGTGGCCACGGTGGCGCCCTCGGTCGTGCAGGTCCAGGGCCGCCGGCGCCCCGCCAGCGGTCTGGTCTACGCCGACGGGATCGTCCTGACGACCGTGCGTGCGATCGGCGGCGAGGACGCCATCCGCGTCCGGGGGCACGATGATGCCGACCTCGATGCCGAATTGTCGGGCTGGGATGCCGCGACGAGTCTGGCGGTCCTGCAGGTCGCGGGGTTGAAAGCCGCGCCTCTGCAACCGGCATCGGCGCCGCCGCGCGTGGGCAATCTGGCCATTGCTGTGGCGCGTTCGTGGAGCAACTCGGTCACGGCAAGCGTGGGCATCGTGTCGGTCATCGGGGGTCCACTTCCAACCGGACGGCGCCAGACCATCGACCAGGTCTTCCGGACGACTGCACCGATGCACGATGGCTTTGCCGGAGGAGCGTTCGTCGACTCTTCAGGTGGACTGATCGGGGTCACCACGGCCGCCGCAATCCGGGGCCTTGGCGTCGTGATTCCCGCGGCAATCGCCTGGACGACGGCCGCGCGGCTCGTGCAGCATGGGCACGCCCGTCGTGGCTATCTGGGCGTCATCGGCCAGCCTGTCACGCTATCGGCGCTGCAATCCGACTCGGCCGGTCGTACCGACGCGATGCTCGTCGTCGGCGTCGCCTCCGGGAGCGCAGCCGCGCACGCCGGCGTGCTCGTCGGGGATATCCTCCTTGCCTTCGACGGGACGTCCACGTCCTCACCCGAGGATCTGCTCGACCTGCTGGCCGCAGCGCAGATCGGGCGACAGGCGACGCTGCGTGTGCTCCGCGGAGACAGGGCGATCGACATACAGGTGACCGTCGGCGAGCGCCCCATTCGGTGAATGCGCGCCATCCTCGTCGGTCCCGCGCGTGCACGCGAGCGCTTGCGGTGGGAGCTGGAGGCGCGCTCGATCGAGATCGTCGGCGAGTTCGAGTCGTCGGTCGAGGCCCGGGCCTCCGGCCTCGTCACCGACGTGATCGTTTCCTCCGCCGACGTGTTGCCTGGCCCACGCGCTGACGTCATCGAGGCATTTCAGGAACCGCTGACGCCGCGCGAGATCGAGGTGCTCGAGTTGCTGGCGGAAGGACTGCCGAACAAAGGCATCGCCGCCCGCCTGGGGATCAGCGACCAGACCGTGAAGTTCCATGTCGCGGCGATCATGGGCAAGCTGAGCGCGTCGAACCGCACCGACGCAGTGAGGCGCGCCGTCCGGCGGGGTCTCGTCGCGCTCTGACCCCCAGGGCGGTCGCGATCCAATCACGCCGTTGCGTCGTCCGGGACGATGGACAGTTCGTGACGGATACCGCTGCGCAGGATCGCGAGCACGGCAGGCACGCCGATACGTTCGCGCGTCAGCGCGCGGTGAAGATCATCGAGTCCGGCCACGGCACGATCTCCAAAGGCGATGATGACGTCACCCGGTGCGACGCCAGCCCTGCGCGCCGGACTCCCCTGTTTCACCGACAGCACGAGAATGCCCGAAGAGGCCGCCGCGCGCGTCTCGACGCCCGGCCGACGCGGAACGAGAACGTTCCGGCCTCCCACACCGAGGTAACCACGGCGCATGCGGCCGTCGCTGATGAGATGCGCGGCCACCAGCTGCGCCGTGTCGCTCGCGACGGCGAAGCAGAGACCCTGCGCCGGCAGGATCGCGGCCGTGTTGACGCCGACGACCTCGGCGCGGGAGGTCACCAGGGGGCCGCCGGAGTTTCCAGGGTTGAGGGCGGCGTCGGTCTGAATGATGTCGTCGATCACGCGTCCAGACCTCGCCCTCAACGAACGCCCTACTCCGCTCACGATTCCGGCCGTGGCGGAATGATGAAAGCCGAAAGGACTTCCAATGGCGATCGCCAACTGTCCCACGCGCAGGCCACGGGAATCGCCGAGACCGGCCCACGGAAGCGACGTCGCCTCGACGCGCAGCACGGCGAGATCGGTGTACGGGTCATCACCAGCCACATCACCTCGCATGGCCCGGCCGTCGGCAAGCGTAACGGTGACGCTTCTGGCGCCGCTGACGACGTGGCTGTTCGTCAGCACGAACCCGTCCGGCGTGAAGACAATGCCGGAGCCACCGCCTTCTGCCCGTTCGACCCGCACCACGGAAGGGCCGACAGCCTCCACAGCGGATACAACGGCGCTCGAGTAGGCGTCCAGCAGGTCATCGTCCGACTGCCGACGGGAAGCTCCGGACACGTCCCGATCGTAGGCACACAATCGAAGGGGCCGCATGACCCATCCGGGGGGTGAGGTCGGGGCTGCACTCGAGGCTTGACAGGCGGATTCAGCTGGTGCTAGGTTTTTGGCATGGTGCTAAGTTTTCAGCATTCAGGAGCACGCCGATGACCCGGCCCGCTCCCCACGATCTCAGCCGTCGCGAGCGCCAGATCGTCGATGCCCTCTACAAGCTCGGTCGCGGCTCTGCCGCCGACATCCAGGCGGAGATACCCGCGGCGCCCAGCTACTCGGCCGTCCGCTCGCTGCTCCGCATCCTCGAAGAGAAGGGCCACGTGCGTCACGAACAGGATGGGCCTCGCTACGTGTACGTGCCGGTCGTCAACCGCGACAGCGCCAAGCGGTCGGCCATGCGCCATCTGGTTCAGACCTTCTTCGACGGCTCGACCTCGCAGGCCATGTCAGCACTTCTCGACGTCTCCTCGTCTCGCCTGGATGACGCCGAGCTCGATCGCCTCAGGACACTCATCGACCAGGCGCGCAAGCGGGGAGTCTAATCGTGCGTATGGACATGATCGCCCTCGATCTTCTTCCGATTGCCGACATCGTCGTGAAGGTCACCGTGGTGCTCGGAGCGGCCGCGCTCGCCACTGCTGCCCTGGCGCGCGCATCGGCGGCGCTGCGCCATCAGGTGTGGGCCGTGGCGATCGCGGCGTCTCTCGTGATGCCCGTCCTGACGTCGATCGCCCCGGAGTGGACGATTGCCGTGCTGCCGGCTTCGTCACGACCTCCGGACGTGCGCGCCGACGAGGTGCTCCCACCGGTGGCGAGCACGAACGCGGGGTCTGCCGACGCCCTGGCGTTGTCGGGCCCGCTCCCGTCGCGGGGCTCGGAAGCGACGGGCGTGCTTTCCCTCCTCACCGCCGCGCGAGTCTGGCTCTTCGGCGCGATGCTGGTGTTGGCGCGGCTCGCGTTTGGCACCGTGCGCTTGAGGTGGATGGCCCGACGCGCGCGGCCCGCAACCGAGTGGGCGCCGCTCGGCAAGGATCTCGCGCGCTGGGTGGGACTCGATCGGCGCGTGACGTTCCTGAGCGGAGCCGGCACGACGATGCCGATGGCATGGGGCCTGCTGCACGCACGGGTGCTCTTGCCGGAGGGCGCTGACGCGTGGCCCGCTGCGCGCCTGCGCGTCGTCCTTCTTCACGAGCTGGCGCACGTCAAGCGCCGGGACTGCCTGACGCAGCTCCTCACCCATCTCGCCTGCGCCGCGTACTGGTTCAACCCGCTCGTCTGGGTGGCGGCGCGACGGGTGCGCACGGAACGCGAGCGCGCCTGCGACGACCTCGTGCTCGCCGCCGGCACGCGCGGCTCCGACTACGCCGATCACCTGCTCGACATCGCGCGCTCGTTGCGCGGCGGTGCCTGGCCAACCTGGTCCGCCGTGACGATGGCGCACCGCTCACAACTCGAGGGAAGACTCATGGCCATTCTCGATCCCGCTCTGCCCCGCCGTTCGCCCACCCGTGGATTCGCGGCACGCCTGGGAGTGCTTGCCGTCATCTGTGTCGTCTCGCTGGCCGGATTGCGACTCGTGGCACGGGCAGCCGAGGCTGGCGCGGGCGTCCCCGAGCCCCCGACGCCTGCCGTGTCTGCGGAGGCCGAAGAGGCCCAGGGACGTCCATCCTCACCGGCGCAGCCCACGCCGACACCCACGCAGGCGCCGACACCAACGCCCACGCCCACCCCGACGCCGACAGCCCCTCGACCGTTAATGATCGACCCGTTTCCATTTGCCAATCCGATTCCATTTGCGGACGTCGATATCGACGTCGACTTCGAACAGGCCGCCAACGCTGCCTGGACCGCGCTTGGCGGCGGTGGGTGGCAAGTTGTCGTCGCGCCGAAGGCTGGTGGTTCGGCCGATCCGAAAGTGGCTGCGGCGTTGATGACTGCGCTCAAGGACGAGGACAAGGAGGTCCGCGAACAGGCGCTCCATGCGCTGATGCGCATGCGGACGCCGATCGCTGCGGACGTCTATACGAGCCTGCTCAAAGACGAGGCACCCGACGTGCGAGTGCAGGCGGTCGCCGCGCTCGGCCAGCTGCGCGATCCGAAATACGTGGGCGCGATTGCCGGTGCGCTCAAGGATGCCAGCGTGGAGGTCCGCCGGCAGGCGGCCCTCGCGCTTGGCCACCTCCGCGACGCGAGTGTCGTCGACCCGCTCATGACGGCGCTCAAGGACGCCGATCCCGAGGTTCGCAAGCAGGCGGCGTTCGCGCTGGGTCAGCTCCGCGACCCGCGCTCCGTCGACGCGCTCATCGCCGCGCTCAAGGACACGAGCGCCGAGGTCCGCCAGCAGGTCGTCTTCGCCCTCGGACGAATCAGATAGACGGAAAAGCCTCGCTCCCGACGATGGGCGAGGCTCGCCTCGCGATGCCAACTTTTTAGCATGGAGCCCGACCAATGTCTCCCTGCGTTGCTCTTCTGAAGACGGCGGTGGACACGCTCGTGTCGCTCATTTCCGTCGCGATGGCGCTCGTCGCCGCGTGGCTCCAGCCGCTTCCCGACGACTCGGACGTCGTCCCCGCGTCGGCGTCGTACGCCCTGGTGTCGTTTGCCGGCGCGCAGGACGTTGGCGATCTCGTGGCGAGGCTGCGCGGCGCGGACCCGACCCTCCGTGTGATCGCGGCGTGCGAGCTTCAGCGCCTGGGATCGGGCGCCCGGACCGCGGTCGCCGCGCTCATCGAACGTCTCGCCGACCCGTCTCCCGTCGATCCGAAGGTGTGCGGCGCGGATCGACACTACCGCACCAGGGATGCCGAGCCCCAGACGACGCCCGGCGAAGAAGCCGCTGCCGCGCTCGTCGCAATCGGCACCGAGTCGATCCCGCCGCTCGTCAGCGCCGCACGCGCCCCACAATGGGTTGCGCGCCGCAACGCCGTCTGGGCGCTGGGCGCGCTGGACGACGAGCGCGGTGTGCCGCCGTCGTTGACGGCCCTCGGCGACAGCGAGCCGCCCGTTCGCAGGGCCGCCGCCTGGGCGCTCGGCGCGCTGGATGCCGACGTCGCGGTCCCTGCGCTCATTGCCGCGATGACGGACCCGGACGCCGGAGTGCGTACCCAGGTGGCCTGGGCGCTCGGGGCGATCGGCGATCGTCGCGCCGTGGACGCGCTCATCGGGGCGCTGAAGGATGCGGAGGAAAGCGTGCGAACGCAGGCGGCCTGGGCGCTGGGCGCGCTCGGCAACGGCCGTGCGACCGCCGCACTGGCAGCCGCGCTGAAGGATTCGAGCGCGAAGGTCAGGCGACAGGCGGCCTGGGCGCTTGGAGCGATTGGCAACTGAGGGCGTGACGCCGTCTTATCTGGCCGGGCGGCACGCTGCGGCAGGATCCGATTGGCATCGAAGTCCTATTCGAACAGCGCCGTGTATTCCGCTGCGAGGGCCGCGAACAGCAACAGCGCGGCAATCCCGGCGAACGTCACAGTTGCTAGTCCTGGCGAAGTAAGGCGACGGGGTTGATCGTCAATCCCTGTCGGAGGGCCGCGTACCCAGCCGCCAGGGTCACCAGAAGGAGTAGCGCAGCGACGCCACTGAACGTGAGAGAGTCTATCGGACTGAGTCCGTACAGCAGTCCAGACATGAGGCGTGTTGCGGCCGACGCCAGCAGCGCACCAATCAGGACCCCCATCACGGTCAATCTCGCCACTCCACCGACCACAACCTGCAGCACGCTGCGCTTGTTGGCGCCCAGGGCAATCCGAATGCCGATCTCCTTGAGACGCCGTTCGAGCGTGTAGCACACCAGGCCGTAGAGCCCACCCGCCGCCAGCAGCAGCGCCGTGAGCCCGGCGGTGGCGAGCACGACTTGAACGACCCGTGCCGGACCCAGCGAACCGGCCATGGCGTCGCGCATCGCGCGGCCCGTGTACGGGGGCAGACTGGCTTCGATGCTGCGCGCGACACGCTCGATCTCCGCGATCATCTGCGAGGGCTGACGCGACGTGCGGACGTGGATGTTTCGAGCCGTCACGGTGGGTAGGAACACGAGCGGCTCGACGACGTCTCCAAAAGACGCGTACTTGCTGTCCCTGGCGATTCCGACGATCGCGCGCTGGGCAAAGTCCTCGCCCAGCCCAATCCGCTTGCCGAGTGCATCGCCGCCAGGCCAGTAGCGCCGCGCCATCGCTTCGTTCACGATCGCGACCGCCGGCCCTCCCTGCCCGTCCTGTGCCGTGAAATCACGGCCGCGCACGACCGGCACCCCATCGTCGCGAAGTACTCCTCCGACACGCGTCCGACCGCGACAGTGAGCTCGTCACGCCCCGTCGATGGCGGCGCACCCTCTATTCGGAGCGGGTCTGGGTGTCCGCCGGAGCCGAGCGGAATGAACTCGGCGGCGGCGGCCTGTTCGACGCCCGGCAACGTCCGGACCTGAGTAAGCCATTCACGATGAAACCGATCGCCCCTGGGCCCGTCGAAGCCGAAGCTCCGCAGGTCGCTGAACGAGGCGACGACGAGCCCATCGGGGTTGAAGCCGACATCGATCGTGACCGCGTTGTGGAGGCTCCTGAACAGCAGCCCGGCCGCGACCAGGAGGACGAACGAGACGGCGACCTGCACGATCATCAGCGCGCCGCGCAGGCGGGTTCGCGGCGCGCTGATGATCGTGCAGGTC
>Ga0209640_10002171_pt1 | contig 17043 bp, 21 predicted proteins | sample RifCSP10_1_FD_184018 | JGI IMG/M metagenome (GOLD analysis project Ga0209640, IMG submission 184018) | Soil microbial communities from Rifle, Colorado - Rifle CSP2_sed 10_1 (SPAdes) (version 2) | ecosystem: Environmental > Terrestrial > Deep subsurface > Rock core/Sediment | place: Rifle... | reverse complement strand
CGTCGTCGGCATCCACCCATGCGCCGTCGATGTAGTCCTGCTGCCGGAACAGCGACATATCCTTGAGTTGCACGCCGGGTTTGACTTTTTGCAGCATGATGAATTCCTTGGGTCGGTTGGCGAATCGGATTCTGGCGCGGGAAGCTCAGGCGGGATGGGCACTCTGAGATGAAATCAGTATAACAGAGGACTCCTTTCAGCCGCAGCTAGCAGCCGGTCGGACTTGGCTCCGACACACTCCTAGGCTTGACGCAATCCCCGAATCGAGGCTATAAGTGCAGCGGAGCGTCACGAGACCCGGGGACACTGCTCTCAACCCACATACGGAGACCGCCATGAAGGTGTTTTTTTGCAGACTAATCAGTCACCTGCTTGTCATGAGCCTGATCGCGCTGCCGTTTTCGACGCAGGCTGCGCTCGTCGGAACCGACGAAGCCGTGAAGCAGGCGCAGACGCAGTCTGACCGGGACAAGGTGCGCGATTTCGTGGCGCGCGCCGACGTTCAGAAGCAGTTGGAGGCGTACGGCGTAAATCCCCAGATCGCCAAGGAGCGGGTGGATGCGCTCACCGACATGGAAGTCCAGCATATCGCGGGCAAGCTCGACGCGTTGCCGGCTGGAGCCAGCGGCGCGGCCGAAACCGTTCTCATCGTGGGGATCCTGATCGTCTTGATTTATATCCTCCTGAAATACGTCTACAAGTGAGGTAGCCCCCGCCGCGGCAAGAATGACGTACGGCTCGAAAGCCCGCTGGCTGGCGGGCTTTTTTTTTCCGGCCGCGTTGCTGCTCGGCGGCTGCGCGGGACTTGCCCCGCAGACATTCGCGCTGAGGGACCACCCGCCGGCCGACCTGGCGCCCCGCGCTGAACTCCCCGATGTCCCGTTTTTCCCGCAAGACGAGTACTACTGCGGCCCGGCCACCCTCGCGATGGTGCTGAACGCCGCCGGGGTCAAGGTGAGTTCCGACGCGCTGGTGGAGCAGGTCTACACCCCGGGCCGGAAAGGCAGCCTGCAGGTCGAAATGCTTGCTGCGGCGCGGCGCAACGGCATGGTGGCCTATGTCCTCGAACCCGAACTCTCGCACGTGCTGCGCGAAGTCGCTGCCGGCACGCCCGTGGTGGCGCTCGAGAATCATGGCCTCAAGTGGTATCCGCTCTGGCACTACTCGGTGCTGGTGGGCTACGACTTGGAGCGCCGGGAGGCGATTCAGCACTCGGGGCGCGATGCGCGCAAGGTGCTTCCCCTGGGTCTGTTCGAGTTCCTGTGGAAAACGGAGGGTCGTTGGGCAATGGTCGCGGTGCCGCCGGGCCGCCTGCCGGTGACCGCCTCCGAGAGACGCTACGCCGAGGCGGTCGTCGCCCTCGAAAAAAGCGGCCACACCCGCAATGCGCGGGCCGCTTACGAGGCGATGTTGAAGCGGTGGCCGTCGAGCCTCGCGGGACTCATGGGCAGCGGCAACACCGCGCACGCGCTGGGCGACCTGGAGCGGGCAGAGAGCGCGTTCCGGCAGGCGGCAGCCGCCCATCCGGATTCCGTGGCCGCCCTGAACAATCTCGCGCAAACGCTGCTCGATCGCGGCAAACTCGATGCCGCGCTTGCCGCCGCGGAGCGCGCAGTCGGACTGGGCGGCCCGCTGCTCCCCACCGCGCGGGCGACCCTTGAAGGGATTCGCGCCAGGCAGCGGACGATGACGCGGGTGCAATAGCCCTGCGAGCGCCGAATCCCGGCGCGCGCCGCTTGCCGCCCCCGCCCGGGTCAGACTTGCTATAATGGCCGCCATCCCACTCATAACATGATGTTGGAATTGCACAAATGAGCTTGCTCGCGGCGCGGTGGCGCTTCTCGATGGCCGGCATTGTGATGTGCATGACGCTGCTCGGCGGCTGCGCGAGCACGGGTAATCCGCGCGATCCATTCGAGCCGCTGAACCGCGGGATTTACCATTTCAACGACGGCGTGGACACGGCCGTGTTCAGACCCGTCGCCGAGGTCTACCGCGGCGTGTTGCCGCAGTTCGTCCGCACCGGCGTCAGCAACTTCTTCTCCAACATCAACGACGTGATCGTCGCCCTCAATAACCTGCTCCAGGGCAAGTTCCTCAACGCCGTGTCCGACGTGGGCCGCATCGTGGTCAATTCCACGGCAGGACTGCTCGGAGTGATCGACGTCGCCACCGAGATCGGGCTGGAAAAGCACAACGAGGACTTCGGCCAGACGCTGGGTTACTGGGGCATAGAATCGGGTCCGTTCGTGATGCTGCCGATCCTGGGTCCGAGCAGCGCGCGCGACGCCGTCGGCCTGCTGGTCGACTTCAAGACCGACCCGCTCACCTACGTCGATCCGAGCCGCGACCGGAACATCCTGTGGGGCGCACGTTTCGTGAACCGGCGCGCGGAGCTGCTCGATACCTCGAAGATACTCGAAACCGCCGCGCTCGACCCATACGAATTCCTGCGCGACGCCTATCTGCAACGCCGGCGCAACCTCGTGCACGACGGCAGTCCCCCGCCCGAAAAGGACGACGAACCGGAAATCAAGATCAAGCCGCGCGGCGCGGCGCCGGACGAATCGCCATTCCCCACGTCGGGCGACGCGGAAAGTCCGGTTCGTTCCGTGTGGACGAGCGGCGACGCGGCGGACACTCCGGCGCGCGAGGCGGCAAGGGGCACGGAACCTGCACCCCCCGCGCAACCCCGCGTCGGTGCAGCGCCGGCGCAGCCCAAGGTCGTGCGGATCTGGACGTCGGGACCCTCGCAGCGCTGATCCTGACCAGTGGTCAGTTCAGCCGTGCCGCGATGTGCTGCAGTTCCGCGGCTTTCTGCCGCACGACGATCGCATCTTCCGCGTCGGGTTTGAGCAGCAGGTAAGACCGGAAATCGGCCAGCGCGGCGCGGAAGCATTCCATTTCGAGATGGAGGCGGCCGCGGTCGCGGTACTCGTCCGCCGCCTGCGGCGCCAGGGCTATCACACAGTCGATCGCGGCCACTGCCTTGGTGAATTCGCGCCGCTGCAGGTAGATACCCTTCAGATTGCGCAGCATGCGTGCGATGATCTCCTTGTTCGACGCGACCGCGAGCATCATGCGGACCTGGCCGGCATCGGGCTCGATGCCGTTACGGAGTACCCTGAGACGCGTGCAGAGGTCATCGAGGCTCAGCGATGCGCCCTTGCCATAGGGATCGAGCACGATGGCGCCGTCGCGCACCACGCATTTCACCAGGAAATGGCCGGGGAAGGCGACGCCCTGCAAGGGCAATCCTATGCGCCGTCCGATTTCCAGGTAGACCACCGACAGCGAGATCGGAATGCCAAGCCGGCGGTCGAGCACCTCGTTGAGATAGCTGTTGCGCGGATCGTAGTACTCCGCCGCGTTGCCGGCAAATCCCAGTTCGCCGAACAGATAGCGATTGAGCGCCAGGATCCGTTCGGCCGGCGGCATGTCCTCGCGCAGGCGCACGCGCAACTTCGCCGCGATTTCCTCGATGCGGGCAAGATACGCTGCAACGTCGAGCCCGGGGTACTCCCCGCCCGCGAAGAGAAGCGCGGCCTCGGCGAGGTTGATGCGTTCGTCGGGTCCGGACGCGATCTCCTGCCAGCGTGCCTCGTACGGCGCGGGCAGCGTCATGCCGGCCTCGCCAGCGGCAGATTCATAAGCAGGTTCTGCGGCTTCATTCTGAGCGTGCCATCCTCCGTCATCGCGAGTCCCAGAAACACCGGGGATCCCGCCAGCTCCGCCCGCATGGCCGACGGCTCCAGGAATTCGGTGCGGAACAATCCAATGATGCGCTTCATGCGCGACGCCTCGACCTCGCCGCCATTATAAATCTCGTTGAGCATCGCCGAGGCTTCGGCGTCGAGACCGACGTGCCAGCGCCACTCCTCGTCGGGTATCTCGCGTATCGGGGTCACCTTTGCCCGCACGCCGTGAAAGTGCCCGATCCAGCGCTCGAGCAAGCGCGCGAGGGCCTGGCTGCCCGCGCCGCCCGGATTGAGACTGAGCACGGTATCGAAGCGCTCGTCGCGCGCGAAGTACGCGGCGTGGCTTGCTTCGTCGAGCACGTCGAGTTCGACCGAGCGCAGCGGCGCCTGCGCTTCGAGGAGCAGCCGCCCGAGATCGCCAAACCCGCCGCCCGTCGCGTGCATCTCGACGGTCGCATCGTCGGCAAGCATCACGGCGCCATCCTTCACCGTCACGCGCTGTGCGCGGAAGAAGATCTCCGCGGCGCGCGCGTCCAGTCCGTTCTCCGTGCCATCGAGCATGCCACGCAGGATGTCCTGTGCAGTGTGGTGAATGAAGTCCGGCGGAACCGACACCTCGCCGCGGAAGAGATCGAAATAGAACGCCTCCAGCGTCGGCGCCGCGATCAGACGGTCGCGGAAACGCAGCATCACCCGGTAATTTTCGCGCGCGTCGGCGTCGGCGATGGCCGCGATTTCCTCTTCGGTTACCGCGCGCCGCGGCTCATCGGTAAGCGCCACGTGAAGCGCACGCTCGCGCTCGCACGATTCAGGAACCGGCGCAAGTTCGGGGCGCGCGAAATACCGCCGCAGATAGTCGTCGGTCACGACCAGCTTGCCCTCGGCGTTACGATTCAACAGGCGGAAGCCGCAGCTCGGCCAGAAATCAGGCATGGAATCGATGGCAGCTGATCGATGCGCGTATCAAAGATGGTCCCGGACGTTCAGTCCCTCATACCCGAGGGTGAGCACGTAGGTTGGGGTAAGTGCAGCGCACCCCAACACATGACACTTCGCATGGATTGTCGGGATTCGCGCTGCTCTCCCCGACCCACGCTCGATTGCGGGGGGAGGCAGGAGGGGCCATGTCACAACCTACGCCCGCTCGGAAATCTCGATGAGATTCTCATCCGGATCCCGCACGTACACCGACCGGATCGCGAAACGCGCTCCCGTGCGCTCGACGGGCCCCTCCTCGATGGGAATATTGCACACCTTGAGGCGGGCGATCACCTCTTCGAGCGGGCAGTCCGCGAGAAAACAGAGATCCAGCGACCCGGGAGTTGGCGTCCGCGCCTTGATCCCCGCATCGAATCCCGGCGGGTGAACATTGAATTTGTGATCGCCGAAACGGAGCGCGATCCGCCCAGCGCCGTAGTGCTCGAGCTGCATACCGAGCACGCGCGTGTAGAAATCGATGCACTTGTCGAGGTCGCGCGTGGTGAGTACGACGTGGTCTATGCTCTTGATCATGCTGGTTTCAATTGCCTGAGATCGTTCATGACATCCCCGGCGTTGCGGGCGGGATTCACACCCAGATACATCCTCGCGATCCTGCCCTGCGGGTCGACGAGAAACGTGTTGCGCCTCGCGAACCGGAAGACGCCGAGGTTGACCAGCGATCCGTAGCGCGCGGCAACCCCGCCGCGTGCGTCGGCGAGCAGCGCAAAGGGAAGATTGTGTTTACGCGCGAACGCTGCGTGACTCGCGCTGTCATCGACGCTGACGCCGCACACAGATGCGCCGAGCGCCTCGATCTCACTCATCGTATCGCGAAAGTGCGCGGCCTGTTCGGTGCAACCGGGCGTATCGTCCTTCGGATAGAAATACAACACGAGCCAACGGCCGCGGAATTCCCCGCTCGAACGCGGCGCGCCGTTCTGATCGGGCAAGTCGAACTCAGGCGCAATATCGCCGACCCTGGGCAGGTTTGCCTTCGCCGCGGCGGTGATCCGCCACAGCAGCACCACCAGCCCCAGCACGACGGCGACGAGCAACCACTTCAGCATCGAGGCACCCTGGATTCGAAACGTAGGATCGCGTTGATTCTACGTTAAAATACTTCCCCATACGCCCCGGTAGCTCAGTGGATAGAGCAGCCCCCTCCTAAGGGGCAGGTCGGACGTTCGATTCGTCTCCGGGGTGCCATAAAAAATGCCGCGCATACGCGGCATTTTTTGTTGGGGACAACAAGAATGGAATCAACGGCTCACCATCCTTCCAGAATACACCGTCAGATCGCGAGAGCAGTCACCCCTTCTACGATTAATCCGAGGCCGGCAGCAGTGTCCAACGTCAGGCGGGTGCGACAGGGAACGCATGCCATCGGGGACAGCTATTCCTTCACCCCAACCTCGTCGAGGAGCCAGCGCTTGAAAGCCTGGACAGCCGTGTCCGCCCGCGGCTTCCGCGGGTGCACAATGTAGTAGCCGAAGCGCAGCGGGAGCGTTAGCGCGAAGGGTTTGACGAGCCGGCGCTTCGCGAGGTCGTCGTGCACCAGCACGCTACGACCGAGCGCTACGCCCTGCCCGTCGATCGCCGCCTGGATCGCGAGCATCGACGCGTTCACGTGAAGGCCGCGCGTGGCGTCGATTCCCGATGCTCCCGCAGCCTCCAGCCAGAAGGCCCACGTTGGGAAATCGCTGTGCGACGGCATCGAGTCGTCGTGGATAAGCGTGTGGTAGCGTAACGCGCCGAAGTTACGCAGGGGGTGCCCGCCCTTGAGCAGCTTCGGACTGCAGATCGGAAAGACCTCTTCACTCATCAGCTTGATGACTTCGAGCCCTGGCCAGTCCCCGCCGCCGTAGCGCACCGCTATGTCAACATCCTCTCGGGAGAACTCGATGACTCGCGTCGTCGTATTCAGCCGGATATCGATATCGGGATGTTGCGTATTGAAGCGCTCCAGTCGCGGCATGAGCCACTTCGCAGCGACCGAGGGCGTGATGCTCACGACGAGGTATCGGCGTACGCGCTGCGCGCGGGCACGCGAGAGGCCGCTGGCGACGAGATCGAATCCCTCCCTCACCTCAGGGAGCATTAGCTGGGCGGCGTCGGTGAGAAAGATCGCGCGCTTGGCGCGCCTGAATAGTTCGAGACCGAGGTAATCCTCGAGCATCTTGATCTGCTGACTCACAGCGGCCGGCGTTACGCCGAGCTCGTGCGCAGCTTTCGCGAAGCTCATGTGGCGGGCAACCGCGTCGAATGCGCGGAGACTGTTCAGATGGGGAAGCCGATGTGTCATGACAATCCATCGTTAAGTTTCGCTAATGATATCTCCTATTAAATCTCGTTTGTGTATATGAAGTTGCCCCCTCAGTATGACTCTCGACATTCAGAAGGGCTATCCGAAAGACGTCCGCGAACACAAGGTCACGAATCATCGGATTTTCGAGAACAATCTGGAGGAGAACATCATGGTCAAGCTTCAATGGGGAACGGCGCTGGTCACTGGTGGTTCACGCGGGATCGGTCGCGGAATCGCGTTCAAGCTCGCCGAGAACGGCGTCAAGAGAATTGCCATCAACTACGTCGAAAACGACGCAACTGCGAAGGACACGCTCAATGGGCTGAAGGACCGCGGCGCCGAAGGGATCCTGGTCAAGGGTGACGTCGGCAAGACGGAGTTCGTGAAGGCGATGTTTGCGGAGGTGAAGTCGAAGTTCGGCGGCATGGACATCTTCGTGCACAACGCTCGCAACGCCGTCGCCCAGTTCTACCAGTCGCCGATGGAAGCCTCGGTCGAAGGGCTTCAGGCTGCGTACGATTCTCAGGCGAAGTGCATGCTGCTCGGCTGCCAGGAGAGCGTGAAACTCATGCATACCGGCGGCCGCATCATCGCTATCACCTACGCGCCAGGCAGCCGCACCGGCAGCTGGCAGCCCTGGGTGAACATGGGCGCCGCGAAGGCGGCCCTCGAGTCGACGGTTCGCTACTTCGCCGTCGCGCTCGCAAAGAAGGGAATCACCGTCAATTCGGTCAGCCCAGGGGCCACGGACGACAGCGTGTTCAACGGCCTTCCCGCCGAAGTCTTCAAGGCGATCAAGGATTGGAACGTCAGCGGCTGGACGCCCATGGGCCGCATGGGAACTCCCGCCGACATCGGAAACGCCGTTTTGCTCCTTTGCGCCTCCGAGGCGAACTGGATCACCGGTCAGACGATTCATGCGGACGGCGGCAGCTCGCTGATGAACAGCGACTTTCCGCTCGCGATCCAGGGACTCTAGGCAGATAGTCCCGCACTTCAGGTCAAAGCTGGAAGAACCTCGCACCAGTGCCCACCTTCATCCCCGTTGGGGTGCCCGAATTTTCGGTAACGGGGCCAGTCGTGGCTCCTTCGAAGGGCGCATCACCCGGGCTCGTCGGCTGTCCCCATTGAGGGTAGAATCCTTACCCGGTATTACTTCTGGTAGTGATGATCATGGCAACGGTGTCGGTGACCAGCAAGGGTCAGGTCACCATTCCCAAGCGAGTACGGCGTGCGCTCGGCATCACGCCGGGCAGCAAGGTCGAGTTCGACATCGACCGGGGCGGGGCTCGCCTCAGATTGGTGAAACGGCAGGCCCCTTCGCGGATCGAGGACGGCCCTCCGATCCTGAGTTACTCGGGCCCGCGAATTCCCATCGACCAGATGCATGGCGGTTTTTCGATGCGGAAAGCGACAAAACGTGCGCGCCGTTGATACCAACGTCCTCGTGCGCTACTACCTGCGGGACGATCCGGCGCAGGCCCGGCTTGCCGAGAAGGCGCTTTCGGCCGGCGACGTATTCGTCCCCAAGACCGTCCTGCTGGAGCTTGAACGGGTGCTCCGGTCGGTCGCAGAGCAGCCGGCCGGCAAGGTGCTCGACTGCCTCACGCATCTGACCGCACTACCTGGCGTTACCGTGGAGGACCACGATCAGGTCGAGGCAGCCCTGCGTCATTGCCGGGACGGGGTGGATTTCGCCGATGCCCTGCACCACGCAGCAAGCCACGCCTGTACCGAGTTGCTGACGTTCGACGACCGGCGCTATGTCCGCCGGGCCGCAAGGCTCGGCCTCAGGCCTCCCGTGCGCCTCCTTACGAATTGATCAAACCGGGCGCCGCGGAGCTTGAAGGCCTTTGCGGAATGCAGCACGATTCATGAAAGTCAGTAAGGACGAGTTTGAAGCGGCGAACGCTCGGGCTGCCGCACGTATTCACAGGACTCCGTGCGCCATGAAGGCGCACTACGAGCGCAAGCGTGATCGCGTGGTGGTCGAGTTGAACACGGGCATCGAGGTCGCCTTTCGTCCAGGTGACGCCCAAGGCCTCGAACGCGCCAAGCCTGATCAGCTCGACCCGATTGAAATCTCGCCCTCCGGCCTCGGGATTCATTATCCGAAGCTGGACGCCGACATTTACCTGCCGGCGCTCCTGGAGGGATTTCTGGGGTCTAAGCGCTGGGTCGCTGCCGCCCATGGCAAGATCGGAGGCAGTAAGAGGCACTATTGCCGCAACAATCTCTCGCGAGTTCAGACAGATGGACAGGTCCGACCGGATGCAGGCTTTAGCAACCAGCGCAGCTGAGGAGGCCATATGAACGACGCGACAAGAAAGGAAAAGGAAAAGCTACTGCGCATCAGGATGACAAAGCTTCAAACTATGTGGGGCAGCCATATTCCTCTGGACGATAACTGGCGACAAATGCATGAATTGGCAGATGAGCGGTTGGATGAGGACCTGACAAAGGCCATCGATCACCTCCGCTTCGAAAAGACCTTGAATATCATCACCGCAACCGGCAAGGTCGCCCTGCTGGCTTTTGTGGCGCTGGGAGTGGTTCTACTTCTCTTTGTCATAACACGACTGTCCGGTTAAATTTGGAACAAATTCAACTGACTCGATGAATTTAGTGAAATTGCGCCCTGTGGCTCGAGCCTAAGCAGTTGCTCCAAGGGAGTTGTCTCGAACATGGTCAGACTCAAGATCTGTAGGGTTTCATACAAGGATGCTTCCAAGCTCAAGCGTTTCTTCACGATTGCTACGAGCACGTAGACGCTCACGGCGATCCAAACTTGGGTCTTGACCGCGTTGGCGGAAGTGCCGAAAAAAGATTTGATGCGCAAATGTTGTTTTATCCATTTGAAGAACTCGACGCGATGGAAATTTCGCCCTCCGGCCTTGGGATACATTTTCCGAATTCAGGGAGGTCCCGATGAAGACGTGGATTCGCGTGGCATCGTTAACGCTCGCCATGGTATCGGCATGGCCCGCCGCGGTTGCGGCGGCCGATCGCTACCCGGCCAAGCCGATCCGGATCGTCGTACCGTTCACGCCGGGCGGCTCGAACGACCTCGTCGCGCGCGTCATAGCGCAGCGATTCAACGAAGCCTGGAAGCAGCCGGTCGTGATCGACAACCGGCCGGGCGGCGGCTCCACGATCGGCATCGAGATCGTGGTGCGCGCCGCCGCGGACGGCTACACGCTGCTGGTGACATCCGGCGGGATCGCGATCAACGTGTCGCTTTACCGCCTGCCGTTCAACCCGGTCACGGACCTCGCGCCCGTGGCGCTGCTGGCGCAGATGCCCTACCTGCTCGCCGTGAACCCCTCAGTGCCTGCGAAGTCGACACAGGATTTCATCAGGCTGGCGCGGGCGCAGCCGGGAAAACTCGCCTTCTCGTCGTCGGGCGCGGGAACGTCATCGCATCTCACGATGGAAATGTTCAAGTCCGCCGCGAAGGTCAACCTGCTGCACGTGCCGTACAAGGGCGGCGGGCCGGCGGTCAATGCCGTGATAGGCGGCGAGGTGCAGGCAACCTTCAACGTCATCACGGGGCCGTTGCCGCACGTGAAGACCGGCAGGCTGCGGGCGCTGGCGGTGAGCAGCGCCAAGCGCGTCGAGGTCGCACCCGAGGTGCCCACGGTTGCCGAGTCGGGCGTGCCCGGGTTCGAGGTGATAGCGTGGTACAACATGTTCGCGCCGGCAGGCACGCCGCGCGCCGTCGTGAATCAGATCAACGCCGAGATCAATCGCATGTTGCAGGAACCCCGGGTGCGCCAGCGCTTTCAGGCGCTCGGCGTGATGCCGCTCAGCGGGACGCCGGAGGCCCTGGGCGATTACCTGAAGTTCGAGGTCGGGCGCTGGGCGAGGTTGATCAAGGAAGCCGGGATCAAGCTTGAGTGAGAGCACCCAGCGCGGTGCCGCACCGTCCAGGAATCGATCGATTGTGACTTGCAACCGAGTTTCAGGCGGACGCCGCCAGATGAATGCGTGTTCAGCCGCGCCTTACCCGGATTTCTGGCGCGTTTTCTTGTTGCCGTACCTTCCCGGTGGCTCTGGCCATGCGGCCGCAGGCTTTTTCTTCTTCAACGCCTCGCCAACCGCCCGCATCCAGTCGCCCTCTACCTTGACGCTTTTAGGCTCAGCCCCGGTAGGTTTGGGTTTGCTATCCGACATCTGACCTCCATTCCGAAGAAAGCATACTGACAATGTTCCAGAACGAATTCAAGTATTTCCTTTTGCGTCGCGCCGGGACCTGGAAAATGCGGTCGTCGGGGATGGCGAAAAGCTGATAGCTGCACCTGCCTCGCAGATTCTTACGCTGCTCCCGGCGGATTTGGGGCTCAATGGTGGACCGGGCCCAGGCTTCTTCGAAAACACCAGTCGCATGAGAAGTAGCGAACGATGTTCCCCGGAAGCTATGTCCGTAAGAGTCCGTTCCGATATACTTCGACTGGATGCCTGGTCCCTCATCTCCCTCGGCGCCACGAAAGCGCCTGGAGGATCTGCACCGGTCTCATCTGCAGAGGACCCGTTGCTGAAATGGGAAACGACGCTGTACTCTGGAATCTCGATGCGCGCGGCATTGCGACGGTTACGCTGAATCGACCGGAGGTGAACAACGCCTACAACGCCGAGCTTGTGAATGGTGTTCTGGCGGCCTTGGACACGCTGGGCGGTGATGCCGGCCTGCGACTCGTCGTGGTGCGCGGCGCGGGCAGGCATTTCCAGGCCGGAGCGGATCTCGAATGGCTGCGCTCCGTCTCCGAGCGGTCGCATGCAGACAATGTAGCTGCTTCGCGCACAACGGCGGAGGTCGTCCGTCGACTGAACGTGTTGCCGGTACCTACGATTGCGTTGGTGCAAGGCGCATGCTTTGGCGGCGGCACCGGCATGATCGCGGCCTGCGACGTCGTGATCGCCGCTGACAACGCGTTCTTCTCGATTGCCGAAACGCGCTGGGGACTGATGGCCGGCATCATCATCCCGCAGTTGAACGATGCGATCGGCATCCGGCAGGTTCGCCGCTACGCGCTCACAGGCGAGCGCTTCACGGCCGAAGAGGCAAGACGCATCGGCCTCGTGCATGAAGTCGTCCCGCTTCCCGAGCTGGAGTCCGCCGGCGAGCGCGTAACCGATCAACTACTGCAAAACGCCCCCGAGGCGAACGCGCAGACCAAGGCGGTCGCCCTTGAATACGCGTGGGGCAACATCCGCGGCGAGGGTTATTCACGCCTGGTCGAGCAGCACGCGCTCAAGCGCCAATCCGCCGAGGCCGCCGAGGGGCTCGCATCATTTCGCGAGAAGCGCGCCGCAAACTGGTATCCGGGTTCGAAATGAGGGATTGAAGCGCCATTGACCGATTTGTCCGGGGACAGACCACTAAGACGTTATTGAAATCCACCTGCTCTTAGTGGTCTGTCCCCTAAACGTTATTGAAATCCGCCTGCTCTTAGTGGTCTGTCCCCTAAGAGCTTCGCGATCTCGCGGGTGAAGAGGCGCCGGCCACGCTTGAAGCCCATCACGGGCTGCGCCACGGTCGCGATGACCTCGGCCGGCGTTTTTGCATTCCACACGACGAGGTCGGCCGGATTGCCGGCCACGATGCCGTAATCGTTTCGGCGCAGGATCCGCGCCGCGCGCTCCGTCAGCATGGCGAAACACTCGGACAGATCCTCCTCCGTGCCGCGCTGCACGACATTCGCGTAGAGGTTGGCGATGCGCACCAGCGAGCAGTCGCCGTACGGCGTGAACGGATTCAGGACATTGTTGGTCGCAATCGAGCAGTTCGCCCCCTGCGCGACGAGCGCATTGGCGTCCGCCACGCCGCGCATGACGCCGTGCTCCATATGACGTCCGCTGGTGAAGAGATCGGTCGCCGGCAGCACCGTCACCGCGACGCCGGAAGCGGCGAGCCGCCGGCCGAGCGCTTCCAGCTCCGCCTGCGGCAGGCACGAATACTTGTTCCCATGGCCGATCGCCACGCGCCCGCCCCAGCCCATGCGGTCGGCGAGGTCGCAAACCAGGTAGATGGCCATGTCGTGGGTCGTGTAGCCGCCGTCGAGATGGATGTCGACGTCGACGTCGAACTCCTTCGCGAGCTCGAAAATGCGCCGGATCTGCGCGGGGCCATCGGTGTCATACCGAGGCGCGCCGCCGACCACCTGTGCGCCGCGTTTGAGCGCCCGCACTACGTTCGCCTCGGCGCCTGGAACGTTGGTCCAACCTTCCTGCAGAAAGACGCAAAGCTGCAGGTCGATCGCCCACGCGTACTCCCTTGCGAGCCGCTCGATCGCCTCAAAGCCGCGCAGGCCGACATTGGGGTCGACCTCGACGTGGGTCCGCATGTGCGTGACGCCGTTGAGCGCGCACTGCTCGAGCGTCTCACGGGCGCGCGCGTACACGTCCTCGACCGTGAACGTGTGTTTGACCGCCGAGGTCCGCATCATGTAGTCGGTCGCGCGCCGGTCCTGGGGCGGCGCGACGCGGTCGAGGATCCTGGACTTGTCGAGGTGGAAATGACTCTCGACCAGCCCCGGCGTCACGAGACGCCCGCCGGCATCGACAGTCTCGCCGTCGCCGGAGATGCCGGGCCCGATGGCGGCGATGCGTCCATCCGCGATCGCGATGTCGACGCTTGCGCGCGCCGCATCGCCACCCGCCAGCCGCGCATTCCGCACGATGAAATTGAAAGCCACGTACTTGTCCTCCCTTACTCCGTTGCGGCGGCCAGCTTAACGTGCTTCGCGGTTAGCGCGCTCTGCACTCATCACTCTGCATTCATCGCTACGCTATTGCCCGCGAATCCCGGCCTGCTTGATCACCCTGGCCCACATTTCATGCTCGGCGCGGATGTGGGCCGCAAATGCCTGCGGTGAGCTGCCGACGGCTTCCGAGCCTTCGGCGATCAGGCGCTTCGCCATCTCGGGCGATTGTATGGCCTTCGCGGTTTCGCCGGTGATCCGTTCGATGACAGCCTTTGGCGTCCCCTTGGGAGCGATGAGACCGTACCAGTTGACGACGACAACACCCGGCACGCCCGCCTCGCCGAGAGTGGGGATGTCCGGCAGTGCCGGCGCGCGCTTCGCAGGCGTCACCGCCAGCGCGTGCAGGCGTCCGGCCTTGACGTGGGGGCTCGAGGAAATGATGGTCGCGAACGACAGCTCGATGCGCCCGCCGACCAGGTCGGCGTAGGCTGCCGCCATGCCCTTGAAGGGTATGTGGGTCATGCGGGTGCCGGTCGCGATCTGGAACAGTTCGGTGGTCATGTGGATCGGGCTGCCGATGCCGGAGGAGGCATAGTTCAGCTTGCCGGGATGCGCGCGCACGTGCTGCACCAGTTGCGCGACTGATTTCACCGCAAGCGACGGATGCACGACGAGCACGTAGCCCTGCGCCGTGACCTGGGAGACCGGCGTGAAATCGCGCACGATGTCGAAGCGCGATTGGTAGAGCAGCGGGTGTATCACGGTGGTCGCGCTGAGCATCATCAGCGTGTGTCCGTCTGGCGCCGCGGAGGCCATGAGTTCGAGGGCAATGCGGCTACCCGCGCCGGGACGGTTGTCCACGACGAAAGTCTGGCCGAAGGTGTCGCCGAGCTTCTGCGCGAGGCCGCGCGTCACGGTATCCATGCCGCCGCCCGCGGCGAGCGGCACGATCACCCGCACCGGGCGGTTCGGATAGTTCTGCGCGTGCGCCGGCAGTGACACGAGAATCGCGGCGAACAGCGCCAGCAGCATTGCACAAGTCCGGTTCATCATCGGTGTTCCTTCTCCTCGCACACAATTGTTCTCGCCGGGATTGAACCGCGCGCCCGATTTTTGTTGCCGGGCCGCCGGCGGAGTCGTCTTCGTTCCCTGAGCCGGCAACGACACGCATTCTGCCCTATACTTCGCCATTGTAGCCCCGCCACGACGGGCGCCTGCAACGCCGCCGCAGGGGTGGCGCACTTCAGGTGTGAAGGCTCGCGCTGCCGACCCGCGCAGGTCGGAAGCTTCGCCCGACACGTCGGCGCGAGCATAGCAGCCGGTGTAACGCCCGGCCGCCCGCCGGACCACGGGGTGCGGTATCCGGCGCCGGCGATTTGCCGGCATCCCGCATGACGGTCAACAAGGGAGAAAGAATCGATGTACAAACACATACTGCTGGCGCACGATGGTTCCGAACTTTCATCCGCCGCGCTCAAACAGGCAATCCAGGTTGCCAAGGCACTGGGAGCCAAGCTCACGGCGATCCACATCGTGCAGCCGTTCCACCTGAGCTTCCGCGCATTGTCGACGCCGTCGAGCGTCAGGGACAAGATCGAAGGGGATCACGACGCGGAGGCGCTCGACGCCGCGCGCAAGATGCTGGCGGCCGCGCAGGCAGAGGCGAAAGCGCAGGGAGTTGACTGCGCGACGGTGGCCATTCTGGGCGACCATCCGTACCAGGGCATCATCGACCAGGCGACGACATCGGGCTGCGATGTGATCATGATGGCGTCACACGGACGCCGCGGCCTCGAAGGACTGCTGCTTGGAAGCGAGACCGCGAAGGTGCTGACCCACTCCAGGATTCCCGTGCTGGTCGTGCGCTGAAGGCGATACTCACACGCCGGCCAGTTTCGAGTTGGCGAGCGTCAGGCGCTCGACCAGCACGCGCAGAAACGCACGGTCGAAGTTAAGACGCGTCAGTTCGCTCATGCGTTCCAGCGCCTCGACCGGAATCCTGACCATGCGCAGTTCGCGCGCGGCGATCACGTCCGCGATACGAAGCTTGCCGGGCGCGCCGAGATAGGCCATTTCGCCGAAGCATTCCCCCGGCTTGAGCGTCGATATCAGCCGCAGCTTGCGCGAGACCCGCGCTTCGCCGGTTGCGAGTATGCAGAAGAATTCGCCGGGCGTGCCCTCTTTCATGATGACCTCCCCCTTGGGCGCGGTCACCCATTCCCCGACGCGCAATACCTCCCATAGCTCCACGTCGCTGAAGGCGCGGAAAAAGGCGAGCGAGCGCAACAGGTTGAACCGCTCGGTCTCCATCACGCCCTGCTTGGGCAGCGGCGTGTCCCCCGAGGCGATCGCAGCGAGGTCGTCGGTGAACTGCTTCCAGGTCTGGTAGCGGACGGCCGGGTCGCGGTCGATCGCGCGCCGCACCACGATGTCGACTTCCGTGGGAATGTCGCGCCGGAACTCCGACGGCAGCGGCGGATCCTCGTTCAGCAACTTGTGCGCGAGCGCCGCGATATTGCCCGCCTCGAACGGGAAACGGCCCGTGAGGAGTTGGAACATGACCACGCCCAGGGCGTAGATGTCGGTCTGGTGATTGAGCGGCTTGTTGAGGTGCTGCTCCGGCGACATATAGGCGGGCGTGCCGATGCCCTCGACCAGGGTGTGTTGGCTCAGCAGCATGGCGGCCGAACCAAAATCGGTGATCTTGATGTCGTTTGTTTGCTTGACCAGGATGTTGGCCGGCTTGATGTCGCGATGGATCACGCCCAGTTGCGACGCAAAGTCGAGCGCGCGGGCGCACTTGTAGACGATCTCGATCACGTCTCCCAGCGCGAGCAGGTTGTCCCCGCGCGTGAAGCGTTGCAGCGTGCCGCCCTCGACGTACTCCATCACCAGGTAGGCGTCGTCCTCATCCGCCACCGCGTCGTAGATTTCGACGATATGCGGATGCACGAGCTTGCCGGCGAGCGAGGCCTCGTTGAGGAACAGCCGATGCATCACGTTGCCCCCGGATTCCTTGAAGGTGCCCGGGGCGACCTTCTTGATCGCCACCTCCCGCTCGCCGAAGGGATCGCGCGCCAGGAAAACGCTGCTCGTCGCGCCCTCCCCCAGTTTCCTGATGACCTCGTATTTTCCGATCTTCTCCATCATTACCCTTGCGGAATCGGGTGAGAACCCGGCAAAGCACTCGACAGTCCCCACTCAACTCGGGAGCGGGGCCCGGGGTGAAGGGCGGCCCGCGCCGCGTCGCGCATGATACGCGATCCCGCTCGCCGCCGCCGCGCGACTTGGCGTGCGCTCCCGAGTTAAATGACCCCCGGCAAAGCCGGGGGCTTATTGGGTGAGCGCCTCAAAG
>Ga0209640_10002170_pt1 | contig 17044 bp, 11 predicted proteins | sample RifCSP10_1_FD_184018 | JGI IMG/M metagenome (GOLD analysis project Ga0209640, IMG submission 184018) | Soil microbial communities from Rifle, Colorado - Rifle CSP2_sed 10_1 (SPAdes) (version 2) | ecosystem: Environmental > Terrestrial > Deep subsurface > Rock core/Sediment | place: Rifle... | reverse complement strand
TTCTGGAGCACGACGTGGTCGCCGATGCGGATGTCCTTGCGGCGCACCTCGTCGAGGTTGTGCAGCGTGGCCCGGGAGACCGTGGAGCCGGCGACCTTCATCGGCCGCATGTGGGCGACCGGCGTCAGCGTCCCCCTGCGGCCCACGTAGGCCACGATGTCCTCGACCACGGTCTCGACCTGTTCGGGCGGGAACTTGAAGGCGATCGCCCAGCGCGGCGCCCGCGCCACCATCCCGAGTCGGCGCTGCTGGTCGTAACGGTCGACCTTGACGACGACGCCGTCGGTCTCGTAGGGCAGCTCGTGGCGCGCCTCCCGCCAGCGCTCCGTGAAGGCGATGACGGCCTCGATATCGAGCCCCGATTCCCGATGGCCCTCGACCGGGAAGCCCAGGCCCACCAGGCGCTCGAGGGCGGCACGTTGGGTCCCGACGCTCGGGCGCCCATCCGGTCCGACCTCGATGAGGATGTACGTCCAGGCCGACAGCCGCCGGCCGGCCGTGACCGCCGGGTCGATCTGGCGCAGCGAGCCGGCACCGCTGTTGCGCGGGTTGGCGTAGAGCGGCAGGCCGGCCTCCTCGCGCTCGGCGTTGATGCGGGCGAACTCCGCCTTGGGCATGAAGACCTCGCCGCGCGCCTCGAGCGTGGCCGGCTCGGGGAGCTGCTGCGGGATGGCCGCGATCGTGCGCAGGTTGGCCGTGACGTCCTCGCCGGTCGTGCCGTCGCCGCGCGTGGCGCCCTGCACGAAGCGGCCCCACTCGTAGCGCAGCGAGACGGCCAGGCCGTCGATCTTCAGCTCGACGACGTAGCGCAGCTCCGGTGCAGCCTCCGGCGCCGGGGGCAGCTCGAGCAACTTGCGCACGCGCGCGTCGAAGGCCCGCAGCTCGTCGTGGCTGAAGGCGTTGGCCAGGCTGAGCATCGGCGTGGAGTGGCGGACCTCGGAGAACGTCGCCGACGGCGCACCGCCAACGCGCTGCGTCGGCGAGTCGGGCGTGACCAGCTCCGGGTGCGCCGTCTCCAGCTCGCCCAGCTCGCGCATCAGGGCGTCGTACTCGGCGTCCGCGATCTCCGGCGCGTCCTGCTCGTAGTAGAGCCGGTTGGCGCGCTCGATCTGCGCACGCAGCTCGGCGACGCGGGCGGCGGGCTCCGGGCGTTCGAGAGTCACAAGTCGAGGATAACGGCGCGACCACGACCGCCGCTGGACGCCGCCTGGGCGCCGTCGCCTCAACGACGGCTGCGTGCCGCGTTCTCCTTGAGTCGCACCTTGACGATCTTCTTCACGATCGCGGCGGGGAGCGGCTTGTCTGGGTGGAAGCGGATCGTTCCTTTCCCGGTGAAGTAGGGCTTCAGCTCGTCCCCGAGTGCCTCGATGACCGTACCGCTTGCCGGGAAGAGGCTGCAGTGGTTCTTGAACGCGGCGTAGTATACGAGCAATCGCCCATGGTCCTTGAACGCCGGCATCTGGTAGCTGATCGTTTCGGTCGCCTCGGGCGCGGCGGCCTTGATCATCCTCCGAAGCTTCTCCAGAGCGGCGCGCGATCCCTCTGGAAGGGCGGCCAGATAGTCCTCGACGCTGGTTGGTGCGGCCACGCCAGTCTCCTTCCGTGAGAGACGACCCTTCAAGGGATCATTCCACATCGGACGCGTGGGCATGGGCCGAACGGCCCCTGGGCGCCGGGCGAGCGGGCGAGACGCCGCTGGCCTGCGCTAGGGTCATGTTCCCAGCGGCCTCGAGGTCGGCGAGGCTGGCCGAGCGGCCCCTGGGCGCCGCAACCATGTACGCCTTCCGATTCCGAACTGCGGCTCGTAGACTCCGCGGATGCTCACCTGCGCGTCCTGCGGCGAGGAGAACCCGGAGCGAGCCCGGTTCTGCCTGAACTGTGCGGCGCCGCTGACCCCGGAGCCGACGGCCGAGGTGGAGGAGCGCAAGGTCGTCACGGTCCTCTTCTGCGACCTCGTCGGCTTCACCGCGCGTGCCGAGCGCTCCGACCCGGAGGACGTGCGCCACCTTCTGGACACGTACCACGCGCGACTGCGCCGGGAGATCGAGCGCTTCGGCGGCACGATCGAGAAGTTCATCGGCGACGCCGTCATGGCCGTCTTCGGCGCGCCGGTCTCTCACGAGGACGACGCCGAACGCGGCGTCCGTGCCGCCCTGCGCATCCTCGATGCCGTGGCCGAGCTGAACGAGGAGCGCCCAGGCCTGGACCTGGCCGTGCGCATCGGCGTGAACTCCGGGGAGGCGGTGGTGGCCATCGGGGGCAGGGCCGACCGGGGCCAGGGCATCGTGGCCGGCGACGTCGTCAACACCGCGTCGCGGCTCCAGGCCATCGCCCCCGAGGGCGGCGTGGTGGTGGGCGAGCTCACCTGCCGGGCCACGCACGACGTGATCGAGTACCGGGAGCTGGAACCCGTCTCGCTCAAGGGTAAGGCGGAACCAGTGTCCATCTGGCAGGCGCTGGCCGCGCGCAGCCGCTACGGCGTCGACGTGGACCAGCGCGCGTCGACCCCCTTCCTCGGGCGGAGCGCCGAACTGGCGCTGCTGCGCGCCGCCTTCCAGCGGACCGTCGATGAGTCCGCCGTCCAGCTCGTGACCGTCACCGGCGAGCCGGGTGCCGGCAAGTCGCGCCTGCTCTGGGAGTTCCGGACGATCATCGACGACGACCCGAGCATCGTCGTCTCGTGGCGCCAGGGTCGCTGCCTCCCGTACGGCGAGGGAATCACGTACTGGGCCCTGGGCGAGATGGTCAAGGGCCAGGCCGGCATCCTCGAGTCCGATGGGCCCGACGAGGCCAGCGCGAAGCTGACCGTGGCCGTCGAGGCCGTGATCGGCGATCCGCTGCAGGTCGAGTGGATCAAGGCGCGCCTCGCGGGGCTCGTCGGCGTGCCGTCGGAACCGGCCGATCGCAGCGAGTCGTTCGCCGCCTGGCGCACGTTCCTGGAGGCGGTCACGACGCGCGGCCCGCTCATCCTCGTCTTCGAGGACCTGCACTGGGCGGACGAGGCGCTGGTCGCCTTCGTCGACCACCTGGTCGACTGGGCAACGGAGGTGCCCATCTTCGTCGTGTGCACCGCGCGACCCGAGCTGTATGAGCGCCACTCCGGCTGGGCCGGCGGCAAGCGCAACGCCACGAACGTGGCCCTCTCGCGCCTCTCCGACGAGGACACCGCACGCCTCGTCTTCGCGCTGCTGGCCCAGGTCGCACTGCCGGCGGAGATCCAGCAGGTGCTCCTGGAGCGAGCCGGGGGCAACCCGCTCTTCGCCGAGGAGTACGTGCGCATGCTTCTCGACCGCGGCATCCTCGAGCGTCGCGGTCGCACGGTCTCGATGGCTCCGGACGCGGACATCCCCCTGCCCGAGACGATCCAGGCCTCGATCGCCGCGCGCCTCGACACGCTGTCCCCGGCACGCAAGGCGCTGCTGCACGACGCGGCCGTCATCGGCAAGGTCTTCTGGCCCGGCGCGCTGGCCACGATGGGCCGCGTGGACGAGGCGGCCGTGACGGAGGGGCTGCACGAGCTTGCCCGCAAGGAGCTGGTCCGCCGAGCACGATCCTCGAGTGTCGGCGGCCAGGCCGAGTACGCCTTCTGGCATGCGCTCGTGCGCGACGTCGCCTACGGGCAGATCCCGCGCGCGGCGCGATCCGGCAAGCACCAGGCCGCGGCGGACTGGATCCGGCGCATCGCGGGCGAGCGCGTGTCGGATGTGGCCGAGCTGCTCGCCTACCACTACGACCAGGCGCTCTCCCTCGCCGTCACGGCGGGTCTCGACGATCGGGTACCGGGCCTCCGCGCCCAGGCGCTCGGGGCCTTCGAGATGGCGGGCGAGCGAGCGATGTCGCTCGACTCCCGGAAGGCCTACGAGCTCCACCGCCGAGCCCTGGAGCTGTCGCTTCCGGGCTCCGCGCAACATGGCCGGTTGCTCATCGGTGTCGTGACCAGCGGCTCGGGCAACTTCGGCGGCTCGGGGCAGCTGGATCCTGCCGGGGCAAAGGCGATGCTCGAGGAGGCCGTGGAGGCGTTCAGGGCCGCCGGCGACACCGTGGCACTGGGTCGCGCCCTCACCCTTCAGTCCCGACACCTGTGGTTCGACGGTGACCCCGAGGGGTCGCGAACGCCGCTGTCCGAGGCCATCGCGGTGCTGGACACGCGTCCGGCGAGTCGCGAGCTCGCCGAGGCGTATGCCGAGATGGCCGGTCGTGACTTGCTGGCCGGCCGGATGGTCAGCGGGCGGGGGTGGGCGGACAAGGCCCTGGCGCTCGCAGACTCCGCGGGCGCCAGGGATGTCTATGCCCGAGCCCTGCAGTTCCGGGGCACGTTCCGGATCGCCCTCGACGGTGACGAGGGTGGCCTCCAGGACCTGCGCGATGCGTTGACCCTTGCACTCGAGACCGGCGAGCTCGCGGTGATCGAGCCCGGCTACGACAACCTGGCCGATTTCCTGCACGACGTCGAAGGACCCGAGGCCGGGTACGCGATGTATCGCGAGGGCATCGAGTTCCTGCACCGCCGGGGCGGTGCCGCTCACTGGGAGCGCGGTGAGTCCACGTGGCCGCTCTACGCGCTCGGCCGGTGGGACGAGGTGCTCCGCGTGGCCGACGAGGTGCTCGAGGCCGATCGCCAGGCGGGGATGACCCAGCTGACGGGCCTGGTGGCACCCGAGAAGGCGCGCATCCTCACCTACCGCGGGCGACCCGAGGAGGCCCGGGCGCTCATGGCCCCCTTCCTTCCTCGTGCGCGCGAGATCCGCGATCCGCAGATCCTCGTCCGTTCCCTCGTCGCCGGGGCCGTCGCCGCTCTCGGCTGCGGAGATCGCGCGGGGGCGATCGCGCTCATGCGCGAGCTGGTGACCATGCCCAGCCCCTTTGACATTCGTTACTGGGCGCTCCCCGAGGGGGCGCGGGTCCTCGTCGAGGCAGGCGAGCCCGAGATCGCGCGTCGGCTCCTCGACGGCGACGGCACCGAGCCGATCATGCCCAACGTCCGCGTCGGGGGCCAGTACAGCCGTGCGGCCCTGCTGGAGGCCGAGGGGCGCCGCGGCGACGCGTTGCCGCTCTACCGCGCCGCCGCCACCTGGTACGGCGGCCGTGCATCGGTCTATCACGAGGCGCGAGCGCTGGTCGGAGCCGGCCGCTGCGAGTTGTCGCTCGGTCGGACCGCGGAGGCGGCCGCCGACCTCCAGGCCGCCGCCGAGATCTTCGACCGGCTCGGAGCCCGGGCCCTATCGCCCGAAGTCGACCGCCTCACCGAGACTCTGGCGGGCCGCGGTCGGGCACGATCAGGCTAGCGATCGCCGACGTCTACGGTCGATCGGGACCCGCGCCGCGGCCGGCCTGGGCGGATCGGAGCAGGTCGAGGAGATACCGCCGAAACGGGCTGAGCCGCCCCTGCGCCTCTTCGGCCGCCAGCAGGGCGACGACGATCCGCCTCAGGGGCGGCGCGATGACGTTGAGCTCGTCGGCCAGATACGAGAGGGTCAGGTACTCGACGACCAGGTTGAGATCGCGATCGAGATCGTCTTCGAGGGGCGGCCGTTCGCTCGTCGACATCGTGTGCTCCTGACCAGGTCCGTCGTCGCTGCAGCGCACGACGGACTCGCCTGCTCATCATCGGTCGTCGCGTCAAGCGATCGGGGAAGGCGTGAGGACCCCTGGTGTGAGTCAGCGTGCGCCAATGTCACGCGACGGAGATGGCTCGCGAGCCGTTTATCGGTGGTTCAATCTTGGAAGGGGCGCGCGAGGACGCAGGAGGTCGCAGACCCGGTCAGTGACCGTCATTCGGTCTATGCGGGAGGGCCCTCCGGCACAACGCCGAGCTGCTGCATCATCGCCAGTGCATCGATGACACCCCAGTGCTCGCGCACGAGACCGTCGCCGAAGCGAAAGATGTCAATGAGCTGCACGTCGACGCTCCTGCCGGTTGCCGGGATCCCCATGAACTCACCCTGGTTGGTCCCCGTCGCCCTCACTCTCGCGACAGCCTTGTCACCGCTCACCAGGACGTCTTCAGCTTCCATGCGCAGGTCGGGGAACGCTGCGAGGTACATCCGGAAGAATTCCTTGACTCCCTCTTTCGTCGGCGCAAGGCCCGGCGTCTCCTCGTGCTCGACGAAATCGTCGGCCAGCAATTCGCCGAATCGGTCGACGTCTCCCGCGCTGAGCAAGTCGTACAAACGTCGCACCGTAGCTGCGTGATCCATCGTGCTCCTCTTTCGACGGTCTGGGCCATTGAGTGTACGACAGGCCTGCCGGGGGTCGCTCTCATTGTCGCTAACCCCGACCGCGGGCTCGAACATCTTGGGTATCCCCTCGGCCATGGCCTGGCGTCGACTGCCCCGGCTCATCGCTCGGGGAAACGCGTGGGCGAAGACCATCATCGCGCCGCTATGCTCCGCCGGCGTCCCTTTGGCTTCAATGGCCGACGCGAACGCAGAGGAGGGCCACCGTTGTCCGCAGTCGTCGTCAACCGGATCCGGCTCCGCGTCCCGGTCGAGTCGATGGACCACACGATCGACCTTCGGGGAGGCCGTGGCTCTCGTCATGGATGCTCGGCATAGGCGTGACCGGACCGCCAGGCGACCGGATCGTCCGGTACGCGAGAGTCATGTCCTCAACACCTCGAGATCGGCCAGGCTGGCCAGGAGCACCTTCACGCCACGGTCGGGGAAGGCGACGGTGACCTCCTCGTCGTCGCGCGTCAGCTTCGACGACACGACGCGCCCCTCCCCGAAGGCGCGGTGGCGGACGCGGTCGCCGTCGCGATAGCGGCGCTGGCCGGGCACGACCGGCGCAGGGGGCACGGCGCTTCGCTGGGGATCGGCGACGCGCGGCTCGTCCCGCCCGGGATAGGCGTGCTTGCCGTAGTAGGCCTCGCGCTTTGCCACCAGGTCGCGACTCGGGCGGAACGCCTCGCCCGGCCGTGGCGCTCCCGGCGGAGCCTCCACGTACCCACCGCCAGGTGGCAGCGAGCGTGGCCCGACCGGTCGGCCCCGGCCCCGGTCGAGCAGCCGCCCGCCCGCCCGACGCCCCAGCACGAGGTCGAGGTCGAGCGGGCCGCCGGCACGCTCCTCGGGCGGGCGCTGGTCCTCTTCGTCGGACTCGATCACCACCAGCCGCGGCCCGTGCATCAGGTCGCCCGGGATCTCATGGAGGAAGCGGCTGGGCGTCGAGAAGCCGCCGCGGCCCCAGGTCGCCCGCTGCGCGGCATGGGTGAGGTAGAGGCGATGTCGGGCTCGGGTCAGGCCGACGTAGGCGAGCCGACGCTCCTCCTCCATCTGGCGCGGGTCGTCGAGCGCCCGGCTGTGGGGGAAGACGCCCTCCTCAAGTCCCGCGATGAAGACCACGTCGAACTCGAGGCCCTTGGCCGCGTGGAGGGTGATGAGCGTGACCCGATCGTCCGAGGCGTCGTAGGAGTCCTGGTCGGCCACGAGCGCCGTCTCCTCGAGCAGTCGATCGAGTGCATCCTCCGGCGCCAGGTCGGCGTAGCGGTCGACGACCTCGCGCAGTTCGAGCAGGTTCTCCCAGCGCTCCTGGCCCTCCTCCGAGCCATCGTGGAGCATGGCCCGGTAGCCCGACTCCTCGAGGACGGCATCGAGCAGCTCGGGCAGCGCGAGCAGCCCGATGCGTGCGCGCATGCGCCGCACGAGGTCGGCGAAGGCGCCGAGCGCCGCCCGGGTCCGTGAGGCGAGGCCGGCGTCGTCGATGGCCAGCAGAATCGCCGTCCAGACGTCGCCGTCATGGGCCGCCGCGATCGCCCGCAGCGTCTCGATCGTCTTCTCGCCGATGCCGCGCGGGGGCACGTTGATGATCCGCTCGAAGCCGGCCACATCGCGGTCGTTGCGCAGCACACGCAGGTAGGCCAGCGCGTCCTTGACCTCACGCCGTTGGTAGAAGCGCGTTCCGCCCACGAGCTGGTAGCGCAGCCCGTAGCGCAGGCAGGCCTCCTCGATGGCCCGAGACTGCGAGTTCATGCGGTACATCACCGCGATGTCCTTCAGGCGGTAGAGGCGCTCGTCGCCTTCGTCGGCACGACGGGCGAGGATCGAGCCGCCGGCGCCCCGGCCGTGGACCAGGGCGTCGACCTGGCGGGCGATCCACTCCGCCTCCTCGTCCTCGCGGTCGGCCTCGAAGCGCTCGATGAGCACGCCGCGCGGGTTCTGCGTCCAGAGCTTCTTGTCCTTGCGACCCTCGTTGCGCGCGACGACCGCGTGCGCGGCGTCGAGGATGAGCTGCGTGGAGCGGTAGTTCTGCTCGAGTTTCACGACCGTGGCGGCCGGGTAGTCCCTCTCGAAGTCGAGGATGTTGCGGAGGTCCGCCCCGCGCCAGCTGTAGATGCTCTGGTCGTCGTCGCCGACCACGGCGACGTTGCGGTGGCGGGCGGCGAGCTGGCGGATCCACAGGTACTGCGCGCGGTTCGTGTCCTGGTATTCATCCACGTGCAGGTAGCGCCACTTCTCCTGGTAGGCACGCAGAACGTCCGGCGCCTCCTCGAACAGCCGCACGGCCTCGTTGAGCAGGTCGTCGAAGTCGAGCGCGCCGGCCTTCTGCAGCCGCTCCTGATAACCCCGGTAGGCGCGCACGGCGATCTGCTCGTGGTACGTGCTCGCCCCCTGCGCCGCTTCGGCCGGGCCGAGCAGGTCGTTCTTCCAGCGCCCGACCTGGGCCAGCATGACCGCCGGGCGGGTCTCGCCGGTGCCGGCCAGCTCGAGGTCGCGCAGCACCTGCTTCATGACGCCGGTCTGGTCGTCGGTGTCGTAGACGGTGAAGCGCGGGTCGATGCCGATGGCGATGCCGTCGCGGCGCAGGACGCGGGCGCACAGGCTGTGGAAGGTGCCCATGGCGACCTGCCGCCCGGCCTCCTCCCCGACCAGGCCGATGATCCGCTCGCGCATCTCGCCGGCGGCCTTGTTCGTGAAGGTCACGGCGAGGATCTGCCAGGGCCGGATGCCCTTCACGCCGATGAGATACGCCACGCGGTGCGCCAGCACGCGCGTCTTGCCGGAGCCGGCGCCGGCAAGGATGAGCAGCGGCCCCTCCGTCGTAGTGACGGCGCGCGCCTGCTCCGGGTTCAGCCGGGCGACGATCTCCGCAGTGAGCGCCTCGGGGCCCTTCTTCGGGACCTTGGGGACCGCTTCGACGTCGACGGCGGACCGCGCGGCGGGGCCGATGTACCCGAACCATTCGACGTCCGGCGACTCTCCTGCCGCTGGATCGGACGCGTGCCTGCGACCGGCTCGGACGCGCGGGTCCGGGCTCTCGTCCGCCCATTCGAGGCCCTGCTCGGGTGCCTCAGGGGCGGCCGAGGATGGCGGCGTCGTGCGGGGATCCTTCACCGTCCCATTCTACCGGCGGCTCCTTCACGGCCGATCATCGGCACTTCGGCGGGATTGTGCGGTTTGGGGGCGCCTGCTACCCGCAGGTCACGCGGCGGGCCGCTCGTAAAGCGCGAGCTGCCAGATCAGCGTCGTCCGGTGGAGCCGCTTGACGAGGCCGTGGGCGGCGAGGATTGCGTCGACCTCGGCGGTGCGGTGGATGTACGCGCGAAAGGACGACCGCGACAGGCGCAACTGGGCGTTCAGGAACGCGACGCCGACGCGGCCGAGCCATGAGTCACGCGGGTAGACGAGGCCATACCGACGACGCGCCAGGGTCGCCGATCGACCGACGAGAGCGGCCATGTCCGCGTAGCAGCAGATGACCCGGTCAAGGGCGACAAGATCGGCGGGGCCAACCTCATCCGCGAGCGCGACGAAGTCGCCGGCGAGGTAGTGGACGCGGTCGGCATGGCCCTGCCGTTCGGCCTCCTCGCGAGCGACCGAGATGTAGGCGCGAGATGCGTCCACGTCGACTGCGGCGGCGGCCCCGGACCGCAAGAGCTCGTGGTGGACCGCACCCACGCCACCGCCGATGTCGAGGACGGTGTGCCCGTCGATACCCCCCGCGGCGAGCGCCTCGATCAGGGCGCGAGTCAGGCCCACGGGGCCCTTCTGGCGGTAGGCGCGAAGATGCTGGGCCGCGTGGCGGGCGTCGAACTGGCGATCGAACGGGGAGTCGCCGGGTGAGCAGCAGTCCATGGCGCTGATCCTAGCAGCCGTTGCGGCCGCGCCCGCCCGCCGCCCTGCGGACGCCGCCTTACGTCATTGACGCGACGCTCCAGCGCGCCCACCATGCCGCGGCATGTCGTGACATCCCGTCGCGGCGCTGGAAGGGAGTGTCCCGTGATCACCGAGTCCCCGTCTCCACGCTCTCGGCGCGCCCTCCTCAACGCCGCCCTCGGTGCCGGCGTCGCGACGATCGCCGCGGCCCTCGGGCGACCGCTCCCGGCAAAGGCCGCTGACGGCGACCCCGTCGTCGTGGGCGGCACGTACACGGCCAGCTCGGTGACGAGGTTCGACACGGGAGCGACGGGCGCGATCGCCCTGTCCGGCATCAGCACCTCGAACACTGGCGTCTACGGCCAGAGCTCCTCGGGCGTCGGCGTCTTCGCCATCAGCACCTCGGGCACCGGTGTCTTCGGCGGCAGCTCCTCGGGCACCGGCGTCACCGGCAACAGCTCCGTGTACATCGGCGTCTACGGCTCCACCAAAGCGGCCGACCAGCCCGCGATCCTCGGCCTCTCGCAGGGGGCCAACACCGGCGTCCAGGGCTACAGCGGGGCCCTCGGCACCGAGCCCGCCGCGCCCGCCGCGCCCGCCAAGACCGGCGTCCACGGCTACGCCGCGCAGGATGCGAACGCCCGCGGCGTCCACGGCCAGACGACCGCCGGTCGCGGCGTCTACGGCCAGGCCACGAGCGGCTACGGCGTCCGGGGCTACGCGACGAGCGGCACGGCCGGCTACTTCGCGACGGCGCGGGCGACGACCGGCTTCGCCCTCCATGCCGTCGGCCGGGTCAGGCTCGACAAGTCCGCCGGACTCGCGACGATCATCTCTGGCGCGAAGTCCGTGGTCGTCACGCCGGGCATCAACCTCGTCCCGGTCTCGGCCGTCGTGGCGACGCTCCAGGGTGACGCCGGGGGGACGACGACCGTCCACCGGGTCGCCGTCAACGCGATGACCAACACGTTCACGATCTACCTGACCGCCAACAGCACCGCCCACGTCCAGGTTGCCTGGATCGTGCTCGGGTAGGCCGCAGCCAAGTGGCCCTCGCCAGGCTGCCCACGAGGCCCCGGCTCCGGTCGTCGCCCGCGATCCCGGCCCACGCCGATCAGCCGGAGCGGCGCCGACGGGGTCGATGACCCTTCCTGGCTCACCGGGCCGCCGCGCCCCGCCGCACCATCACGGTGGATCAACCCTCTATCTATTCCGATCTTGGCAGCATGAGAGCCGGGCCTCCGCGGACGGATGACCCGGCTCTCAGTGTGCCCTGAGCGTGACGTCCTCCGTCGCAGACCCCTCTCCGGATGCCTCTGATGCGGCCATCTGCATCACGTGCGCGACACGCAATCTCGAAGATGCCGCGGATCCGCGCCGGCATCGCACCAACGACGAGCCGCGACCCGCGGGGAAACGTCGAGGCCGGACCCTTGCGGGCCCGGCCTCGAGCGAGCGTGCGAGGTGGGTCGGACTAGAAGTCCATGTCTCCGCCGCCGCCGTGGCCGTGGCCACCGGCGGCACCGGCCCTCTCCTTCTCGGGCATGTCGGTCACGAGCGTCTCCGTCGTGAGCACCATGCCGCCGATCGAAGCGGCGTTCTGAAGGGCGGAGCGGGTCACCTTGACGGCGTCCACGATGCCCTTTTCGAACATGTCGCCGTACTCGCCCTTGAGGGCGTCGAAGCCATGCCCGATGGGCAGCAGCTTCACGGCGGCGACGATGACCGAGCCCTCGGCACCGGCGTTCTCGGCGATCTGCCGGACAGGGGCCTCGAGCGCGCGGCGGAGGATCGAGACGCCGATCGCCTCGTCACCCTCGAGCTTGACCTCGTCGAGCGCCGAAATGGCCTGCAGGAGCGCGGTGCCACCGCCGGCGACGAGACCCTCTTCGACGGCCGCGCGGGTCGTCTGCAGGGCATCCTCGATGCGATGCTTCTTCTCCTTCAGCTCGACCTCGGTGGCCGCGCCGACCTTGATGACGGCCACGCCACCGGCGAGCTTGGCCAGGCGCTCCTGGAGCTTCTCCTTGTCGTAGTCCGAGGTGGTCTCCTCGATCTGCGCCTTGATCTGCGACATGCGCGCCTTGATGGCGTCCGGGCTGCCGGCGCCCTCCACGATGGTCGTGTCGTCCTTCGTGGCGACGAGGCGGCGAGCCTTACCGAAGTCCTCGGGCACGACGCCGTCGAGCTTGCGGCCGATCTCCTCGCTGATGACATTCGCGCCGGTGAGGATGGCGATGTCGCGCAGCATCTCCTTGCGCCGATCGCCAAAGCCCGGGGCCTTGACGGCCAGGACCGAGAGGGTACCGCGGAGCTTGTTCACGACCAGGGTGGCGAGCGCCTCACCGTCGACGTCCTCGGCGACGATGAAGACCGGGCGACCGAGCTGGACCGCCTTCTCCAGCGCCGGCAGGAGCTCCTGGATGCTCGAGATCTTCTTGTCCGTGATGAGCACGGCCGGGTTCTCGAGCACGGCTTCCATGCGGTCGGGGTTGGTCACGAAGTAGGGCGAGATGTAGCCCCGGTCGAACTGCATGCCCTCGGTGTATTCCTTGTCGAGGCCGATCGTCTGGCCTTCCTCGACGGTGATGACGCCGTCCTTGCCGACCTTGCCCATGACCTCGGCGATCAGCTCACCGACCTCGGGGTCGGCGGCGCTGATGGCGGCCACGGCGGCGATGTCCTCGCTGTTCTCGACCGGTCGGGCGTGCTCCTTGAGCCGGGCCACGACGGCCTCGACGCCCTTCTCGAGACCGCGCTTGACGATCATCGGGTTGGCGCCGGCGGTGACGTTCTTGAGGCCCTCGGCGACGATGGCCTGGCCGAGCACGACCGCGGTCGTGGTGCCGTCGCCGGCGACGTCGTCGGTCTTGGTCGCGACCTCCTTGAGGAGCTGCGCGCCCATGTTCTCGAAGGGCTCGTCAAGCTCGATCTCGCGGGCGATGGTCACGCCGTCGTTGGTGATGGTGGGGGAGCCGAACTTCTTGTCCAGGACCACGTTGCGGCCCTTGGGCCCGAGCGTGACCTTGACGGCGTCGGCGAGGCGGTCGACGCCGCGCTTGAGGGAGCGACGAGCGGTCTCGTCGAAGATGAGCTGCTTAGCCACGATCTGGGGATCCTCCTGGGAAACGGGTCGGCCGGGCCCTGGACGGGTCCGGCCGTTGGTTCGACCGAACGAAGTGGGCTTCGATCAGTCCTGGACGACGGCGAGGATGTCCTTCTGGCTGACGATGAGGAGCTCCTCACCCTCGACCTTGAACTCCGTGCCGGCGTACTTGGCGTAGAGGACCTTCTGGCCCTGCTTCACGTCCATCGCCTCGCGCTTGCCGTCGTCGAGAATGCGGCCGGGGCCGACGGCGATGACGGTCCCTTCCTGCGGCTTCTCCTTGGCGGTGTCGGGCAGGACGATGCCGCTCTTGGTCATCTCCTCGCGCGGGGTCGGCTTGATGACGACCCGGTCGCCGAGCGGCTGGAGCTTGGTCGCGGACTTCGTCGCGGACTTCGTCGCGTGCGCAGTGGCGGTCGCCAACGCGGTACCCTCCTGATGATCGTCTGTGGCCCGGACCTGCCGGGATCGGGGCTGGTCGGCGGCGCTGGGGCGCCGGCCGTGGCGGTGGTCCCGCCGCGTCCCGGATCCCGTCGGACGGACCGGCTCGCTGATTAGCACTCTCGATGCGAGAGTGCTAACGAACCTTAGCGGAGTGGGGTCGCCGCTGTCAAGCGGTGGCGCGGGGTGATTCGACCTTCGACGAGCGACCCGATGACGACCCCTCCCCTACACTCGCCGGGATGTCTGTCGACCGCCGCATCGAGACCTCCATCCGCGTGCGGTTCGAGGAGTGCCAGCCGGGTGGCGAGATCCGCGCCTCGGCCTTCCTGCGCTACGCTCAGGACGCCGCGTGGGTCCACTCCGACGCGGCCGGCTTCGGGCGCGACTGGTATCTCGAACGCGGCCTGACCTGGCTGGTGCGCTGCGTCGAGCTGGACGTGCTGGGGCCGAGCGGGCCCGGCGATACGCTCTCCGTCGGTACCGAGGTGACCGGGCTGCGCCGGGTCTGGGCCCGGCGACGTGGCGAGGTGCTGGGTCCCGACGGCGCGTTGGTGGCAGTGGTCCTGACCGACTGGGTGATGACCGGACCGGGGTTCGTGCCCGTCCGCGTCCCCGCCGAGTTCTTCGAGGTCTTCCCGCCGGTGCCCGACGGCTTCGATCCCGCCCGCGTGGCGCTGCCTCCCACGCCGCCCCAGGCCCACCTGCGCCGCTTCCACGTCCGTCGCTCCGAGATCGACCCAATGGCGCACGTCAACAACGCCGCCTACGTGGACTACCTCGAGGAGTCGCTGGCCGAGGCCGAGGCCGGGGCTGGTGCGGCGCTGGGTGTGCGGCCGCGGCGCTATCGCCTGGAGTACCAGCAGGCCGCCGAGCCCGGCGCCGAGCTGGTGGGCGCCACGTGGCGCGATGATGACGGTTGGGCCTACCGGCTCAGCGACGCGGCGGGGACGGACCTGCTGCGGGCTCGCTTCTCGGCTGCGGCGGGCGCATGACTGGGACTCGTGCAAGTGGCTCAATCCACGCTCAGCCACCCACCACTCGGGCCAGTGGGAGGTGGCCACGCTCGGTTTCACCCGGTTGCATGAGTGGGGCTCATGCCAATCCAGACATAGACCGGAAGATCCGGTCGTAGTTGGCGACGAGCATCTCGCCCAGCGCGTCGGCGGAGACACCCCGTCGCTCGGCCAGCCAGCGGGCCGTCACCTCCACCCAGAGTGGCTCGTTGCGGCGACGCGGGGCGCCCGGCGGGGACAGGTACGGGGAGTCCGTCTCGACCAGCAGCCGATCGTCGGGCACGAGGCGTGCCACGATCGTCGTCGCCTCCTCGCCGGCCCGGAAGGCGAGGCCGCTGAAGCTGATGGCGAGTCCCAGCTCGAGGGCCGTCTCGGCGTAGTCGACGGGTCCCGAGAACGAGTGCAGGATCCCCGGCGGCCGAGCGCCGAAGACGGCCAGCCAGTCCGGACCACCCACGCCGGCCAGGCGCAGTTCGGCGATCAGCTCGTCCTGCGCGTCACGCTCCCCGGCCTGCGAGCGACAGTGGAGGATGGCCGGCTTGCCCAGCGCCAGCGCGAGGGCGAGGTTGCGGCGCAGGTTGGCCAGCTGCGCGGCGCGCGGCGAGAAGGCCCGGTCGTAGTCGAGGCCCGTCTCCCCGATGGCGACGACGTGGGGATCCGGCGCCAGGGCGGCGATGGCGGCCCATGCGTCGCCGTCCACTTCGGCGGCCGCGTGCGGATGGACGCCGACGGAGGCATCGATGAAGTCGTGACGGACGGCCAGCCCGATGCCCCCGTGGGCCGAGGGCAGGTCCCAGCCGGGCGCCAGGATCCGCTCGACCCCGGCCAGCCGGGCCGCCACGGCCACCTCGTCGGCGTCGACCGCGAAGGCCGCGGCCTGAAGATGGCCGTGCGAGTCGATGAGGCGCACGCTCAGGCCGGGCGCGCTGTCGTCTCCGCGGCCCCGGTCCAGCGCGCCTCCGGCAGCTCGCCGAGCAGGGGCACAGCGCCGCAGGCGGTGTAGAGGCGGCGCGCCTCGGCCTCGTCCCCGGTCGGATCCAGGCCGGCTCGTCGGGCGAGCAGTGCGGCGTCCGCGTGGCAGTCGGCTGCCGGCAGTCGATAGCCGATCGCCTCGAACTCGTGGGCGACCGTCCGGAGGACCGACGCGGCCGACGCGTCGTCTGCCCGCAGGGCCTCGAGCCAGCGGCGCTGGATGGCTCGCACGGGCCCGCCGCACCGCTCCGCCACGGCCACGTAGGCGGCGAGCGAGCCGGCCAGCCGCGCCGCATCCCCGAGCCGCAGCGCCATGCGCACCGCGTTCGGCGCCGTGTCCAGGAGCGATGGCGGCGCCACGTCGGGCGAGTGGAGCGCCTCGGAGATCGACCGGCAGGCGGCCGACGGATCGTCCGGCCAAAGGAACAGGGCGTCGAACATCGCGTCGTAGATCACCGACTGCGGCTCCGGGGTGCCGGACAGCCGCCTCGATTCCACGACGTCCACGCGCGCGCCCTCTCGGTCGCCGGTCAAGAGTCGAACGTACGCCCGCTCGGCGATGCAGTTGGCCAGCCGGCTCTGATCACCCACGGCCCCCGCGGCAACGATGGCCTCTTCGGCATACGCCAGCGCTTCATCGAGGCGACCCTCGAAGGCGAGGAAGTCGGCGATGTTCTGGGCGATCCACGATGCCGTCACGTGGTCCATGCTCCGTCGTGCGCGGTCCAAGCCCTCGACGCACAGCGGCATGAGCCCCTCGGTGGTCTCGCCGTTGCCGTACGCGATGGCCGGCACGTTGATATAGCAGCGCGACATGAGTACCCGGTCGTTCGCGGCCCGCGCGAGCTCCATGCTCTGCTCGACCAGGGCCAAGGATTTCCGCGCGTCGCCCAGCATGCCCGTGGCCACGCCGAGGTCGTGCAGCGCCATGCGCTCGACGTCCAGGGCGCCGCACGCGCGGGCCTCCTCGATGGCCTGACGGAGGATCGACGGCGCTTCCGCCACCGGGCCGGCGCGCCAGTACGTCCAGCCCAGGCGCGCCCGCAGCCCGGCGCGACCCGGCGTGGGCGGCCCCGGTTCCAGCGTGGCGATGCCCTCCCGCACCAGCGCGCGGGCTGCCTCGACCTCGTCGGCCACGTAAAGGTAGACGGCGAGGTGGCCGCGCAACGTGGCCACGTGCTGCTCGTCCTCTGCGCTGCGATCGGACAATCCGCTCATGAGCGCCAGCGCATCCTCGAGCGTGGCCCGCATCGCCTCGTGGGGCTCATACCCGCCAGCAGCACGGTCGTACTCGACGGCCAACGCTGCCCGCTCGCGCGCGGGCAGGTCGAGGACGCGCGCCTGCTCGACCGCGACGCGGAACCAGCGCGCGGCCTGTTCCTTGTTGTAGACGTCGTCGGCGCGGGCCCCGGCCCGCC
>Ga0209640_10002167_pt1 | contig 17057 bp, 13 predicted proteins | sample RifCSP10_1_FD_184018 | JGI IMG/M metagenome (GOLD analysis project Ga0209640, IMG submission 184018) | Soil microbial communities from Rifle, Colorado - Rifle CSP2_sed 10_1 (SPAdes) (version 2) | ecosystem: Environmental > Terrestrial > Deep subsurface > Rock core/Sediment | place: Rifle... | reverse complement strand
CCGGTCATTCCTCGAATGGCAGCTCGCGCGTTTCCCTTCCTGATACCGTGATGCCATGAAAGCGATCATCTGCACCAGATACGGTCCGCCGGCGGTTTTAGAGCCGGCGGAGGTACTCAAGCCCGTGCCACTCGCCAACGAGGTGCTGATCCGGATCCATGCCACTACCTGCCATATCGGTGACGTTCGGGTCCGCGGCGCCATCGTCCCTCTCTCGATGCAGCTTCCTTTCAGGCTTTATATGGGTATCCTGAAACCAAAGCGCAAAATACTGGGCATGGAGCTTTCGGGTGTGGTGGAAGCCGTCGGAAAGCCGGTCCGCAGATTCAAGACCGGTGATGCTGTGCTGGCCTTTTCAGGATTTGCCCTCGGTGCCTACGCGGAATACATCTGCCTGCCCGAAGACGCCAGGGATATCCGAAAGGGCCTTGTGGTGCACAAACCGACCGCCATGAGCTTCGCCGAGGCGGCTGCCGGCCTCGCCACGGGCGGACTCACGGCTTTGAGCATGCTCAGGAAGGCGGATGTCTGCCCCGGACGGAGGGTGCTGGTTTACGGAGCTTCGGGAAGTGTGGGCGTGTACGCCGTACAGTTGGCCAGGTATTTCGGCGCCGAGGTCACGGGCGTATGCAGCACGGGGAATCTTGCCATGGTGCGATCCCTGGGGGCTCACAAGGTCATCGACTACACGAGGAACGAACTTGAAACCTGCACGGAGACCTTCGATGTGGTCTTCGATGCCGTGGGAAAACTGCCGGCGGTTCTGGCCAGAAGACTGACAGCGCCCTCCGGCCTGCGCCTCGACGTGCAGAAGCATGCCGGTGCAGTCGGCAAGATGACGACACCGGAACTGCAATTTCTGGCCGCATTGGTCGACGGGGGTGAGCTCCGCACCTTCATCGACCGCGAATACCCGTTGGACCGCATCGTGGAAGCCCACACTTATGTGCAGCAGGGACACAAGCGCGGGCACGTGGTCATCAACGTAAACGCTGTCTCATGATCCCTGAACACAATGTTGGGGCAGTAGGGGTGAACGTCTCGATTGGCCGACTGAAGCTGCAGGACACGCTGTCGCAAGCTGTGGTCTTAACGGGGCGAATGCACCCCACAACGGCCCCTCAGCTTGAATCCCACCTGGAATCGCGCTGTACTGCTGAAGTCGATCCATTTCCGCCGATCGGTTCAGACGAATGTTCAGCGTGGTCAGCTCCAATACCGCCCCTGGTCATTTGACGCGTTTGCGTGAGTGGTTTCTGGCGGAATGGGGCGCAGTGGATCCCTTCGCAGGTCGGAGTAAAGAGATTACGTTGCCTCCGCCGCTCCTGGCGATTAGCGATTCTGAGCTGCTCGGTGGGCTCATGTTCTCCAGCTTTCGACAACCGGGCGGTGACGAGTTGGCACTCTGGATAAATGCGCTGTTCGTGGCGCCCGATCACCGACGGAAAGGGGTAGCTTCGCGGTTAATTCGGGCCGCAGAGGCGGAGGCTGTAAGTGCCGGCCGGCGACAAATTTTCGCACTCACGGATATACCAAAGCTCTATCAGAGTCTCGGTTGGCAGTGCATCGAAAGCAGCAATGAAGGCACCGTTGTAGGAGCGACCCTCGACGAATAATAACGCCGACTAAGGGCCGAAACTGGCCGTACGACGCCGCATGCAAGCGGCTTTGATAGCCTTACTTTGCAATCCGAGGAGAACGGTGACGAGGAGCGTGCGCCGAGTGAAGCTCGCGATGAACGAAGGCTATGGTTATCGAAAGGAGTTTCGCGCTGCCTTCGATGAGTTGAACGCCGCGGCGCGTTAAACCGCAAGTTGATGCCGCCGGCGCGCTCGACGCCCCGCAAAACTCACGCAAAGACGGAGTGAAGGTAGGTACTGGCTCACCGAGCCAGTACCTGAAGGTAACACTAGTTGTTCGTAAGTTCTTGTTTTGATTGGTGGGCCGTACAGGGGTCGAACCTGCGACCATCGGATTAAAAGTCCGGGGCGTATTTTCGTCTAAGGCTATGATCTATCAACAAATTCATACCCTTCCAACTTGATCAACTTTCGCGAGATCAGGCGAGATAAGCCGTTGTTCTCGCGAGATACGGGAACGTAGTTGATCAAATGTTAGTCAGCCAAATGGGCCGGGCGTGTAAAGCGGCTCATCGACGAGCGGCGGCGAGATCTCGCACGGCCGCGGATTCCAGCCGGACCGACTCGTTTCCTTCTTGAATTGCGTACTCATTATTAGTTCCGTCGTCAGGTATTCAGGATCGTCGACGACGGTCGTCACGATCAGCCAGGTTCCGCGGTCGCCTGGCAGCGTGAACGTATGAAAATACTCCTTCATGATCGCGTGTTCGCTGTAAGGCACACCGTTGGGGCGCAGATATCCCGGCGCCATGTTGGTCGTACGCACATGCAGTGTGGCGCCCATGACGTCGCTACCGCCGCCGAACATCCCCGGTGGCCGTGACATTCGAGTCCACGATGCCGAGGAGTGTCCCTGCAGCGACGATTGCGCCGGCGAGGCGTCCGTCTCGAAATACAGTCTGCGCGTCTGCGTGCCCGCATCAAAATCCAGCCGCAGCGTGTCGTCACCTTCCCAGTCTATTCGGATGCGCATCGGCCGCCGAATCAGTCCCGGAGGGCCGAATGCACGACACACACGGTCTTCGGCAATGTCCCGCTCGAGATCCCAGTCGAGGGCAACGGCGCGCCCTTGGGCATTGAGCGGAATACTGGCCGTGTCGCCAACGGGCGGAGTGACCATGCGCCAAAGCCAGTCTTCGTTGACGATCGACACCCACTGCCCCGTGATGTCGATCATGGCGCGTTCGCGCGCGGTGCGCGTATCGGAACCGCTCGCGGGCGGTTGCGCGAAAACTGCGCCGGCGATCACCGTAATCGCCGCCGTGCCAATCAGAGCGCGAAGCTCGGCGCGGCCAATGTAACTGATCATCGCTCGGCTCCGGTCAGATCCGCAAACACGGCTGCGACGAACTCTTCAGGCGTCCAGGCGCCGTCCGCGCTTGTGGCGTAGATCCCATCGTAATCGCGTGTCGGCCGAGCGGCCTGCACCTCCTCCAACGAGAGTCCGTCGTCCAGCATGGCCAGAATTCGATCACGCACGATCGTGACCATGTCTCGATAGTTGACGACTTCCGTTTCGTCGCTCAGGCGACCATGCCCTGGGATCACGACCGTGCCGCCGTGCTGATTCTCTCCCGGGATCGTGAGATCGACGACCATATTGAGGCCTTCGATGATGCCGTCGATGCCGCCGCGCTCGACGTCGAATTTCGGGTAGCGATCGGTATTGTAGATGTCGCCGGTACTCACAACGTCGGACCGGCGAAAGAATACGATCGAATCGCCATCGGAATAAGCCTCCGGCACATGCAGCACACGAACCGCTTCATTGTTTACGAAGAATTCCCACCCACCCGTGAAGTACGTGTCCGACGGCCAGGCGGCCGCAGGTATCGGAGCGCCACCTTCCGCTGACGAGCTCATGCTCATCAGAACATTGATGTGCGCAACAATCGCCGCATCCGCGCTCAAGCCCCGGGGATCGAATGTCGTCATCAGACGAACATAGGTACCGGCGCGTGACAGCAGTTCATTGCCGCCCGTGTGATGGGCGTCGGCGCTCGTGTTGATGATGTGCCGGATCGGTTTCGAGCTCAGCGTCCCGATCTCGGCAAGCAGCGCCTCACCGACCTCCGCGGTCTGCGTATCGACGACAACTACGGCTTCATGACCCGCCTGCACCGTCGTGTTGCCGCCGGGGCCAGCGATCATGTAAACGAATCCCTGGGCCGGTAAAACCTCAAGCGACTGCGCATTGACGGTGGCGGACAGGCACACGAGCAACGCGAGCGGGAAACCGAACCGATGCGACTGCCTCACCGCTCGTCCCCTAGGGCACGAAGCTCCTGCACGTATTCCGGATACATCGTCCGGGCACCGCCGCGTGCGGCCTCAAGCGGAATCCCGTGGCGCTCGGCAAATTCGGATAGGAACGGATTCGTCCCTGGCAGGTTGTGGATGATCGCGCCGCGCGGCCGCTCGATCTCGATCGCTGGGATGCACGAGAACGGGCTGATCTGCAGGGCAGGATCCAGCACCCAGTCGGAGGTTCGAACGAGCGGCTCGGTCAAGTACACCGGATCATCGACGATGGTCACGAGCGTCAGGTAATCGTCGTTGCGAATGAAGTATTCGGTCAGTCTCGCCTTATCGCTGCGCGCCAGTCCGTTGCGCCGGACCCAGCCTTCCTTGAGGTGCGTCGTCGTCACCTTGAGCATGTCGCCCTCCCACTCGCCGGTCGAGAATCCCTGCCAGCTGTGTTGAGCGTTCGCCGACGGGTGCGGGCGCCCGTCCATATGGATCGTCCGCTGCTGCAGTGACCACATGACCGTCACGTTCCAGGCGACGACAGCCTGAGAGACGGGATCGACGGAGCTTGCGATGCGGAGGTTTGCCGGCCCACGCGGACCATAGTCGGCCGGATGCGGTTCGCACTGCCGCTCGGGCACGGTCCACTTACTCGCGTCCCAGGAATCCGCCCGCAGGCGGGCGGCGTCGTTTATCGGCAACCCCGTATAGTCACCGATTTCCGGCCCCTCACCGCGTTCGGGAAGATCCTCGTGGAAACGCTGCGCCCACATGCCCGAAAGATCGTGCTGCGCCGATGCGGTGCTCGCCAGCGCCAGCCCAAAGCATGCAAGAGAGCTCAGATGATTCGATATTCTGTATTTCATGAAGAGGCGGTGCTATTTGGCGAGCGGATCGGGGCGCAGCTGAAACTTGACGACGGAGCTGCGCGTACCCAGCCCGCCCTCGATATGCCAGACGGCGTTCTGCCCATAGTCCGCGTAAATTCCGCGACCTTTCCAGCCGGCATCGGCGTCATCAATCCGGCCATCCAGTCCGCGAGTGAAAAAACCGAGCGGGTATGGCACACGCATGACGAGCCAGCGCCCGTCCGGCCGCAAAACCAGCAGCGAATCGGAATTGGTGCCGTTTGCGATCGGCGTATTCGGCCCGAGGCCGAGCGTGTTGAAGCGGTCGACGAAGTTGTAGTAGTGCATGTCGACGGCGATCTCGTCGGTCGCTCCCTTGAAGTGCGGGCCGGGGGCGCGATACAGGGTCCAGCCTTCGGGACAGTGTTGCCCGGTCCGGGACTCCGGACCCGTCAAGATATGGCACTTTCGGCGGTCGAAACTCGCGAGATGGCCGCTGCCCGCGAGTGCCGTCCAAATGACGCCATTCGAATCGACGTCGATGCCACGTGGCGTATAGCCGTTAACATTGACGGCCGGATTGTCGAACGGCGGCTCGTAAACCTCGGCTGCGCAGGTTGTCGGGTCGATCCGTACGATTCGGCCCGGCATCGGCCCCGGCACGGCCGACCAGATACTGCCGTCGCTCGGGTGAGGAATCACGGAGTAGAACACGGCGGGCGGAATCCGCATGCCGGCGAGCATCCCTGTGTTTTCGCGCCTTAGGTGTTCGAATGCGTACTGATCCACACCGGGCTCGATCCTGCCGTCCTCGTTGATGTCGAAGTAAGGCATACACCAGCCCTGCGCGGCCGCCTGGTCACCCGTCTCGTCGAGAATGCGTGTGTTTACCCAGGTGATGCCGCCGCCGAAGACGCCGTTCGCGTACAGCGTCTCATCCGCGTCGGCCGCGAACTGCACGTGATGGGTGTCGAAGCAGATGTCGACCTGATGGAAGCTCTGTCCAGCCGGATCGAAGTACTGAATTTGGCGGAAGCTCATCGGTTGCGGCGCAAGTACTGCGGATGGGTGGTCCTCGCAGAACTCGGGCTGGCCCTCAGGCTTGCGAAACCGCGATGACATCCACACACGGCCCTTGCTGTCCATTGCCGCATGATTCGTGATCGCCGGGTCGTACCAGTAAAGCTCGTCACCCCAATACGGCGACGGCCGCGGCATCGATTGCGACTTGCCGGGTGGCGTTTCAGGGTCGAGCACGGGAATCCGCACCGCAGTCGCGGTATGCGTGATTGGATCGAGAGTCAGGAAATCGTCGTTGCCCCAATCAGGGCCGTAGATCGGCCCGTGCGCATTGGCGGTAGGGTTGCGCTTATCGGTCGAGAGCTCATCGTGCGCGAACGTCGCGGGCCCGCCCCATTCCCACAGCGTGAGTACGACGTTGCGCTCCATCCCCTCCGGACGCGGCGGCGCCGGCGGGAGCTCGCCTGCCGCGATTCGGTCCGTCCAGTCGGCAAACGCCGTCAGCGCCGGCCGGCGCCCGAGGCCGTTGATGGCAGCAATCATGCTCGGGCCATCCTGGCCAACCATCGTGCGGTGGTCCCAGGCGTCATAGGAGGTCTCGAACTGCCCGAGCCCCGGCGGAAACTCGCGCGTCGCGAGATTGCCGAGCTGGTGACAGACGTTGCAACCGGTCTTGATGGCGTCGATCCAGTGATGCTGCGTCAGCATGCGCTCGCCGATGCCGTCTCCTCCGGATCCGGGAAACGCGTCGGGACTCGGGATCTCCATCAGTGAATACCAATAATTGGCCGGATAGTACCGCGCTGCAGATGCGGCGTCCGGCGCGAGCGTGGCAGGCAGGTCGACGATGGTTCCGCGAGTCGCGCGTATGCGCGGGGAATCCACGAGGCCATAGCCGCGTACCCATAGCACGAATTCCGCCTCGGGCAGATCCGGCAACACGTACCGACCGTCGTCGTCGGTTACGACAATTTTGCGGAACTTCGTCGGCAGATCATCGGTTTCGGCGATGACCCAGACACCGGCTTCAGGTCCGTCCTCGCTGGTCACGACTCCGCCGATATCGTCCGGGTCGATGTTCACGGGTGGCACCTGCGCTGCGGCGAAGTGTGCCGGGCTAAAGACGATGAGCAGCGCGATGGCTGCCCTCCAGGTGATTTTTCGCGTCGCCAAAATGCCCTCTCCCTTTGCCTATCGCGCCAGCGTTGCGTTTAGTCGACTACCCGCTCCCAGATCCGTCACCGGGTGTTTGCGCACAGTACCGTCAGCGATGTCTCGTCCCAGTCGACGAGGGTCCACACGCCGACGAGGCGTGACAAGGCCTCCTGATCGGATAACGATTCCTGCCCCTGCACGGTATTCGTAGCAGCAAGCGAGACCATCGCCGCACAGAAAAACACCGTTCGCATTTCTCGCCTCACGACTCCGTTTACTCTGGCCACTCGTGCGTGGGCTCCGGCAATTCGCCCTGACCCTGAGAAGTCGCACCATCGACGGAGTCGCAATGGCTGCCCGGCGCCGGCGGCGTGCCCACAGGACACCTGAACAGGCCGAACTCTGCGCGTCCACCACCGGGCAGACCGTTGCGCAGTGGATGCAGACCGACGCTGAAAATCGTCCCGGGCGGAAACGCCTCGACTGTGATTCCGTCTCTCGCAACCTGGGCGGACCCGCGCAGCTCCACTGACCAGATGATCGGCTCTCCGCTTTCGTCCCGAATTACCTTTTCTCGAGCCTCGTCAAGCACCCCAAAGAAGATCTGCAGGTGGCTCGGCTCGGGACTGATGCGCGTAACAACACCGGTGAGTACGTACGTCTTGCGCGGGTCGTACATGGAGAATGAGTGGTGAGCTGCGGCATCGACGGCGTACGTGGCGCAGTTGATAAGTGCCAGGGCCAAAGGCAGCACGGCGGTCGTTCGTGCGCTTCGTTTCGGCATCGTTCTGATCTCCGTTATTCAAATCCGAACAACGTGGCACGCTCGGGTCGCTGCATATTCTGCTCAAAATACTGCTCCCAGATTTGGGCCCATGGCCGCCCGTAGATATCGGGCACCGTGTACTCGAACGTCGTACCAACCGGCAGCGGTGTTGCACGCCCATTGACTGGAAAGTTGTGCTGAACGCAATCGACATAGACGTACGGATCGCCTTCGTTCAGTTCCGAGAGTTTGTCCCACCGATGCAGAATTCGTACCGGCTCGACGAGCGCTTCCGGGTCGTACAGGATAGCCTCGTGGTCGATTCCGACGAGCGCACCGGAGGAATCCGTACGCGGCGTGTAAATTTCGATCGATTGCAGCATGTTGCTGTGCTCATGAACGCCGTGAGACATCCACGCCTGGATGTTTGAAGTCCAGGTGATCAGCGCATCCGCGTCCCAGAAACCGATCGTCTCGCCGTACCAGCGCGGCACCGGCGCGCCCAGACGCGGCACGGCCCCGTCCTCGTTGAAACGGCGGCCGATGTGAATGTGCGTCATCAGGTTCTTGGTGCTGAAGTTCAGGATCTGCACGAGCTCTGGCGTCATCATGACCATCGGGCTGAAGCCCGCGAACTGCGCAAGACGCCGCATGAATCCCTCGGGCTGGCAATAAGATCCAGGCCATTGAGGCGCATTGCTGACAGCACTGTGGTATGCCTGCTGCACAAAGCGAGCCTGATACTCCGGCGTCAACAGGGACAAATAGGTGGGTATCTGCAAAATGGCACCGTGATACCAGGTCGAGGTCTTTTCGAAGTTTCGCGCGTATTTTCCGTTCCAGTCCGGCAGCGTGGCCTGCATGTACTGCGTCGGCCCGCCGCGAGAGGCGTCTGCGAGCATCGCCTCGAAGTGCGCCTTCGCCGTGTCGTACGGATACGGGCTGACGATTTCTTCGCGCGGATAGTCGCGGTCGCAATACCCCCAGGCCGCTGAACCCGGCGGATCGTCGCCAATCGTCGGTGCTTCGAGCGCACCCCATTGCGCTTCAATGCCCTGCGGCGAGTTACAGCGAAAGTAGCGTGGATCGCTCCAGAGTTCGCGATCCTGATAGAAGTCTGTCGTCGTAAAGATGTCATGGGGCAAAGGCGTGACCCCCGGCGGCACTCTACCGTTCGCTGCGGCGACGATCGGCTCAACGTCCTCCGGGAGCCCCGGTCGTACGATCAGACCTTTGCCGTCCGGCCCGACAATCACCCCCGCCTGCAGCGGCGCGGGAGCGCCCCTGCCGACATGCGCCTCCTGAGCCGATACCTCGATAACCTGTCCTCCCGCCAGCACGCCCGCTGCCACAGCGAGAAGCCTGGTTCCGGCTCGATGTCGTGCTATGGCATGCGGCACGAGTAGCTACTCGCATCCGCCGCGTCACCACCCTCGAAGTGGGCGTAGCTCGGGAACGGACAAAGCGACCGGCTCTGTCCTGGCATCGATCGCCCCGTGGCCACTACGGCTCCCGGGGCCTCGCCGCTCTCGACCCACTGGATGATCCGGGTCAGCAAATCGAACGAGTCCACGGTCTGCTCGCCACCGGCGCAGTGGGCCATGCCGGGCACGAGATAGAGGCGTGCGTAGTCCTCCACCGACGCGACGGAGTCATTGAACTCGCCCATCGCCTCGAAGTATCGAACCGTCTCATTCGCCGAGAACCAGGGGTCCGCCTCGCCGTGATAGAAGATGTGCTTGCCGCCCTGATCGATGAACGAGCTGATGTTGTACTGGTATGCGGTGCTGCCGATCGCCTCATTGGTCTGAATGGCGGCCAGGAATTCCGCGCCCACGTCCTGACTGTTCATATCCGCGCCGTGCGGACCGATCGGTGGGTTGCCACCGGCGATCAGGAGCCCGGGCAGGCCCGCCGTGTCGTCGATCCCGGAATCGTAGGGAAACGAAACATACACAGGCGTACCACCGGCAGTAACCGGGCCCGCCATCGCGCGAGCCAGCGCCTCGGCCTTGTCGTCGGCCAGACAGGCCCGTCCGGATGTCGCCGAGCACGCGAGGTTCCTGGGGTCGAAGTTGCACGACATGCGATTGAAGATCAACTCGTCGGCCTGCCCATCCAATGCGTCGCATTCATTCAACAACGCTCCCATGATCAGGTCTTCTTCCTCCTCGGTGAACGGGTCGCGTGGATTCGTGTCCTTTGCCTGGCCGTACTGCACGCTGATCCAGCGGAGCGCTAGGTTGCTGACAGTGGTCCGCATTGCCGGCGCACCAGACACGATACCGTCGAAAAGTTGCGGAAAACGCTGCGCCATGATCATGCCTTCTCGGCCGCCGGTCGAGCAGCCGACGAAATAGCTGTGATGCGGCGCCGAACCGTAGTACGCCTCGACGATCGGCCGCGCGACTTTCGTGGTCTTTGCGTTCGCTTCAAATTGGAAGTTCAGCAGAGCCTGCTGATCGGCCATGAAGCTTGCGTCGAAGCCGGCGCCGGTGTGCCCGCTATCCGTGCTGACGACCGCGAACCCGCGAGCGAGCGCGGACTGCGTGCCGGCCGCCCCCGCGCCGGCAGGCTCCCTGACCGCGCCGTTCAGTCCACCGCCGCCCTGAAACAGAAAGCGGCCATTCCAGTCTTCGGGCAGGTTGAGCGCAAAACCGATCGCGTATTCCACACCGTTAACGCCGGTTCGACGCTCGAAGCTGCCGGCCACATGGCAGTGAGGCGGGAGCGTCTGGTTGCCGGCCGGGCCACCGACACTGCGGCTCTCGTAGAAACGGGCTTCGTCGATTCGAAGGTCGTCGGCACCCTCTGTCCAGTCGGCCAGCGAGTCGCAGGCCATTTGCTGCGCTTCAGCGGCGAGCGCCGTGAGAGGTAGCACCATCGCTGCAAGCAATCGCGCGACGTTCATCGTTCATTCTCCGTCAGTCTACTATGCATGCCGGTTTAGGCGCCCCGGCTCCAGGCCACGATGTCGAAATCGTCGGGCACGTGCAGAAACAGATTCGTAATCGGACCCAGCGCGCGTGTAACGTGCCCTCTGCCGGTGACGTCCTCGAGAAACACGAGGTCCCCTGCCCCGATCTTCCGGCGCGTTCCGTTCGTAATCTCGACCTCGAGCTCTCCGGTCATATTGATCGCAAACTGCTTGCGCGGCGCCGTATGCCAGTCCGGCGCCGTTGCGCCTGAGCCCGAGTAGACGCCTGCAGTCATCCGCGTGACGTCAACGGGTTCGGCGTTGCGCGCGATGACGAGATCCTCGAGGTGCGATTCGCCATCCGGCGTGGCGTAAACTCGGATGACTCGCGCTTCGACAGATGCCGCGGCACCACTCTGCGCGAGCGCTTCGGTTCCGGCGAGCACTGCGCCGACTCCGCCCAGGGCCAGTAGTTCACGTCTATCCATAATGTCTCCCGCATGATGCGAGCGAGTGCTCGCTATCACTCTATATTACGGGCAGCGCCGTGTGGCCGTACTTAACGCTGGCGTCGATCCATAAGGACCGCCCGATGATGCCGACCTGGGTCTTCAGATGGGCCGTTTTGGCTTTCCTCAGAAATTCCTGACGACGCTGAGGGCCACAGTTCGAGGTCTTGCGTAGATGATCTCGGCGTATCCGGAAGCGGTAGTGAGGGACGAAGTGCCTGCGACCGGATACAACTCGTCCGTAAGATTGTTGCCGCTCAGCACGAAGCGCCACTTCGCGTCTTCGGTTTCGAGCGCGAGTGAGGCGTTTACGAGAGTGACGGCATCCAACTGGGCAATCTCAACCGAGTTGCCGGCATCGAAGAACTGCTCGTCGGTGTAGCTCACGTCGATGCGCGGAATCAGGGACCACGTTGCGCTCGGATGAAAGCTGTAAGAGACACCAAAGTGTGCCTGCCGCTCCGGCGTGAACGGCAGTCGGCTGGAGAGAGTGGCGGTCGCCGTCGGAACCACGGGGCCAAATGGTGGCGGCGGCGTAATGCTGTCGAACTTGGCGTCCAAGTAGCCCACGCTGGCATCGACCTGCAAGTCCGACGTAGGGGCGAACGCAAGCTCGACTTCAGCGCCGTCGATCGAGGCGGTACCTGCGTTGAACAACAGCGGCACCACGCCCAATCGATACGTCATCTGGATGTCGTCGTACTCAGTCGCGAAGATAGCCGCGGTCACTCGCAGCCCGTCGGTCGGATTCGACTTGAGGCCCAGCTCGTATGACTCCGCAGTTTCGTCATCGAACGAGATCGGCGCGGTACCGGGCGGAGCGGCGTTGTAGCGCTGATTGAACCCCCCGCTCTTGAACCCCTCCGACAAGCTTAAATAGGCCATCACGCGTTCGTTGAAGCGGTACTGCAGACTGGCTGATACGGTGGTCGAGGAAAACTCTCGATCAAAACGGTTGGTGGAGATGAACAGGCAGCCGGTCTGCGTCGGCGGCGGCCCCGCAAATGGGCACAGTGCCGTCGGCGCCGGCGGCTCCGGTGCCGTCGCCGGCGAAACGTTGAACATGATCGCCTGTAAGCCCTTCGTCTCCTCCGTGTAACGCGCGCCGGCGGTGACGCTGAACGCGTTGGTGAAGCTGAACGTCCATTCGGTAAAAGCAGCTAGCGCCTCGGCATCCAGCGACACGCGCTGCGTGTCGTACGAAGTCCCGGGATTGCCGAGCGGCACCACCAGCCGGTCGAACGAATCCTCGTCGAAGAAGTACAAGCCGAACACGCCATCGAGACGCTCGGTGTCGACAAGTGCCTGCAGCTCCTGGCTGAACTGGTCGCTTTCGCTCGTGTAGTTCGTGTGCAGTATTAGTAACGGCGTGTTGTCCGCATCGCGCGTACCGGTCCACTCGAGGTGTCGATCAGCCGTGATCGATTTGAACGCCAGCTTGTCGTTGAAGTCCCAACGAGCGACCAGCGATACGCCATGGTTCTCGAGCGTGCTCGAGACGGGATACGTGCCGCCATTGCCGAAGGCGCCCAGCGCCTGCGCATCGTTACCGCAGCGAGGATCATCGAGCGGACCGACGAGCAGAGGCGGCGGAAATGGATCGAGGATGTCAGGACATCCAGCGGCGATGCTGGCTGCCCCAACGAATGTCGCCGCTTCGTTCATCGAGTGAAACACGAACGGCGACCCGTGCTCGTCCTCTTTCGTGTAATCGGCGCGCAGCGTGAAATCCAGAGTATTCGAGGGTTCCCACCGCAACGCGATCTGCCCCGTGTACATTTCCTCGTCGCCGAGATCCGTGCCGTCGGAAGCGCGTGTCACGTATCCATCACGCTGACGGCCACCAAGGGAGAAGCGAGCCGCCCACGCATCGCCAATCGGCAGATCGAATGCGCCGAACAGCTCGCGCAGATTGTCGTCGCCTACGCCCACCCGTACGGAGTTTCCAGCGTCCTCGCCCGGCGCGTTGGTCGTCAGCAGCACGGCGCCGCCGATCGTGTTACGGCCAAACAGCGTACCCTGCGGCCCCCGTAGGATCTGTACGTTCGCGATGTCGCGGAAGTCCATGGCGCCGCCAACCGCGCGCCCCATGTACACCTCGTCGATATAGATGCCGACGCCGGGATCAACCGCGGGGCTCGCGTCTGTCTGACCGATGCCGCGGATGAAGACCTGCGCAGCGGAATTGTTGCCCGTGAGCGTCCCGTAAGTATGGAACTGCAGATTCGGCGCGACTTTGTCCAGATCCGTCGTAGCGGTGACCAGCTGGCGGTCGAGCTCCTCCGCACTCAGCGCCGTAATAGCGATCGGCGTGTCCTGCAGTCGTTCTTCACGGCGCCGCGCCGTGACTACGATCGATTCGAGGTCGTCCGTGTCCGCTGACTGCCGCTCCTCGGCGGGCAACTGCGCCGTTGCGACGCCCCCGAGAATGAATTGGGCCATTGTGATCGATGCAATCCAGCGCAGCTCGACAGCTCGAGACCGGCGGAACATGCGAGAGCGCACGTCAAACACATCCATACTTCCCCCGTAAGACATACTTCCCCCGTAAGACGTTTGCCGTTCGTATGTGTTACATACTATTTGTGTTGCCAGCAGAATGGCAAGTCCGTACATTAGGTGCACTTTCCTGCTACGGGTCGGGAGTAGATGGTATTGCGCGATTCAAATGCGAAGCTCGAAGAAAAAGCGGAAGACCGGGAGAGCCCGAAGCTAGTGTTCGAGGGGCTCGATGAACTGCTTGGCTACAGGTTGCGCCGCGCGCAGGGCGCAATGCGCCGGGATTACATGGCTGCGGTTGCCGGCCTGGATCTCACACAGAAACAAACGGCAACGTTATGGTTGATCAGTGGCAATCCCGGTGTATCGCAGGTGTCGGTCGCTGCCGCCCTCGGGATGGATCGAGCGACGATGATGGCGGTCGTCGATCGTCTCGAGGAACGTGGTCTGGTGATTCGAAAGAAATCGAATACGGATCGCCGTCGCCAGAAGCTCTATCTGACACCGGCTGGCCAGAACATGCTGAGCAAGGTCAAGGCGCGCATCGCCAAGCACGAGGAACGATTGAAGTCGCTGTTCACCGCTGCCGAGCTCGCAGCCCTGCTGGCTGCGTTGCAGAAATTGCAGAACGCTAAGTGAGCGCGAAATCATGGCCCTGGAGTCATAAACCGTTACCCATGTGTCCGGAACGGACCCTAGGTGCATTGGTGGGCCGTGCAGGGGTCGAACCTGCGACCATCGGATTAAACGTCCACCACGTGTCTTGCACGGCCTGTGTTTTCAAGCACTTACCGGGGCGTCCGTTGCACTCCACGCCCGACAATGCATGACAACGCGGGACTGATTCACGCAAAACTCACGCAAGACTTGCCGGGAGTCTTCCCTGCGAACGGCCGTTGTCTGACCTATTTTGCTCGTTAAGGAACGAGTGCAATCGCCCGCTTCCTTTCGACGTTCTTCGGCCAGGTCGAGTCACTGGCATCCACAATACGAGTGTCCATGATGGGTCCCGAAAATTGTCGTTCGAACAGCGGTAGTCTCGCAACCATCCAGTAGAACGGTGGGGCAAAGTCTTCTAGTGTGGACGCCCGCCTCCCGAAGGCGCTGAGTCGTTTCCCAGTAGTTGTATTTACTAGGACAGCTGGAGACGCTCGTGGACATCGCATCCTGACGGATCACAACCGAGCCGAACCGTTTCCGGAAGGATTCCGGCAGTCAGTGAGCACCGTGACAAGCTGATGTGCGTGTATGCTCCGCTACGATCCAACAACCTTCGCATAGCGAAAGCCCCCGGCTTGCGCCGGGGGCTCACGTTCATTCAGCGGGGCTGAATTTACCTGCTGACGACGATACTGGTTCCACCACCCGGACCACCCGGACCACCCGGACCGCCCGGACCGCCCGGACCGCCCGGACCACCCGGACCACCGCGGCCGCCGGGGCCGCCGGGGCCGCCGGGGCCAGCTGCACCGCCAGCATCCGCGACCACAAGCTTGACCCACAGGGCCTCGTCATCGCGGTAGTATGACGTTTCACTGGCGTCGCGCAGCGCAGCCAAGCTGCTTTGTTCCGCGCCCTCGGCGGCGGTGGTGAATTCGGGAAGTTCGAAAATCACGAAGGAACCCTGGTCCATTTCCTGCAAGGAAAGGGACAGCGTATCCCTGGCCGTCTCGACCCTTACCTCGGCGCCACTGCCGATCGTGGTTCCCCCGTTATATTCGAACCGCCTGCCATTGCGTTGGAGGATGATCGGATTGGTAATGGGGCCAGTCTGGAACCCGCTGAAATTACCAGCGATGCTGAAGCGGCCCATGTCCCCCGTGCAGATGGCCGCACCCCAGCTCGGCCTGATTTCGCAGGCTTCTTCATGGGATGCGATGCCGTTGTCGATGACGATGTAGGCGCCGGGAATTCCGCTGACCGAGCCGTCCAGGTCACGGAACGCCGCACTCCTATAGGCAGCACTGCGTCCGTAATCAGACGCCCAGCGGCGTTGGATCGGAGGGAAGCTGACCGGCTTGGCGTTGACGAATGTCAAGCCCTCGACCGAGTTCTCGGTGCTCATGCCGAAGCTGGTAAACAACAGGTAGGAGAGCGCGCCCGCATCGCGAAGCCCGTTGGGCTCGTAGTTCACGAAAGTGACGTTTTCCACTTCGTGGTGGAAATCATAATACTCGTAGCCGCGGATCGGGAAATCCGCAGCTGCGGACGGCAGGCTGCGGCCGTAAGCAATTTCCTCGGGCGTTGTGGGGTTTCCTATGTTGTCGCTCTCCCCGACGAACAGCGAGTCGACGACCCGCGACGTGTAGGGCGCGGCACCAATAACACCAGCCGCATGAGTGAAGCCGATAGCGTTATCGGCCAGTTTCAGATTGGTGTACAGGTGCATTTCACCGCGGCCCCAGACGGCGCCATTGCGGTTCTTGTAGCCAGTGAAATCGTCGAAGTGTGCCACCACCACCTCGCTGTTCTCATCGGCAGGATCGGCGCGGCTAACAAGATTGGGGCCGGCGATACCGAATCTGCCGTCGGGCCCGGGGCCGCGGTCGAGCATCAGGCCATCGAAATTGGAGTGGGCGGTATTGCCGCTGAACTCACGCAGCCTGGTCCGTCCGGGCCAGGTGTTGGCACTGATCTCCGTGCCTTCGAACGCCCCCGTCGGATGCGTAGGAAAGGCCATCCAGAAGCCGACCTGGTCGGAACCCGCAGCCACATTGTCGCGGTAGATATTGTCGGGGTTCGTGATCCAGAAAGTGGAGACGGTATTGTCCGAAGGGATCAGGACATGCTCGGAAGCCTGGCCCTCCGTAGACTGATGAGCCAGAACAAGGTTTGTCGGGTCGCAGGGCAAGGTCGGATGACACTTGGTCTGAATCCCCAGGTTGCGGACAAACTGGTTGCCGGTCTCGATGCCGTCTTCCATGAAGTAGCAGTGCCCCACGGTGTTGTAAGTGACGTTGTTTTCGACCAGCAGATTATCCGTGCCGTGCACGGTCACGCAGCGGCTGTACGTGTCGTGGATCGCGGAGTTCTTGATGTATTGCCCCTGCACGTCGCCGTTCAGGTGCCAGTGGATCGGGTACCGGGCGAGCGTCAGGTGCTGTCCCATGCGAGTCAACTCGATGCCGGAAACATTCATCGTGCTCCCGTCCATCGCCATGATATGTCCGCCGAAGTAGGAGTTTTCGGCATCGGCGGAAGCTTGAACTTTGATGTTGCGCGTCAGCAAACCGACTTCGCCGCGTTCGTCGACGCCGAACGTGATCTCGCCGAAATGCATGTATTCAAGCGGCCGATCCAGCGTGATCACATTGCCCCGAATACGGGAAATGTGCCGCCTCTCTGCCTGCCTCGGGTTGAAATCCGTCGATGCCAGAACAATCTCGTCACCGACTCGCCACTCGCTCGCGTCGAGAACTTCGATCCTGGTGCTGCCCGCCTCGGCAGTTTCAGCCA
>Ga0209640_10002166_pt1 | contig 17058 bp, 9 predicted proteins | sample RifCSP10_1_FD_184018 | JGI IMG/M metagenome (GOLD analysis project Ga0209640, IMG submission 184018) | Soil microbial communities from Rifle, Colorado - Rifle CSP2_sed 10_1 (SPAdes) (version 2) | ecosystem: Environmental > Terrestrial > Deep subsurface > Rock core/Sediment | place: Rifle... | reverse complement strand
CGGCGACGTCATCGACCACTATGCCGTCGCGAGCGCCGCGCCGCGCGATCGACGTCTGCGCGGATTCACCATCAGCGCGGCGGAGAAAGCCGACCTCGTGGCCTTTCTGGAAAGCCTGACGGATCGCGAGTTTCTTGCCGACCCGCGATTCGGGCCGCCATAGGGGTACGCCGCCGTCGACTTCCTCCCCGGCTTTCCCACAACTCCCCACACGTGCCACCGTCGCCTCGTACGAACCGCATCGACCGCGAGACACGCCACGGCTTATCAGCGTCGATCAAGAAGGACGGAGAATTGTGGGAAAGCCGGGGAGGAAGTCGACGACGAGTTTCTTCAGCCATGGCATCGGCCGAAGCCAGTTGTCGCTGCATCGCTCGGGCAAGCCGCGCTGACATTTGGTGCAATAATGTGTACATGGCTGACGACAACCAATCACACCAGAGATCAGCCTCTGACCTGTACCCGCGCGTCTTCACCATCGTGACGGTGGCGGCACTCGCCTTCGTCCTGATCCTGATCCTGAAGCCGTTCCTGAGCGTGATTGCGTGGGCCCTGCTGTTCGCGTTTCTGCTGCACCCGGTGCACGCACGCCTGAGCTTGTGGCTGCGTGGCCGGCAATCACTGTCATCCGGGCTGCTGACCCTGGCCACGCTGCTGGTCTTCATCGGCCCGCTTACCGCGCTCGGCGTCGCTTTCGCGCGCCAGGCGGCTGCGCTGCTGCAGGACCTGCAGGCGAGCTATGGTGAAATCCAATTCACCGGATTGAGTTCGCTCGAGCGCGTTCCGCTCGTCGGCGCGGCATTGCGCTGGATCCAGGACGTCGCACCCTTCTCGCGTGAGCAGACGAGCGCGGCGGTACTGTCGGCGGCCCGCTCGGTGCTCGAGTATCTGGGCTCACTCGGCGGGACGTTGTTCGTCGGCGCTATGGGCACTGTGATCGGCTTCATGCTGATGCTGTTCCTGCTGTTCTTTTTCCTGCGCGACGGCGCCGCGATGCAGGTGCGGCTGCGCAACCTCGTTCCGATGCCCGAGGCCCGCAAGCGCGACTTGCTCGAGTATCTCGGCACCGTTACGCGCGCGGTGGTGTTTGGAACGCTGCTGACCGCGCTGCTGCAGGGAACGCTCCTTGGCATCGGTTTCGCGATCGTGGGCCTGCCTTCGCCGGTAGTGTTCGGCGTGTTCGCCGCCGGGCTGTCGCTGCTCCCCGTGGGCGGCACGGCGTTCGTCTGGGGTCCGGCGACGCTGATTCTCGCGGTTCAGGGTCGCTACGGCGCGGCGCTCTTCCTGCTGTTGTGGGGCGTGTTGCTGGTCGGCCTGATCGACAACTTCCTCAAGCCGCTGCTGATCTCCGGACGCGCGGAGGTGCCCACGCTGGCCGCTTTCCTCGGCGTGCTCGGGGGGCTCGCGGCATTCGGTCCGATCGGCATGTTCCTGGGTCCCGTCGTTCTCGCGCTGACGATCGCGCTGCTGCGTTGGGCAGAAGAACCTCGCGCCAGCGCCTGACCGGGTAGCCCACGGCCCGGTGATAGAATGACGCGAATGCGACAAATGGGGACAGGGCTATTTTTGCGCGCCCGACTGCAAGAATAGCTCTGTCCCCATTTTCTCATCTTCTATGGACGTGTCATTCATCCTCGAGCCTTTGAACGATGCGCAGCGCGCGGCCGTCACCGCGCCGCTGGGGCCCACACTTGTGCTGGCGGGCGCCGGCAGTGGCAAAACGCGCGTTCTCACGCATCGGGTGGCCTGGCTGATCCGCGTCGAGGACACCTCGCCGCACAGCGTCCTCGCGGTGACGTTCACCAACAAGGCCGCGGGCGAAATGCGCGGGCGGATCGAAACCCTGCTCGGCATCCCCGCAACGGCGTTGTGGATCGGCACGTTTCATGGCCTCGCGCATCGGCTGCTGCGCATCCACTGGCGCGAGGCGCGGTTGCCACAGACGTTCCAGATCCTCGACGCCGAGGATCAGCTGCGCACCGTGCGCAAGGTTCTCAAGGCGCTCGATCTCGACGAGACCCGCTGGGTGCCGCGCGAAGTGACCTGGTTCATCAATGCGCAGAAGGACGAAGGGCTCCGCCCGAAACAGGTCAAGGACAACGGTGATCCAACGCGGCGCGAGTACGTCCGCATCTATCAGGCCTACCAGGACGCCTGCGAGCGCGCCGGCCTCGTGGATTTCGCGGAGCTCCTGCTGCGCGCTTTCGAGCTGTGGCGCGACTCGCCGGAACTGCTCGCGCATTACCGTGCGCGCTTCCGCCACGTGCTGGTGGATGAGTTCCAGGACACCAACGCGATCCAGTACGCCTGGTTGAAGCTGCTCGCCGGCAGCGATGGCATGCCGTTCGTGGTCGGCGACGATGATCAGTGCCTGGCCGCGGGCACGCCGGTCACGATGGCCGACGGCATGAAGAAACCCATCGATGCCGTATTGCCAGGCGAGCACGTCATGTCCAGCTATGGCAGCGGCGATTTTCGGCCAGCCATCGTCATGGAGAAATTCGTGCGCCAGCGTCGGGGGCGGCTAACTCGTCTGCACTTGCGCTCAGGAAAAGTCATCAGGAGCACGCCCGAGCATACGCACTTTGCCGGCTATGTCCTGGGAGAAACACCGCAAACCCATTTTCTGTATCTGCTGCACAAGGAAGCGATCGGGTATCGGCTGGGCACTTCACAGGTCTACACCAACGGACAGGTCAGGGCCGTCGTCGGTTTCAAGCAACGTGCGTTGCAGGAACACGCTGATGCGGCGTGGATCATCCGAACTCATTCCACCGAGAACGAGGCCAGACTGGATGAAGTGATCACGTCACTGCGCTACGGCCTGCCGACGCTGCCGTTCGTTGCGCGCAAGGGTGAGGTGCGCAACGGATTGGTTCACGATCCGAAATACATTGCCAAGGTATTTCAAGCGATAGACACCACTGACGGAGCCCTGCGGCTGCTTGAAGACACCGGTCTGGATCCCGAGCGGCCACACCATTTACCCCGGAGTCGAAATTCAAAGCGGCGCAATATCGTGATCACCCTGTGCAGCGACCGCAGGGGACCGCATCCGATGCATCGAATCAGCATCGTAGGAATCGATGCAGCAGATCGTGCCTCCCTGCAAGCCCTGGGATTGTCCGTGCGTTCAGCCAAAATCGGCAGCAAGAGCTGGCGATTCGAAACCGTGCGCAGCGATTTTGGCGAGCTGATGACGATCGCCAGACGCATACGGGAGCAATTCGAGGACGCAAATCTTGTGCTCCAGGGGCAGATGTTGAACCGTTCTTTGCCCTTCATCACCGCCGCCAGCATCCGACCGGGCATGGTGGTGGCGACGGAATTCGGCGGGTTCGACGTGGTTGAGCGAATCGACCAGGAAGAGGTCGATGCTCCAGTCTACGATCTGAATGTCGAGCGCACGCATAACTTCATCGCCAACGGGGTAGTCACGCACAATTCGATCTATCGCTGGCGCGGCGCCAAGGTCGAAAACTTGCAGCAGTTCCAGCGCGACTTTCCGGCCACCAGGCTTTTCCGGCTGGAGCAGAATTATCGCTCCACCGAAACCATCCTCAAGGCGGCGAATGCCCTCATCGCCAACAATTCCACGCGTCTCGGCAAGAACCTCTGGACCAGCGGCGAGCAGGGCCGGCCCATTGAGCTGTACGCGGCGTTCAACGAGCGCGACGAAGCGGACTTCGTCGTGAATCGCATTCGAGAGTGGGTCAGACACGGCGGCGCGCGGCGTCAGATCGCCATCCTGTATCGCTCGAACGCGCAGTCGCGGGTGTTCGAGGAAGCGTTCCTGAGCGCCGCGATTCCTTATCGCGTGTACGGCGGACTGCGCTTCTTCGAGCGGGCCGAGATCAAGGACGCGCTCGCGTACCTGCGGCTGACCGCGAGCCGTGACGACGATGCCTCATTTGAGCGCGTCGTCAACCTGCCGGCGCGCGGGATCGGCTCCAGGAGCCTGGAGATCGTGCGCGAGTACGCCAAGGCCAACGCCTGTTCGATGTGGCAGGCCGCCGGTGCGTGCCTGCACGAGTCATTGGGCCCGAAGGCGGGTGTCGCGATGCATGGCTTCATGAAGCTCATCGAGACCCTTGCTGAACGGATTCGCGGCCTCGAGCTGCACGAGCAGGTCGATCACGTCATCCAGGCGAGCGGTCTTCTCGAGCATCACAAGAAGGAGAAGGGGGATCGCGGCGAGACCCGGGTCGACAACCTGCTCGAACTGGTGAGCGCCGCGCGCGGCTTCACGCAGGAATCCGGCACCGAGCTCACGCCGCTCAATGCGTTCCTCGCGCACGCCGCACTCGAAGCGGGCGAGGGGCAGGCCGAGGCGTGGGAGGACTGCGTGCAGATGATGACGCTGCATTCGGCCAAGGGGCTCGAGTTTCCGCTGGTGTTCATCTGCGGTCTTGAGGATGGTCTATTCCCGCACCAGCGTTCGATGAACGATCTGGCGGGCCTCGAGGAGGAGCGGCGGCTGTGCTATGTCGGCGCTACGCGCGCGATGCGCGAACTCATCCTCACGTATGCCGAGCAGAGGCGGCTTCACGGCGTCGACTCCTACGCCACCGTGTCCCGCTTCGTGAGCGAAATTCCAGCGGACCTGATCGAAGAAGTACGACCGCGCATCCACGTGTCGCGTCCGGTGCGCTTTCTGTCCGGCGACCACGAGGAATCCACCTCCACCGGAATGCGCCTCGGGCAGCGCGTACGTCATGGAAAATTCGGCGAAGGCGTGGTGCTCAATCTCGAAGGCCAGGGCACCCACGCACGCGTGCAGGTGAACTTCGAGCAGCAGGGCACGAAGTGGTTGATGGTCGGCTACGCGAACCTGGAGCTCATGTGAAGATCATCATCCTCGGCGCCGGCCAGGTGGGTCGCACCGCCGCGTATCACCTGTCGCGCGAAGAGGCGAACGAGATCACGGTGGTCGACACCAACGAGGACTCGTTGCGCGACCTGCAGGACCGCCTCGACATCCGCACCGTCCACGGCAACGCCGCCAATCCGAGCGTGCTGGAAGCGGCGGGAGCGGCCGATGCCGACATCATCGTGGCGCTCACTTCGAGCGATGAAGTCAACATGCTCGCCTGCCAGATCGCGTTCACGCTGTATCGCACGCCGACCAAGATCGCCCGCATCCGCGCCAGCGACTACTTCAAGCGTGACGGCCTCTTCTCCGAGGGCGGGCTCGCAGTCGACGTGTGGATCAGCCCCGAGCAGCTGGTCACCGAATACATCGAACAGCTGATCCATTACCCGGGCGCGCTGCAAGTCCTCGATTTTGCCGACGGCAAGGTGCGCCTGGTCGGCGTCCGTGCATTGCGCGGCGGCCTGCTCGTGGGTCAGAAGCTGCGCACGCTGCGCGAGCATATCCCGAACACCGACGCGCGCGTGGCGGCGATCTACCGCAATGGCCAGAGCATCGTGCCGGGGGGCGATGCCGTGATCGAGCACGGCGACGAGGTATTTTTCCTCGCCGCTCGCAAGGACATCCGTCTGGTGATGGGCGAGATGCGCAAGGCAGAGGATCCGGTGAAGCGGGTGGTGATCGCCGGCGGCGGCAACATCGGCTTCCGCCTCGCCAAGGCGCTCGAGCCGCACAACCAGGTGAAGCTCATCGAGCGTGACAACCGGCGCGCACGCCGCGTAGCCGAGCTTCTCGCCAACACCATAGTCCTCAACGGTGATGCGGCGGACGAGGAACTGCTGGTGGAAGAGAACATCGACAGTGCGGACGTGTTTGCCGCGCTCACCAACTCGGAGGAGGCCAACATCCTCTCGGCGATGCTCGCCAAGCGCCTCGGGGCGCACAAGGTGATGGCGATCATCAACAAGCCGTCCTACGCCGAGCTGATCGAGAGCAGCACCATCGACATCGCGATCTCGCCGCAGACCGTGACCATCGGCTCGCTGCTCGCGTACGTGCGCCGCGGCGACGTGGTGCGCGTGCACAGTCTGCGGCGCGGCGCCGCGGAGGCCATCGAGACCATCGTGCACGGCGATCCGAGAACCTCACGCGTGGTGGGACGCCGTATCGAGGACATCGATCTGCCCGAGGGCACGACGATCGGTGCCGTCGTCCGCGGCGAGGACGTGATCATCGCCCACCACGACACCACCATCGAGGCCGACGATCACGTGATAATGTTCGTCACCGACCGGCGCCACATCGAAGCGGTCGAGCGCCTGTTCCAGGCGGAAAAGTCCTTCCGTTAGGCAGCCGCCGTGCTAGCTGTCGTACACGTTCTGGGGCAGCTGCTGACGATTTTCGGCCTGACCTACCTGCTGCCGATCGCCACGTCGCTCATCTTTCGCGATGGAACGTGGTGGGACTTCCTAGTGGCGGCGCTCATCAATTCCGGCGCGGGTGTCGTGATCTGGGCGACGACGCGCCGTTACAAGCGCGAGCTGAAATCACGCGACGGTTTCCTGCTGGTGACGCTCGCCTGGGTGCTGATGTCGGCGGCAGCGACGATACCCCTGCTGATCGCATTGCCGGATTTGACTTTCACCGACGCATTTTTCGAGACCACGTCGGGTCTCACGACGACCGGTTCAACCGTACTCACGGGTCTCGATACGCTGCCCCCGGCGATCAACCTGTGGCGTCACGCCCTGCACTGGTATGGCGGCATGGGCATCATCGTGCTGGCGCTCGCAATCCTGCCGCTGCTCGGTGTCGGCGGCATGCAGCTGTACAAGGCCGAAGCACCCGGGCCGGTCAAGGACGCGAAGCTTACGCCGCGAATCACCGAGACAGCCAAGGCACTGTGGCTCACCTATACCGGCATAACGATCGCCTGCATCGTCGCGCTCAAGATCTGTGGGATGACCTGGTTCGACGCGATCTGTCACGGCTTCTCGGTGATGGCGCTGGGTGGCTTCTCGACCTACGACGCCTCGGTCGGCAAGTTCGCATCGCCCGCGATCGAGCTGGTGATGGTCGTCTTCATGCTCATTGCGGCGATGAACTTCACGCGCCACTTCGTTGCCATCCGGCGCCTGACAGTTGCCCCATATCGCACCGACCCCGAAGCGAAGGCGCTGTTGTTCATCATGGGTCTGAGCGTCGCGCTCGTGGGAATCGTGCTGATTCTGGATGGCCGCTACGACAGCGCGTTGGAGTCAGTGCGACATGCACTCTTTGCCGTGGTCTCGATCGGAACCACTTCGGGATTCGTGACCGAGGATTACGAGCGCTGGCCGGCGTTCGTCGGCTACTGGCTCATGTACTTGAGCTGCATCTGCCCCAACACCGGCTCGACCGGCGGCGGCATCAAGATGTTCCGGACGCTGCTGTTGTGGCGCCAGGCCGGGCGTGAACTGCGCCTGATGGTGCACCCGCAGGCGGTCGAGCCGATGCGCATCGGCGGCCAGGTGATACCGAACCGCATCGCCTACGCCGTGCTGGCATTCATCTTTCTCTATTTCATCTCCATCGTGGTGCTGACATTCCTGCTGCTGCTCTCGGGGCTAGACAGCGTGACATCGCTGTCGGCGATCATTGCCTCGATCAACAACATGGGGCCGGGGCTGGGTCAGGTGGGGCCCGCGACGAACTACCAGTCGCTTACCGTTTTCCAGACCTGGGTGTGCGCGCTCGCGATGATCCTCGGGCGGCTCGAGATCTTCAGCGTCCTGGTCCTGTTCACGCCGACCTTCTGGCGCAAGTAGTCGCCGCGGCACGTCGCGTTTCCACGAAGATTGTCGTATGTCAGCCGCCCGTTGGTCCCTCCGGGCGGCCGGTTGATCCTGCGCTTCATCGTTTCGTCCCGCAGCGGTGGTCGCTTGCCGCCGCTCGCCTCTAGCTTGGTGGCGTTCTAACCACATTCGGCGTCGGGTCCGACCCGGTCAGGTCTTGCGACTCGCCGCCCTTCAGGAGGCAGGGGAAATGTTCCACCATAAACCCATTCCGTGGGCCATCCGGCTCGCGCTGGCGACGAGCGCAGCATCGACTGCCGTGTACAGCGGCGCGACGCTGGCCCAGGATGAGGCTGCGCCGCAAGACGACGCTGCCGAAGTCGGCTCCGTCATCGTCACCGGTTCGCGCATCAAGCAGCCGAACCTCACCAGCATCAGCCCGGTCACCGCGGTCGGCTCCGAGACCATCAAGCTCGAGGGCGTCACGCGCGTCGAAGACCTCGTCAACAATCTGCCGCAGGCGTTCGCCGATTTCGGCGGCAACTTGTCGAACGGCGCCACCGGCGCGGCGACGGTCAACCTTCGCGGTCTCGGCTCCCAGCGCACGCTGGTCCTCGTCAATGGCCGCCGCCTGATGCCCGGCGATCCACAGCAAAACGGCAACGCCGCACCGGATCTGAACCAGATTCCCGCGTCGATGATTGAGCGGATCGAAGTGCTTACGGGCGGTGCCTCGGCCGTCTACGGCGCGGATGCGGTCGCGGGCGTCGTGAATTTCATCATGAACGATGATTTTGAGGGCGTGCGCATCGACGCGCAGTACGGCTTCTACGATCACGACAATAGCAGCAGCATCAACGACATCGTTGACGCCAGCGGTTTCGCGACGCCCGACGGCAGCGTCAGGGACGGCTACAGCAAGGACATCACCTTTACGCTGGGCATGAACACCGGGGACGGCCGCGGCAATGCGACGGTCTATGCCGGTTATCGCGAGCTCGACGCCCTGCTGCAGTCCGAGCGCGACTTCAGCGCCTGCACTCTGGCGTCGGGCGACGAGTTTGCCTGCATCGGTTCGAGCACGACCTCGCCGGCACGCTTCCAGGCGGTCGACAACGACCCGTTGAGCCCCACGTACTCTGCGGAAGTCCCCGGGACGCAGGTCACGTATGATCCGGCAACCGGGGCGCAGATTCCGTACGTCACCGCAGCGCATGCCTTCAACTTCGGGCCGCTGAATTACTACCAACGCCCCGATCAGCGCTACACGGCGGGCCTGTTCGCTCACTACGAAGTGAACGAGCGCCTCGACGCGTACACCGAGTTCCAGTTCATGAATGACGAGACGGTTGCGCAGATCGCACCCAGCGGGGCGTTCCGCTTCTCCGGCGGCGGGGCCGGTGGAAACTACATCGTCAACTGCGACAATCCGTTTCTGACCGCTGCCCAGGTCAATACGTTCTGCACCAGCCAGGGACTCGCGGCCGGCGATGACGCGCTGGTGAGCATCGGCAAGCGCAATGTCGAGGGTGGTGGTCGTCAGGATCACCTCGAGCACACCTCCTATCGCGCTGTGATCGGCGCACGTGGCGATTTCGCGGAAGCGTGGAGCTACGACGTGTTCGGTCAGTACGGCACGACGGAGTTCGCCCAGAACTACCAGAACGACTTCTCCAATCGCAACGTGGGCAAGGCTCTGGTCGCTGTAGATGATGGCACCGGAAACGTTGTTTGCCGTGTCAATGCCGACGCGGATGTTTCCAACGACGATCCGAACTGTGTGCCCTACAACGTCTTCCAGCCGGGTGGTGTGACGCCAGCGGCGCTGGGCTACGTATCGGTTCCGGGTTTCTCGGCGGGCTCGACCACTGAGACCATCGCCAGCGGATCCGTCAGCGGCGATCTCGGCACATATGGCCTGAAGCTGCCCTCAGCGGAGACCGGCCTGGCAGTCGCGTTCGGCGCCGAGTACCGCGGCGAGGAATCCGAGACTCGCAACGACGTTTCGTTCCTGACGGGAGATCTCCTGGGACAAGGCGGGGCCCAGCTCAATATCCAGGGGTCCTATAACGTGAGCGAGGTGTTTGCCGAGGCGCGCCTGCCCCTCGCGCAGGACAAGGCGTTCGCGCAGGTCATGTCGCTCGAGGCCGGATATCGCTACTCGGACTACAGCCTGGGATTCAGCACCGATACCTACAAGCTGGGAGCTGACTGGGCGCCGGTCGAGGATGTGCGCTTCCGCGGCAGCTTCCAGCGCGCGGTGCGTGCGCCGAACATCGTCGAACTGTTCCGGCAGAACGTGGTGCAGCTCGACGGCAACAGCGATCCCTGCGCCGTGGACAATCCGGGCGTGGACATTCCGGCCAGATCGCAAGCGGAGTGCGCTCTGACGGGAGTGAGTGCCGCTCAGTACGGACTCATCGCCGCCAACCCCGCGGCGCAATACAACGGCCTGACGGGTGGCAATCCCAACCTCGATCCCGAGAGTTCGGACACGGTGTCGTTCGGCTTCGTGCTCACGCCGCGTTTTCTCGAGGGCTTCAGCCTCGCGGTCGACTATTTCGACATCCAGGTGGACGAGCTGATTGGCGTCGTCGGTGCCGACCTGATCCTCAACAACTGCATGGATACCGGCGAATCGCAGTGGTGCTCGCTCATCAACCGGGCCCCCGGGTCAGGCTCTCTGTGGACACCGCAGGGCTACGTCATTGACACCAACATCAACACCGGGTCACTGCAGACCAAGGGCATCGACGTCGAAGCGAACTACCGCCTCGACATGGGTGGCAATGCCGGACGACTGTCGTTCCAGTTGATCGGCACGATCGTCGACGAGCTGGTCTACGAGCCGGTGACCGATGCGCCCACATACGATTGCGTCGGTCTCTACGGACTGATCTGCGGCGTTCCGACGCCGGAGTTCAGGTCCAAGTTGCGCACCACGTGGGTCTCGCCATGGAACCTCGATCTGACGTTGACCTGGCGTCACATCGACGGCGTCGATCTCGATGCGAGCAGCAGCAATCCGCAGCTGACCGGCGAGGTCGCCGCCACGGATGCGCAACTCGATGCGATGGACTACCTCGATCTCGCGGCGTCCTACACCTTCGAGACGGAGCCGGCGAACATGACGTTCCGGTTGGGCATCAACAACCTGACGGATGAGGATCCGCCCAGTGTCGGGCAGGACAACTGTCCGTCGGTTTTCTGCAGCGGCAATACGTTCCCGCAGCTCTACGACTCGCTGGGCCGTACCGTCTTCCTCAACGTGACGGCTGACTTCTGACGAACGGCGTTTAGCGGGCATTTCGGCGGCGGGCAGGGCGCCCGCCGCCCTTTCACCTGAACCCGGTTCCCCGCCGAGGATCGCGGCACCGGGGTGGAGGCTGCCACCGGGTCCTCCTGCAAGAGATTGGTCCGAAGCGGGTACCTTTGGGCTGACTCGACTTTGGCAGCAGCCTCCACCCTCGTGTTGCGGCCTACTGACAATGGTGGCATGATGACTACGGCAACTTTCGTAGTTTATGGTCGCCACCTTGACTGCTACATCACACGCTGCCGGTATCACAGCGAAATCCACCGTCCAGGCGGTGCCTTGCGGGCTCGATACCTGGGCCGCAGCGGCGCCATCTCTTGCTGTTGCTTCTTTGCTACATCGGCGTGCCCGGCGACGACTCTTTTCTGGCTACAGTAAGGCCGCCCGAGGCGGTCCCTGCACCCGCAATACATCTCATGGACCAGCTGACTAGCACACCGTCACCCGGTGCAATGCACGGCAGCGAGTCCGCTCGTCCCCGGATTCGCACGCTGATCGTCGATGACGAGTACGCGGCTCGGCAGCGCTTGCGTGAGCTGTGTCGCGACGAAGCTGATGTCGAGGTCATCGCCGAATGCAGCCACGCAGCGCAGGCGGTGCAGATGATCGCTGAATTCAAACCCGACCTGTTGTTCCTCGACGTCCAGATGCGGGGAAAGAGCGGTTTCGAAGTGCTGCGATGCCTGCCGCGCGGTCCGGCACCGCTGGTGGTGTTCGTCACGGCGTACGAGGACTACGCGCTCAGCGCGTTTGAGGTGGATGCGGTCGACTACGTGCTGAAGCCGTTCGATCGCAATCGATTCCAGCAGGCGCTGACGCGCGTCCGGCAGCGGCTCGGGCACACCGACACGGTGCGATTGCGCAGCGAACTGGCGGACGTGGTGCGCGGCGCGCTAGCCAGCACGCCGCCGCAGCCCACGCCCGGCCCTTTGCGACGCATCGTCGCGGAGCGGGACGAGCGGCTCACCTTCATCGATCCGCAGGAAATCGACAGCATCGAAGCCAATCGCAATTACATCGCCATCCGCGTCGGCCGTGAGGCCTATCGCCTGCGTTGCACCTTGCACCAGGCCGAAGCGATGCTCGACCGCTGCTGCTTCCTGCGCATCCATCGCTCGGTCATCGTCAATACGCTCAGGATCCGCGACATGGAACGCTGGTTTCACGGCGAATACGTGATCACGTTGAAGAACGGCCAGCGCTTTACTTCCGGCCGGAGCTTCCGTCGCCAGATCCAGGCCTACCTGCACAACGGCGTGTGAAAAAGGGGACAGGGCTATTTTCGCAGATCCGCTTTCCCCTGCGAAAATGCATCTGCCGCCTTGTCCACGATGTTCAAGGACGTCGCGCGATGCGCGGCGATGAACTGCGCCAGCTCGTCCGCGGGCAGCGGTTTCGAAAAGAGGTAGCCTTGCCCGCAGTCACACCCCAATGCCTTGAGGAAATTCAACTGCGCGGTGGTTTCGATGCCCTCGGCAACCGTGCGCTTGCCGAGAGTCCGCGCCATCGCCACCACCGCCGAGGTGATCGCCGACGCATCGTGGCTGTCCGGCAAGTCCTTCACGAATGAGCGGTCGATCTTTATGACCTGCATCGGATAACGCCTGAGATAGCCGAGCGATGAATAGCCGGTGCCGAAGTCATCGAGCGCCAGCGTCACCCCGAGTTCGACGAGTTCGGCGAGCACCCGGCTGGTCCGCTCCTCGTCCCTGAGCAGCACGGACTCCGTGATTTCGAGCTCGAGCGCCCAGGGCGGGGTATCGCTTCTCAGCAGCGCCCCTTTGACGTTGTCGATGAATTCCGGATGCCGCAGCTGATCGGCGCTGACGTTGATCGCAATCTGCGGCACCTCAAATCCATCCCGATGCCAGCGGCGATGTTGTTCGCAGGCCTCGTTCAGTACCCAGTTGCCGATGTCCACGATCAAGCCGGATTCCTCGGCGGCCGGGATGAATTCCGCCGGCTCCCGTTGACCCCGCACCGGGCAGGACCAGCGGATCAGCGCCTCGATACCGCTCAGCGCACCGGATCCGAGATGCAGCTGCGGCTGGAAATGCAGTACGAACTGCCGCTGCTGCAGCGCCCGATGCAGGCCCGTTTCCAGGCTCCAGCGCTCCATCGCGCGCGCGTTCATGTGTGCCTCGAAGAAGGTGGCGCGCCCACGGCCCTCCGCCTTGGCCCGATACATGGCGGTATCGGCGTTCTTGAGCAGCTCTTCCAGGGTGCTGCCGTCGTCGGGGAACATCGCGATGCCGATGCTCGCCTTGCCGCGAAATTCGCGCTTGCGGATCTCGAGCGGGATCGAGAGCTCGGCAAGGATGCGCTCGGCGGCTTTGGTGGCTGGCTCCGGCCCGGGTAAGCCACCCAGGACGATCACGAACTCGTCGCCGCCGAGACGTGCAACGGTGTCCGACTGCTTGACGCAGGCCGCCAGGCGTGCGCCCACGACCCGCAGGAGCTCGTCCCCGGCGTCGTGGCCGAGGGTGTCGTTCACGCGCTTGAAGTTGTCGAGATCGATGTAGAGCAGCGCCAGCGACTCGCCGGCACGCCCGGCGCGCGCGATCTCGTGCTGCAACCGGTCCTTGAAGAGCTGGCGGTTCGGCATGCCGGTAAGATCGTCATAATGCGCCTGCCGGTACAGGCGCTCCTCGCGCTCGAGGTTGCTGTGTGCGACCGCCAGCCGATCGGCAAAGTCACGCGCAAAATTGCGCCTGAAGCCCGCGTCCGAATTTGCGTGCGCGTAACCCAGCGTGAGGATCGCCACCAGGCCATTCATGCCCCGCACCGGCTGCACCAGCGCCCAGCGCGCGCCATTGTGCGCGACATGCATGGCGTAAGCCGGCACCGGCTGTTCCGCGCCCAGGTCGATCAGTTTGCCGTCGCCGGCATCGCTCAAGGCATCGAGGTCGGTGCCGAGAAGGACACGCTTGACATCGTGCGCCGCACCGCGCTCACCGTCATCCAGGTACACGCGGCCGTGACTGCGCCCGTCGGGGTCGATCAGCGTGACGCTCACGCAGGCACAGTCCGCGACCTGGCGCACCTGTCTCAGCAGCGTGTCGAGAATCCTCTCGATGCTGGGCGCCGACAGGATCAGCCGGTCGATTTCGGCCAGCGCCTCGAGCGCCTTGAACTGGACCCGGAGGCTCTCGGACATGCGGTTGAACGAGTCGGCCAGCTCCCCGAACTCGTCCCGGCTGCGAATCAGCACCTTAGTCTCGAAGTCGCGCGCGGCGATGCGCCGCGTTCCCTTGAGCAACTCGTCGAGCGGCACGAGGCTCAAGCGAATCTGGATCGAGCTCACCAGCACGACGATCACAAGCGCACCCGCGATCGTCCATGGAAAGATGCCGAGGAACGCGGAGTCACTATCCCCGTAGCGGGCGCGCGGCTGGCTCGTCTCGATGAGCCAGGATGGCACTGCGAATCGCCCCCCGAGGAACAGCTCCCAGCTGGCAGTTGCGAGAATTGCGGGTTCGCCAGCAGCCGCGACTGACCCGCCGCTGTCGCCGACCTTGCCATCCACCACCACGGTCTCCAACGCTGCGCCGCGATGCAGCGTTTCACCACGGAGCGTGGTCACCCGCACCTCCGTACGGTACGGCAAGTGGGCGGGGTCACCGAATACGAACTCAGGCTCGAGCTCGAAGTAGAGCAGCGCGGTGGGCGTAGCGCCCGTGCCGGACGCAACGATGAAGACGCTGGCCGATTCCGCCTCGCCGCGTGGAGATACGGCCAGCCAGACTTCGCCTGCGGCCAGTCGCTCTCGCGCCTGTACATCGGGTTGTGGCAGGGATTCGAAGCTGCCGCTCGCGATGATGCTGGATCCGGATTCGTCGACGACGGCTACGGCGCGAACGAACGTGGCGAGCTCGAGGCTCGTGCGTAGGGAGTCGGCGGTTGCCGCGGCCGCCGACCGCTTCATCAACTGGATGGCGCCATCGGCCATTTCCAGGCGTTGCAGGACCGCGAGCCCGTAGGTTTCGCTGAAATCCCGCAGCCGCTCGGCCTGTTGCTCGCGCGTGACGCGCTCGGCGTGCGTGAACGACAGCAGCGAGGTGACGCCGATCGGCAGCAACGCACAGATGACAAACAGCAGGAACACTCGCCGCCCGAGCCGGGTGCGCAACGAAAGCGTCTCGATGCGCATGGCGCTCAGTAGTCCGCGGCTTTGCCGATGAAGCGACCATCATTCGCGCGCACGATGTCATCGCGACTTCTTGCAGCGGTCAAAGGGGGCTGGCTCTGACCATCCGGGCCCATGCTGTAGAGGTCGTAGTCCGTGTTGATCGGCACGAGGTTGCGGTCCTTGCGCACCGCCCCGGGGCCCATCGCTTCGGCGATGTTGAGGTACTGGTAGGCGCCGCCCCAGGGGTCGAGCAGCCCGCCGAAGCCGACTTCGTTGAGTGAACTCGGGAGTACGCCGCGATTGAGCTCAAACTTGTCCACCGCCAGCTGGATGTCACTGATGTCCGCGAACGCGCGCGAAATGCGCATGCGCTCCACCACCCGGCCATAGCCGGCGTATCCGACCGCCATGAGGATTCCCAGCATCACGACGGCCAGCATGAGCTCCAACAGAGTCATGCCTCGCTGCATTGGCGGGCGCAATTGGAGTGCGCGATGCGCGGCCAGGCGCATGACAGCCGCCATTCGCCTGGCCGCACACCCGTGCTGCGGTGAGATCTCGAGCATTCCGTCCATCGCCCTGGCCGACGTTCAGCAAACTCCAGCCAGATTAATGGGCTACGCCCGTTGCTTATGTGATGTGTCCGACTGCGAAGGCAGTCGGATTGAGACGCACGTCACACGCGCCTTTCCGAGAGCGTGGCGTCAGCTCGTGATATAGCGTTCGAGCTGTTCGATCTGCTGTTGCTGCTCTTCCATCACGGCCTTGACGAGGTCGCCGATCGACACGAGGCCGAGCACGCGTCCGCCCTGGACGACCGGCAGATGACGGGCGCGCTTGTCGGTAACGATCTTCATGCACTCGGTCAGCGTGTGCTCGGGCGAAACCGTGATGACGGGTGAACTCATGATCTGCCACACCGGCGTCTCCGCCGAAGAGCGCCCGAGGAGAATCACTTTCCGTGCGTAGTCGCGTTCGGAGACGATTCCGACCAGCTCCGCGCCACGCATGACGAGCAACGCGCCAATGTACTTGTCGGCCATCAGCTGGATCGCCTCGAGCACCGGTTCCTCGGGCCCGATCGAGTAGATCTGCGAACCCTTGCGTTCGAGCAGCTGCTTCACGGTCAACATGGCTTCGCTCCCCAGGAGTGGCCACCAACGCTTGAGGATTCTACGCTTGCACGGCGCGCGTGGCAGTCCGGCTACACTTTGCCCTGCATGGCGCGTGCAGGACCCCGGCGATCGATTAGAAGAGGCAGCGAACGGCCACGGGCGGGGCAGCGCGGCTGGCGTCAGGTCGCCGCTGGTGTCGCGCTGGTCGGCGCGGCATTTCTGCTGCTCCGTTTCTGTAACGACCAATCCGGCGATTCGAGCGAGAAGCCGGGCGCCGCGAGTACGGTCTCGCCGCGTGATTCCGCGCAGAGTGCACCCCCGGGGAATGCGAATCGCCGTGCCGCCGCGAGCTCTGCCGCGCCGATGGCAACGGATGACGCCGAGTTCGTCAGACGGCTGCAACGCGTCGATGCGCGCCGCGCACTCGAAGGCGCGCCCTACTCAGCCGAAGTCCTCGATCTGGTCGCGACCGCCCGGATTCCCGAGGCCGCGCAAAGGCTGGAAGCGCTAGCAGCCACGGGCGACCGCGACGCCAATGTCGTGCTTGCGCACCTGAACGGGCTCTGCGAGGGCAACCACCCGGCTTTTCCATTATCGGATTCGATTGAAACCGCTGGTGGTCCGCCCGCAGCACTGTCAGAGAAATCCGCTCAATTGCCGGCGGAACTGCGCCGTCGTATCGAGCGGAGTCGCATGCTCGAGCAGCAACAGCGCGGCGATCTGAGTCGCGCGTGTGCGGCGGCCCGGTTCGACCCGGTTGCCATCAACATGCGCTTGCGCAGCGCGGCCGAGGCAGGTCACGAAGCCAGCCTGTGGGAGCTCGGGCGGCGGAGCGTCGATCCCGACGTGCGGCA
>Ga0209640_10002165_pt1 | contig 17066 bp, 16 predicted proteins | sample RifCSP10_1_FD_184018 | JGI IMG/M metagenome (GOLD analysis project Ga0209640, IMG submission 184018) | Soil microbial communities from Rifle, Colorado - Rifle CSP2_sed 10_1 (SPAdes) (version 2) | ecosystem: Environmental > Terrestrial > Deep subsurface > Rock core/Sediment | place: Rifle... | reverse complement strand
AAGGACGCACCGCTAGTGTTCCGGTTGTGGCGCCAGCCGCAGCGCCGGGTAGCTATGTGCGGACGGGATAACCGCTGAAAGCATATAAGCGGGAAGCCCACCCCAAGATAAGGTATCCCGGGTCGCAAGACCCCTGAAGGCCCCTCGTAGACTACGAGGTTGATAGGCCGGATGTGGAAGGCCAGTAATGGCTGAAGCTTACCGGTACTAATTGGCCGTGCGGCTTGACCATATTTACTATTGCCACCTAATTCAGCGCAATTGCGCTTGCCCGTATTCGGTTTCAAAAATAGTAGCGAGTATCGAGTAAAGAGTTTTGAGGATTTCCTCGTTACTCTCGAAAAAGTTTCGAGTATTGAGTAGAGAGTTTCGAGGTCCGGGTTTTTAGTTTTCCCTCATTACTCGTTACTCTTTGCTCAAAACTGTTTTTAACGGTTTCCGGTGACGATAGCGGAGGTGCCACACCCGATCCCATCCCGAACTCGGTCGTTAAGCCCTCCAGCGCCGATGGTACTGCACGGTCGCCGTGTGGGAGAGTAGGACGCCGCCGGATTTAAAAATGAGAGGCCCGTGGGTCTAACGATCCCGGGCCTTTTTGTTCCTGGGCTAGGTGCGTGGGTTTAGGAGGCTTACCTGGTGCGGTCGCAACGTGGCTCATTGGGCTTTCTCGGTTGGGAGAAAGGGATTGCTCGTTCTGACGCTCCCATAGAGACGGTCGTGTTGAAAATCCTCGGAGAAGAAATGCTGAAGGCCATAGTGCTCAGCGTACGCCCAAAGATGAGCATCGAACCAGCTGAGCCCGTATGCGGCGGCACCGCGGAGAGCGAGCCGCAGGATGCTGTCGTTAGGATAAAGCACAGCGAACTGGCTAAGGAACTCCTCCGCTTCGCGGCGAGCTTCGTCTGGCTCCAAAAGTGCTCGGCCGCCAACGAGCGGGCGTGTAACGACAGCGACGAACTCGACGATGGCCTGATGCGGAACGCGAATGGAATCGTCCACAATCCCTTGGCGCAGTATCCCTGTCGCGATGCGTTGCTTTTCCGGGAATCGCGGGTCGTACCGGTAGACCAGGATGTTAGTATCAACCAGCGCCGCCACGGTTGTATAGGTCCGCTCGTGTCCACCCTCGACCTCTCTGCGCAGAGTTTCTGAGCAGCGCAGGGTCGAGAGTTGTTTCCCGTTGCCGCTGGCGTTCGGTTGCCTCGTCAAAATTTCTCAGGCGGTCTTGAAGTTCGATCTTAGGTTTCTTTCGTTTAGCAGCTGGCACGACCTTAATCGCGTCCCCGGCAGCTTCCCAGTCAATGCGATCGCCAGGCTTGATGTTGAAGCGCTCCGCAATCGCCTTTGGGACCGTCACCTGGAGCTTACTTGTAACCTTGCTCATGTCCTTACTCTAGCAAGGATTTTTTCCTTGTCAAGGCGTGTGTTCCGACTTTCAAGTCGTGGGCCATATCCGAGGAGAGAAATTGGCTCCTAAATGATCGGTCATTCACCTCCATCACCTCAAGGCGAACCCCTTCCGGACCCTCAAAGAAGCAGACGTTCCGGCCGTCGGGCAGCCGGCGCTGCTCTAGGATACGCGCACCGCTCGCTTTTATTTTGTCGACGGTGTCGTTAAGGTCATCCGTGTCCAAGGCAAGGTGCTCCATTCCATAGTGCTGTTCCAGTTTTTGCCCTTTGACAAAGCCGGTCACATTCAAGCGTAGTCCGTGGAGGTCAACCCGGAAGCCGACGGTCTCTGCGCTTAGATTTTCGGCGAGAATCTTGGCGCCGAGGTTATCCACAAACCACTTTACTGTCTTTTGTGGGTCAGAGGTTTTAATGTGAAGGTGGTTAATCTTAAACGCCATAAAACGCCTCCCTTCGTTAGCTTCGAGCTAGGCCGGGAAAGAGTATCCGCTGGCACCCTTTATCCCACCGACGGTAAAGGGCAGTCAAGCGGCTTCAGCTCTTTTATGTCCTTCTGTCCAGATGCTTGACGGCAACCCCATAGAATTTAATCGTTAAGCCCTCAAGCGCCGACAAGTTTTTTTAGTTTTGAATTCTTAGTTGTTAGTTAACTTAACACTCAAAACTCACAACTCAAAACTGGATATGGGAAAGTAGGACGCCGCCGTATTTGAAATTGAAAAGGCCCGCGGGTCTAGCGAAACTGGGCCTTTTTGTTTGTCGGTAGTTTGGAAATGGTGTATATTTTGTGACATCATGGTGCGTACACAAATACAGCTTCCAGAAGAGCAGTATCGCCGTCTTAAAAGGTGGGCGCGACGACGTGGCGTATCGCTTTCAGAAGCGGTTCGTCGTTGTGTGGCGGATCGCCTAGTAGCTGAGGAGGCGGCCCCGTCACGGGAGGAGCTGGTGCGATCGGCGCTTGCGGTATGCGGAAAATATGCCGACCCAGATGGTCCTTCGCGTGTCGCCCAGGAACATGACCGCCACCTGGCGGAGGCCTACAGCCGTTGAGTGTCTTCGTGGATACTTCGGGGCTCTATGCCCTGCTAGTGCATACGGAAGAAAGACACTCCGAGGTCGTTGGAGCTTTTCGCGACGCGCTAGATAAAGGGCAGACGCTGTGGACCACGTCGTACGTCATTGTGGAGACCGTGGCTCTTCTTCAGCATCGGCTTGGTCTCGCCCCGGTGCGCGACTTCGTTGAACACATGGTGCCTGTGCTCTCGATCGAGTGGGTTTCTGAGGCGCTGCACCGAAAAGGCGTGGACCGTCTTCTTAGGGAAGATCGAAGGCGCCTGAGCCTGGTGGACTCTGTGAGCATCGAGTTCATGCGATCCCAGGGCGTGCGAGAAGTCCTGGCCCTGGATCCAAATTTTGCGGAAGCGGGCTTCCGCCTGTTGCCTTCGACACGGAAGAGATGAAACCTCGGCCGTTAAGCCCTCCAGCGCCGGTCAAAGGCCCCGAGGCTCTAACGATCCCGGTCCTCGGTCCTGTCACTTTTAATGGTTCTAGCAGCCTTGCGAAGTCGTCAAGCCCCGGTTCTGCTTACCCCTGCGCAATCCGCTTCAGCGATTTAGCCAAGTCACTCGAACTCCGCCGTCACGTTTGCGCTGCCGCCATCGTCACCAATAGTGAGGCTAACGTTAACTGGGTTTGCAATAGCGCCAAGATTTAGCCCTTCCCCTTCAGCCTTAAACTCGAAACTGTCTCCGCCTAAAGGCCGAATAACCGCCTCGAAAACTCCCACATCGATTATGGTCTCAAACTTAAACCTGCCCTTCTTGTCCATCCTAAAAGAGCCCGCAGAGATGGTTGTGGAGAAGCCGCCAGCGCCACCGGTTAACTCCAGAGAGACAATTTCAGTAAGTATGTCGATTCCGTTGCTGCCATCCCCCAGGGTGAAGCTTCCTTTCACCTCAAACTCGTCCTTGTTGGCGCCAGGCGGACCCAACTCGATCTCAACCTTAGGGTCGAAGGCAGCGAAAGGCATGATCACGTCCCCGATCGGTCCCCAGAACGAGACGGCACTCGCCGGATCGCTGGAGCAGCCGAACTCGAAGTTCGTGTTCGGGCGGCGCGCCGGTGGAAGATCGGCGTCGGTGAGGATCTCCGGTGGGTGGCAGGACACCGTCAAGACGGCGCGGCGCGCCGGATCGATGTTTCGCTGGAGGCGGAAGGTCTGCTCGTTCGTCCAGTCCAGGGGAACGCCCTGGCTGAAACCGCCTCCGGTGACGAGGGCCACGCGCAGGTTTCCCGCTCCGCGGTCGACGAGCGCCGCGGCGATTTCGACGCCGCCCGCGCCCTCACTCAGGATCGCGCGCACGCCAGTATCCTGACCGACGAGCGTGACCGATCCCGAGGAGACTTCGACGGTGACGTCGGCCACCGCAATGTCTGCCTCCGTCTTGTAGAACGTGCGGTGCGTGTCTGCAGACGCATCATTGATGACCAGCCGAGAGCTGGTCGCATAGTCGGCGGTGCCGTCGGTCTCGTAGCCCTGCGCAAGCGGGTTGACGGTGGGATCTAAGGTGATGCCTGGAGAAGCCCAGGCCAACCTGCGGGGTGAAAGCCTTCCGAGAAGCTCGAAGGCGGCGGCACCGCCGGCCACAATGAGCGCCGCGCGGCGAAAAAAATCTTTTCGGGAAACGACTCCCGCCCGAAACTCTCTTTCCAGCTCTTTCAAAGTCCTGTCCATGAGCCACCCCCTTGTTGCATGATGAAATATTGACGTACCACAAGGGGAGGGGGGACGAAGTCAAGAGCCGCTGTGAAGCGGTTTTTCGGAATTCAGAGCCCGCGAGGTTCAGTGTCTAGCAAGATCGGGATCAAGCCTTTGACAGATTGGTGAAAAACGATGCCGGCTGGGGAGTGGAAGGCAAGGGAGTCGAGGTCAAATCTCGCTCTATGAATTTAGGTTTTTAAGCCCTTCAGCGCCGATGGTACTATGCGGTCGCCCCTATCCTCGCTTCGCTCGGAATCTCAAATGGCAGATCTCAGATTGCAGATTTGGGATTTGAAATTTGCCATCTGAAATCCCGAAGGGTTTAGAGTAGGATGCCGCCGGATTTAGAATTCAAAAGGCTCGGGTTCATCAGAATCAGGGCCTTTTTTCCGTTTCTCCATCAACCCTTGCCGAGTCTTGTCCGTTGGTTACCATAGCGATCCATTGTATAATGCTTGCGGATGATTGCCGAGTGGCAAAGACAGATGGAATTGAGCCGGGAGTGGAACTTAACCCGCAGACACCAGTTAGCCACCAGCTTTGGCTTGGCTATCTTTGCTGTTGCCACGTTCCTGTTCGGCTTGTCTTCGGGTCTTTATTCCCAGGGCAGGCAACAGGTAAAGGTGCTCCTAGAGACTCAACAGTCCGGCAATCAGAGTCGGGAAGTCGTGCAAGGCAGCGGGAGCGTGATTATGCAAAGGGGCAACACCCAGCCCTCAGGTCGGCTGAGCGCTACTGACAGGCATACAACGATCAAGCGCTCCACGGGGATTTTCACGCTCGTACAGGATGGTGGTGAATCAATTCTCACTATGGCGACGAGAGTTCCCTATGACCAAATCATCTTTTATCGCGACTACGCAACCGGGAGGGGCTACATCACGCGCAGCGTAGCACTTAACGAAGTCGGAACATTCCTCAAGGTCAGCGCTGCCATCCTTCTAGGCAACCAGGTAAAAGTCCGGCTGACGCCCAGGATTAGCTACTTTTCTCCGGATCGTTCGGGCGCTATCGATTTCACCGAAGCCTCAACAGAGCTTGTCGTGCCGAACGGTCAACCCATCTCTCTCGGCGGCTCGACTACAAAGATGCACGAGGTTACCCGCCAGATCCTAGGATTTGCCAACCATACCAGCGAGAGCGAAACTAGCTTGGTCCTCACCGCAACCATCCAGTAGCCAGAGCGGTCAAAAAAGGTCTTTTCAAGCGGGTCGTTGAGCCCTCCAGCGCCGATGGTACTATGCGGTCGCCGCCGGAGTAAAAACAAAAAGGCCCGGCTCGAATCGATCCGGGCCTTTTTGTTTGTCGCGGACTGAAGAGAGTCAAGGCGGCGCTATGCCCCAACGTCATGCGTAACCGAGGATCTACGTCGGTGCGGCGCTAGCGTCCATCAGGAGCTGCTCAATAGCTCGCCGGTAATCATTAAACGCGGGGGATGTGGGATCACGAGGCCGCGTGAGTGACACCGCCACGTCGGCTTTTATCCGTCCGGGCCGCGTCGTCATGGTGACCACGCGGTCGCCCAGGAGTACGGCCTCCTCCACGCTGTGGGTGATGAAAAGGACCGTCTTCCCCGTCTCCGCCCACAGCTGGGCGACCTCGCGTTGCAGCGCGGCGCGCGTCTGCGCGTCCACCGCGGCGAAGGGTTCGTCCATCAGGAGGATCTTCGGGTCGTTCACGAGGACGCGGGCCAGCGCCGCGCGCTGGCGCATGCCGCCAGAGAGCTCGTGGGGGTAGCGGTTTTCGGCACCTTGAAGGCTCACCAGCCGAAGGGTGCGCTCCACGATCTCGCGGGCCTCAGCCGGTGGCACACCCCGCTCCCGCGGCCCGTACTCCACGTTCTGCCTCAGCGTTAGCCAGGGAAAGAGCGCGTATTCCTGGAACACGACGCCCCGGTCGGCTCCTGGCTCTTGAATGGGCTGGTTCTCGACCAGGATCTCCCCCGAGTCGGGCCGCTCGAACCCCGCCACGATGTTGAGCAGCGTCGTCTTGCCGCAGCCGCTGGGCCCGATCACTGTGACGAACTCCCCGCGCGGGATCTCGAGCGTGAGATCGTCCAACGCGACCACCCGTTCTCCCTGTTGGATGTCGTGATAACTCTTGCACAGGCGCCGACAGGCGATCAACGTGTCCCGAGCCATCAGAGTCCTGTGAGGCCACGCTGCCAGCGCAGCACGCGACCAGCGGTGGCTGACACCAGCCGGTCAGAGGCGAGGCCGAGCACCCCTACGCTCGTGATGGCGGCCAGGATGAGGTCCAAGCGACTGAACTGGTAGGCGGACCATAACGCGTATCCGAGGCCTCCCTGAACCGCGAGCATTTCCGCCACGATCACCAGGACCCAGGCCAACCCCAAGCCAACCCTAAGCCCCGTGAAAATGGCGGGCAGGGCGGCGGGTAGCACCACCCGCACCAGAAGCTTTCTGGGGCCCGTCCCCAGCATACGCGCGGCGCGGATCAGGATACGGGGAGTCTGGCGGGCACCTGCGGCGGTGTTCACCACGACGGGAAAGAAAGATCCGAACGCGATCAAGAAGACGGCGGCCGATTCGTGAATGCCGAAGAAGAACACCGCGAACGGAACCCAGGCGGTCATGGGCACGGCGCGGAGAAAGTTGATGACGCCGTCGAACAGATCCTCCATCGCGGCGTACCAGCCGATGAGCACGCCGATCCCAACTCCGGCCGCCGCCGCGACAGCGAATCCGGCCGCCACCCGGCGCAGGCTCATCAGGAGATAAAGCCCCCAGGTGCCGGAGTACCAGGCCAGGGGCGTCACCGGTCCGGCGACCCAGACCCACCAGGCTTCGACCACGGCCGCCGGCGAGGGCAGCGACGCCGGGGGCACCCAGCCCGCCGCGACCGTAACTTGCCAGACGGCGAGGACCGCGCCCGGGACGATGAGCCGCCTGACGAGCCGGGCCACGCGCTCCGGCGCTGTCGGCCGCTCGACTTCCGCCGAGGCCGAGGAGAAGTCCGCCGCCATGCTCGCTCAGCGGCGGACGAGCTTCAGCGCTCCCGGAGGCGTGCCTGTGAGCTGCTGTTGCGTCTTTCCCGTAGCGGCCATCAGCGGCCCGAAGTCAATGAGGCCGGCCATCTTGGCCGAGACGTCCGATTTCGTGTAACCGAAGCGAGGACCCAACTTCGCCGCCTCGGTGATGGCGCGCACGTCGATCATCTCGCTGAAGTAGAGGTTTCGGAACGCTTCCTGGGCCACGGCTGGCTGGATCCCCGCCAGTTGCGTGGCGACCTTGACGAAGGCCGCCTCATTCTGCATCTCGTGCAGGCTGTCCGCGTAGGCCTTCATGAAATTGACGGCCAGCTTCTTGTCAGCCAGGAAGTCTGTATTGGCGAGGATCCCGCCATTGGCGGGACCGAGCGAGGAAGCGCCGACGTCGAGTTTGGGGGGATAGTAACCAATCCCTTCCAGCACCACCTGATCCGTCATGGGGGCGAACAGAACGAACCCGTCCACGTCACCCTTGCGCAGCGCCTCCAAGGCCGTGGCCCCCACCGAGACATTGACCAGCTTGATCTTGCTCAGGTCGGCGCCACCCTCCTGCGCCGCGATAAGGAAGAGCGCGCGCACGTAGGTGCCGGGCACGACGCCGATGGTCTTTTCCTCCAGGTCCCGCCATGCATTGGCCGTGACGCCCTTGCGCAGGATCAGGTTCTGGCCGGCGAACTGCTGTCCGGCGACGAAACGGAGGTTCGTGATCCCCTGGTCGGCGAGGATGGCCGGGTTGTTAATGCCGGTGGTGGCCAGCTCCGTCTGCTTGTTTTGCGCCGCCCGCTGCTGATCGGCGTAGGTGAAGAGGACTGACATCCGAGTGCTGAACCCGTAACGGCTGGCGTGGTTGGCCACGTTCCAAACGGGTGCCGAGACCACGCCCCGCGACGCCGCGATCTGCACGACGGGCCCTTCTGCACCGTCCGCCAGCCGGAGCACGGCCAGGCTCCCGACCGCCCCCAGCGCCGCCCGCAGAAACTCCGCACGACTCCACAGTTTCCCGCTCATCGGGAATCCCTCCCTTCGGGTGTTAAAAAAATCCGTCAACGTTTGGGTCTGTAGGATAAGCCTGACGCTTCCCCGGACGGAGATCCAGGATAGCGAGCGATCAGCTTTGACCCTTGCTTAACCCTGCCGGTTTAAACTCCATTATCCCAAGGCGGAGCAAATGTCCAGGTGTGCCTGGAAACCCGTCCAAGTTGACATAGGAGAAAAGGGGACATTCTGCTTTGTTGCGTAAGCGAGTCGGCTTAATCTGGCTATAAGCCGTCCAGTGCCGGTGGTACTATACGGTCGCCTTCGTCCTCGGAATCTCAGATTCCAGATTTGAAGTCCCGAAGGCCTGAGGATACAAGACTACGCTGCCACGCGCTCCGATACTCCTCTAAACACCGAGCTCCCGCTTGACCTCCGCAAATGCAGCTATGGCGAATTCCAGGTCGTCGCGGCTGTGGACGGCGGAGAGCTGCACGCGGATACGCGCTTGACCCTTGGGCACGACCGGGTATGAGAAGCCGATCACGTAAATCCCCTTTTCCAACAGCCGTTCTGACATTTTTTGGGCCAACAGCTCGTCGCCGAGCATGATGGGCACGATGGGGTGCTCGCCCGGCGGTATGTTGAATCCCCGTTCGGTCATGCCCTGCCGGAAAAGGCAGGTGTTCTGCATGAGGCGATCGCGCAGCTCGGTGGACTTGGAGAGGATCTCCAGCGCCTTTAGAGATGCGCCGACGATCATCGGGGCGACGGTATTGGAGAATAGGTAGGGGCGCGAGCGTTGGCGTAGCATCTCGACGATCTCCCTCCTCCCACTCGCGAATCCGCCGCTGGCTCCACCGAGCGCCTTTCCCAATGTCCCCGTGAGGATATCGATGCGGCCCATGACCTTGCGATACTCGTGGGTGCCTCGTCCCCGCTCTCCCAGAACACCCACCGCGTGGGAGTCATCGACCATCACCAGGGCGCCATGACGGTCCGCAAGATTGCAGATAGCCGGCAGGTTGGAGATGGTGCCATCCATGGAAAAGACCCCGTCGGTAACGACGAGGCGGAATCTCGCCTGGCGGGCTTCGCGGAGCTTGGTCTCCAGGTCCGCCATGTCATTGGCGGCGTAGCGGAACCTCTGCGCTTTGCAGAGGCGGATCCCGTCGATGATGCTGGCGTGATTCAACTGATCGCTGATGACCGCGTCTTCCTCTTCCAGCAGGCTTTCAAACAGGCCGCCGTTGGCGTCGAAGCAGGAGGAGTAGAGGATCGTCTCTTCGGTGCCGAGAAAGCCGCTCAGGGCCCGCTCCAGCTCCTTGTGGATCTCCTGGGTGCCGCAGATAAAGCGGACAGAAGAGAGGCCATATCCCCACCTGTCCAGCGCCTCGTGGGCCGCCTTAACGACAGCCGGGTGATTGGCCAAGCCGAGGTAGTTGTTGGCGCAGAAGTTCAAGACCCCTTGGCCGTGGCTGACCTCGATGCGCGCCTGCTGCGGACTCGTGAGGATTCGCTCCGCCTTGTAAAGGCCGCTCCTTCGGATCTCCGCAAGCTGCTGTTGCAGGTGCTCTTTCATGGAATCATACATGGATGGGTCCTCATTCGGCGTCGGACCAATGGAGGATGACCTTGCCGCATTGCCCTGACTGGATCACCTCAAAGGCCTTTTCATATTCGCTGTAGCGGAAATGGTGGGTAATGACCGGACTGAAGTCGACGCCGCTCTGGATCAAAACCGTCGCCTTGTACCAGCTCTCGTACATCTCCCGGCCGTAGATCCCTTTGATCGTGAGTCCATTGAAGATCACCTTGTTCCAGTCGATCGCGATCTCTTCCTCGGGAATACCCAGAAGGGCGATCTTTCCTCCGTGGCACATGTTGTCTAGCATCTCTCTCAGCGCCTTTGGGTGTCCCGCCATTTCCAGCCCCACGTCGAAGCCTTCCTTCATGCCGAGTGTCCGTTGCGCCTGCACGATGGTTTCGCTCCGGACATCGAGAGCCTGCGTCACCCCTAGTTTTCGGGCCAGCTCCAGCCGGTAGGGGATAACGTCGGTGATTACCACATAGCGGGCCCCGGCGTGTCTCGTAATCGCCGCGGCCATGAGACCGATGGGCCCTGCACCGGTGATCAAGACGTCCTCGCCTAGCACGTCGAAGGAGAGCGCGGTGTGCACCGCGTTGCCCAAAGGGTCGAAGATGGCCTGAACGTCACGCGGGATCGAAGGGTCGTGGTGCCAGACGTTGGTCACGGGAATCGCAATGTACTGGGCAAAGGAGCCCTGTCGAGCGATGCCGACGCCGTGAGTGTCGGCGCACAGGTGCCTTCTTCCGGCCAAACAGTTGCGGCAGCGACCGCAGACGACGTGCCCCTCGCCGCTCACCACATCTCCCGGCTTGAAATCTTTCACGTTGCTCCCGACAATCTCGATGGTGCCCACGAACTCGTGGCCGATCACCAGCGGCAGGTGCATGGTTCTCTGGGCCCAGTCATTCCAGAGGTAGATATGGAGGTCGGTGCCGCAGACGCCGGTCCGGTCGACCTTGATCAATACGTCGTTGATCCCGATTTCGGGAACCGGCACCTGCTCCAGCCATAACCCCGGTTCGGCCTTTTTTTTCACCAGCGCTGTCATCGACACCATATCTCTCCTCCACCGGCCCGGAGACAGGGCGAAGCCCTTGCTCTTCCGCCGATTGTGTCATTTTTGGCTCATAGGGTAAAGGCACTTGGTTCGGCCGGAGCCCTGACGAAAGGGGGCCAGCGAACTTGAGCCCATCATTAATTTGCCCTAACGTAAATGTCCCAGGAAGGAAAACGGTTATGCGAATCGTCGTAGTGGGCGCCGGGCCGATCGGCGGCCTCGTCGGAGGCCGGCTCGCGCGCCAGGGTAATGGCGTGACGCTGGTCGATGTTGAGGCGGAGCACGTGCGCTCTATCCGGGAGCGGAGGTTGCGGATCGACGTGCCGGATGGATCCTTCACTGTCTCAGTGCCCGCCATCTTCCCCGGCGGGATCAAAGGGAAGTGGGAAGGGGCCGGGGTCTAGCCCGCAATCTTGACAATCTTTACTCAAACTCGGTCGTTAAGTTTTCAAGCGCCGATGGTACTATACGGTCGCCCTCGTCCTCGCTACGCTCGGAATCTCAGGTAGCAAATCTCAGATCCCAGATTTGAAATCCCCAAAGGACTCCGTAGACGAGTAAGTCGCCGCCGATTCAAAATTCAAAAGGCCCGATCCGCCACAGTGATAGGCGGACAGCTCTTTGTTCCTGGGCGCGAACGGTCCTGGTCAGCAGGAAACTGATTGCGTAGAATTAACATAGAGGCTAGGGAACGACACAGGTCGAGGCGATTTCAAGGGGTTTCGTTACGCGTCTTCGCGAACAGGTCAGAGCGAACCAAGCGTCAGCGGCTCTTCGACTGCGTCAATACGAGTCGGGAAAGCTCGTTCACTTTCTTCGCGAGATTCGGCAGGTTCGTTAGCTGCGCGTAAGTCTTTTTGAACTCCGGCATGGGCCGGGCGGGCGTCCCCCACACCGCGCTTCCTCGGCGGATGACTTTGCCAGTAGGAACTCCGGCCTGAGCCCCAATAACCGCTTGATCTTCAATGCGAGCCCTGTCGCCAACACCGACCTGCCCGCCCATCACTACATAGTCGCCGATCTCGACGCTTCCTGAGATGCCGCTCTGCGCCGCGATCACGCAGTGGCGTCCGATGCGGACGTTGTGCGCGATTTGGACCAGGTTGTCAATTTTGGTTCCTTGGCCGATGACCGTGTTGCCCAGGGAGCCGCGATCGATCGCTGTATTGCTACCGATCTCGACGTCGTCCTCGATAATCACCTGCCCCAGTTGCGGGAACTTATGATGCCGGCCATCGGCGGAGACGTATCCGAACCCATCCGAGCCGATAACTGCGCCGCTGTGAATCACTACCCGATTCCCAACGCGTGCGCCCGGATAGACGGCGACCCTGGGATGCAAGATACAGTCGGACCCGATCGTCGCGCCCCGACTGAGAGAAACCCCAGCTCCAAGGAAAGTTCCCGCTCCCACGGTCACCTCATCTTCGATCACCGCGTGGGCTCCCACGGCCACGCCCGGCGACAGGCGAGCGCTGGGGGAGACTACGGCTGTTGGGTGAACCCCCGGCTCAACCCGAGCAGCTGGCAGGAGCACCGCGGCGGCGCGAACCAGCGCGAGCTTCGGATGACTCACCGCAATGGTTGTCCGGTCAGGGACCGAGGCTCCGGTTGGTATCAATATGCAGCCCGCAGCGGAGCGAACAGCACGGGCAAGGGCGCGGCCGCCGTCGGCAAAGCTAATGTCTCCTGCTCCCGCACTTTCCAGCCCCGCAATCCCATGGATCTCCCTCGTCCGGTCGCCTTGTAGCTTCCCGCCCAGCAAACGTGCAATCTCTTCGACCTTCATCTCTTTCTCCTGTATCTTTCAGCAGTCAGGACTGATTCGGGTAGCGCAAACAATATCCCAATTCGCCTCGTCAGGCAAACCGGTTGCGGCAAATGTTAATGTGTTGATGGGGTCTTTCAATCTCTGCAATCCTGCCGGATCGTTAGGTCCTCCAGCGCCGACAAGTTCAGTTTTTAGTTTTGAATTCTTAGTTGTTAGTTAACTCAACACTCAAAACTCACAACTCAAAACTGGATATGGGAGAGTAGGGCGCTGTCGGATTTAAAAATTCAAAAGGCCCGAGGCGCTAACCAGACCGGGCCTTTTAGTTTGTACCGATTATTCTTCAACCGGAGGAAGGCGGGCGGGAAAAGTTAGAAGGTCAAGACTAACTACCCTTTCCCTTCCCTTTTCCTCTTTCGAAGTAGTCCGGGGGATATTGGGCTTTGATCTTGTGATGGTGCTTGTGCGGCTCGTCATCCAATTCAACTACTAGCGCTCTGTGCTCCTCAATTACGTAGTGGCTTGGCAACCGCACGCCGATCTTCCACTGTCCGGCTTCCAGCCAGTAATACTTCCGGGCGGCAGGATAGTAGTAGACCTGGATTACGGGATAGTAATGGTATGCCTCGTGCTTTCGCCGCCAGCCGTGCGCGGGAGCCCATGGCGGAGGACCGTGCCTCTCCGCTTCGACCACCACGACCTCACGCCTGGGTGGCTCATCAATCACCGCTACACAGCTAGAGGCAGTGAGTACAATCGGGAGTAGAACAGTTTTCCAATAGCCGGTTATTCCCTTCATTGGTTCCCTCCTTTCCAGTCTTATTAAACGTTCAACCTCCCACCGCGTTATGGAGCCAAATCCGTGCCAAATCTCCGGTCGGCTAATTACTGCGAATTGCTAATGTTTTAGACAGACTCAGATGCCGCTGCAGGGAAATCTGGAGTGAAAGGCGTCTGGGTGCGTATTTTTGACATAATTTTGTCATACGTTTCGTGGCGTGGTTAACTTCAACTCTTCCAGCGCCGATGGGATTAGGCGGTCGCCCTTCGGCTGTCTTCGACCCTGAGGCTCAGACCCGAAGGGAGCTCACGAAAGCCGTATGGGAGAGTAGGACGCCGTACAATGGCTCGCAGGAGCCCTATGATTCGTGAAGCGGGCGTCGCAAGCCTTTGCCGTCGACAAGGAGGTAAGAGCCGCTATAGAATTCTAATTACGATATAGAGAAGGACGGTTCCTATAGCGAGAAATGATACGCCCGTGTAGCGGTTGTACTTCACAAAGGTTGTGTCAACACTGAGGATCGAGCGGCTAATCCCCTGGTTGAGCTTGTGAACCGCGTGAGGACTTGCGAGGAACAGCAGGCCGAACAGGCAGCAGATGACTCCGGCTATCGTAATAAGCCATCAGAACATTGTGATTTGTTCCATACGCGCCTTCCTTCCGGGGCTTTCCTGTGGAATGAGCAAACTGCATGCCAAGGCAGGCTACGAGACGGCGGCTGGAAAAACATAGATCAAACCTCCGCCTCTTTACTGAATTTGTCCGTAAGTTACCAAAAATGTCCGGTGCAAGTTTTGGGGTCGGGCTCGCTAAGTAAATATAGTCGTTAAGCCTCCAGTGCCGATGGTACTATGCGGTCGCCCCTATCCTCGCTTCGCTCAGAATCTCAAATGGCAGATCTCAGATTGCAGATTTGCGATTTGAAATTTGCCATCTGAAATCCCAAAGGGCCTAGAGTAGGACGTCGCCGGATTTAAAATTGAAAAGGCCCAGGGTTCTGAAGAGCCCGGGCCTTTTTGTTGGAGCCAATCGCATGGTCTCGATCCGCCGGCGATCCCTGTCAAGGCATCTAAGAATCTAACCCTAGTCGGGGGTTGACATGATAGGTCGTTATTGACTACCCTTCGCCAAAATCCATAGAGAATGCCGGTGGAACCCAAATCGTTCCAGTGAACGGCTGGTATCGTGGTCTCCTGGCTCCCAATACTTGGACCTGATCCCGGGGGTCCTGAGCAGAAGTTCGGATCATGGATCGCTCCAAAATAAACGTTCGCAGGACCTTTCACTTCGTCATGATCAAGCCGTCGCACTATGACGATGACGGCTACGTCATCCAGTGGATGCGCTCGGCGATTCCCTCAAACAGCCTGGCGACTTTGAACGGCCTGGCGCTTGACTGTGCCGAACGTAAGGTGTTGGGCGACGACGTTAATCTGGCGCTGAGCGTCTACGATGAGACCAATACGCGCATCAAGCCGGAGAAAATCATTCGGCGGATTCGCCAAGACGGCGGCCAAGGGCTGGTCGCGCTTGTGGGCGTGCAGTCCAATCAGTTTCCGCGCGCTGTCGACATTGCCCGTCCGCTGCGCGCGGCCGGTATTCCGGTATGCATCGGCGGCTTCCATGTCTCCGGCTGTCTGGCCATGCTACCGCATCTGCCGGCCGACATCCGCCAAGCGCAGGACATGGGTATCTCGATGTTCGCCGGCGAGGCAGAGGGGGCGCGGCTCGACCAGCTTCTGCTCGATGCCTATCGCGGCGACTTAAAACCTCTGTACAACTTCATGGACAACTTGCCGGGACTGGCAGGTGCGCCCACGCCGATCTTGCCGCGCCACCGCATCATGCGAACTGCTGGTGCCCCGACCAGCTTTGATGCCGGTCGCGGGTGCCCGTTCCAGTGCTCGTTCTGTACCATCATCAACGTGCAGGGTCGCAAGTCACGCTACCGCAGCCCGGACGACATCGAGCGTATCGTACGTGACAACGCAGCCCAGGGCATCCATCACTTCTTCATTACCGACGACAACTTCGCCCGCAACAAGGATTGGGAGTCCGTGTTCGATCGGCTGATCAAGTTGCGCGAGCAGGATGGCCTCTCCGTGCACTGTATCATCCAGGTCGACACCCTGTGCCACAAGATCCCAAACTTCATCGAAAAGGCCGGTCGCGCGGGGGTCACCCGGGTGTTCATCGGTTTGGAGAATATAAACCCCGAAAGCCTGACAAGCGCTAAGAAGCGGCAGAACCGGATCACCGAGTACCGCCAGATGCTACTGGCATGGAAGAGTATCGGAGCCATCACCTACGCTGGCTACATCCTCGGTTTCCCGATCGATACGCCGGAAACCATCGTTCGTGACATCCGCATCATCCAGCGCGAGTTGCCGCTCGATCTGCTCGAGTTCTTCTACCTGACGCCCCTGCCGGGCTCCGAGGACCACCAAAACCTATGGAAACAGGGCATCTGGATGGACCCGGACTTGAACAAGTACGATCTGAACCACGTCACCGCCGAGCATCCGTTCATGTCCAAGGAAGAGTGGGAGCGGGCCTACAGGCTAGCATGGGAAACCTATTACACCCCAGAGCACATGGAAACCGTGATGCGCCGTGCGGAGGCCCACGGCATCAGCGCCGGCAAGTTGATGTTCCTTTTGATATGGTTCTACGGCTGCATCACGGTCGAGAGGATCCACCCGTTGGAGGGCGGCTTTTTCCGGCTCAAGTTCCGCAGAGACCGCCGACCCGGTCTGCCCATCGAAAGTCCGTTCCTGTTCTACCCTCGGTGTGGCTGGGAATTACTGACCAAACACCTGCGGCTGCTGCGGCTGATTTGGATGACCGGCCGCATGCGCGCGCGCATCAAGAGGGATCCGAACCGCCGAGATTACAAAGACCTGTCGCTCTCGCCCGTGACGGAGGAGCAGTTCGACCAATTGGAGATGTTCACCGTCACCGGTGCCGCAAAGGCCGCAGTCGACAAGAAGCGCCGCCAAGACGCACAACGCGCAGCTCCTGCCGCCGCGGGGTAGTTAGGCTGGCTTTCCTCTTCCAGCGTCTCCTCCCCCCAAAGAACTCAGAGGATCCTTTTCGGTTACTTCCCGTCCGCTCCGGTACCCGCATCCAGAAGGGAAAGCGCCGCCGGGTTTGAAATTCAAGAGGCCTGTCGTTCTCGCCAAGCCGAGCCTTTTATCCTCGACACCCTCCGTCCGCGTGTCCTATCTATCGCTGAGCGCCTAGTATGCCTGACATCATACTGTATCAGTTCCCGCCCATTCCGCAGTGCGAATCCGCTTCACCCTTCTGTGTCAAAGTCCGCAGGCGATCTTGACAAGGCTTCCTTTCACGTCTATCCTACGGATATATACGGAGGTATAAATGCTATCCAAACGCGTGGAGATTTTGTTGGAGCCGGCAGAGATGGAAGCGTTACGCCGGCAGGCGAGGAATGCAAAGAAGTCTGTTGGGGCTCTGATCCGTGAAGCCGTGAAAGAAAAGTACCTGACTCCCACGCGCAAGGAACGGGAAGCAGCGTTAAAGAGGCTTCTTTCAGCCGAATGTCAAATAGATTTCCCTCTCTGGAAGCAGGTAAAGAAAGAGCTTGAGGAGAGTATGGGGAGAGGACTTGCGGCTGATTGATACGAACGTCATTGTATACGCTGTCGGGTCGGTCCATCCTTTAAAGCAGGCGTCTGACCGCATTC
>Ga0209640_10002164_pt1 | contig 17071 bp, 18 predicted proteins | sample RifCSP10_1_FD_184018 | JGI IMG/M metagenome (GOLD analysis project Ga0209640, IMG submission 184018) | Soil microbial communities from Rifle, Colorado - Rifle CSP2_sed 10_1 (SPAdes) (version 2) | ecosystem: Environmental > Terrestrial > Deep subsurface > Rock core/Sediment | place: Rifle... | reverse complement strand
CCCGGCTCCCCCGTCACGGACATGATCCCGGACACCGCCTGCGCGATCAGGTCGAGCCCCCCTTTCGCGCGGTCGGGCCCCGTCTGCCCGTACCCGGAGATGGACGCGTAAATGAGCCTCGGGTTGCGCGGCGCGAGCTTCGCATAGTCGAGCCCGAGGCTCGCCATCACGCCCGGACGGCTGTTCTCGGCAAACACGTCGGCCGACTCCACGAGCCGCACGACCGCGTCGCGGCCCGCCTGCGATTTGAGGTCGAGCACGACGCTGCGCTTGCCGCGATTGACGGCGTTATAGGCCGGCGTGTCGGTGCCGGTGCCGCCGGGCATCCGCCGCGTCATGTCGCCGGCGGCAGGCTCGATCTTGACCACGTCGGCGCCGAGATCCGCCAGCAGCATCGTGCAGAACGGCCCCGCCATGACCTGCGTGAGATCGACCACGCGGATCCCGCCGAGCGCTCCGTCCGTCGTCGAGTCCATACGGCTATTCAATCACGAAGCGCGCGAGGGGGACGAAAAGTGGTAAGACTTACGCGTGACTGCTGCTGACACCCTCTTCCAGATCGAGCCCCCCCTCGCCTTCCTGACCTTCAACCGACCGGCGGCGCGCAATGCGATGACCTGGGCGATGTACGACGCGCTCGGCCGCGCCTGCGACGAGGTCGATCGCGACGATGCCGTCCGCGTGCTCGTGCTGCGTGGAGCCGGAGGAAAGGCGTTTGCCGCCGGGACCGACATCTCGCAGTTTCAGCGGTTCGAGACCCCGCAGGACGGCGTCACCTACGAGCAGCACATCAGCGACGTGCTCGACAGGCTGGAATGCGTGAGGAAGCCGACCATTGCGCAGATCGAAGGCGTCGCGGTGGGCGCCGGCTGCGCCATCGCCGTCGCGTGCGACCTGCGCGTGGCGACACCGGAATCGACGTTCGGGATTCCCATCGCCCGGACGCTCGGCAACTGCGTGACGGGAGCGGCGTACAGCCGTCTCGTCGAGCTGATCGGTCCGGGTCATGCCAAGGACATGCTGTTCACGGGCCGCCTCGTCTCCACCCAGGAGGCGCACGCCATCGGGCTGCTGAACCGGGTGGTGGCGGCCGATGCGATCGCGGGTGCCGTCCGCACGCTGGCGACCGGCATCGCGTCGAACGCGCCGCTGACCGTCCGCGCCACCAAGGAGATGACGCGGCGCCTGATGGCGAAAGGGCGCATCGCATCGCCCGAGGCCCGCGACCTCGTGGAGATGTGCTACGGCAGCGACGATTTTCGCGAAGGCGTCCAGGCGTTTCTGGCCAAGCGGCCGCCGCGCTGGACGGGACGCTAGGACTTCAGGTCACAAGGCCCAGGTCACAAGGCCCACGTCACACAACACGAACATTGTGACGTGAGCCTTGGGCCTTGAGCCTGGTCGTCGACAGGCGGACGCTAGTTCGCCGCGAAGCAGTAGAAGAGGCCCGCGCCGCCCGTCTTGACCAGCGCCTCCTGGCTGCACGCGGCCGACGAGTGCGCCGCGTTCCACGACGTGTTCGCGCCGCCGAGGCGATCGTGATGTCCGACCACCGCGTTCCCCGCGCTGTTGCTCGTCCAGTTGTTACACGTGGTGACGGCGGCGCTGCCGACCATCGCACGCCCCGTCGAGTCGGACCCCGTCAGCATGTCGTGCGCGTTCGGCGTGTCGCCGACGCCGTTCACCATTCCACCCTTTTCGTTGAGCGCCGTCGGCTTCCGGACGTTGTTGCGGTCGCGCTGTTGATCGCCGTGCAAGTCGGCGACGTTGGCCGCGACGAGCTGCCCCTTGGCGTTGTACCAGGGACCGGCCCCGATCCGCGCGCGAGCATTCACCGACGGCACGTCGCCGGCTTGTGTCTGGCTCAGATAGGCGCGCCAGGTGCGGTTGCCCGCGCCGGCGGCCTGCGCAAGCGCCTGGCAGTGCTTGTCGGCCCCGGCCAGGCCGCCCAGGTTGGCGCCATCACCCATTCCCGCACTGGTCACAAAAAAACTCATCGGCTGCGCGGGCATCTGCGCCTGCCCCTGACCCTGAACGGCAGGCGTCATCAGCACGGCCGATAGCACGATCGCAGCGGACAATCCAAGCTTCTTTCGCATGGTGCTCCTCGTCTTGTGGCGTTAATCAGTAAGAAATCTGGAACGGCCAGACCGTTCGCGGCCATCTACTATAGTCCGTCTTGCGGGCGCGGCTCAAGACCATGTCACCGTGCCCCGGAATTCAGCGGGCGCCGTCAACGGCAGGCGCACCGGCGAACAGGCGCCGGCCGTCGGGCAGCAGAATTGCCCCTGTATTGGGGGTCGGAGACGGTGCGACGGTATCTCTTGACGGACCCACTCGCGCGGAACTACCGTGCCCCACGTCCTGATGGAGACAGATACACAGGCCGGACTCCCGTGGCAGCAGTGGAACATTCCGCGATCGGCGGGCCTCGTCGTGATCGTCGGCGGGTGCGCCGTCCTGGTGGGATGGGCCCTTGATATCGCGATTCTGAAGCAGCCGTTGCCCGCCGGCGTCCCCATGAAAGCGAACACGGCGGTGGCCTTCGTGCTGTCCGGCTTCGCGCTTCGAGCCGCCGCCGCACGCAGCCGTGCGGCGCCCATCCTTGGCATCGTCGTCACGCTGATCGGTTTCCTGACGGCCAGTCAGGACGTTCTCGGGTGGACGCTCGGCATCGACGAGCTGCTGGTCGAGGACCTCAAGGAACTTCCCAACGCGCCGCCGGGACGCATGGCCTTCACGACCGCGCTGTCGTTTCTGGCGCTGGGGCTGACCTTTGTCGCCGCTCCGCGGAAAACCTGGCTGACGCAGCCGCCCGCCCTCGTGACGGCGTTTCTGTCGGCGCTCGCCGTCGTCGGCTACATCTACGACGTGGAGGCCCTGTACGGCGTGAGCCCGTTCACGGCCATGGCGGTGCACACCGCCGTCTTCATGCTCGTGCTCTCGGTCGGCGTCCTGTGGCGGAACCCCGCAGGAAGCGTCATGACGGTGATTCGCGCCGCGGGCCTGGGAGGATCCGCCGCGCGCCGCCTCTTGATGATTGCCATGACCGTCCCCGTTGTCCTCGGTTGGATTGCGCTCCAGGGAGAACGCGCCGGCCTGTACGAACCTGAATTTGGGCTGGCCCTCACGGTGGTGTCCACGATTACGGTCCTGGCCGTCCTGATTTGGTCCAGTGCAAAGTCGATCGAAGACCTGGACTCCGCGCGCCAGCGGGTGACCCAGGAGCTCAGCCGACTCACCGGGTCGCTGGAGGAGCGCATCGCCCAGCAGACGGCCGACCTGACGCTCCGCGAGGCGCAGTTGCGGCTCGTCACCGAGACGGCCCACGACGCCTTCATCGCCATCGACGCCAACGGACGCATCGTGGACTGGAATCCCCAGGCCGAACGTACCTTTGGCTGGCTGCGCTCGGAGGTGATCGGCCTGCCGGTATCGGACGTGATCGTCCCGGCACAGTACCGCGAGGCGCACGCGCGGGGCTTGAGCCGGTTTCTCGCGACCGGCGAGGGTCCCATGCTCAACCGTCGCGTCAAGCTGAACGCGCGGCACCGGGACGGCCACGAGCTGCGGGTTGAGCTGACCATCGCGCCCGTCCACGTCAATCGGGCGTGGCGTTTCAACGCGTTCATTCGCGACCTGCGGGAACGCGGCGCCGTGGACCGACCGGAGTGAGGACATGGGACAACGTTGCGCCAAGTCGGGAGGACTTTTCATGGATAGAACATTCTTGCGTATCGTCTTGATGACAATCTGCGCGACCTTCGCATCGGTCTTGCTGTCGGCCAATCACTCCTGGGGTGGATATCACTGGGCGCGCACGAGCAATCCGTTTACGTTGGACCTCGGCGTCAATATGCCGCCGTGGTGGCATCCGTATGTGGGCAAGGCCTCGTTGGACTGGAATGTGTCGAGCGTGCTCGACACCACGCCCGTCCAGGGAGGGACCAACGCGACGGCCTGCAATCCGACGAGCGGCCGCGTCGAGGTATGCGTCAGTTTCTATGGCAACACCGGCTGGCTGGGCCTTGCCCAGGTGTGGCTCTCGGGGCTCCACATCGTGCAGGGCGTCGTCAAGATCAATGACACGTATTTCCACCAGCGGCACTACAACACGAACGCCTGGCGTCAACTGGTGATGTGTCAGGAGGTCGGCCACACCCTTGGCCTCGATCACCAGGACGAGAACTTCGGCAATGCCAATCTTGGAACGTGCATGGACTATACGAACGACCCCGACGGCTCGATCGGCGGCCAGTTGAGCAACGTGAGCCCGAACGAGCACGATTACGAGCAGTTGGATATCATCTACGCGCATCTCGACAGCACGACTACCGTCGGTAACCTGAGGGCGGCCCGCGAATTGCCTCCCGCCATGCGCGATATCGATTTCGCGGCACGAGGCCAGTGGGGCCGTCTCGTCAAGAGAACCAACAACGGGCGCGCGGCGATATACGAGCTGGATTTCGGCAGGGGATTCAAGGTGCACACCTTCGTAATCTTCGCGTAGGCTCGAGACCGCGGACCGCACAGGGCCGGCAGCGGCAGGCACCGACCCCGTGCGGGTCTCCGCTTACCGCCAGCGCGTCAGTCGCGTCGAAGAGGGCGACCGGCCCATTTCGACAGCACGACCCCCAGGGCAAAGCCGACGACGGCGGCGGCAGCCAGCGGGCGCCAATCATCGAATCGAAGAAATCTGGTCTGCTCCCGGGTGATTTCGACGACGCCAGCCGGTACGGCGCGTACGCCTCCGCCACCGCCGGCACCCTCGGCATTCCCGTCCGGAGATGACTCGGTTTGCTTTCCCGAAAAGCCGCCACCACCGCCAAAACCGTAGCTCACACGTGCCACCGGGATGATCGTTCGGCCTTCGGCCGACACCGGTTCGCCATAAATGGTCCGCACCCCTGTCGTCTGAAGCCGTTCGGCAAGGGCTTCAAGCGTTTCCTTGACGTTCATATGTGTCCCTCCGGACGGTCTCTCCCCTTCTTTCCCTGCAAGGACCTTGCGCGGATGCCAGGCGCGGGAAACCACGAGGATCGAGCCATGACAGGGGGGCGGGGCCTCGGGCATGCGAACAATTCCGCGCCAGCATGGCGTGTTTTCCGCGTTTCTTGACGGGATGTCGGCGCGTCGAGCCCTGGTTGCGCCGCGCGCCACGGCAGGGTTTGTGCGTCTGCTCCTCATCGTGCGTCGCGACGGTGAGTGCGAGGTGCACATCGAACCCACCGTCGGACCCTCGCACCCTCGCATCGTCGCACCAGGATTTGTGTGGCATGCGAGCGTCCGGCCCATGACCGATCGCGCGTTCTACCGGCGCTGGGTGGTGACAAACGGGTGGGCCGAGGCGGCCGGCCTGGGTACGACCTTGGCTGTCGGACGGAGCATGGCGCCGCTCCTCGACCGTGCGACGGGAGTGGCCTCCATTCTGGCCGCGGCGGTTCTGGCGGTCATCCTTGGCGCCCTGCTCGAGGGCGTCCTTGTCGGCGTCGCGCAGGAGCGGGTGCTGCGCCGGCGACTGGAGCGGCTGCGTCCGTGGTCCTGGACCGTTGCCACTGCCGTCGGAGCTGCCCTTGCGTGGCTTCTCGGGATGGTTCCGAGCACGATCATGGCGCTCGGGTCTCCGGAACCGGCGGCCTCTGCCCCGACCGAGCCTGGCATGGTCGTGCAGTATGGTCTGGCCGTCGCACTCGGCCTTGTCGCCGGACCGATCCTGGGGCTGGCTCAGTGGACGGTCTTGCGGGGCCTTGTGGCGCACGCCGGGCGATGGCTCTGGGCGAACGCGCTTGCGTGGGCCGTCGGGATGCCGCTGATCTTCGCAGGCATGAATGTCGTCCCATGGACCCGGCATCCTGCGGTCGTTGTGCTTGTCATGTATGCCGTCTGCGGGACAACAGGGCTGGTCGTCGGCGCCATCCACGGCCTGGTGTTGGTGCGGCTTCTTCGGATCTCAGGGCACGGTCCGCCCGCCACAGGAGCCCGGTGATCGCGGAGGCATCAACGACGATCATGCGGACTCGCGTTCCCTTCGGATGATCTCGGCGGCCGGTGTTTTCAGCGTCACACGCGTGCGCGCGTGAAGCCGTGCGAGCATCTCGTCACGCGTCGGCAGCGCGGCGATCCGCTCGATCTCAGCGCGCAGGTAGTCCGAGAGGGTCATCCCCGACTGGGCCGCCCGAACCTTGATCTTGCGGTGCACGGCATCAGGCACGTTTCGGATCTGAATCATCTTGGACATGTGTACAGCATGATTGCATGTGCATCGTACGTCAACGTGGTGTTGGCGATGGGTGGAGCGTCGTGGACTGTTGGAGGCGTCGGGAAATCAGGATGCTCGCAGGCGGCAACCATAAGAACTGCAACCACTACGCTCATCACACAAGCGTCCGAAGCAGTTGCATCGCCTGCGCGACACGAATGTCGTCCGGTGTGACGTAGTCTTTCGTGCCAGTCGCCGAAATCTGCCACGCCTCGCATTTCGGAAAGCGTGCCTTCAGGTAGCTGAGCCCGCGATCGACCTCAGAATCGCCCCACTTGCATTCGACAAAGAGCTGTGGAGCTCTGCGCTCCACGACCACGAAGTCCACTTCTCGGCGGTCCGTGTCCCGAAAGTAACGGAGCTCGAGGTCACGCCCCTTGGCATCCTGCTCGTGGTGGACCCATTTCAGGAGATGCCCCGCCACGAGATTCTCGAAGCGGAGTGAAGGCTCCTGCACGACGCTCCAATCCCAGTGGTAATGCTTCTGTTCTTTCTTCACGGCACGAATGCGCGGCGCACCAAACGGCGAGAGCCGAAAGATGGCATAGAGCCGTTCCAGGATCAGCAACCAGTGCGCAACCGTATTGTGCGTCACCTGGAGATCCTGCCGCAGGGCATTGATGGAGAGCGGTGAACCCACCAGCTTGCCCGGAGGGCCTGCGGGATACCTGAATTGGGATGTCGCTGAACACCGCGAGCGCATCCTGCGGCGCGAACTTCCCGCTACGAAGTTATGACTATTTTGGCCATCGGTCAAAAATACACATGAGTAATTTCGCCCAGACGGCAGGTCGAGAGCCTGCGGCAGAATGATATTGCATACGATATGATATGGAAGTGCTCGGCCGGACGGTCCTCGACACCGATGTCCTTGTTGCGGCCGTCCGCAGCGACCGTGGGGCGTCCAGAGTGCTCCTGACCGCGGCCCTCGAGCAGCGCTACCCGGTACTGGCGTCGGTGCCTCTGATGTTGCAGTACGAGTCGGTTCTGACTCGTTCGGAGCATTTGGCGGCGGCGCGTATCTCCGTGGCAGACGTCGAGGTTTTGCTCGACGCTATCGCGCTCGTTATTGAGCCGATTCGGATCTCGTACCTGTGGCGGCCGATGCTGTCCGATCCCGGTGACGACCTGGTGCTCGAAACCGCAGTGAACGGACGCGCCGATGTTGTGGTCACGTTCAATCGCCGAGACTTCGAACCGGCATCAGGTCAGTTTGGACTCGAAGTCGTAACGCCGGCAGACGCTGTGCGACGACTGGAGGACCGTTCATGAAGAAGAGTAATTTTGCGTTGAGGCTTCAACCGTCGTTAATGGAAGAAGCCAAGAAGGTCGCGAAGGCCGAAGGCGTGGCAGTGAATCAACTAATCAACGTCGCTGTGGCTGAGAAGGTCTCCGCGCTGCGCACTGAAGAGTACTTCGCGGAACGCGCCGCCAAGGGCGACATCAAGAAAGCGCTTCACGTCCTCAAGCGCGCCGGCAAGGGCAACGCACCAATGGCTGGTGACGAACTGCCTACGAAGACGACACGTCGCCGCCGCTCAACGCGTCACGAGTAGTCATTGCCTCGTTGACGGACTTCGCACGGTCGGCTGGGTGGCCGTCGGGTTCAGCAGTGGTGGTCAATCGTAACGACGCTGAATGGGCTGTAGTGCTGGCCGATGAGTCGTTGAACATGTTCGACGACGGCCTCTTCAAAAGCTGAATTCGGTGACTTCGTGGAGGCGGCCCAAGGCTACGGTGGGCTACCTTCGCCTGCATTCACGCGCGAAGGTTGGTCGAGGCGGCGGGAGTCGAACGTGACAGGGGGTGGCGGAATAGGCCGAATTCGCGGTTTTGCTACGAACAATGAATTTCTCCAAAACAGAAAATGCGTCAAATGTTTCGGCGCGTTTTGCGCGATTCTGGCACCATGGCGCATTCCGTGAGGCCGTTGTGCTCGGGATTTTGGCCGAAACACCCGCCGCCTCCACGAAGTCACCGGTTCGATCTCTTCTCCGTAGCGATCGCAGCCTTTGGACCTTCACGCCTTTCATCCTGACCTCTCCGGTTCTGCCTCATCTCGTGCGTCTGGCTCGAACGTCTGAACGAGCTGGATGTGGCCTGCGACTGCTGGGAAGGTTCTCAGGGCGGCCTCGAGTCGGTCGTCTGCGGTGATCGAGCGCGTGTTCAGTCGGACGGCCAGGGCGACGTACATGCTGTCATACACCGTTCGTCCCGTTGCGTGTGCCAGAGCATGCGCGTCTTCAGCCAGCGCGCGGCAGGAGACGGTCTCGACCGCGATCCGGCCCATGTCGGCAACAAGGCGCTGCCCCTCGTCAACTGTCAACTCCTTCCGGCGGATCTTCTTCCAAATGGTGTTGGCCGTCTCCGCGAACAGCAAATCGGGGGCGACATACTCGTGCGGCATCGCGAGCAGGCGGTGCGCCGCGTCGCTGTGAATCTCCGGGACAAACCACTTGACGACGACGCTGGCGTCGACAACGAAGATGCTCACCTGGTATCGCGGTCTTCGCGAATCAGCGCGGCGCTGTCCGTCTGCGTCGTCCCGCGAAGCCTCCTAAGCCACTGTGCGGAGAGGCGGCGTGTTTCGGCCATCCGGCGAGCACTCGCATTGCGGAGAACGTCGTGGATTTCTGCTTGCAGCGATCGCCCGTGTGCCTTCGCAGAGGCTTTCAGCTGCTTCAACACATCGTCGTCGAGATCACGAACCAGCACATTTGCCATCAGTGCCCTCGCAGGATCAATGGTATCATACTGATACCAGCCGGTATCAGAAGGAACCGTCGCGTGATGCGCAGTACGGCATCTTGTCCAGCACCGGGACATCGCGCACGTCGCGGCCTGCCAGGACGTCAGATCAAGGCTGCGGTGTAGGTACTCGCGACCCCGGCCGTTGTACTCGGGATTTTGGCCCGAGACACCCGCCGCCTCCACGAAGTCACCGGTTCGATCTTGAGGGAACAGGCACAGCGGGTCAGTGCGGGGCGGAGGGCCTTCGCGCTACCCGACGCGCCCGGGGTGTGGCGAGTTGAATGGCCTGCCGTTCTCCAGGATCGAGTCTCGCAAGTCCTGGGTCTACGAGTGGCGATGCCACGTTGCGAACGACGAGCCATGACGGCACGCGTGTGAGCCAGGTCCGCACCGCGGGGCGACCGGCCGGGGATGATCGAGCTCTTCGACAACCAAGGCGGGTACGAGCACGCGCTCGTACAACGCGGGAAGAACGTGCTCGCAATCGATCTGGATGAGGTAGTTCAGCGGAGACGTATCGGCAACAACGACGATCACGGCCGGGGCATTCGGCCGCTCGCCTCGAGTCGTTCAAGGGTCTCGAGATCCTGTTCGAGATCCTGCACATCGTACGCGTGGTCGTCGTCACGGCGGCGCGCACGCGACGCCGAACAACACGTCGCCCACGACGAGGCACTGACCAGCGGTCGTCGCCCATCGTCACGACGGTGGTCAGACGGCCGAGGGGTTCCCTCTTCGGTTTGACTGAGACACGAATTGTCGGAGGCGCGGAGGCGATCATGGAGGATCGCGCCGAGCGGTGAGGACTGCAAGTCGAGCGCTCGTCACGCGACCCCCACCTCTTTATACCGATGGTCAGAGCGGGACCGTCGCCATGTGGGCCGCGATTTTGTCGCGCATCCAGTCGGGCAGCGCGCGCAGCGGATCGTGCCCAGGCCACAGGTCGCGCACCTTCGCGGCCGTCTCTCGCACCGTCTGCACCACGAGCCGGACCGGGAGTCCGGCCCTTTCCGCAAATCGGCGAAACCGGTCCAGATCGACGTCCGCAAACTCTTTCGTGTCGCCGAGGGACAACGCGAGGCGATCCGCCGGGATGTATGGGACCGTCGCGACGAGATCGTACGCGGGCGCCAGCTTCGCCGTCCGCCGGTCTGGATAGATGACGGACCAGTTCTTCAGGTGCGCGTCGGCGTTCCCGATCAGCACGTTGAAGACGAGACGCCGTGTGTATTCTGTGATCGCTGCTTCTCCGGCTTCGAGCCACAAGACGCGCGCGATGCTGCCGTAGCTCGCGCGCTTGTACTTGTTCTCTGGGTAGACGCCGAACACCTGGGCGAAGTCTTCAATGTGCACGCGCACGCCTGGCGTGGGTCGATCGAACCGGCGGACGGCCAGACTCTGGCCGAATGCCTCCGGCAGATCCGGTGGGAGGCGTCCGATGTCCTTCGTCGCGACGAGGCGCACAGCGGGCACGTCGATGCCGGCCGCCGCCGCGAGCGTCATCATGGCGTGTTCGTTCTCCGGCACGGCCTCGAACCGCGGCGACGGCAGCTTCACGATCCAGTCACCGCCGACGCCCCCGACCGGGAGCGTCAGCCCCTTGGACGTCTCCATGAGCGCCGAGAACTTCAACTGCACGCCGGCAAGGGAGAATCGAAACGGCTGGCCCTGGCCGCGTTCGCGCGACGGCGCGTCGTCCGCCGTCGGCGGCGTGCCGCCATCCGGCGAACGGATGTCGACGGCACCCGGCAAATCGGGACCGAGCAGCCAGAGAAGGAAGAACTCCCGATCCGGATGGATGCCGCCGCGCGCCGCGAGGTATTCGCGGAGATGCGCCTCCGGGAGCAGGTTCGAGAAGAATGGCGGCAGGCGAACCCGCGTGGGGCGTGTCTGTTCCACGAGACCGCCGTCAGCGGTCTTGAACCCGAGACTGAGCGTTGGGCGCTCGAGGTCCGCTTCGACATACGCGGGATCGAACGTAAAGATCAGCGCCTCGTTGCCCAAGTGCGTGAGCGTGCCGACATGCGTCGGCCCAAGGCGCACGTCGAGCGTCTGCACGGCGCTCGGTCCGCCCGCGCGCGCGCGCGCGGCCGTCATCGACGGGACCCCTTGCGCAGACGACGTCGGCGTGGGATCCGCGCCTGGATATCGCTCGTATCGCCGACTTCAACGTGTCCCGACTCTCCACCGGCGTCTTCCGTCTCGTCGTCGAGCGCGTAGAGCGGCCGTGTACCGGCCTCCGTCCCCGCCCTTTGCAGCGTCTCGACTGCGGCAATGAGGTGACGCGGGATGAGCATCAGCTCGAGATCGAGCGCCCTCGCGACGTTCTGGATTGTCGAGATCCTGGAATCGGTCGTCGCCCGTTCGAGGTCCGAGATCTGGCGCTGTCGCAATCCGAGCTTTTGGGCCAGCTGCTGCTGGCTGAGCTGCGTCCGCTGACGCGCGTCGCGCAGCACGTCGGACAAGCTGAGCGGCCTGTCACTTGGGCGTGATGTGACAGCGTTCGTATCCCGTTTACGGGATTTACCCGGCCTCACCATGCGAGGAATGTATCACGTATAAGTGATATATGCACCCATGCGATTCCTTTAACGTGATTATCGTAAGGCGGGGCTGCGTGCCGAACAGGCACCCGTTGGAGTGAGCGGAGCGCCGGCGGGTGCTCCGCTCAGCCGCGGCTATTCGCCGGCCGATTCGACGTCGGCGTATGCCGCGAGGATCAGGTATTGAAAACCCCTTGTGCCTGCACCACGGCAGCAGGCGCTTCTCGAGCAGGTTCTTCTGTTTCTGGATTGTGGGTGGCTGGAGCTCCCGCGCCTGACAATTCTCGAAGATCCGACCAGCCGCTCGCGCGCACGCGCACAGGTGATGGCGTCGCGGATGCGCAGGCCGGAGTTCCGCAGGAGCAGCGTGAGCGCCTTCATGCGCTGCCGGTTGCCGTGGTTGTAGATGCCCTTGATGGGATAACGGTCGCACGCCTCGAAGATTGCCGCCATCTCCTCCTCGTCGAACGGCAAGGTCGGGCTCGGCGGTACCTTCACGGGCTTCAGCAGCGCGACGGGTTTGGTGCGAGTTCACCTCCGCGCGGTACGACGGCGAGCGACCACGGCGCCGACAGCGGGGCAGGCAAAGCGCTCATAGTACTTTCAACTTTGCGAGGTCTCCCGATACAAGCGCCTCCTTCTTCGCGCGCGTCCACCTTGAGCTGGCGCTCGCGTTTCAGGGCCTCATCACGTGTCGCGCACTCCTCCGAGTACACAAGCGCGACTGGTCGTCGAGGCGCCGTGAAGCCGGATGCACTCCCATCATTGTGCTTGGCGAGACGGAAGGCGAGATCGCCGGTCTCGCCGATGTAAAGCGAGTTATCCGCGCAGCGGAGGAGGTAAATGAACCACACGCAGACGACGATGGCATCGTCGGACGCGGATTCGCAAGGATGAGGGAAGTCGCCCCTCGACTCGGCCCCGCGAGCCTCGCTCGGGGCATTCGCCTCGCCATATGGCTCGCCATGAGCGAGCCTCCGGCTCGCTGAAGGCGAGAGGGAGGCGAGTCGAATGGTGGAGGCGGCGGGAGTCGAACTTGACAGGAGTTGTGAAACAGGCCGAATTTGCGCGTTTACTCAATAAAACAACACGGTCAAATCGGACGAATCGCTCAAAATCCTAGGTGCAGGTACAAATCAGGTACAGCTCAGCCGTCTTGGAAGAAGGCAGCGCCCTGCCTCTGTTGGCCCTGTGGCGGCGGTGGCGATCGACATGCTGTTCGTCAACAGCGGGTTCTTCACCTGGGGCCTGATCGAGCGCCTCGCGCAACCAGGTACTGGCTGAACGGCTTCGGCAGGTACGCGACCGCTCCCATCTTGCGACTCGTTTGCACGGTATGGGCATCCTGGTGCCCGGTGCACATGATTGCGGCGCTGACGAAGAGGCCGGCCGTGCCGCCAGTCCCTCGGAGTCAAAAGGATCGTCAGGTCTTTCATGCAGAATCCGAGACGTAAGACCAGGGCCTAGCGGTATGCCACCAGCACCCAACCAGCGCGACGCAGTTCCGCTGCCGGGAAAGCGTGACGCTAAAACGCACCCAGACTCTCGTCGAAGACGTACAGCCCTTGATTCTGGGAGGGCAGCGCCGGCAGCTAAGGAGATAACTTCACCCGCGCGATCTCGCCACGTTCGGACACGACATGCGTGTGCTGACCGCAGATCTCCTCGATTGCCGTGTCTTTGTAGAAGCTGCCCATCGCGTAGCCGCAGAGGAGCTCGAATTCGTAGGTATGGGCGAGGTGATTCCAAAGCATTTCCAGTCGGATCGCGGCGACGGTCTGCCCAGCTCTCCAGAGCACATCGACCATCTCGCCGTAGACACGCGTCGGGCGACCCACGTTCGAACGCGCAGCGCGCGCCAGAATTGGAGCCATGACCCTTGTGAATCGGGCACCGTCTGGCATCCCTTCCACCATGAATCGGGAAAGCAGCTCCTGTGCGTCAAGCACGAACATGCGCCCCTGCTCCTGCAGGCCCGGGACGTCCCACCCCACCGCCTGCAACTGGCCGGTGATTGCTGCGCCGTGTTCCGGCGTCACGATGATGATCGCTGGCTGCTTGGCGCGTAGCCCGTCCGCCACAAAGTCGCCAACGATATAGGAGAGCGAGACTGCGTCGGGGTAGAACCGGACCGCGTGAAGGTGCGATCTGGGCGTCGGTAATTGCATAGGTGCCATAACGGGAAATCTCGCTGCTCAGGGGGTTCTATGTTGATCCACTCCAGCACGCCGTGCGCGCCACACCCGCAAACGTCTGCTCGACTTTCAACGCCTTCGGCGTCGCCGGCAGGCCGACACACGCTCCGTCAGGCGTGCGCATGAGGAATCCTTGGGCGAAAAGTTCCTGGACGACGGCCGTGCACGTCGGCGAGTCGAGCTGCCACAAACGACACGCCTGCGCGACGGTCAGCCGCAACCCCCCGGCATCTCTCGGTACTCGCCGCGAATGCGTGGCGCGATCCTACGGGACGCGCTCGTTCCGTCGCCGATGCCCGAGAGGCGTCCTTGACATACTGCAATGCTGGCACTGGTATTCGCGTCCATGCCGGCGTCGGGCGGTCGCCGGCACTTCAGCCCAGCGCTCCCCCGCCCAGCGCGGTGAGCCTGGCTCCGGTGCGTGCATCGCGCATGCAACCTCGCCCTGCAGCGACCAATACAGATGTTGCCCCTCGTCGAGCGGCAGTTCCGCGGCGTCGGACGTGGCAGGGCGTCCGGCGCCGCGGTTGCGCTCGCTGAGAAGCGCGGGCAGAACATCGCGCATTGGGTGACCGTATCGTGAAGCGTGCGCCGTGCGTAGCGGGGAAAAGACGGACGATGTCCGGCATCGTCCTGACATGACCTGAGGTGAGCAGGCCCATCACCGCCAGGGAGAGAAGCGAATTCGCGCGAGCTCTTCAACGGCGTGACTTGGCAGAAGTCGACTGGGATGCCGTCCGCGCCGGCACCGCCACCTCCGCGTCGTCCTCATCCTCATCAGCGTGAGCGGCGCTCGCCGCCTCGTCGTTGATTCCGTCTTCCGCGAGGGATGAGAGGGTTTCATCGGCGGCCTTTTCTTCGTCCAGCGTTTCCTGCAGGAGATCGGCGGCTTCCGCGTGGCCCATCGCGCGCGCCCAGGCGACCATCGTGCCGTACGCGGCCATCTCGTAGTGCTCGGCTCGTTGACCTGCCGCGATCAGGCACGCATCCATCGTCGCCTCGTCGAAGTCCTCCTCCATGACGGCCTTTCCTTCCTCGATGATGCCCGCAATACCGTCACAATGTTTACCGCGCACCTTCTCGCCGAGGTTGGCGAAGATCTGCTCCAGCCGCATTATCTGTCCGCGCGTCTCCTCGAGGTGCGCTTCGAACGCCGCCCGAAGATCTGGTGAGCGTGCGGCTTTTACCAGCTTCGGAAGGGCTTTCGTGAGCTGCTTCTCGGCGTCATAGGCATCGCGTAGTTCGTCGACGAACGCATCATGCAGGGTTCCAGCATCGGCCATGGTCAGCTCCTCTGTGGATTACAACAATCGCAATCCGTGGATATGGAACGGCACTTCCAACAGTGCTACCGAGGTTCCCCTCAGCCGACAACGCGGCTGGTGTGATCCGAGCCAAGCTGTTTCACGAGCTTGTTGTAGAGGCCGAGAATCAGCAGCGTCGGCGCCCATTGGCCGACGAAGGTGCTCGCATGGGATTTGCCGCTCATTTGCAGCGTCAAGGACGTCGCAATCGAGCCGACCGCCGCCCAGAGAAACCAGTCTGACGGCAGTTTGGCCGTGTGCTGTTCTATCGACTTCGCGACCGCGCCTTCCGTGTGTGCGGAATTCGTTGATGTCATATGGGTGCTCCTCGTCGGCGTGACGCAGCAAGAATGCTTCCAGAGGCGCCGCGTCGGTGATACCCCTGACATGCGACGTGCCGTCGGATTGGTAAACTAGGGGCCGCTGACGTGGGGCGTCTTCACGCGCGAAACGTTCCAGCGCTTCGCCCTTCCGCGGTGTGTCGCGCGCCCGCGGAGTCATGAAATGTGGGGGCATCTGGAAAACACCGCCCGAAACAGGAGTCAGACGATCGACGAAGCGGTCTGGATTCTCGCGGAGCGACCCCATCGCGAGCACGTCGCGCAGGTGTATTCAGACGACAACGTGCTCATGGAGTCCCTGAGGATGTTCACCGCACAGGGCCTCTCGCGCGGGGAGGCTGTTGTCCTCGTAGTCGCTCAGTCTCATCATGATTCGCTCCTGTATTACCTGAAGACAGATGGCATCGATGTCGACCAGGCGCAGCGGGATGGTCACCTGTTGCTCCAGGACGCCGCAGCGCTCCTGGCCCGCTTCATGGTTGGAGACATGCCGGACCGAGCGCTCTTCAAATTCACCGTGGGCGACCTTGTGGCGAACGCAGTCGCTACTCATCGCAGAGTGCGGGTGTTCGGCGAGATGGTGGATTTGTTGTGGCAGTCAAATCTGCCGGCGGCCGTTTGCCTTGAACATTTGTGGAACGAGCTGCTCGAAGAGTCGAACCTGTCTCTGTTCTGCGCGTACGCGGCGAATCATGTTCACGACCATTTCCCCACGGCGCTGCGCACGCCCCATTCACACATCATCTCCTCGGCAATGATCGAATCGTTAGACGATGCCGTCGTCGGTCACACGCTGGACCGGAGAATTGTCAGCTGGAACCGGGGGGCCCAGCGTCTATATGGGTACTCACCGGCCGAAGTGGTCGGACAGTCGAGCGCGCTCCTGATGCCGCCCGGAGAGAACGAGCTGTTCGCGGTCATCGACCGTATCCGAGCCGGGGAGCGCGTGGACCACTATGAAGCCAGACGTCGTCGGAAGGACGGCACGGTCATCGACGTCTCGATTGCTGTCACACCCGTCACAACCGACGATGGGGAGCTCATCGGCGTGTCTGTCGTCGGCCGCGACATTACCGAGCGCAAGCTGCGGGACGAGGTCGTGCAGCGGCTGGCGGCGATCGTCGAGTCTTCGGACGATGCCATCATTGCAAAAACGCTGGATGCGATTATCGTCAGCTGGAATTCGGGCGCCGAACGGCTGTATGGCTACACTGCCGGGGAAGTCGTCGGGCAATCGATTGCCATCCTGATTCCAGAGGGCATGGAAGACGAACTGCCGGAGATCATGACGCGCATCCGGCGGGGCGAACGCGTGGCCCCGTTCGAGACCAAACGTCGGCGGAAGGACGGCTCCACGGTCGACGTGTCCCTCACCGTATCTCCGATCAAATCGCGCGATGGCGACATTGTCGGTGCGTCCGCCGTGGCGCGCGACATTACCGAGCGCAAGCAGGGTGAGGCCGCGCGTCTTGAAGTCGCCCGTTTGGAGCACGTGCACGCAGCCGATCGTCTGCTGCTCCGACGCGTGTTCGAAGCGCAGGAACAGGAGCGGCAACGGATTGCGCGGGAGTTGCACGACGAAGCGGGCCAATTGATGGCGTCGCTCCTTGTCGGTCTGCGCACGCTGGAGGATGCCACCACCGTTGCAGAGGCCGGAGACCGGGCACGGCACCTCCGC
>Ga0209640_10002163_pt1 | contig 17071 bp, 21 predicted proteins | sample RifCSP10_1_FD_184018 | JGI IMG/M metagenome (GOLD analysis project Ga0209640, IMG submission 184018) | Soil microbial communities from Rifle, Colorado - Rifle CSP2_sed 10_1 (SPAdes) (version 2) | ecosystem: Environmental > Terrestrial > Deep subsurface > Rock core/Sediment | place: Rifle... | reverse complement strand
CGTGGGATTGAAGCCGCTCATCGTGGGAAACGTCGAGCTGCCAACGATGAAAAGGTTTGGAATATCCCAGCTCTGGCCGTAGCGATTCACCACCGAGGTCTTCGGATCGCTGCCCATGCGCGTGCCGCCTTCATGGTGCGCGCCCGGGGCTCCCGATCCTGTGGGTGAACGCCACACGCGTCCCGCGCCCATGGCCCGGCCCAGCTCCTCGAGCTTCCCTGCCGCAAACTCGACCCGCTTGAGCTCGTCCGGCCTCCGCCAGTCATAGGTCAAACGCGGGGCCGGCAGGCCCCACTGGTCGCGCACGTCCGGATCGAGGTCGATCGTCTGATCGGCGTACGGCAGGTTCTCGGTTTGTGCGGTCAACCCGGCGTAGCGCGCGAAGTACTTCGCGAGGAAGTCGCGATACGCCGCGCCCCACGCGGGGACGCCCGGCGGCGGGTTCATGCCGACCGCGGCACCGATCGGACCGGCCTCCAGATCGGCGGGGGACACGCTGACCTGCGCGCCGCGGATGAAGCCCAGACCGCCGTGGTCGAAATTATCGGCGTTGAAGTCATCGAACGTATGCCGCTGCGCGCTCGGCCCCATGTAGATGTTGACGTACCGATCGTCGAAGGCGGCGAACACCCTCACACCGATGTGGGCCATGAGATGCTTGCCCACCTGGCCGCTCGAATTGGCTAGGCCGTTCGGGAACCGGGCGGTCGTCGACAGCAGCAGCAGGCGCACGTTGTCGTAGATGAACGGAGCGAGAATGACGAGGTCGGCCTCAATCGTGTTGTCCGAGCCGTCCGGACCGTAGTACGCGACGCCGGTCACACGCCCGCTGTTGTCGCTGTTCACGCGGTAGCACATGGCGCCGGTCAGCAGCCTGACATTGCCGGTCCGATCGGCTTCGGGCAGCTTCGTGACGAGAATGGACGACTTCGCGCCGACGTGGCAGCCGAACGCCTGGCAGAAACCACAATACGTACAACCCGGCCGCCCCTGATACGGCTGCGAGACGATCGCGCGCGGCGTCGAGAACGGGTGATGGCCCAGCTTGCGCGCGGCGGCGTCGAAGATGGCGCCCGCCTGATCGACGAACAATGGCGGCAGCGGATACTCGCGGCGGCGCGGCGCCTCGAACGGGTTGCCGCCGTCGACTGTGCGCCCCTGCAGATTGCCCGCCTTGCCCGACACGCCAAGCTCGTATTCGGCGCGATCGTAGAAGGTCTCGAGATCGGCGTAGGTCAACGGCCAGTCGGCCAGCGAGGAGTCGGCCGGCATCGCCGCGGCGCCGTAGCGCTCGATGGTCTGCGAGCGCGCGCGGAAGTCGTCTTCGTGAAAGCGCCACGACACGGCGCCGTAGTGGACCGTGCCGCCGCCCGCCTGGTTGCCGTAATTCAGCACCGGGAGCCGATACGCGCGCGCATTCGCGCTGAGGCGCCAGGTGACGGGCTGACGCTTGACGTTCGGGCGCAGCTCCTGCCGCTGGAAATAGCGCAACTCGTCCTGCGGCGTGAAATCCGCCGTGGTCAGACGCGGGCCGCGCTCCAGGCCGATGACTTTCATGCCCGCTTTGCCGATCTCGGCCGCGAGGATCCCGCCCGCCGCGCCTACGCCAACGATGACGACATCGGTCCTTTCGATGGCCATGATTTGACCTGTGACCTCTGACTTCTGCGTTGTGACTTGTGACTTGTGACTTGTGACTTGCGCGCCCCTGTCTAGCTCTTTCTGGCCTGCGCCTGCAGGCCGATGATGGGCGCGCGGGTGAACGCTTGCCGGCTCTGCATGTCGGCCGGCGTGAACACCGCCTGCGCGCCGGGAAAGCCCACCAGACGCCAGCCGGCAAAGTCCTTGTTGCCGCCGTAGATGGGGTCGGCAAACATGCCTTCCATCGTGTGCGTACGGATCGTGTTGAAAAACTCCTGCGCCGTGGGCCACGTGAACGCCGCTGCCTGGCCCTGCTCCAGCGCCCGGATCACGTCGTCCTGCTGTGCAGCCCGCAGCTGCACGAAGGAGGCGTTGTGAGTCTTGCGACAGTGTTCATCGAGCTGCGCCAGACCGCGCCGGTAGAAATCCTGCAGATCGGCGTAGGCGCCGGCGAGCGCGAGATCGATGTAATTCAGCACTCCCGCGTCGCGCGCACCCGGCTTGCCCGGCGCTCCGGGCATGAGCCGCTCAGTGAGCGTCGCAACCGTGGCAGCTTCGTCATGGTTGAAGAACGCGCCATGCCCTTGCCCGCCCGCCCGCGGCTGTGCAGCGGCCGGGGCGCTTGTGTCTGTGTGCTGCTCCTGACTGCCGGCGGCCGCTTCGCCCGCAAGTCCGGCGCCCGCCACGGCCCCCGCCCCCGCCGCCGCGCGAGCCAGGAACTCACGCCGAGATGCATGACGCTTGCTCATGCGCACCTCCTTCCGTCTGCGTGCTGAGACTGTTTGACCTTTGACCTTTAGCGTCAACGCGCGATCCGCGACTATCGTCTGATGTATTTCGTCAATCCGCCTCCGGCGGCAGGACGCGAGCCGGGCCCTTCCGCGGCGTACACGTTACCATCCGCGTCGACCGCCACGCCTTCACCGGCCACGCCCAGCGGCCTGGCGTCCGAGAAGTGCGGTGGAACGAACGCCGTGACCCTGTCCTCGGTGGCTCGACCGATCCGAATTCCGGTCCGCCAGTTCGGATGGCGGACCTGGTCCGATTCCGAATCGATCGTGTACAGCGTGTCGTCTGCAGTGATGAACAAATCGCTGACGCGGCCGAACTGGTAGTACGAGTCGATGTAGTTGCCTTCCTGATCGAAGATCTGGATTCGATGGTTCCCGCGGTCGGCCACGAACAGACGACCGCGGGAGTCGAAGGCCATCGCGTGCGGTGTCCGGAACTCGCTGCGCCCCGATCCGATCCGACCCCACTCTTTGATGAACTTGCCGTCCTTCGTGAACTTCACGATGCGTCCCGTCGAACCGGGAGGAGGGTTGTCGTTCTGCCCACTGTGGCCGTCCGCCACGAAAATGTCGCCGTTGGGCGCCGTAATCACATCGCACGGCTGATTGAAGACGTCTGGGCCGCTCCCGGCCACGCCGGCCCGGCCCAGCCGCATGAGGATCTTACCGTCCGGGCTGAACTTGAACACCTGGTGCCCCTTGGTGCCCGCCTTGTTCACCGCAAAATCAGTCACCCAGACGTTGCCGTCGCGGTCCACGTCGAGGCCGTGAGGCACCACGAACAGCCCCGCGCCAAAGCTGGTCAGGATCTTTCCGGTCCGTCGGTCGAACTTGAGGATCGGATCGACCTTCGAGGCGTCGCAGGCGCCAGCCGCCAGGTCGAACTCGCCGCACCGGTCATACGCCCAGACCTGCCCGTCGGGTCCGATGTCGACGCCTGCCGACGATCCCCACCGGCGCCCGCCGGGCAGCGGTCCCCACTCCTTGACGATCGTTGGCGTCGGATTGGGCAGCGGCTTGGCCGCCGGATCGACGACGACCGGGACGAAGAACTGCGGAAAACCGGCACTGGACTGCGCGCGGAGCCGTCCCTCCGACGCCGTCATGACCGTCATGCCGACCAGAGCGGCAACACCGACCGCGAGCACCGAGCCAAGTCGATAGGCACCCATCCTCGTCCTCCCTCTCGCCGCAATCAGCAGACAGAGTGCGACCGTCGTTCGCATGGCGGCTATCTTACGCCCGATGGAATTCGCTGGAAACAAGGACCCTTTTTCTGTGATAGAGAGGAACTGCAACGCGAAGGAGCCCATCATGATCGACCGACGCGACTGGCTTCGACAGGCGGCGACTCTGGCGGCGGGAGCGACACTTGGGGGCCTTCGGAGGGTTCACGCGCAGCAGCGGGGTGACGGGTCTGCGTACCTGTTTCCGGGCTTCAAAGCATCGAAGGTTCAAACCTCAGGGGCGACGATCAACGTTGTCGTAGGCGGCAGCGGCCCGCCCCTGCTGCTCCTACACGGCGCCCCTCAGACCCACGCCATCTGGCACAAGGTCGCCCCCGACCTGGCGAAGGAATACACCGTCATTGCGGCCGACCTTCGGGGCTACGGTAACAGCAGCAAACCCGAGGGTGGACCGAACCATGTCAACTACTCCAAGCGCGCCATGGCGCTGGACCAGGTGCAAGTCATGAAGCACTTCGGGTTCGATCGGTTCGTCGTCGTCGGGCACGATCGTGGAGCGCGAGTGACACACCGCCTGGCGCTCGACCATCCTGGCGCCGTGACCAAGGCGGCAGTCCTGGATATCGTCCCCACACATTACCTATACGGCCACGTCACACGGGAGGTGGCCACGGCGTACTATCACTGGTTCTTCCTGATTCGCCCGGCGCCTTTTCCGGAGACGCTCATCAATAACAGCCTCGAGACCTACATCGGTCGCGGCGTCGGAGAGCCTTTCTCGGAATTCCTGCGCGCGTTCAGGAACCCGGCCACCGTGCACGCGATGTGCGAGGACTATCGCGCGGGCGCGTCCATCGATCTCGAACACGATGAAGCCGACCTGGATCGCAAAATCGCCTGCCCGCTGCTCGTGCTGTGGGGCGAGCAGGGAAACGTCGGAAAGTTGTTCGACGTGATGACCATCTGGCGGGAGCGCGCCTCCGACGTGCGAGGCCGGCCCATGCCGTCCGGCCATAACATCCAGCTGGAGGCGCCGGAGCAGACGCTCGCGGAATTGCGCGCCTTTTTGCGCTCGTAAGGGGAACCACGCCGGAAGGTCTGTGCCTGCCGCCGGGAATCCCAGAGCAGATGGTCAATCCACTGCCGTGGAAGATCATCCAGGCCCCGGGGGTCATGCTGATCCTGTTCGAACAGTGGGCCAACTGGCGGCAGATCTTCACGGACGGCCGGCCGCTGCCGGATGTCTCGAAGCCAAGCTGGTTCGGCTACTCGATCGGCAGATGGGATGGCGACACGTTCGTCGCCGAGACATCGGCTTCAACGACCGGACGTGGCTCGGTAACGATGGGCATCCACACACAGAAGCGATGCGCGTAACGGAGCGGTTCAGGCGAATCGACTTCGGCCACATGGAGGTGCAGTTCACCTTCGAGGATCCGGGGGCGTTCACCAGGCCCTGGAGCGCCACCGCGCAGCTCCAGCTACTGCCGGACACGGAGGCCATGGAATACATCTGCGAAAACCAGACATGGGTGCCGCCGCAGTAGGAAAGCCACCCCACATCCGCGCGGCCGTCCGTTATCGCTGGAGGTGATGGTCGTCGTTCAGCAGCTTGTGGCCGTCGGTCTCAACGCACTTCGGCGATTCCTCCAGAGACTCCTTCGACGGCCTGATGAGACGCGGCGGCATCACCCACGGCGCGGTCAACACGACCGGATCCTCCACGGTCGCCTGCCAGACGAGATTCTCGCCGACCATCCAGAGGCGCTCGATCACACGCATCTCGGGGCTGTGAAAGTAGCCGTCCTCGCCAAACCACGTGTCGTCGACGAAATTCCTGGCGTCCACCACGAAGACCCGGCCTTCCCATCTGCCGACCGAGTCGCCGTAATGCGACGGGTTCGCGTTCGCGCGATGCGCACGGCCGTCGGTCGGGATGATGCGATAGGGATCGCCGGAGATGTCTTCGTAGAAGAAGATCGTTTCGTTCAGTAACTGCACGATTTTTCGCGGAGAACCGATACGCGGCACGCCCGGCCTGCCGCAGTAGAAGACCGGGTCCACTTTGCTTTCGTGGTCGAAGAGGTCCTTCACCTTGGCTAGATGCTCCGGCTTGTACGAAGGCCTCGGTGTGGACGGGAGCGCGCCGGCGACCGACGTCGCATCACCGTGCCGCGCGCTCTGGTCGATCTTCTGAATCGTCACCACCCCGTTCACGTCTTTCTTCAGGGCGGCAGGCGCCCGATCGATGGCGTAGCTCCATACCCCGCTCAGGTCGGGATGGGCCTGCTGCGCCAGCGCGATCGCGGGTAGCAGAGCCGCGCAGGCGAAGCTGGTCAAGCGTCGTTTCAGCATCGTTCACTCCTCTACTTCGGATCCGCGCTGTTGATCAACTCCAGCGACGTGCCGTCCGGCAGCACGATCTTCTGCATGTAGCCGAAAGGTGTACGGTCCCTCGCGCGCACGCCTTCGACTGTGATCGTCTGTCCGATCGCCTTGGCGAAATCGGCCCGGGCCAGGCCGACGCTCCGATACCAGGAGGGAGGGTTGCTCTCGAACGTCCAGTGCTCGATCGTCCCGCCGTCGCCTTTCGCGTCCATGGCGAGGACGATGTGTGGATTGATCCAGTCGATTTTCGTGAGCGTCCCCGTCACGGAGATGCGGGTGCTCATGTCGAAGATCGCCGAGGGCGAATGGTGTGCCCACACCAACGAGGCCGGCGACAACAACAGGAAGGCGACCGCCCATACGGAAATCCTCTGTCTCACGATGGCCTCCTCGTGCGGTATCGAAGGTATCGAGCCGAGTATAGCCCGACTGTTTCCTTCGCGCCTCGCCAGAAGATCCCTGGCCTCCTGTGGCCGAAAACGACGGTTTTGGGCATATCCTTCGAATGACGCGCGCGCTCAAGTATGGCTTCGAACGACGATTCAGAAATCGGGATTTCAGCGGTGGCGTACGCCTTGCCGCCCACCTTCATCGACGTGCGCGATCTGGAGGCGCGTGGACTCCTCGAGAGCTCCGCCGATGCCATGGAGGAGTTCGGATTCCGCGGCGTCCACGTCAGCGATCGGCCCGCCGACGAGCTCGCGCTCCAGGCACTCCAGCAGCTGATCGAGCACGACAGTGTGGATCGAGAGTCAATCGACCTGCTGCTATATGCAGGCGCCATTCCCGACAGCCATCGTGTCGCCGCAGGTGGGCGGCTCGACGAGTTCGCATATCCGGCAGCCCGGCTTCAGTACGAGGCGGGGCTCAGCCGAGCCGTTACGATTGGGGTCAGCCAGACAGGGTGCACCGGCCTTGTCACGGCGGCGGCGCTTGCCGCCGATCATCTTCGCGCCCATTCGGAGGCAAATCGCGTCATTTGCGTGAGCGCCGACGTTCTTCCGCCGGGTGCACGACGAGAGATCATCTACAACCTCGTGTCGGACGGCGCCTGTGCGCTCCTGGTCGAGCGCCACGCCGCGCGCAACCGGATCCTGGCGCTTCGACGCATTGCCAAGGGTTACTACTGGAATCCGGGCGGTTGCCGGAACGAACTGGTTGCGGCGTACTTTCCGACGGCGCGCACCTTGGTGAGCGCGACGCTTCGCGACCTGGGCCTCACGGCCGACAACGTGGCGCTCGTCGTACCGCATAATGTGTCGCTCCGGAGCTGGCAGATCTTGCTCCCGCTTCTCGGCCTGCCACTCGACCGGTTGTTCACGGACAATATCGCCGCCAAGGGTCACGTGATCGCCGCAGACAACTTCATCAACCTGAAGGATGCATGGGACAGCGGTCGCATACACACGGGCGATCGCCTTTTGCTATTCAACTTCGGCTTCGGGGCAAACTGGTCCTGCCTCGCGCTCGAAGCGTGATGGGCCGTGGCCTGCTCCCACACATTCCTCGTCACAGGCGCGACTGGCGCGATTGGCCGGCGTCTGGTGACGGCGTTGACGGATCGCACCGACATCGACCAAATCTATGCGCTCACACACCTCGTGCCCCTCCGCGAATGTACGGGCCGCGCGGTACCCAAGCACGGTGACGTCTCACGTGACGGGGATCTCGGCCTGACGCCCGCTGATGCCGCCTTGCTGAAGCGCACGGTGACCGGCATCGTCCACCTAGCCGCGGATACCAGGTTTGCCGCGCCGCTCGATGAGCTTCGACGCACGAATGTCGACGGCATCACGAATCTGCTGGCGTTCGCGCGCCAGTGCCGAACGCTCGATCGCATCCTGGTGTTGAGCACCACGCACGTCGCCGGCCGTCGGACGGGTGTGATTTTCGAAGAGGAGCTCGAACACGACGCCGGCTTCGTCAATGCCTATGAGGCTTCCAAGTACGAAGGCGAAATCGTTCTGCGCTCGAAAGGCTGCGATTTGCCCGTGGCGGTCTGCCGCCTGAGCACCGTCGTCGGAGATTCCGTCACGGGGGAAATCGCACGGCGGGGCGCCATTCACCACGCCGTCCTGGCGCTCTACGCCGGATTGGCACCGATGGTGCCCGGGCGGGAAGACAGCCCCGTCGACCTCCTGGCACTGGACGAGGCGACCGCGGCAATCGCCGTGCTCGCCACAGACGCCTTCCGGCCGGCTGCAACATGGCACCTCTGCGGCGGTCAGAGCGCGCTTGCGGCAGGCGACCTCCTCGACCTGACGATGGCGGTCATTCACCAGCACCGGCCGTCATGGCGCAGGCGAGCCATCGAGCGGCCCGCCTTTGTCAGCCTCGAAACGTTCGAGCTGTTTCGGCACTCGGTAGATCAGGTAGGCGACCCTGCCATGCGGGCGGCCACGAGTATCGTGGCGCAGTTTGCCCCTCAGCTGGCGTTTCCCAAACGGTTCGACGACCGCCAGTGCCGGACCGCTCTCGGTGCCGCCGGACTTCGACGTTCACCCATTCGCGAGGTGTGGACGCAGGTCGTCAAGCGGCTCGTGCAGGCGAGAACGACCGTCGATACAACCGGGGGCGCAGAGGACGTCGCCACGGCGATTGGCCGCGAATGAGCACACTCGAAGCGCGGCTGCTTCAGTTCGTGCGAAGCGACCTGTTACGGCCGAGCGACGTGACGATCGATGAAGACACCTATCTCTTCGACGACGGCCTCATCGACTCGCTGAAGATCCTGCTGCTCATCGCGTTCGTCGAGGTGGAGACTGGTCGGATGATTCCGGATCGCGACGTCGTTATGTCACACTTCCGCACGATTCGGACCATCGCGCGCCGGTTCGGCGACGGCCTGGCATGACCCATGGCACTGCGGCTGACTTCGTGACGCTTGGCGACGGCCGGGCACTCCTGCGTGGCAGCACGGCGCGCCTCGTCCGATGGTTCGACGATCGCTTTCTCCAGATGGCCCGCCAGGAAGGCGCCCTCGAATGTCGATTCCCTGCGACGATTGCAGGAGAGACTCTGGCCCGCGCCGGATACTTCGAAGCGTTCCCGCACGGCGCGACGGCCCTCGGCGCCGGCGCGGGATCCTACTATCTGCCGCCTGCGGTCTGCTATCACGCGTATGCGATGCTGGCAGGAACCCGGCTCGACGCGCCTGCGCGGTTGACGGCGGTGCAAACGTGCTTTCGGGAAGTGGATCGCCCGGCACTGACCGCTGCGCGCTTGTGGGAATTCACTATGAGGGAGGCGATCTTCATCGGGCCGGGCGACTGGATCCGCGAGGAGCGCGCACGATGGGCGGAGCGAATCGATGCGTTTGCGCGCGACCTGGGCCTGTCCGGATCCCGCGCACCCGCGGCGGATCCGTTCTTTGGCGGCGTGGGACGAGGCAGACACCTGATCCAACAACTGAAGGGCCTGAAGGAAGAGTTGCGCCTGGATGCGGGATCGGACACTGTCGCGGTGGCGTCGTTCAACCTGCACGAAGGGTTCTTCGGTACACGATTCGAGATCACGCTGGCAGAAGGGATCGCTGCCCATTCTGGATGTGCCGCCTTCGGGCTCGAGCGATGGGCCCTCGCCTTCCTGGAGCAGCACGGGTCGAAAGCGGCAGAAGCGCTGATCGGCGTGTGAGCCAGGAGGAGGTACCTGGATGGCCCTCTACGACGAATATCTCACGCAGGCGGAAATCCAGCGCTGGATTCTGGATGCGGATGCGCTGTGGGGTGCAATCGACCCCGCGCTGGCGCTTGCACAGCCGATTCTGCTCGATCAGGTGCGCGATTCGGCGCTCATCGAATCATATTTCCCGATTTACACCACACGCCTGATACGCGCTCTGTGGGATCAGATCGACGTGACGTCGGTATTCTCCATCCAGCTCTACGAATCGTACAAGCACTTCTACGTGTTGAATCGGTACCTGGAGCTCGTCGGCTACCGACCTATCGGGACGGAAGAAATCCTCGAGATCCGGCGACGCAATCTCGACGCGAGGATCGACGATCCGATCGGCGAGCTGGGACGCTACATGATCAGCGAACATTTTGCCGCGTATTTCTTCCTGCGACTTTCTCGGCAGGCAGGCGAACCCGTGTTGAAACGGATTGCCGGGTTCATCGCGCAAGACGAGTTCAGACACACCCAGTTCGCCTACGACTTGCTGGACGCGCGGGTCAAACAGGATGAATCGTGCCGCGAGCGCGTGCTGCACGCCGGACTCGAATTCCGCCACGTTGGCGCCGATGCCGTGCCTCAGGTCCCAATCTCGCAGAAGAACGATCTGGGCGCGATTCTGGCGCTGAACAAGCGGATGCAGCACTTGTGCGGCGTCAGCCTCTCGAATTTCGTGAAAGGCTCCGTCGATGCCGGCCACTGACCGCGAGCTGTGGGTGTTGAATTTCTTCCGCAACAGCGAGTTGCATGGAGCATTGCTCATGGGCCGCCTGGCCCGATCGTTGAGCGACACGGCACTGCTGGTGCATGCCACGAGGCACTGCGCCACCGAGGCGCGGCACGCGGCGATGCTCAGCGAGGTGATCGAGTCGATGGGCGGGCGTATCGATCCGAAGGTGGCAACGATACAGGAACGGTACTCGACGAAAGAGGGTGTCACCACCGCGCTCGTCGACCTGCTGGTCCTGTCGGAGGTGTTGGAGACGCGCGTGCTCGCCACCTACCGCACCTACCTCGAGCGGCGTGACGTCGCCCCGGCGGCCAGAGAGACCCTGGCTGCGATCGTGAGCGAGATGGAACGCGAGGAAACAGGGGAGCACGCCGGTTGGATTGACGAGGCGCTCGAGGCGCTGCCCAGGGACGCCGTGGAGGCGGCCGAGCGCAGGTGGCGCGAGGTGGACGCTGCGGTCGTGAAGGAAGTCCACGACATGGTCAACGCTCGTTTCCCGGAGCCGGAGACGCAGTCGTGAGCCGCTTCGATTCTCGCGTGATTGCCGTGTTGAGCCGCTCCGCCATGCTCCCGGAATCGGTCCTCGGACCCGACAAGAAGCTGACCGATCTCGGCATCGGGTCGCTCGAGCAGATCGAATGCGTCCTCGGCCTGGAAGACGAGTTCCAGGTCGAGCTGCCCGACGCGCAGGTTCGAAGGCTGAAGACCGTGCAGGACCTCATCGACCTCGTCAAGGCCGCAGTTGCAGCACGTGGCTCGCGGGCGGACCCATGAGGGATTCGCTGTTTCAAAACGTGGACGCAGCCTTCCGGTCCGAGGCGCGGCGCTTCGTAGAAGGCGAACTGGCGCCCCGCGCGGCACGGTGGGAACGCGACGGCCGTTTCCCCCGCGCGGCGCTTCTCGCATGCGGCAAGCGCGGATACCTCACCCTCGACCCGTGGAAGGCGGCCGTCTTCGCCGAGGAACTGGCGCGCTGCGAGTCGATGGGCGTCGGGCTCAACGTGCTCGTGCAGGCGCGGTTGATCGGGCCGCTCCTCGAGCAGCTCGGTACACCACGGCAGCGGGCCCGCTTTCTAAAGCCGCTCGCTGCGGGCCGTGCGGTTGGTGCTCTCGCCGTGAGCGAACCGACGGCCGGGTCGGACTTCGCGAACCTGCAGTGTCGGGCGGAGCGCGCGCGCGCCGGATTTCTGATCTCGGGTGAGAAGACGTACATCACGAATGCTGCCGCGGCCGACTTCCTCGTTGTCGCCACACGACTCGGCGGCGAAGCGAACGATCTATCGCTGCTGCTCGTGCCACGCGACACCGACGGCGTTCGAATCAGGCGCCTCGCATCGCTTGGGCTGGCGACGACGGCAATGGGGCACATCACGTTTCGCGGCTGCCTCGTTCCTCGGGGAAGTCTGCTCGGCGAGGTGGGAGGCGGTTACACCTACATTCAGGAGGCGCTCAATCGCGAACGTCTCTACGGCGGACTCGGTGCGGTGGCGTGGGCCGACCACGCCCTCGAAAAGACACGCGCGTATCTGCGGGCGCGTCGAGCGTTCGGGCACGCCTTGAACCGGTTCCAGGCGATTCGTCACCAGGTTGCCGATCTCGCCACATCGCTCGAAGCGGCGCGCCAGCTCAATTACGCTGCTTTTGCGCGCTGGACGGCGGGGGAAGACGCCACGAGGCAGATCGCGATGGTGAAGCTGTTCAGCTATCGCCAGGCCCAGCGCGCCATCGAGGTCTGCCTCCAGCTGCACGGTGGGCTGGGCTACATGGCCGATCACTGGACGAGCCGATGGTATCGTGACGCGCGCGCATTGACGATCGCCGCCGGCACCCCAGAGGTGATGCGCGAGCTGATTGCAGCGCACCTTCGGCTGTGACCGACCAGTTCCATAACCGGACCCGACGCTCACGCTCGATTCCGCTGTCGCTCGTGCGGCGCGGCCGGATCCTGGACATTCCGCTCTACTACGTCCTGCGAGCGAGCGATCTGGCACGTGAAGGACTCGAACGATCCGGAAGCCACCGCTTTGCCGATCACATCTACCGCGGCGTGCCCTCTGGGCGCGGTCCCTTTGGGCGGTGGCTCGACCAACGACTGCTGCGCATGCCGGCGGCGCGTGCGTTCAGGTTTCGCTACCTTGCTGCCCGCCGAGAGCTCGCGGCGTTCCTGGTCGAACGCGCAGCGACAAGCGGCAACGACGCGACCGCGGTGCTGAGCGTTCCCTGCGGGATACCGCGCGAACTGGTCGATGCGGCGTCCGATGTGCGCGCCCGTCTGGGATATCTGCCTCCGCGTATTACGTTCTACGGGCTGGACCTCGACACCAGCGTCCTCGCCGAGGCCCGCCGCTTCATGTCCGACAGCGGGCTCGACGAGTTCAGAACACTTCAGGGCGACGCGCTCGATCGCGCGACATATTCCGGAACGTTCGACTTCATCACCTGCACCGGGCTCACCGAATTTCTGAACGACGAACGCGTCGAGCGGCTCTTTCGGCTGCTGTTCGACGTCCTCAGGCCGGGCGGTCGCGTCGTGACGAGCGGCATGCGGCGCCGATGGACCTCCGACTACCTGCTGACGTTGGGCGAGCTCCGCACGCACTATCGTGACGGCGACGAGTTGCGGCGCCTGCTTTCACAACTCCCGTTTCGCGATGTGTCGACGCGCGTGGACGACACCGGTCTTCAGACGGTTATGGTCGCGCGAAAATGAGCGTGCGGCTGTTCCATCGGGGGGCCCGCCTGATATTCGTGGTGCGGCACCGGCCCTCGGGTCGCGCACGATGGTGGGCACCGGGGTTTCGGCGATACGACTGGGACGGAATTCTGTTGCGTCCTCTCGTGCTCCTTGGCCTCGACCCGCATCCCGATGGCCCGGGTTCAATCACCTGCAGCATCGGACGGCTGGTGTGGACATCCGGCCGCTGTTGGACCACCATCGAGCTGTACCTGAACGGAGGATCGACCACGAAGCGGGAGCTGGTAGCTGCCGCGCTGTTGAAGGCGGCGCGTTATGGCCGGAACGCATCCGGCCGGTGAGGAGGTGCCAATGCCCAGCGTCAGAGAGAGCGTCCGTGTGTCGGCGCCCGTCGATCGCGTGTTCTCCTTTCTCGCGGACCATCCGGAACGCGCGGTCGCGTTCATACCAGGGCTGAACCGCATCGAGGCCGTGTCGCCGGGCGAGGCGGGAGTGGGTCAAACCTGGCAGTACGAGTTCAACTGGTTCGGCGTCGTCTTTTCGGGAGACAGCCGGTGCACGAAGCTGGACCGACCTCGGACCTACCAGTTCCAGACGGTGACGGGCAATCCCAGCACGTGGACCTATTCCCTTGCACAGGGCGACACCGGAACGGAATTGACGCTCGTCGTCGACTTCGACGTTCCTGCCAACATGATCGCGCGGTTTGCAACGCAGGGAGCGCTCGAGAAGATGAACCAGGGACGAGCGGTCGAAGCCTTGCAGAATCTCAAGGGGCTGCTCGAGGAATAGCTCTCCCTTCGCTTGATGATCACGAAACACCGAGTCACAGAGGCACCGAGGCCAATCATTAGCGTTGCTCGGTGTCTCGGTGTCTCGGTGTTCCGTATTCAGCGTCAACACAACTGACCTCTGGCGTTGGGCCGCCATGCGGCTTCACAGCGAGTGCAAGATTCGCGTGTGGGCTCGCATAGCGGTTCAACGCGTCAGTTGGCCGCGAAGCAGTAGACCAGACCGGCCCCACCCGTGGCGCGGAGGTTCTCCGCAGAGCAGCCCTGAGACGCGTGGGCCGAGTTCCACGGCGACCCTGGAGTTCCGCGGGCGAGCCGATCGTGATGTCCAAGCATGGCGCTCCCCGCGCCGCTGTTCGTCCAGTTCTGACAGGTCATCTCCGTCGCCCGGCCATCGGTCGTCGAGCCGGTGAGAATGTCGTGGCGGTTTGGCGCGCCGGTCGCGTTGATGGTCCGCCCCTGCTCGTCGAGCGCCGTGTCGTTGTTGATGTTCGCCTTGTCGGAGTGGAGCTCGGCCACGTTCTGCGCGAGGAGAACGCCTTTGACGTTGTACCAGGGGCCCGACCCAATCCGATCGCGGGCGTTGACGCCGCCGGGACCGTTCGTACTGAGGTAGGCCCGCCACGTCCGATTGCCGGCGCCGGCCGTCATGGCCAACGTCTGGCAACGCTTGTCGGCGCCGGCGAGTCCGCCGAGGTCGCCCGTACCGGACGTGGAGCTCGTCACGAAGAAACCCACGGGGGGGCGAGCCGGCTGCTGCGCGGCCGCCTGGTCAATGAGAATGGCTGCCAGCGGAGCGAATACGAGCACGACGAAGCCACGATTGCGACGCATTGCACACCTCCCGAAAAAATGATTCCTTACACGTTCCTGTGTAGTAGGCAGTAGGCAGTAGGCGGCATCAGCCACCTCCAGTCACTGACCGCAACCCCACACTGCCCACTGCCGACTGCCCACGGCCTACTTCTCGTTGACGTATGTCGTCACGCGTCTCACGGCTGCTTCAGCTGTGTCAGCGGGCAAACGGGTGGGTATGTCCACCGGCGATGCCGAACTGGTTGTTCTCCTGGCAGAAATTCTCCATCAGCTCGTCGCCCGGCGGCGCCAGCCGCGCATTGAACGTGACCGTAAACGGCTTGGAGTACGCGCCCGGGTCGTCGATGGTGATCGCGTTGACGAGTGTGCCCCTGTTGATGCGCGTCCATCGCTCGATCGTGTGCAGCTGCTCGGTATGCGGCGTCCCCTTCCGGTCGAACCAGAACTTGTCGTTGTAGCCGACCGTATCGATGACGAGCGTGTCCTTCTCCCACGCGCCGATCGAGTGGCCGAACCATGTCGGATCGAGCTCTGCCGGATGCTTGCGTCCATCCATGAATATCTGGCGGTACGTGTGGATGATCGCTTCGTGAAGGATGAACATGTGTGTCGGTTTGATCGTGTAGTTCTGCACGAAGCGCCACGGGTACGGCGTCACGCGCGGGACGCCCATGGGCAGGCACCAGTAATAGGGATCGTCGCTCGGCCGCCTCTCGCGATCCTCCATGAGCGCTTTCGCCCACGGAAGCAGTGGAAGCAATTCGCCAGGCGGCAACCCGGAGGCCATGTCACCAGGTCCACCGCCAATCCAGAGACCGTCTCCGAGATCGATCGTCCCGTCTGGCAGTCGTGGTGGCGGATCAGTCGGAGGTGGGGGCCGGCGGATGTCCTGCCCGAGCGCATTGACCGGGCCGAGCACGCCGGTCTGTTCGCCACCGCCGCCCTGCCCTGAGACCAGTCCCTGCGCGAACAGCGGGATCGCAATCACAGACGCCACGATCATCACGAGCAGTGTGCGCATGCCCAGTACCTCCGTTCCAAGGTAACAAATTACTTGTTGCTCGTCCCGGTGCCCGGCCTGATGCCTGCCGCCGCGCCGTACTGATTGTCCTCGAGGCAGATGAACTCCATCAGCTCGCCGCCGCCTGTCTTCAGGTCCGAGCGAAGCAGCCGGGCCATGAAGTTCAGCGTGACCGGCCTCGAGAACGCGCCCGGATCGTCCAGCAGGAACACGTGGCGCAGCCGCCCCCAATTGACGCGTGTGTACCGCTCTACCGTGTGCAGCTGTTCGGTATGCGGCGTGCCGCGGCTGTCGAACCAGAACTTGTCGTTGTAGCCGACCGTGTCGACCACGAGGGTGTCCTCTTCCCAGCGGCCGATCGAATGTCCCCACCACGTCGGGATCGGGTCTGCGGGATGCGCGCGGCCATCCATGTAGATGACGCGATGCGCGCCTGCGTCGCCCGTTTCGTGCAGCAGGTAGATGTGCGTCAGCCCCTTCGGCGTGTAGGACATCGCGAATTTCCACGGGTACGGGTTGACACGCGGGACGCCCATCGGCAGGCACGCCGTATAGGGTTCCTCCGCCTTGTTCCGCTTGGCCCTGAGCTCGCGCGCCCAGGGGAGGAGTGGCAGCTCTCCGGCCTTCAATCCACCCTCGAGCTCGATGTCGACGTTCGAACCACCGCCCACCCACGGACCTGTGAGATCCACCGTTCCATCGGGCAGCCGAGGAATCGGCTGACGCGCAGCGTCGGCGTCCGCGACCGTTGGACTGGGCAGAAAGATAAACGGCACCTCGCCGACCGCGGGCCCCGGGGCCACGCCGCCGACCTGCTGTGACTCCGCCGTAGGCGAGAGCATCACCACCAGCGTCAGGGTGAACAGGCACATCCCCTTCTTCATGAATCTCCCCAGAGCCTCAGCACGCGTAGGATACATCGGCTCGGGACCTCGCCTACTCCTGTCGGCCTCGGTTGCGCTGCCAGCCAATGCCCACCGAGACCACGAGGGAAGGCCCATACCGGCGGTCGGCCGTCGTCGTGCTGCCCGACCTCGAATAGAAATAGGTCTTCGACGCGACTTTATAGAAGGGCAGGATGCCGTTGGCCTCTACGAAGATGCGGAGCGTGCTCGCGCGCGGAAGTTCATAACCGGCCGTCAACTCACCCTGGAGGCCACTGCCGTGCCAGCTCGTCCTGTACGTTCCGCTGCCGTAGCCTTCCGAGCCGCCGCCGAGATCAGTGATGCCCCAGCTCAGGCCGCCGCCAAAGTATGGGCTCGCGTTGGAGGTGGGCTTCAGGAAGTGAAGCGCTTGCAGCTTCAACAACGAGCCCGCCGTCGCGCCACCTGACGAC
>Ga0209640_10002162_pt1 | contig 17072 bp, 8 predicted proteins | sample RifCSP10_1_FD_184018 | JGI IMG/M metagenome (GOLD analysis project Ga0209640, IMG submission 184018) | Soil microbial communities from Rifle, Colorado - Rifle CSP2_sed 10_1 (SPAdes) (version 2) | ecosystem: Environmental > Terrestrial > Deep subsurface > Rock core/Sediment | place: Rifle... | reverse complement strand
CGGCGCCCGGCACGCAGAGCGACATCCAGGCCACGGTCAACGACCCTGTGTACTTCACGCCGTCCGGCCCCGGGCCCTGGCGCGTCGAGGTGACGACGGTGGGCGCGGTGTTCGACGTCAACCACCAGCGCGTTCGCTGGAACGATGCGTCACACAATCCGCACTGCGTCCGCGACCACGTCTTCTACGGCGGCGGCAGCGGCGTCTTCACCTTCCTCATCGACACGCCATCTCAGGTACGCCTCCTGGATGCGGCGGCGCCGCCCGCGCCGGTGCCGGCCGTCATCGACGAGATCGGCCCGGGACGCCGCGGGATCATCGAAGTCTCCGGCTTGTCGCCGGTCGCCGGCGGAACCGCCGAGCCGATCACGATCGAAGCGCTGAAGGCCAATCGCGCGCAGCTCCCCGACTACCAGGGCCTTTCCGGGTTCCGGCGCGATCAGGACATCGCCTTGACGGTGAACACCAGCGCGGGCGCGACGCGCCTGCTTTCGGCGGCTGGCGTGTTCCTGCAGGGCGACCCGGAAACGCTGCCCGCGGCGGCGTGGCGGCAGTGGGTGATTCCCGAGGGATGGCTCCGCCTGCACAGCGCGTCGATGAACTGGTCGTTCGTCGGCATCAGGTCGCGGTGGCCGAAACGGCGCGTGGTGGAGGGCGTCGAGCCGCCGTTCGACAACGCAGCAGGCACCACGGCGATGGCGGGCCTGGGCAAGACGGTCGTCGCTGCGACCGGCGAACTGGTGTACGGCGCCACCGACCTCACCTTCATGCACCGGGCGGGCGATTTCGCCTTCGGCCGCCACTTCCGCGCGTTCAGCCGCCGGACGGGACCGTTCGGGCCGGGATGGTTCTGGTCGATCGACCTGCAGCTCAATCCGTCGCGTGCCGCCGGACTGCTCGTGCTCGGCGGCGACGGCCGTGAGGACGCCTATACCCGCGACGCGGCCGGAGCGGCCGAGTCGCCAGGTGCGGGGCTCTTCATGACGCTCACGCGCCGCAGCGTGATGACAGCCGACGAGAGCGCCTTCGAGATGATGGGGCCGCACCGCGACACGCTGCACTTCAACATCGACGGCTCGCTGCGCATGCGGGTGGATCAGCGGGGCAACCGGGTGCGCTACTTCTACGACGAGAAGGGGCGGATCGTCGGCATCACCGATCCGCACGATCGGCGGACGATCGTCGCCTGGGACAACGACGACCGCATCGCCAGCATCACCGACTTCACCGGCCGCGACGTCCTCTTCCATTACTACCGGGCCGGCCATGCCATGGAAGGCTGGCTCGAGAAGGTGGAGCTTCCCGCAGCTGCCACGGTGGTGGCGCCCGGCGGCGCCGCGCAGGCGGGATACCGCCGCAGCCTCACCTACACCTATTTGATCGACCCGCAGCACCCGAAGGAAGGCGATCTTCGGACCGTCGCCGACAGCGCCGGCACCGTGTGGCTGGAGAACGTGTACGACGTCCGCGGCCGCGTGGAGCAGCAGCTCCGCGGCCAGGACACCTGCACGCTCCGCTATCTGCCCACACGCGAGACCGAAGTGGACAACCTCGACGGCGGCACGCGGAAGCTGTCGTTCGCGCCCTCGCCGCTGGCCGATGCCACGGCGCCCACGGCGCTCGTGGACGAGAACGGCCGGCGCGACACCCTCGAGCACAACACGCACGGCCTGCTGATCCGGCGCACGGTCCCCGGGGGGGAGGAGATCAGGCGCGTGTTCGACGAGCTGGCCACCGACGTGCGGCGCCGGGCCAACATGCTCGCCGAGCGCCACGCAGGGAGCGGCGGCCGCGAGCGCACGACCGGGTACCAGTACAGTCAGCGGTACAACCAGCTGCTCCGCGCGGTGTCGCCGCGCGGCCATCGTCCCGGCGCCAGCGCCGATCTGTATACGAGCGAGTTCGTCTACGACCACCAGGTGCAGCCGGGTGGATCCGACCCCGACCTGCAGCCGGGCGACCAGGGCAACCTGGTGCGGGTGAGCCGGCCGCGCAGCATGCACATGGTGATCGGGCTCGACGCCCAGAACCGGCACAAGCAGTTCTGGGTGGACGACAACCCGCGCCAGCGCATGCGCTACAACGCGTTCGGCCTCCTCGTGTGGCGCAAGGACGAGCATGGCGTCGTGACCGAATTCGAGTACTACCCCGACGCGACGCCCACCTCCGGCGCCCCCTCGGCCCAGGGCGGCGGCTTCCTCGCGCGGATCCGCCGCGATACCGAGCACAACGCGCTGCGCGACCAGGTCTACGTCCAGCAGCAGCCGCTGCAGCCCCTCGAGACGCGCTTCGAATACGACGCGCTCGGCCATGTCGCACAGACGATCGACGCCGACGGGCACGCCGTGGAGCAGACGACGAACGCCCTGCACGAGGTCACGCGGATCGAGCAGTCGGCGGCCATCGCCGGATCGCCGCAGCCGGCGCGCATCGTCAAGACGTTCGACTGGGACCATCATGGCCAGCTCGTCCGCCAGACGCTGGAGCAGCCGGGCGCGGATGCCCACGCGGGGGGCGCGGCGCTCGTGCGGGAGCTCATCACCGACCGCTATGGCGCCGCGATCGAGGCGCGCAGCGAGGTGGGCAGCGGGCGGATGGCGCGCGAGGTGTTCGGGCGGAACAAGTCGGGATTCCTCACCGAGATCCAGTCGCCCGACCAGTTGAGCGGCGTCGCCTCCTCGTCGGGCCGCGTGCTGAAGCTCGATGCCGGGCATCGTCCGGCGGAGATTCACTTCGGCGCGGCCGCGGGCGCGGGTCAGGGACTGCTGCACCAGGACTTCCGGTATGCGGCGGTCGGCCGGGTCGATCACACCGACCTCCCTGGCTCGGGCAGCGGCCACGACGTCCATTACGACGAGTTCGGCACCGTTCGAGGCACGGTGGATCCGCTCGGCAACGTGCAGCGCACGGAGCGCGACTGGGAAGGGACGCCGACGCGCCGGGTCGAGCAGTTCGGCGAGCGGGGCGCCAACGGCCAGCGGCTGCTCGATCCGGGCGCGGGCGACGCGCCGGTGCTGTCGTTCGAGGAGCACGTTGTCGATGAAGTGGGGCGGACCACCCGGGTCCGCAGCGGCCGGTTCGAGCCGGCGGCGCCGGGTGCAGCGCAGGTGGCGCCGCCCGCGATTCCTGAGTTCGTGCCGGGCCCGTCGCCCTGGCCGCCGACGGTGGCGTCGCTCAACACCGATGCCGATGGGTGGGGCGCCGGCGACAGCCGCCACACGAGCGACATCGTGTACGACGCGCGCAATCACGTCACGCGGGTCTTCGGCGACAGGCTCGCCTTCGGCTACACGCGCCGCGATCCGCACGGCCGCGCGTGGGAGCAGAGCCTGTGGGCCGGGATGCCCGCCAACGCGCCGCAGCTCGTCGAGCTCAAGCGCCACGCGCTCAACGGGAGCGGCGCGCCGGTGGAAGTCGACGACGTGCTGCACCCGACCGACGCCACGGCATCTCCGCTGGCGCTCCACTCGAAGACCGAGTACGACCCGCTCGGCCGGCCCGTGCGCGAGATCGACGGCAAGGGCAACGCGATCCGCCGGCAGTTCGACGAAAGCGGTCATGCGTACGTGATCTACGACGAGGCCGGCCCCGACACCGCCGAACAGTGGAACGGGCACGCCGTCAACGCGTCCGGCAACGAGACGCGAATCCGGCGCGACGGCCTGGGCCGGATCATCAGCACCGAAGTCGTGCTCACGCAGGGAGGGATCGGCGGGGCGCCGCGCGATACGTCCAATCCGTACAACCCGCAGGGGATCGCCGGGTTCAGCTCGCAGTTCAGCGACGAGGGGCGCCTGCTGAGCGTCGTCGATCGCGCCGGACACACCACGCGCTGGCGCTACGACGACTACGGGCGCCTGGCCCGCGTGGAGTACGCCGGCGCGCCCAGCCTCGGAGGCGTGACCGAGCGGCGCACCACGTACGACCCCGCCACCGGGCAGGTGCGCCGGATCGTCGAGCCGAACGGCAGCGTCAAGGAATACGAGTACAACGAGATCGGCAAGGTCATCCGCGTCGTCACCACCGACTCGGGCGGGCACACGGGCGGCTACCGGTACGACTACGAAAGCCATCGGACCGTGATGACCGACGTCACGACCGGCGACAGGCTGGAGCTGGCCGTGGACTCGTCGGGGCGCACCGTCGAAGAGCGGCAGCACGGCGTGATCGTCAGGACCACGTACGACACGCAGGGCAAGCGACGCGGGATCACCTATCCGGGCGGCGGCCGGCGCATCGACTTCCGACGAGACAGCCTGGGACGGCTTCGCCGGCTGGAGCAGTCGGGCGCGCGTCTGGCGAGCCTGGAGTATCTGGGGCCGAGCCTCGTGCAGGCGAGGACGCGGTCGGGGCTGCGGGAGACGTTCTCATATGCCGACGGCAGCGGCGACCTCGTGGCCATGCGGCAGGAGGGGCTCGCCGGCGGCGCGGTTGACTACGACCTGCAGCGCGACCGCAAGGGGCGCCTGAAGCAGGCCACGCGAACGGCGGCCGGCCGCAGCGACGGCCACCGATGGGAGTACGACTCGGCGGGGCGCGTCGTCCGGGAGTCGTGGCGGCCCGTCACGACCGTCGTCGCCAGCCCCCTTCACACCGATCGCCTGTTCGACGGCGATCACGTGCTGCGCGAGGAGACGAGACAGCTGCTCACCCCGACGGGCGTCCGCACCGAGCGCGCGCGGCACGAACGGGAGGAGCGCGGCCGCATCGTATCGCGGAACGGGCAGACGATCCGGTACGACGCGAGCGGCAACCTCGTGGACGACGGCAGCCAGGAGTTCGTCTGGGACGCGTGGGATCGGCTGATCGCGGTCCGGCGTCAGGGCGTCACCGTGGTCGAGTACGACTACGACGCGCTGCATCGCCTCGTGCGCCGCCGCCCGCGGCTTGGCGCCGACGAGGAGTTCATCTACGACGGCTGGCACCTGATCGAGGTCCGCGTCGGCGGACAGGTCGCCGAGCAGTTCGTGTACAGCGATCCGCTCGACGACATGATCGAGATGGTCATTGGACCGGATCGCTTCCTCCCCGTCTACGGGCCGACCGGCAGCATCGAGGGGCTCGTGGACGATCAGCTGAACCTGGTCGAGCGCTACGTCTACGACCTGAGCGGCCGCGTCCAGGTGCTCGACGCGAGCGGCGTGCCCGTGGCGAACGCGGTGCCGCGGTCGCGGTTCCTCTTTCACCGCCATCCCTTCGAGAAGGACGTCGGGTTGTACCGGTTCCGGAAGCGCTGGTATCACCCCGCGCTGGGCACGTTCATGACGCCCGATCCGGCAGGGTTCGCGGAGGGACCGAACCTCTATGCGCTCGCGCACGGAGATCCGATCAATTTCGTGGATCCGTTCGGGCTCCTGAGCTGGGGGCAGATCATCGGCATCGGCGCGGCGATTGTCGTCGGCGCCGTGGTGACCGCGGCCACCGCCGGCATGGCGGGGCCGGTCGTCGGCACCGCGATCGCGGGCGTGATCGGCGGCATCGTCGGGGGCGCCGCGGGCGGCGCTGCGGGCGCCGCCGTCGAGAGCTACATCGACACCGGAAAAGTGGACGGCGGGAAGGTGCTCACCGGCGCGATCGTCGGCGGGATCTTCGGCGGCGTGTTCTCCGGGCTCGGCGCGTTTGCGGCGAGCCAGACCGGCCGCGCGATCGCCACCGGCATCGCGAGCTCGGCCGCCGGGCGCGCGGCCGGCGCCATCGCCACCCGCGTGGCGGGCAGCGCGATCGCGGCCGGCGCGCGCAGCGCCGGAGTGCGCGTCGCGGCCACCGTCGCGAACTACACGCCCGCGCCGGCGGCCGCATTCGTGAACGGCGGGCTCCAGCTTGCCGGGCGGGCGCTCCTCCTGAGCCAGCGTTCGCTGCTCGCCATCGAGATGGCAGGCGGGCACGCCACCCAGTGGGCCGCCAGCGTGTCCGCGAAGGCGACCGAGCGGATTCTGCAGACGGCGGTCACGACGACGACGCGCGGCATGGGCATGCGGCTCGGAGGCCGGTGCCTGCCGATTGTGGACGACGCGCTCGACGACGTGCTGGTGAAGATGGAGACGAACCTGGCGAGCCGCACCGACGCGGGCGTCAACCTGGCGGTCAACCAGGCGCGCAACGCCGCCCGCGGCAACGCGACGCCCGGCATGTTCTCGTACAACGACTACATCCAGGTGCTCGACGACGGGATCGCCACGCTCGGCGACGATCTGCTGCATGTCTTCCGGATCGAGCGGACGATCATCTTTGCGCACAAGCCCTCGCGCGTGATGTTCAGCCAGCGATTCGCCACCACGGCCACCTCGAGCGACGACTTCTTCGTGGGGATTCTCGCCTATCGGCGCGAGCTGGGCGATCAGGCGGTCAGAGGGTGGGCGTCGAACCTCGGGGGCACGCGCCATCTGTTCGGCATGTCCGACGAGCTGGTGCAGGCGTTGAGTACGCCGGCCACCAAGGCGATCGCGCTCGCCAGCGCCCTCGGCGTCGTGGGCGACGATATCTTCTGAAGCCGGCGGGCGAGCCGCGGGGAGACGGAGGCAACGGGATCACACGTGTTGAACCGTTGCCTCCGCCCCGAGGTCGACGCTAAAACGCGTACTTCACGCCCAGCTGGATGATGCGCGGAGCGCCGGCCTGTGTGGTGATGCGGCCGAACGTCCCCGAGTTGAAGTTCGCCTGGGCTCCGCCGGCGTTTTCATTACCGGCGGGGTCGCCCCAGTTGAACGTGTTGAACAGATTGAACGCTTCGAGGCGGAGCTCCACGGTCTGCGTCGCGATGACGCCGATCGTCCGCGAGACGGCGAGGTCCGCGCTCCAGTAATTGGGCCCGGTGAGCTCATTCCGCGTCAGGTTGCCGTACGTCCCCGGTCCCGGTTGGGCGAATGCTGCGCGATTGAAATAGTTCGTCAGCGTTCGCGGGCTCGCATACACATCGTCGCTGATCGTGTTGGGCCGCTGGTTCCTGACCCCCGTGAACGCGCGGTCAAGGCCGCTGATGATGTTGATGCGCCTGCCGGACCGGATGCTGACGATGCCCGCCGCGCGCCAGCCGGACGCGAGGGCGCGCAGCGCGCCGCCGGAGAACTCCGGCGTGTCCGCCCCGAGCGTGACGCTCGCCAGGTGCGTGCGATCCTGATCGCAGTAGCCCTTGTCGAACTCGGGGTCGTCAGGCTTCGTGTACCCGGAGCTGATCTGGCTGAAGGTGTTCGGCGTGTCCGTGCCGGCGCAGCGCGACCAGGTGTAGTTGCCGTTCAGGCTGAGGCCGCCCGCCGCCCGGCGCTGCACCGACAGCTTCAGACCGCGGTACTCCTGCCAGCCGATGTCGTCGTTCAGATCCAGCGCGCCGATCAGCCGCCCTTCCACCTGATTCTCCTGGAACAGCACGCGCCGCACGTTCAGGTTGGCATTGGTCGAGCACACGGAGTAGACCCTGCCGTCGCGCAGCGTGCACGGTCCGAGTCCCATGAAGATACCCGGGTTGATCGCGGTCTGCGCCCAGAGCCGATCCGTGTAGCTGCCGAGGTAGCTCACCGCGACGCCCCAGGCGCTGCCGATCTGGCGCTCGAGCGTGACGTTCCAGTTCTGGACGCGCGGGGAGTTGATATCGGGCTCCATGGTGCCGAACGCGCCGAAGGCCGGATACAGCGTGTCGCGGTTCGTGACGATCGGGTGCGGATCGCCGCCCACGTGGGCGTACGGATCGTCCATGCGTCCAGGCGGGTCGGTGATGAGCGACCGGTTGCCAAACGGCGGCGCCGACGAGTTGATCTGGTGATAGTCGGTCGTCATGAAGTCGTAGGTCAATGCGTACGACGCGCGCAGCGCCATGCGTCCGTCACCGGTCACGTCCCACGCGGCGCCGACGCGCGGCGAGAGATTCCACCACTGCTTGTTGAGCCCGGTCTGTCCGGGCGGAAACCCGTCGTCGCCGGAATAAAGGAGACCGGCGGGCGCGTTCACGAAGACGTTGCTCTTGATGCCTCGGCGGAAGTTGTCGAGGTTGAACGTCGATATCGCATTGTTCTCGGCGGTCAGCCCGAAGTACGGCTCCCAGCGCAGGCCGAGGTTGACGGTCACCCGGTTGGTCGCGCGCCAGGTATCCTGCGCGTAGAGGCCCAGATACCAGCTGTGCACGGGCAGATCCTGCTGACGCCCGTGCTCGACCGATGTGACGCGGCCCAGCAGAAGGTCGGCGAGCCCGAGCCCTGAGGCGCTGCCGTCGACGATCCACGTGCCGGAGGCCCGGGACGAAGACACGTAATGGCCTTCCGCGTACGACACTGTGCCGCCGGCACCGAGCTGATGACGGCCGCGGACCAGGGTGAAGTCATCGGCCGCCTGGTAGAAGTTGTTCAGGAAGTCTGCCTTCGTCGAGCCTGCTGAAAACTCGAAGGCACCCTCGACGTCGATCGGCATTTGTCCCCGAATGTACGGATGCAGCCTGATCCCCAGGTCGACCGGATCGAAGTACGGCGTGTTGAACCGGTTCACGTTCGTACGATTGAAGGCAAAGCGAATCGCGTTCACCGCCGTGGGCCCGAAGACCATGGTGTCGCCGAGGGTGAGCGAGTGGGTGAGATTCTTGAGGCCATCGCTGTCCGCTTTCAGAATGTTGTCGCCTTCGCCCTGGTAGGCCGGGTCGCGCCTGAAGAACGTCGCCATGTAGCGGCCGAAGAGGGAATGGTTCGAGTTCTGCTGATAATCGATCCGCCCGAGGGCCTGGCCTTCGTTGCTGTCCTCGGTCGTGCTGTACGTGATCTGACCGCAGGGGTCCGTCGTCGACGGCAGCTTGCCGGCAAGCCTCAGCCCGGCGGGGCTGAAGAGCGCCGGATCGATGCGGTTGTTGACGAAGCCGCCGCCGAGGTTGATCTGTCTGCCGCCGGTGCAGGCGGGCGATGCGACCGCCGTGAAGTCGCCGGCGAGCATCTGGGCCGTTGGGACGAAAGCGATCTGGTCGGCGGGCCGCTGGCGAAGCGCCGTGCCCTGGTAGGCGCCAAAGAAGAACAGCCTGTCACGCGCGATCGGCCCCCCCAGCGTGCCGCCGAACTGGTTGCGCACCAAACCATCGTCCTGACGCTTGCCGTCGGGGCCGATTTCGGCGAACGGGCTGGTCGAGTTGAGCGCGCGGTGGCGGAGGAATTCGAACGCACTGCCGCGGACGCTGTTGGTCCCCGACTTGGTCACCGCATTGACCGAGGCGGCCCCGTGCACCCCGTTCTGCGCCGACAAGCCGCTCGTGGCGACGCGGAACTCCTGCAGCGCGTCGGGAAACGGCATCGGCAGGTTCATGTTGCTCTGCGGGTCGTTGTGCCCCGCCCCGTCCAACAGATACCCCACGCCGATCGGCAGGCCGCCTGCCACCGAAATTCTCACGCCACCCTGCGTGTACCGGGGGTTGATGGAGGTGTCGTTGTTGACCGCGGCGCCGGCCAGCACGATGAGGTCGGTGACCTGGCGGCCCTGCAGCGGCAGCTCGAGGATCCGCTCGTTGTCGACGATGTCGCCGATGCCGGCGCTTTGCACATCGACCAGCGGTGTCGCCGCCTCGACAGAGACGGTCTCCTCGAGGCTGCCGATCGTCAGCACCACATTGATGACCGGTGTGGCGGCAACCTGCAGGACGATCCCGGTTTGCGAGTACGTCCGGAACCCCTGGAGCATCGCGTCCAGCCGGTAGGGCCCCGTGGGCAGGTTCGGCAGCACGTACGTGCCGTTCTCATCCGTCGTGACACTGCGCATCAGCCCCGTGTCGGTCTGGGTCGCAGTGACGGTGACACCTGGGAGCACGGCGCCGCTTTCATCGGTGATGCGGCCGCTCAACTGGCCGGTCGAAAGCTGGGCCCATGCGGTGGCGCTCGCCAGCAGGACGGCGAGCGTCGCGAAAGACACGTCTCTACGTAGGCTCCTCATCACGGGTTCTCCTCTTTTGCAGACGAAGAAACGGAGTCAGAATGCCGAGACGCGAAGAAAGTGGAAGGCTTGTACTACGCCGTGCGGGTCCTGGTCAAATCGGGTGGGGCGGGACCGATCGTCTCGGCGATGTGCGTCGAAGCGAGTAGGGGCCGAGCTTGCTCGGCCCGAGTATCAATCGATCGCGAAGCAGTAGAACAACCCGACGCCGCCCCAGCTGACGAGATCCCGCTGACTGCAGCCAGTGGTGGCGTGCGAGGAGTTCCACGACTGGTTCCCGTTGCCAACGCGATCGGAATGGCCAACTTGCGCAGAGCCTTGACCATTGCTCGTCCAGTTGTTGCACGTATGGTCGGCGCCATCAGTAAAGGCCCGGCCATCGGGTTGCGAGCCGGTCAGGATGTCATGGCGCGTCGGCAACGGGTCGCCGATGCCGTTGACGAGCTCACCCTTTTCGGTGAGTGCAAATTCCTTCGTCAGGTTGCTGCCGCGGCGTGCCTCGTCCAGGGTGTCTCCGTGTATTTCAGACTGGATGATCGGTCGGCTGAGGCGGCGTTTCAAGTAATCGGGCACCCTCTCCTTCGCGCTGTACCAAGGCCCTTTGCCGATGCGGTCTCGCGCGTTGACGGCCGGCTGACCGGGCCGGGCCTGTGTGCTGAGGTACGCGCGCCACATCTTGCCACCGGCGCCAGCGGCCGTCGCCAGCGTCTGGCAGTGCGCATCGGCACCCGCCAATCCGCCCAGGTTCCCTCCGTCGCCAATCGGCTCACTGGTCACGAAGAACGTCATCAGGCTCGAGGGAATGCGATCGGGCAGCTTGGCTGAATCCTGTGCGAGCGCCGTGCTCGCCAGGACCAGTGGGCCGATCAGTGTCCACAGGCAGATCGTTTTCATAGGCGTTCCCCGCATCGGGCCGAGCAAGCTCGGCCCCTACGCTTCTCTTAATGATTCGACGATCGTAGGGGCCGAGCTTGGTCGGCCCGAATGTTAATTGATCGCGAAGCAATAGAACATGCCGACACCGTGCGTCCTGTTCAGCGCGGTCTGACTGCAACCGGTCGTGCCGTGCGATGAATTCCACGAGCCGTTGCCGCCCCCATTGCGATCGGGGAATCCGATTTGCGCGTTCGGCCTGTTCGGGCCGCCTTCCTGCCCGAGTTGCGCCTGTCCAGGAGCGGGGTCCCTGTTGCTCGTCCAGTTGTTGCAGGTGTAGTCGGTGCCCGGCGGATACGCGCGGCCGTCGAGCTGTGAACCGGTCAGCATCTCGTGCCGGTTGGTGTAGGGCGTCGTCCTGGTGTACTCCCAATCGCTATCCCGGGGAACCTGGTAGTCGTTGAGCCCCGGCACGATCTGACCCTTCTCCGTCAGCCCCGTACGCTTCGTCAGGTTGTTGCCCATCCGCGCGAGCTCGAGCGTGTCTCCATGCAGGTGGGCAAGATCGCGGGCGATCATCACGCCCTCGAAGTTGTACCAGGGCCCCGTGCCGATCCGATCGCGCGCGTGGACCGCCGGCTGACCGGGGCGTGCCTGCGTGCTGAGGTAGGCGCGCCAGGTGCGGTTGCCCGCGCCGGCGGCTTGGGCAAGCTTCTGACACTGTGCATCTGCGCCGGCCAACCCGCCGAGATTGCCGCCATCGCCGATCGGCTCGCTCGTGACAAAGAACGTCATCGGCGTGCCGCCCGGCATGCCGTGCTGCGCGAGCGCCACGGTGGGCGCCAGGCCCAACAACGCCAGGACTGCCGTGAGAACGAAGACCGTTTTCATGCGCAAACCCCCATGATGTTCTTCCTGCGTCGAACCGAAACGCGTCCGCTACTGCTCGATCCGCCACACCTCTCCGATTCCAACCGAGATGCCGCGATTCGTGACGTAAATCGTCTCGTCGCCGTCGACCACTACGGACGTTGGTCGCGTGAGTCCGGTCACGACGTCGGTTTTCGTGCCGTCGGGCGCGACCCGGATCACCCGGCCTGGCCCTCCAAAAAAGACGGGGCCGCTCGCGTGCTCGAGCACATACAGACTGCCATCGGGCCCGAAGTCCAGATCAATGGCTGTCTTGAATCCCGTGAGGAGGATCGTCGGCTCCTCGCCCGGCACGAGGCGGTATATGCGCGCGGCTCCGGCGGTGAACGGCGCGCCGGACAGTTCGCTGATGTAGTAGGCACCGTCCGGTCCCTTCACGATCGCCGTTGGAACGGCATCCGTCGGGCGCCCCGAGGAACGGGACGGCAGTGTGGCGAGGGTCGACATGTCTCCATTCGCGCTGATGCGGACCATCGAGTTGCCGCCGGCATCGGTCACGATGCGAGCGCCGGCTCCCGCAAGCAAGCCGTACACATTGCTGTCCACGATGCCGCCGTCCGGGTTGTGGTCTTCCTCGTACTGCGCGAGATCGGCGACCTCGCGGACCTGTCTGAAGGCAGGCGCCCTCACGAGCGTGCCGAACAAGGCTCCGGCCGGTCCGAACTGTTCACGCTCGTCGGGTGTGCCTCCGAGACCGATAGTGACGTACGCGCCGCCCAGTCCCTGAAATGAAATGTCGACCGGTCCGTTCGCCTCGCCGGCCGCGTTGGCATGGGACGGCAACCCCGTCAGCACACGCGTCTGCTCGCCCCGCCAGAGACGCGAGACCGCGCCGGACGGCCCGTAACAGCGAACCTGGGCCACGCCGGCGAGAAACACGCAGGGCCCCGTGCCGCCGCGTCCTGCCTCGGCGACGTAAAGCGCCCCCTCAGGTCCGATGGCGAGACCGCGCGGGTTGTCGAGTCCGGTCATGACGAGCGTGATCGATGGCTGCGCCGCCGGCACCGCTGCGAAAGCCGCCGCCGAAATGACGATACCGAGTACCAACCGTGCGCCGATGAAACGACGAATCATGTGTCCTCCAATCAATCGCATGGCTGATCGCTCATTCCTGATCCCGAAGCCGGCGTTTCCAGCGTGCCTGCTAGCGAGCGGATCCTACACCCGTGTTCGGCGGCAGCGACGTCTTACCTGGCCTGTTCCATTGAGTAGCTTCCCCGCCACGGTGCGGAGCTGTGAGGACACCATTGTATATATCGCCATCATTTTTGCCGTAATATTGATGGCGGTGTTTGCACGCCGTCTGAAGCTGCCGGAACGTTCGTTTTTCCTGTTGGGTCCCCGCGGCACAGGCAAGACCACTTGGCTGCGGAGTGTGCTGCCGTCGGCGTTGTGGTTCGACCTGCTACGGACAGGAACGTTCCTGGCGTTGAGCCAGCAGCCTGATCGATTCCGCCAGCAGGTCGAGGCGCAGCCGCGCGGAAGCTGGGTGGTCGTCGACGAAGTGCAGCGCCTGCCGACGTTGCTCAATGAGGTGCACGCCCTGATCGCGGAACGCGGACGAGCGTACCGCTTTGCCCTCAGCGGCTCGAGCGCGCGCAAGCTCAAGCGGCTGGACGTGAATCTGCTGGCGGGACGAGCCATCAACCGGCAGTGCCTTCCGCTCACCGCTGGCGAACTGGATTTCGAGTTCGACGTTGAACACATCCTGCGGTTCGGCCTTCTCCCACAAGTCCGGAGCGATGCGGATTTTGCCGTCGATACTCTCGACGCTTACGTTTCGAACTATCTGCGGGAGGAAATCCAGCAGGAGGCGCTCGTCCGTCGTCTGGATACCTTCGCGCGCTTCCTGCAGGTGGCCGCACTGATGAACGGGCAGGTTTCGAACATCGCCGGTGTCGCTCGCGATGCCGCTGTGGCGCGGCCGACGGTACAAGGGTATTTCGAAACACTGATTGATACGCTGATTGGCGTGTGGCTGCCCGCCTGGCAGCGCCGCGCGAAAGTGAAGGAAGTGGCCAGCCCGAAGTTCTATCTGTTCGATTGCGGCGTGGCGCGCGCGCTCGCGGGGCGGCTTCGCGAGCCGATCGACGGCCTCGAGCGCGGGTTCCTGCTCGAAACCTGGATCCTCCACGAACTGCGAGCCACGATCGCGTACGAAGGCCTCGGAGGCGAGCTGCGATACTGGCGCACGCCCAGCGGATCCGAAGTGGATTTCATCTGGACCCGCGCAAAACGGGCCGTCGGGATCGAAGTGAAGGCCGCCACGCAATGGCGGCGGGAATTCGGCAGCCCGCTCAAGTCGTTGATCGAAGACGGCATCGTGCACGCCGGTTTTGGCGTTTACACCGGAACAGTGGAGTTGAAAGACGGTCCGCTGCGCGTGCTACCGCTCAGGAACTTCCTGACGCAGCTTGCGGCGGGGAATGTGCTGCACTGATTGCGGAATGTGCAATCCGTGCTGGATAGAGCCGGTGCCCCTCCGATCACGTGCTTCCCAAGCTACGTTGCCGACGCTCAGATGTCGGGCTCTCTAGCATCTACGCGGAATGCCGTCACGCCATGCCTGTCTCCGCGCGCGGCCACTCCGGATCCGTTATAGCTGGCGCCACCGTTGCTCCAGGCGACGTAGAGAAACGGAGTCGATGAGGACGCCCACGCCTCCTGCACAAAGCCGGGAAGCACGACTGACGACTGTCGCGTCAACGCAGCGCGCTCGATGTCCATGGTGTAGCCAATGAGCTCCTCGCCGACACTTGCGTACACCATCACTCTCGCGGATGTGTCTGGTCGTTGGGCAACAGCGGTCGCGACAAGCGGCACCGCGGCGATACCGATCAAGAACCACATCTGCCAACGGCGGCTAACGCGTTTCAGCACGTTCATGAATTGTGCTCACCGGCGTGTGCCTACAATTGGGTCAGACGTGCCCCCGCACGCGATCATGGGTGCTGGTTCAATGTGTCCCGGAGGTTCAGACCTCGACCCACACCACCTCACACTCGAGGGTTTGCGCAAATCGGCTCCCGCGGCCCAGGAGCGATTGCCACTCCGACTCAGGCCAGACGAGCACGAACGAATTCGACGATCTCACCGACATAACGGATGGCCTTCTCGCTTTGCAACGCGCCGTAATGCTCGAACGGAGCGCCTTCCGGATGGCCACTGGCACACCGCGTCGCCACGTAGAAGTTGTCCAGTACCTTCGCCTTGTCTACCAGATGGGTGACGTTCAGCGACAAGTCCTCGAGCAACCTAGCGACCGCGTGTCCACGGCCTTGCTGTCCGAACGATAGATGGAGCGCTTTGACCGCCATCTCGGCGGATTGCTGCGCCGCAAAGCAGGCCCACTCATGGCGTCCCTCGACCTGCGACGCCTTGGCCTGTGCGAGGTCGCGCTCCGCCTGCGCAAACCAGTCACGCGATCGGTTCGCCAGGGCTGATCTCCATCGCGTCAGTGTAATCCCAGCAGAAGTGTGGCCTACAGGTGATTGATTAAGCTCGCCATACACGCGGCGCCGAAGCCGTTGTCGATGTTCACCACCGAGATGCCGTTCGCGCAGCTGTTCAGCATCCCGAGCAGCGCGGCGACGCCGCCAAAGCTCGCTCCATAACCAACGCTCGTCGGCACCGCGATAACGGGCACGTTCACGAGCCCGGCGACGACGCTCGGCAGCGCCCCTTCCATGCCCGCGACGACGACGATCACGCGGGCGGCCTGGAGCCGGACCTGCTCTGAGAGCACTCGATGAAGTCCGGCGACCCCGACATCATAGAGACGATCGATTCGATTGCCCATCAGCTCGAGGGTGACGGCCGCCTCCTCCGCGATGGGAATGTCAGACGTCCCCGCGCACGCGATCAGGATCGTGCCTTTGCCTTCAGGGACATGGCCCTGCGTCAGCGTGATCGCGCGCGCGGTCTCGTGATACGTGACGCCCGGCACACGCGTGCGCACCGCGTCGAACACCTGCGCATCGGCGCGCGTGATGAGCAGCGCCTGTCCGCGGGCAACCAGCGTCTCAGCGATGCCAGCGATCTGCGCGGGGGTCTTCCCGATGCCCAGGATGACCTCGGGGAATCCCTGGCGCAGCTCGCGATGCGTGTCCACGCGCGCGAAGCCGAGATCCTCGAACGGCGCCGCGCGAAGGGCCGTGAGAATGAGACCCGCCGCAGCCGACGGGTCGAGGTCGCCGCGGCGGACACGATCGAGTAAGTCCTGGAGCTCGGGGCCGGTCATGGATAGCTGGCTACGTCGATTGGCTGAACCGGCAGTATAATCACGGACTGTGCACGTTGCCGGCGTTCTCACCGATCCCTTGCTCGAGACGCGCACCAGATGACTCCCCTTGAAACGCTGACCCTCGCGACTTACTTTTTCGTCCTCGTCATTCTGGCGCTTTACGGGTGGCACCGGTATTACCTGGTCTACCTGTACATGAAGAACAAGGGGCGCCAGCCCGTGCCTCTGGGGTCCTTCGAGACGCTGCCCCGGGTTACTGTTCAGCTTCCGATTTACAACGAGATGTACGTGGCGGACCGGCTCATCGATGCCGTCTGCGCGCTCGATTATCCGCGGGACCTCCTCCAGATCCAGGTCCTCGACGATTCGACCGACGAAACGACGAGCGTCGCCGAGCGCGCGGTCCGGCGGCACGCCGCCGCAGGCATCGACATCTCGTACCTTCATCGCACCAACCGGAAAGGCTACAAGGCGGGCGCGCTCGAGGCGGGGCTCAAGGTGGCGACTGGTGAATATGTCGCGATCTTCGACGCTGACTTCATCCCCACAACCGACTTCCTGCATCGCACCGTACAGTTCTTCACCGATCCGCAGATCGCCATGGTGCAGGCGCGCTGGGGCCACATCAACCAGGACTACTCGCTGCTCACGAAGATCCAGTCGATCCTGCTGGATGGCCACTTCGTGCTCGAGCACGGCGCCCGCAACCGCTCGGGCTACTTCTTCAACTTCAACGGCACCGCCGGGATCTGGCGGCGCACCGCGATCGAGGACGCCGGCGGCTGGCAGCACGACACGCTGACCGAGGATCTCGACCTGAGCTACCGCGCGCAGCTGCGCGGCTGGCGGTTCGTCTTCCTGCAGGACCTGGTCGCGCCGGCCGAAGTGCCGGTCGAGATGAACGCGTTCAAGTCGCAGCAGCACCGGTGGGCGAAGGGATCGATCCAGACCTGCCGCAAGGTGCTGCCGCGCATCCTGCGCTCCAACCTGCCGTTCAGCGTGAAGGCGGAAGCGTTCTTCCACCTCACGGCGAACTTCAACTACCTGCTCATGTGCGTGCTGTCGGTGCTGATGGCGCCGTCGATGGTCATCCGCTACAACATGGGCTGGTACGAGATGCTGCTCATCGACGTGC
>Ga0209640_10002161_pt1 | contig 17072 bp, 10 predicted proteins | sample RifCSP10_1_FD_184018 | JGI IMG/M metagenome (GOLD analysis project Ga0209640, IMG submission 184018) | Soil microbial communities from Rifle, Colorado - Rifle CSP2_sed 10_1 (SPAdes) (version 2) | ecosystem: Environmental > Terrestrial > Deep subsurface > Rock core/Sediment | place: Rifle... | reverse complement strand
GGAATTCCAGCTCAACTATGCCAGCGGCCGCATCGACGGCGTGTTCGGCCTGTACTACCTCGACGCGAACGCCTTCGACGCGTTCGATGTGATCCTGGGGGATCTCGGCGTCACTTCCTTCACGCTCGGCGACTTCGACACCAAGGCATGGGCGGCCTATGCCGACGTCAGCTACGACCTGACCGATCAGTGGAGCGTCTCGGTCGGGGGCCGATACACGGAAGACGAGCGCGACGCCATGGTGTTTCGCGAGACCTACCTCGGGCTCGGCTCGCCCTACTTCGGCAACACCACGGCGGTATCGATCACCGTGCCCGATCCCGACGGCGTGCCGGAATTCAACGGCAGCCGCAAGGACACGGACTTCACGCCGCGCGTAAGCGTCTCCTTCCAGCCGAACGGCGACCACAACCTGTACGCGTCCTGGAGCCAGGGCTTCAAGGGCGGCAGCTTCGACCCGCGCGGCGCTTACGGCACGCCCGAGGTCGGCGAGGGATTCGCGCCGGAGACGGTCGATTCCTACGAACTGGGCTGGAAGGCGACATTCGCCGGCGGCCGCGCGCGCACCGCGCTCGCCGTCTTCTATGCCGACTACAAGGATGTGCAGGTGCCGGCGTCGATCGCGATCGACACCAACGGCGACGGCGTGGACGACAGCTTCGCGGGCGCCACGACCAACGCCGCGAAAGCGACGATCCAGGGCGCCGAACTCGAGGGCCTGTTCCAGTTCACCGACGCGTTCTCCGCGTCGCTCGCCTTCGGTTATATCGACGCCGAATACGACGAATGGCTGGTCGCCATCGGCGGCGTGCTGACCGACATTTCGGCTACGCGCAACTTCCAGAACACGCCGGAAACGTCCGGCAACCTCACGCTGCGCTACGAATGGCCGCTGTCGTTGTTCGGCAGCGACGGCGCGCTGGCCCTGATCGGCTCGGTCACGCACCGCGGCGACACGCAGCAGTTCGAGGCGGCCAACGCGTTGCTGGACCAGTCGGCGTACGAGCTCTACGACACGAGCGTGGTCTGGACCTCGAACGATGGGCGTTACCAGGCCGGCCTGCACGGCAAGAACCTGGGCGACAAGGAATACAAGATCGCCGGTTATGACTTCCCGACGCTGGGCGGCAGCACGATCACGGCCTTTTATGGCAATCCGCGCCAGGTATTCGGGAGTTTCAGCGTCAAATTCTGATGGTATCGTCGGCGCCATGGATGGCGCCCGGACCGCCGCTCTCTCGTTGATGCTCACCGCGTGCACGGCATTCGCTGCGCAGGCGGCGGAGCCCTTGCCCCGCCTCAACCTCCTGCCGGGGAGCCTGACGGTCTCCGGCGTTTCCTCGGGCGGCTACATGGCGACGCAGTACCAGGTCGCCTGGTCGAAGGACGTGCAGGGCGCCGGCGTCATCGCCGCGGGTCCCTGGTACTGCGCGCGCGCTTCGCTGACGCGCGCACTCGACGAATGCATGGCGGGCGGCGCGATCGGGCCGGAAATCAGGCCGCTGGTCGCGGCGCTGCGCGCCGGCGCGGCCGCCAGACTCATCGATGACCCCTCGTGGATCGCGCCGGATCGCGTGTGGCTGTTTCACGGCGCGCGCGACACGGTCGTCGGCGCCGCGGTGATGGATTCGCTGCTGCGCTTTTATCGCGAGTTCGTGCCGCCGGAACGCATTCATTACGAAACCCGGGTGGCGGCAGCGCACGGATTCCCGACCGCCGGCCAGGGCGGCGCCTGCAACGTCGCGCAGGAACCCTGGATCAACGACTGCTCTTACGACGCGGCGGGACTGATGCTGCAGCACCTGTACGACGACGTGAAGCCGCCCGCGGGCACGGGCGGCGGCGAGCTTCGGACATTCGACCAGCAGCGCCACGTGACGGGGGGCATGCTCGCGTCTTTCGCGGACAAGGGGTTTCTGTTCGTCCCGCGGGACTGCGCGGCCGGAAAGCCCTGCCGCATTCACGTGGCCTTCCACGGCTGCCGCCAGGGCAGCGACTTCGTCGGGAAGACCTTCGCGCGCGACGCAGGCTACAACCGCTGGGCCGACGCCAACCGCATCGTCGTGCTCTACCCGCAGGTCTCGAAAAGTCTTTTCTACCCGTTCAATCCGAAGGGCTGTTGGGACTGGTGGGGTTATTCCGGCATCGGCTACACCGCGCGTACCGGCCTTCAGCTCGCAGCGGTCCACCGTATGCTCGTCGCTCTAGGCGCCCGCTGACCGCAACGCGCCGGCCGGGATCCCTGCAAGCGAGCGCGTAAGTTCCGGCGGCGCGAGCTGCGGGGATCGCGGCCGCCCAAGCCGGCGCGCGTCCGGTCACCGCCGCGCCTACTCCGGGATGAACAGCGTTCCCCGCCGGAAGCGGATCGCATCGGTCGTTGGCTCCGCAACGATGCGACCAAGATGATCCGCAGTTACCGCTTCAGGCTGTCCGTTAACGAGCCGGCGCGTGCGCGAGCGAACGACCTGACTGGGCGGCAACGTCAGATCCGCTGTCAGGTGCCCGAACATGAGATCCATCGCCGCGAGGAGCTGCGGCTGCATCGGCACGAACCGCTCGCCCCAGCCCGGCAGCGCATTGAACGCATCGAAGTGATGGCCGTGCTCGATCTCGTAGTAATGCACGGAACGCCCGCCCTGCAGGCGGTTCAACGCATACCAGGCGCGTGAGCTGAAGTTCACCGGGATCAGCGCATCCCGGCGGCCGTGCAGCACGATGACCGGCGTACCGCGGAAATGCGCGCCGACGCGCGCCGTGTCGACGCCGTCCCGCAGGCGCGCCGAACCGGCGAGCTTCTGCATGCACAGCAGGTGCTCGATGCTGCCGAACGACGCGAAGCGTCCCGCCCCGTCCACGATCTGGATGCCGCCGGTCGGCGGGATGCCGGTCGCATCCGCGGCGAGCCGCGCCAGTTCCTCGGCGCTTGCCGCGCGCGCCTGGAGGCCCGCATCGATCGGCGCATAGGACAGGCCGCAGGGCGACGCATCGGGCGGAAATCCCGCGTACGCGCTGGCATAGGCTTCCGCGAGCGCCGGCCACAGGCCGAAGGAGACGTTGGCGACGCCGCCATCCAGCGCCTCGCGCAGCACGCCGGCCGCGGCGAGCTGCCGGCGCGCATCGCGCCCGCGCGCAACCGGCGTATCACCCGCGACCAGGCCGAACTCGTCCAGGCGCGCGGCCCAGGCCTCGAGGCCGGCGCGCTGGGCATCCGCCAGCGCCGTCATCGCGCCCGCCCGTTCCGGCGCGAGCACCGCCGCCGGCTGCAGCAGGTAGTGCATCAGCACGTGATCGAACAGTGCGGGCGGCGTGTCGGTCGTCATCGCCTGCTCGCCCATGCGGATCGCGATGCGTTGGCCGCGCGCGACCGACAGGTTCGGTTCCGAGACCACCACGCCGTCGAGCAGTCCCTCGCGATCCGCCAGGAGCGCACGCAGCACCGCGCCGCCGCCATTCGAGATTCCCGACGCGATTACCAGCGTGCGCTCGAGGGTGATGGCGGGACGATCGGCGGTTTCCGGGAATTCCCGCCGCAGCAATGCGAACCCGGCCTGGACCGCCTGCAGCACGTAGCGGCCCCAGTCACGCTCGCTGTTGTCGCCGCCATGCGCGTGCCGGACCGCGATGCGGTGCGGGTGCAGGCGGCGCCATTCCTCGAGCGCCGGCGACTGTTCTGCACGCCAGGTCACGAGCGGGTCGTCGGCGTCGGTGCTCGCGACCAGGTCGATGCGGTACGCCGTGCCGCTGTCGAGATCGTGGAAGCCCGTGCCGGTTCCCTTGTCGCTGTGCACGACGGCGCAGCCCTTGCGCAGGCCCCATTCCCCCGCGGTCGGCAGCGCACCGTACACGCCGCGCGAGCCGGAGGATGCGACCGCGACCAGGCAGGGTTTCGCCGGATCGAACTGCGCCGGTATCTGCAGCATCACGGTCGTGATGCCGCCGCCGTCCGGCTTGCGCACCGCGGCAAGGTACTCGATGCCGGCGATGCGCTCGCCCGCGCGCGGGCCCGAGAGCCGGCCGAAACCGCCCGCCTCGCTCAGGTCCGCCAGGCCCCGGTAGTTGGTCCAGACCGCGCGGCGGCGCAGTTCCAGCGCGGTCGGCGCCAGCGGATCGGCGAATCCCGGCACCGGTCCGCGCAGGCCTTCGGCTCCGAGGCCGGCGCTCAGCAGGTCGTCGTCCTTCCCGTCGAACACGCGGCGGATCGGCACGCCGGCGATTTCGGCCGGCAGGCGTTCCTGCGCAAAGACCGGGGCCGCAACGGCGCAGCCCAAGGCAACGGCCACGACACAGCCGGCGGCGGTCCCGCGTTCAATCCGGTCGCAAGTCATGGTGATGGCATCCTTGTCTGCCCCTACGGACTGTCGCCATTGACGCGCCCTGCGTGAATAGTACTAACGTAGGAGGCCGGACGCGGGGCCGGACGATACTGTCGCGCGGGGAGGCGGCTTGCACAAACGAAACATTCTGATTACCGGGGCCGGCAGCGGCATCGGTGCGGGGCTCGCGGTCCACCTGTCCGAGGCGGGCCACCGCATCGTCGTGACCGACCTCGATGGCGCGGCGGCCGCTGCGGTCGCGCACGGCATCCAGGCCGCCGGGGGGCGCTCGCACGCGGCGGCGCTCGACGTCTCGGATGCGGCCGCGGTTGCGGCACTGTTTGCCGACCCGATCACCGGTACCGTGGATGTCGTGATCAACAACGCGGGCCTGCAGCACGTGAGCCGGCTCGAGGACTTCGATCCGGCTCGCTGGCAGCTGCTCGTCAATGTGATGCTGGTCGGGGCCGCCAACATGATGCGCGCGGCGCTGCCCGGTATGCGCGCGCGCGGGCACGGGCGCATCGTCAACATCGGCTCGATCCATTCCCTGGTCGCTTCCCCCTACAAGAGCGCGTACATCGCGGCCAAGCACGGGCTGATCGGCCTGTCGAAGACCATCGCGCTCGAGAATGGCGACGTGGACATCACGGTCAACACGATCTGCCCGGCCTATGTGCGCACGCCGCTCGTGGATCAACAGATTGCGCGGCAGGCGAGGGAACACGGCCTGCCGGAGGAACACGTGATCAACGAGATCATGCTGAAACCGATGCCGAAGAAAGCCTTCATCACGATCGCCGAGATCGCCGCGGCGCTGGATTACTTCCTGAGCGACGCGGCGCGGAACGTCACCGCCCAGGCGCTGGCCCTCGACGGCGGCTGGACCGCGGCGTGATCGCGCCGGAACCGCTCGCCGCGCCCGCGCCGCTGATCCCGGACGTCTTGCGCCTGCATGGCCGCTGGCGGAGCGCCGAGCCCGCGGTGAGTTGCGCCGGGTCGACGCTCTGCTGGCGCGAGTTCGACGCCAACACCGAGCGTGTTGCGAACGCGCTGCGGTCACTCGGCATCGGCCGGGGCGACACCGTCGGCGTGCTGATGAACAACGGCATCCCGATGGTCGAGACGCTGTTCGGCGCGATCAAGGCCGGCGCCTGCGTGGTGCCGCTCAACCTGTCGGTATCGGACGATGGCATCGAGGGCATGCTCGCAGACGCAGCCGTGCGCGCCGTGATCGCGACCCCGTCGCAGCGCGCCCGGCTCGATGTCATGCGCGGGCGCCTGACGGCGGTCGCGGGCGGCGGCTGGATCTGCGTGGACGGCGGCACGGGATGGACCGACTACGCGTGCTGGCGCGGTGCGGCCGATACCGCACGATGCCCGGTGGAGCCGCAGCCGGATGATCCCTGCAACATCATCTACAGCTCGGGCACGACCGCGTTGCCGAAGGGAATCGTCCACTCGCACCGGCGCCGCATCGAATGGGCATACGACTGCGGGATCGCGCTGCGTTACCACTCCGGGACGGTCGCGATCTGCCCGGTCGGGCTCTTCTCGAACATCAGCTGGCTCGCGATGCTGTGCAGCTTCCTGGCTGGCGGCTCCATCGTTGTGATGGAGCGCTTTGACGCGGTCGAATTCCTCCGGCTCATCGAGCAGCACCGCGGCACGCACGTGGCGATGGTCCCGCTTCAGTTCCAGCTGGTCGTCGAGCATCCTCAGTTCCGGTCTTTCGATTGCCGGTCGATGCGCTTCCTGTGCACGGTCGGCTCGCCGATGCTCCCGGCGATGAAGCAGCGCGTCGCGCGCGAGTTCGGCTGCGAACTGATCGAGCTCTACGGGCTGACGGAAGGCATCATCACGACGCTCGACCCGGAAGACCTCGAGGCGCATGCGTCGTCGGTCGGCAAGCCCGTTCCGGGCACGGACCTCCGGATCATCGACGAAAAAGGCCGCGAGCTGGCCGCCGGTGAGGCCGGCGAGGTCGTCGGCTGGTCACGCTTCGTGATGAGCGGCTATCACAACCGGCCGGAAGCCACCGCGGAGGCCACCTGGCTGGACGAATCCGGGCGGCCCTGGCTGCGGACCGGTGACATCGGGCGGATCGATGCGGACGGCTACCTGAACCTGGTCGACCGCAAGAAGGACATGATCCTTTCCGGCGGGCAGAACGTCTACCCGGCCGACATCGAGGCCGTGCTCAAGACGCACGAAGCGGTCTTCGACTGCGCCGTCATCGGCATCCCGCACGACAAATGGGGCGAGACGCCGCTCGGGCTCGTCGTGCTGCGGGCCGGTCACGCGAGGCCGGGCGCCGAGCTGCTGCGCGACTGGGCCAACGCGCGGCTCGGCAAGCAGCAGCGCTTGTCGCGCATCGAGTTCGTCGACGACCTGCCGCGCAATCCGAACGGCAAGCTGCTCAAGCGCGAGCTGCGGCGACAGTATGGCGCGGTCGGCTGGACGGCTCAGTCGCTGCCGAGCGACTCGTAGAGTTCGACATAACGCTTCGCCGTCTGCGCCCAGCCGAAATCGCGCCGCATGCCATTGAGCTGGAGCGCCGCCCAGGTTTCAGGCTCCCGGCGCATTTCCATCGCGCGGCCGATGCCCCAGGCGATGCCGCCGGCATCCGCGTGCTCGAAGCAGATTCCCGTGGCCGTCCCGTCCGCCAGGGCCGCCGGCGTCGCGTCGACCACGGTATCGGCGAGGCCGCCGGTGCGGCGCACCACGGGCACGGTGCCATAGCGCTGGCTGTACATCTGGTTGAGGCCGCAGGGCTCGTAGCGCGACGGCATCAAGAGCGCGTCCGCGCCGGCTTCCATCAGATGCGCCAGGGATTCGTCGTAGCCCTGCGTCACGGCCACCCGGCCGCTCCGCGTGCGCGCGAACTCCGCGAACGCGAGCTCCATCCCGCGATCGCCGGCGCCGAGCAGCGCGAACTGCAGGCCCGGGCGGTCGATCGCCGCCGCCGGATCGAGAAAATGATCCACGCCTTTCTGGTGCGCCAGCCGGCCGATGTAGATCGCGAGCAGGCTGTCCTGGTCCGGCGCCAGGCCGACACGCTCCTGCAGCGCCCGCCGATTGCCGCGTTTGCCTTGGTTCACGTCATCGATACCGTAGCGCCGCGCGATGGATCGGTCGGTCGCCGGGTTCCAGGTGTCCTCGTCGATGCCGTTCAGGATTCCCGTGAGCGCCGCCGCGCGGCCGCGCAGGATGCCGTCCATGCCGGCGCCGAATGCCGGCGTCTGGATCTCGCACGCGTACGTCGGGCTGACCGTCGTCAGCGCGTCCGCATAGACGAGTCCTGCCTTCAGGAACGACGCCTGCCCGTGGAACTCGATCCCGGCGGGACTGATCCACGCTTCCGGCAATCCGAGTGCCGCGAGTTGCGCTGGCGGGTAGTTGCCCTGGTACGCGAGATTGTGGATCGTGAAGACGCAGCCCGGACGCGACGGCGCCTCGCGCAGCCAGGCCGCCGCAAGGGCGGTGTGCCAGTCGTTGAGGTGAACGACATCCGGCCGCCAGGCAATGCCGCCCTGCCCCAGGGCAAGCCGCGCAATCAGCTCGGCAAAGATGCCGAAGCGCAAGGCATTGTCGGGATATTCGCGGCCACCCGTGTCCGTGTACGGCGTGCCGTCACGCGCATACAGACCGGCGCAGCCGACGAGCCACAGCGGCGCGCCGGCTCCCTCGAAGGAGCCCTCCCAGACCGTCAAGGTGAAGCCGCGAAGCTCGAAGCTTGCAATTCGCCGGCGCCCCATGATGTGCTCGAGCATGCCGCGATAGGCGGGCGTCACGACCCGGAGTTCGTGGCCGAGGCGCGCGAGCGCTTTCGGAAGGGCATCGGCGACGTCTGCGAGGCCGCCGGTCTTGGAGAGCGGCGCAACTTCGCTCGCGGCAAACAGCACGCGCACCGTCAGGCACCGGCTACTTCAATACGAATCATCAGGCCGAGCTCGTAGGGGTGACCCAACAAGTCGTGCTGCGGCCAGGCGCGCAGGAACCGGGCGGCGCCATTCGCCTCATTCTCGAGCACGAACTCGGCGTGCTCGTGGTTGCCTTCCAGCAGGCGCAGCCGCTTGCGCGTTCCGTCCTCGCGCTCGGCCTCGATGGCGATCGACTCGGCGGGAATGCCGTTGGTGGCGACGATGGCGCGCAGATTCTCGCCGTGCCGCGGATCGACGCGCACGCCGGGCCAGCGCGTGTGCACCAGCTTTTTCCAGCGCGCGAGATTGACGGCCATCATTCCGCGGCGGCCGCGGATGCGTTGGGCGAGATCCGCGGCCGGCGTATAGAAACGCTGCCGGTACTCGTCCAGCATCCGCGCCGAGCTGAAGCGCTCGAGCGCCATGCGCATCGAGCTTCGCACGCGGCGCAGCCATTCAGTCGAAGGCACGCGCTCGCCGCTCCCGTAGTACTCGGGCAGGACCTGTTGCTCGAACACTTCGAAGAGCCGCGCGGCCTCGCGCCGGTCGCGCTCCTCACGCGAGACGTCGAGCACGGGCTCGATGCCGAATCCATTGCTGCCGTCGAAGCCCTCGGCCCACCAGCCGTCCAGCACGGAAACGTTGACGCCGCCGTTGGCGGCCGATTTCATGCCCGACGTGCCGCTCGCCTCGAGCGGGTATTCGGGCGTGTTGAGCCAGAGGTCGCAGCCCTGCACGAGCAGCCGTGCGAGGCCGAGGTCGTAGCCCTCCACGACGAACAGCCGGCCGGCAAACTCGGGCCTGAGCGACTGCTCATACAACTGGCGAATCAGCTCCTGGCCGCCCTGGTCATGCGGGTGCGCCTTGCCGGCGTACACGAGCAGCGCCGGCCGTGCCGGATCGCCGAGCATCCGCGCGAGCCGCGGCGCGTCCTGAAGCAGGAGATTCGCCCGCTTGTAGGGCGCGAAGCGCCGCGCGAAGCCGATCACGGGCGCGCCGCGCCCGGCTGCATCGAATCCGGCCAGTATCGTCTCGAGGCTTGCCGCGTCCAGGCCGTTCCGGCGATGCTGCATGGCAAGCCGCTCGCGGAGCGCCCGCACCATCGTGGCGCGAAGACCCGCGCGCAGCGAGGCGAGTGTTCCGTCGTCCAGCCGGTCGACGAAGCGCGTGTCCTCCGCGGACAACGGCCGGCTGCGCCAGCCCGGAACCTCGCGGTCGAGCCGCTCGCGCCAGGCCGCCGCCGTGAAAGTCGGCAGGTGCACGCCGTTCGTCACATAACCGACCGGATTGTCGTCCGTCGGCACCTGCGGCCAGACATAACCCTCCATCCGTGCGGCGACTCCGCGATGCACGCGCGAAACGGCATTGCGATGGCGCGACACCCTCATCGCGAGCGACGTCATGTTGAAGCGGTCGTCCCCGCCGGCATTCGCGCCGAGCGCAAACAACCGCCGCTCCGGCACGTGCAGGGCGCCAAGATATCCTCCGAGGAAGTGGCGCAGCTGACCGTACGTGAACACGTCGTGGCCCGCGGCCACCGGCGTGTGCGTGGTGAATACCGTGGCGGCAGCGACGGTCTCGAGCGCGGCGCCAAAGGAATGGCCCCAGGCGATGCGCTCGCGCATCCGCTCCAGGACCATGAACGCGGCATGACCCTCGTTGACGTGCCAGACGCTCGGCCGCAGCGCCAGCGTGCGGATGGCGCGTACGCCGCCGATGCCGAGTACGATCTCCTGCCTGAGGCGCATGTCGTGCCCCGAATCGTAGAGCCGCGCGGTGATTCGCCGTTCCTCCTCGGCGTTCTCTTCGATATTTGCATCGAGGAGGAAGAGTGGAATGGATCCGACCTCCTTGCGCCACAACCGCGCCTGCATGAGGCCGTCTGCCGTCGGAATCGGAATGCGCAGCTCCCGGCGCATCGGGTCGAGCACCGGTGCGAGCCCCGCCGCCACCGGGTCGAATTTCGCCGGCGTCGCCTGTTGCCGTCCGCCGGCGTCGAGGCGCTGCGTGAAGTAGCCGTCGCTGTACAACAGCCCCACCGCGACCAGCGGCACCCCGAGATCGCCGGCCGTCTTCAGGTGATCGCCCGCGAGCACGCCGAGTCCGCCCGCGTAGATCGGCAGCCGCTCGTCGACCGCGTATTCTGCGCAGAAATACGCAATCAGCTCGTCCCGGCGTTCCGGTTCGGCTCGTGCGCGGATCATTCGCTCGTGTGCAGCGCCTGCCCAAGCATGTCCGGCGTGACCAGCGTGATGCCGGCCGGCGACATGTGGAAGCGTCGCGAATCCTTGTCCCGGTCGTAGCCGATCGCAAAATGGTCCGGAACGACGCAGCCCTTGTCAAGGATCGTGCGGCGGATGCGGCAGGACTTGCCGATGCGCACGTTCGGCAGCACGACCGATTCGTCCACGTCGGAACGCGCCTCCACGCGGACGTTGGGAAAGAGAACCGAGCGCCGGATCGTGGCACCCGCGACGATACAGCCCCCCGCAATCATCGAGTTGAGCGCCGTGCCGCGGCGATCCGCGTCATCGAACACGAATTTCGCCGGGGGCAGCTGTTCCTGGTAGGTCCAGATCGGCCAGTCCTGGTCGTAGAGATTGAGCTCCGGCGCGACTTCGATCAGTTCCATGTTGGCCTGCCAGTAGGAGTCGACGGTGCCGACGTCGCGCCAGTATCCCTGCGCGTTGCCGCTCGCGTCGCGGAAGGAGTAGGCATTGACCGCGCAGCGCTCGATCGCGCCGGGGATGATATTGCGGCCGAAATCGTGGTTCGAGTCCGTGTCCGCGGCGTCGCGCATCAGCTCCTCGATCAGGAAATCGGTGGCGAACACGTAGATGCCCATCGATGCGAGCGCGGTGTCGCTGCTGCCGGGCAGCGGCTGCGGATCGCGCGGCTTTTCTGCGAACCGGATGACCCGCCAGGCGGCGTCCACGGCCATCACGCCGAAGCTCCGCGCCTGCTCGAGCGGCACCTCGATGCATCCCACCGTGATGTCGGCGCCGGTCTCGACGTGCGCCGCGAGCATCGGACCGTAGTCCATCTTGTAGACGTGGTCGCCCGCCAGGACCAGGACGTGGGACGGGTTGTGGTGGCGGATGATGTCGATGTTCTGGTAGACGGCGTCGGCGGTGCCCGCGTACCACGCCGTTTCGCTGACACGCTGCTGTGCCGGCAGGAGCTCAATGAACTCGTTGAATTCGCCGCGCAGGAAGCCCCATCCCTTCTGGATGTGCAGGATCAGCGAATGCGACTTGTACTGCGTCAGCACCGCGATGCGCCGGATACCCGAGTTCAGGCAGTTCGACAGCGGAAAGTCGATGATCCGGAACTTGCCGCCGAACGGCACCGCGGGCTTCGCCCGCCAGTCGGTCAGGGAAGAGAGGCGCGAGCCGCGGCCGCCGGCCAGCACCAGCGCGAGCGTGTCACGCGTCAGCCGGCTGACGAATCGCGCTTCGGTCACCACGTTCACAGGCGCTACTGTAACAGCCTCCGCCGGTGCGCCAGGGAAACCCACGATCCGGCGGACGTGGCAGGATACCCGCATGCGCGTCGTGCTGCTGTGGCACATGCACCAGCCGGATTACCGGATCGGCGGGCGCTTCCTGCGCCCGTGGGTCTACCTGCACGCACTCGCAGGCTATTCGGAGATGGCCGCTCGACTCGAAGCGAGCCCGTCGATGCGTGCGGTAGTCAATTTCACGCCGGTGCTGCTCGACCAGCTTGACGACTATGACCGCCGGTTCCGGCGCTGGCGCGAACGCGCCGAGCCGATCGGGGATCCATTGCTGGATGCGCTGATCGAGACGCCCGATGCCGGCACCGGCCGCGCGGCGATCGCGCGCATCTGCCTCTCCGCGCTCGAGGGCCCGCGTGCGAATCGGCACCCGCGCTACCGCGCCCTCGCCGAGACCGCGCTCAGTCACGATCTCGTCACATTGCCGGACGGGCTGTTCGCCGACCTCCTGGTCTGGTTTCACCTGATCTGGCTCGGCGCGACGCCCAGAACCCGGGACCCGCGCGCGGGGCGGCTGCTCGAACGGGACTCGGGCTTCGACCGGCAGGCGCGTCATTCGCTGCTGGAGCTGATCGCTGACACTGTCGGTGGTGTCTTGCCGCGCTGGCGGGCGCTCGCGGATGCGCATCGCGTCGAGCTCGCGACCTCGCCGTACTACCATCCGCTCTCGCCGCTGCTCCTGGATTTCGGCAGCGCCCTCGATCGCGTTCCGTCCGCCGTCATTCCGGCGACCCCGTATCCGGGCGGCGAAGAACGCCTGCGCTGGCATTTGCGCGAGGGCCGAGCGCGGTTCGAATCGCTGATCCGCCATCCAGCCGCCGGATGCTGGCCGCCGGAGGCCGCGCTTTCCGAGGCCACCCTGCACGAGATCGCGAATGCCGGATTTGAATGGACTGCCAGCAGCCGGTCGGTGCTCGAAGCAAGCCTCACCGATCACGATACGGCGAGCCGCCAGCCTTACCGCCTTTTCAGGCACGCCGGCTCGGGCATCTACTGCGCATTCCGCGACGACGGGCTTTCCGACCGCATCGGCTTCGAGTATCAGCACTGGAGCGGGACCGAAGCGGCGCGTGACCTCGTGCAGCAGCTCGAAGCGATCGCGCGCGAGCCCGGCCGCGATCTGACGCTGATTGCCCTCGATGGCGAGAATCCGTGGGAATATTACGCCGACGAGGGCGCCGCGTTTCTGCAAGGTCTCCACGAGGCGCTCTGCGTCCACCCGGTGCTGCGGCCCGCGACGATGCAGGACTGTGTGCGTGAGCTGGCGAGCACGGCCGAGCCCCTCCCGGCGCTGCGGGCGGGAAGCTGGGTGCACGGCCAGTTGCTGACCTGGGTGGGCCATCACGAAAAGAATCGCGCCTGGGAGCTGCTTATCGAGGCGAAGCGGCATTACGACGAACACGGCGGCGTGGATGCGGCGCTCCAGCACCGTCTCGGCGCCTGCGAAGGTTCGGACTGGTACTGGTGGCCCGGGGTGCACAATCCGCAGCCTTCGGTGGCGCAATTCGACGAGCTGTTTCGCGCGCAACTTTCCGCGCTGTACCGTGCGCTTGGCTTGCGACCGCCGCATTCACTCTCGCAGCCGTTCGCGACCGGCGTCGGCCAGGAAGTCGCTGCGGGCGGCACGATGCAACGCAGCTCATGAACGCCGCCTGGTGCGAGCGCAGCGCCGGCGTGCTCTCGCACCTTGCCTCGCTGCCCGTCGGGGAACCGCTCGAGGCAATTCGCCGCTTCGCGACGCACATCGCCGGAGCGGGATTCCGCGTCTGGCAACTGCTGCCGATCGGGCCGAGCGCCGCAGGGCGGAATCCCTTCGCGCCCGCCTCCGCGTTCGCCGGCGACCCCGCCCTCGTGTCCGGAACGACATTCGAGCGCGCCGCCTATGCGCGATTCTGCGAGGAGAACGCGGACTGGCTCGAGGACTGGACGCTGTTCGCCGCCCTGAAATCGGCACAGGACGGTTTGCCCTGGTGGCACTGGCCGGCGCCGCTTTGCCGGCGCGAGCCGGACGCACTGGCCCTGGCCCGCGGCACGCTCGCGGCTTCGGTGGAAGAAGCGCGGCTCGCACAATATCGGTTCGACTCGGGCTGGCGCGAGCTCCGCGAAGCGGCAGGTGCGCATGGCCTGCGGCTTTTCGGCGACGTGCCGCTCTACGTCGCGCGCGACTCGGCCGATGTCTGGGCGCACCGCGAACTGTTCGAGACCGATGCCGACGGGCGACTCGAGGCCGTCGCCGGCGTGCCGCCGGACGCTTTCTCGGAAAGCGGGCAGCTCTGGGGACTGCCGCCCTACCGCTGGGACGCGATGACCGCGAGCGGTTATGCCTGGTGGAAGCGCCGCTTCGAAATCCAGGCGCGGCGTCACGACTTGCTGCGGCTCGATCATTTCCGCGGTCTCGCCGCCTGGTGGCGCATACCTCCCGACGCCACCCGGGCAGCCGAAGGTGCGTGGGCGCCGGGGCCGGGACGCGCCGCGATCGACGCCCTTGCGCCGGTGCTCGGCAACTCGCGGCTGGTTGCCGAGGATCTCGGCGTCATCACCGAGGACGTCGTGGCGCTCCGACGCGCGCTCGGGCTGCCGGGCATGCGCGTGCTGCAGTTCGCCTTCGACGGCAATCCCGATAATCCGCATCTGCCCCGGCACCACGGGCCCGACTCCGTCTGCTATACCGGCACACATGACAACGATACGACGCTCGGGTGGTGGCGCGGATTGCCGGCCTGGCGGCAGGCGGAGGTCGCGCGCGCGCTCGGAGAAGACGTGCCCGAAATGCCGCGCGCGCTCGTCGAGCTCGCCTGGTCCTCGCCCGCGCCGCTTGCCGTCGTGCCGATGCAGGACCTGCTCGGTCTCGGCACGGAGGCGCGCATGAACCGGCCCGGCATCGGCGAAGGCAACTGGCGCTGGTCGTTCGGCTGGGATCAGCTGCCCGGCGATTTCGAAGCGCGATTGCGCGAGTCCCTGCACCGTCACGGCAGGGTCCAATGAGCCGACGCCGCAAGTCTCCACCCGATGCGCAGGCCGCGCTGCTCGAAGAGGCGCGCCTGCTCGCCGAGGCGCGGCATCCCGACCCGGCGTCGTTCCTCGGCCGCCACGCCGTCCCGGGCGGTGTCGCGCTTCGCGTCTTCAGTCCGCGCACGCGCTCAATCGGCGTGACCGGCGGGCCGGAACTCCAGCGCCTTCCGGGCACCGATCTGTTTCTCTGGAGCGGCGATGCGCCGCTGGTTCCGGAGCAGTACGAATTGAACTGGATCGGGGACGACGGCGCATTGCATCGGCGCCACGATCCCTATGCGTTTCCACCGCAGGTCAGCGAATTCGAGCGGCAGGTCTTCGGCGAGGGGCACCACTGGCACGCCTATCGCTTCCTCGGCGCGAATGTGCGCCGCGTCGACGGAATCGACGGAACCCTGTTCGCGACCTGGGCGCCGGGCGCGAGGCGAGTCAGCGTGGTCGGGGATTTCAACGACTGGGACGGGCGCCGCCATCCGTTGCGACGCCATCCGGGCGGCATCTGGGAACTCTTCATTCCCGGCGCCGGCGCGGGAGCGCTCTACAAGTTCGAGATCGTCGGCCAGGACGGCGAATTGCGCCTGAAATCGGATCCCTATGGCCGCAAGTTCCAGTCGCCGCCTGAAACGGCTTCGCTGGTCGAAGGACCGGCCGGTCACGCCTGGCGGGACGGCGCATGGCTGCAGGCGCGCCGCGACTACGACTGGCTGCATGCGCCGATGTCCGTCTACGAGGTACACCTCGCATCGTGGCGGCGCCGCGAGGATGGCCGGCCGCGAAACTTCCGCGAAATCGCGGCCGAGCTCGTGCCCTACGCGCTCGATCTCGGTTTCACGCACGTCGAGTTGCTGCCGGTGAGCGAGCATCCCTACGAGGCGTCCTGGGGCTACCAGACGCTCGGCAACTTCGCTCCGGTGAGCCGTCATGGCGCGCCCGACGATTTCCGCTGGCTGGTCGATCACTGTCATTCGAACGGGCTCGGAGTCATCCTCGACTGGGTGCCGGCGCACTTTCCGCGCGATGAACACGGTCTCGTATGGTTCGACGGTGGCCCGCTGTATGAATACGGCGATCCGCGCCGCGGCGCGCATCCGGACTGGGACACGCTGATCTACGACTACGGCCGGCCGGAGGTGCGCAACTACCTGCTGGCGAGCGCGCTCTCATGGCTGGAGGAGTTCCACGTCGACGGACTGCGCGTCGATGCGGTCGCCTCGATGCTCTATCTCGACTACTCGCGCAAGCCCGGCGAGTGGCTGCCCAACCGCTACGGGGGACGTGAGAATCTCGAGGCGATCGAGTTCCTCCGCGAACTGAACCATGTCGTGCACGACCGGCATCGGGGCGTGCTCGTGATCGCCGAGGAGTCCACCGCCTGGCCGCTGGTCACGCGGCCGACCTACGTCGGCGGGCTCGGCTTCTCGATGAAATGGAACCTGGGCTGGATGCACGACACGCTGGACTATTTCAGCCTGGATCCCGTGCACCGTCGGCACCATCACGACCGGCTGACGTTCAGCCAGCTTTACGCCTACAGCGAGAATTTCGTACTGCCGCTGTCGCACGACGAGGTCGTGCACGGGAAGGGCTCGCTGCTCGGCAGGATGCCCGGCGACGACTGGCAGCGCTTCGCGAACCTGCGACTCCTGTACTGCTACCAGTGGACGCACCCCGGCAAGAAGCTCCTGTTCATGGGACAGGAGTTCGCGCAATTTGCCGAATGGAATCACGCCGCCGGCCTCGACTGGGGCACAGCCGGCCATCCTCCGAATGCGGGCGTTCGGCGCCTCGTCCAGGACCTGAACCGGCTCTATCGCCGGGAACCCGCGCTGCATCGCCACGATTTCGAGCAGGAGGGCTTCGCGTGGATCGACTGCCACGACGATGCGCAGTCGACACTCTCGTTCCTGCGCCGCGCGGGCGGGGACTTTGTCGTGGTCGCATTGAATTTCACGCCGGTCGTCCGCAACGGTTTCCGCGTCGGCGTGCCCGCGGCCGGCGCTTATCGCGAATTGATGAACTCGGACTCGTCCACTTACGGTGGCGGCGATGTCGGCAATGCCGGGGCGGTGCACGCCACGCCCGATTCCTGGCACGGCTATCCCTATTCCCTCAGCCTGACCCTGCCGCCGCTCGCGGCCCTGATCCTGCAACCGGTCTAGACGACCGCGGTGGCTTCGATCTCGACTTTGGCGCGGGGTTCGAGCAGGCCCGCGACGATCACGACCGACATCGCCGGGTAGTGCTTGCCGATGATCTCGCGGTAGGCCGCGCCGATCTCGGAGAGCGCGGCGTTGTACTCGTCGCGGC
>Ga0209640_10002159_pt1 | contig 17075 bp, 14 predicted proteins | sample RifCSP10_1_FD_184018 | JGI IMG/M metagenome (GOLD analysis project Ga0209640, IMG submission 184018) | Soil microbial communities from Rifle, Colorado - Rifle CSP2_sed 10_1 (SPAdes) (version 2) | ecosystem: Environmental > Terrestrial > Deep subsurface > Rock core/Sediment | place: Rifle... | reverse complement strand
ATCGACGGCACAATTGCCGCCACCTGGGGCAAGCTCGCGGGTGAAGCTGAAACGCGCGGAGAACCGCTCCCCGTCATCGACGGTCTGATCGCGGCGACCGGTCTGGCGCACGACCTCACGATCGCTACCCGCAACGTTGAGGACTTCTATCGTTGGGGCGCCCGCTGTTTCAATCCCTGGATGCCGGGCTGATGTCCGTCGCGAAGCAGGTCACCGAACGGACACTCGGGCAAGCTGCGCACGCCGGCTACGCGATCAGGATCGCCCGGTAGTCGTTGACGTTGGTGCGCGTGGGCCCGGTGACGACGAGGTCGCCGAGCGCCGAGAAGAAGCCGTGGCTGTCGTTTGCGGCGAGCAGCGCCTTCGCGTCGATTCCCTTCGCCCGCGCGCGTGCGAGCGTGTCGGGCGCGAGGATCGCGCCGGCGTTGTCCTCCGATCCGTCGATGCCGTCGGTGTCGGCGGCGATCGCCCAGACGTTCTCCACGCCCTCCAGCTCGACCGCGAGCGCGAGCAGGAACTCGGCGCAGCGCCCGCCGCGTCCTTTGTCGCCTCGTACGGTGACCGTGCATTCGCCGCCTGAAATCAGCGCGACTGGGGGCTTCCACGGCGAGCCGTGCTTCCTGATCTCGCGCGCGAGCGCTGCCATCACCTTCGCCACCTCGGACGCTTCGCCTGTGATGGAGTCGCCGAGGATTGCCGGCGTCACGCCGGCATTTCGAAAGCGTTCGGCGGCCGCTTCGAGCGAGCGGTGCGCGGTGGCGATCACGCGCGTCTCCACGTGCCCGAGAAGGGGATCGCCCGGTTTCGGCGTCTCGGGGGTGCGGCCTTCGGCGCCGGCTTCCAGGCGCCAGCGCACGGAGAGCGGCGGTTCAATCGAGTATTTCGCGAGCACCGCGAGCGCTTCGGCGTAGGTCGTCGGATCGGGAGAGCAGGGGCCGGAAGCGATGTGCGTTGGATCGTCGCCGGTCACGTCCGACACGACGAGCGCGAGCACCGGCGCGCGGCAGGCGGCCGCGAGCTGCCCGCCCTGGATCGCGGACAGGTGCTTTCGCACCGTGTTGATCTCCTGGATCGCGGCGCCGCATCGCAGGAGCTGCGAAGTGACCTGCTTGAGATCGACCATCGGCACGCCTTCGGCGGGAAGCGAGAGCAGGGCCGAACCGCCACCCGAGACGAGCGCAAGCAGGAGATCGTCGGGTCCCAGGGCGCGCGCGCCATCGAGGATCTCCCGCGCCGCCTTTTCGCCCGCCTCATCCGGGACCGGGTGCCCCGCCTCGATGACCCGGATGCGCGAAGTCGGCAGGCCGTGCCCATAGCGCGTCAGCGCAATGCCTTCGAGCGGCGCTTCGGCCGGCCAGTGCCCCTCGACCGCAAGCGCCATCGAGGCCGCCGCCTTGCCCGCAGCGGCGACGAACGTACGGCCGCTCGGCGGCGAAGAAAGATGCTGAGGGAGAATCGTCAGCGGGTCGGCAGCGCTTACGGCCTCGCGGAAGCTCGCTTCAAGCAGCTCCCGCGAATTCAGCCGAAGCTCTCCTTCGCCGCATCCTGCCCGAGCGCATACACGCTCGGATAGTAGGCGCGGAACTCGCGCTGGATCCGCTCGGCCGGGACGTCGGCGAAGCTGCCGTGGTCGCGCACGTATTCCATGTGGCGGCGATCGTCCTCGTCGAACGGGTGGAAGATGGAGTCCTCGCGGCCGTCGAATTCGAGCGGCTTGACGCGGAAGCGCCGGCATAGCTCCCGGTTGAACACCGGCGTCGCCTTGACCCACTTGCCTTCGAGGAACAGCTCGCAGTAGCCGTGGTAGATGAACAGGTCCGTGCCCATGCGCTCGCGCAGGCGCGGCGTGGTGAGGTGGTTTTTCACGTCGGCGAACCCGACGCGCGCCGGGATGCCGATGGCGCGCGCGCAGGCGGCGAGCAGCGCCGACTTCCCGACGCAGAATCCTTCGCCGCGCTCGAGCGTGCTCGAGGCGCGGTAGGCCGCGTCCTGCGAGAAGTCGAGAAACGGGTTGTACCGGATGCCGTCGCGCACCGCGTAATAGAGCGACACCGCGCGCTCGAGGTCGGATTCGCCCCTGGCATGCGCGGCGGCGAACTCGCGCACCGCCGGATGGTCGCTGTCGATGTAGCGTCCGGGTGAGAGGCAGGCGTCGGACGCGCCCATCACCGGTCGAGCTTCATCAGCTTGCGTGCTCCGGCGAACAGCGCGCTCGCCTGGTCGGCCAAGCCGTCGACCACCGAAAAGTGGTTCGCGTTCGGCATCGCGATGTCGCCCGCGAAGGCGCTCTTCCAGCGCTCGCCGAGGAGCGCGTTCTGGCGCCTGAATTCGGAGCTTTCCTTCCCGCCGACGCACGTCATCACCGGCGCGCGCGTTGCCGGAGGCAGAAACGCGGGCGACATCCGGAGCGCAGTCGCCTCGTCCAGTTGCAGGTCCGGCCGCAGCCAGTCGACCTGGATCATCGGCCGCAGGTCGTAGATGCCGCTGATCGCCAATCCGCCCTTCCACAGGTCTTTCGGCAGGCGCGCATCGAAAACCGGCCACAGCGCCGCCATCATCATTGCCACGAGATGCCCGCCGGACGAATGGCCGCTGACGTAGAGCCGGTCCTCGTCCATGCCGTACTGCTCGGCGTTCAGGTACAGCCAGCGGCTCGCGCGCAGCATCTGCTGCACGATCTCCTCCACCGTCACCCTGGGGCAGAGATCGTAGTTGACGGCCGCGAGCGAGACGCCGGCGTCCACCGCGGCGGGCGCGAGGAACGAAAAGTCGCTCTTGTCGAGGGAGCGCCAATAGCCGCCGTGAATGAACATCATGCAGCTTCCGTCGCCCTTGCGCGCCGGAAAGATGTCCATCGTCTCGCCGGGCGCGTCGCCGTAGCGCCGGTCGAGGTAGCAGGTCATCGTGGCGCGCGCGCGCGCCGAGGCCTCCGCCCAGCGGGCGAAAAATTGCGGATGCTCGGGAACGAGGGCGCGGTTGTTGTACTCTCGCGAATAGAACGCGGCGTCGTTCATCCCCTGCTTTCGCGCCAGAATCCGAGCGCCACCTGCGCCGGGCGGTCGGAGTAGGAAAAAAGCACGCACTCCGGGCCGGTCTCGAAGCTTGCCGGGTGCCAGGAGGGCACCACGAAGGTGTCCTTCGGCTCGAACTCGAAGACCTGCTCCGCGATCCTCACCTTTCCGCTCCCCTCGGCAACCGAATAAACCGTTCCATCCGTGGAGCGGCAAGGGACTGAGCGGAATCCCCCGGGCAGAAGCTGGATGAACGCCCCGATGGTGGGCATGGCGAAGCCGCCGGTGAGCGGATTGATGAACTGCACCTTCCAGCCATGGCACGGGTCGGGCTCGCCGTTTTTCGCGAGCGTCGCCAGAGTCTCCCGGCTCCGCGCGTACGGATAGCTGAAAAGCGGAGAAGTCCTGCCGCCCGGCAGCGGCCCCAGTGGCACGAGGTTGTTGCCGTACCGTGCGTAGGAATCGCCTTGCTTCCGCGTCACGGGCTGGACTTCCTCGGGGAAATTTTCCGCGAATTGCGCGTCGAAGAGCGCGAGAATGTTGATGTCGAGCCCGTCCATCCAGACCACCGGCCCGGATCCAGGATTGCCGTGGTCGTGCCAGGTCCAGGAAGGCGTGATGATGAAATCGCCCGGATGCATCGTGGTGCGTTCGCCGTCCACGGCGGTATAGGCGCCCGAGCCTTCGACGATGAAACGCAGCGCCGATTGCGTATGGCGGTGGCTGGGGGCGATCTCTCCCGGGAGAATCAACTGAAGCCCGCAATACAGGCTCCGGGTGATCGACGACTGCCCGCGCATTCCGGGATTCTCGAGGATGAGCACGCGCCGGACGGCTTCCCGCGCCGTAATGACGCCGCCCGATTCCATGATGTAGGGCCGGATCTGGCGGTACTTCCAGAGCGCGGGCAGCGCCGGCGTCTTCGGCTGTGGAATGACCAGGTCGTGCAGCACTTCCCAAAGCGGCGCCAGGTTGTCCTTGTCCATGCGCCGGTAGAACTCGGCGCGCGCGGACTGGGATGCGGGTTGCGGGATCGCGGACATGATTGTTCTATGGGATCCGCGGCGATTCTATCATTCGTGCACCGCCGCGAGTTTTACAGATTCAAACTATGGATCAATGATTTAGAAGCATCAGGCGGCCGCTTGCGGGGTCCCGGGCGGCGTTCGGATGAGCGGGCGCGACTAGGCGGTCTGCTTCAGCCAGAGCACGCGCTTTCCGAGATCTTTCTCCAGTGCCAGCCCTTCGGGATCCGCGAGCGCTGCCTCGCGCGCCTTGCGGATCGCGGCAGCCTGGTCGGCCGGATCCGCGGTCGCAGGGTTTTCGACGAGCGCGTCGAAGATGGCAAGGAAATTCGCAAGCCCGCGGCGGTGTGTCTCGCCGTAGCCCTTGAGCAGCCCGGCGCATTCGGCGATCTCCAGTGAAAGAGCGGTGCTCCTGGGCGCGGCTTCACGGATCGCGCCGAGCCAGCGCCCGATCAGCGCCTGCTCTTCGGCATAGCGCAGGCTGCGCGGCCGCCAGGGCTTGAGCCACGCGAGCGCGCGCACGAGCAGGAACCCGGCCACTCCCGAAGTCTTCACGTGCATGCCGACGTTGTAAGCGTCGAGCTTGCCGCGGCGCTCTGCCCAGGCGAGCAGGCGCCGCCCGAACCCGGGCGGCAGGAGCGAAGCGAATTCCTCGATCCCGGGCTTGAGGTAATCCACCACCACCACCGGCTCGCCGTCTTTTGCGCCGGCCTCCCTGCGCACCCGCTCGAAGCGCGTGCGGCGGGTTTTCAGGTCGGCGACGCGGATGATGTCCTCGTAGCTCATCCACAACGCAAGATGCCGGCCGACCTCGCCGATCAGTTTGGGATCGGCGTCGCCGAGCGAGCGTACGCGCTCGAAATACAGTGCCGCGTACGCTTCGCCCTGGTAATCCTTTAGCCGCGCGACTCCAAGGTCGAGGATTTCCTGCGTTTCGGGCGGCAGGCGGCGCGCCTCGGGAGCGGGCGCCGCGCGGGCGCCGGCGGCGATGTCGTAGCCCGCGGCGAAGCCGCGCAGGCTTGCTTCGGCCCCCTTGCCCGCGCGCCGGATGGCCGCCTCGCACGCTTCGCGCGGCAACGGCAGCGCGCCCGAGCCCGCCATCGCCCCGAAGAGCACCGCGTTGATCACCGTGCCGCTTTCTTCGGCGAGTCTGCGCATGTCGAAGAGCACTGCCCGCTTGGCGAGCTGCTCCGCGGCCTTCAGCACGCGTTCCGGGGGAACGCGCCCGTCCGCCATCTGCGACTTCTCGACGGTGGCGTAGATGCGGTGCGTGGAGGCGATGAGCGTCGTGCGCTCGGGGCTCACGAACCCGTTTTGCATGGCGCGCCCGGCTTCGAGCAGTTCGGAAGCGACCATCACGTCCACGTTGCCGGGGCTGGGCGTGAGCGACATCACCGGCTCGCGCCCGGCAAGCAGCTCGCGCCGCGCGGGAAAGATCTCGAGATAGTAGGTGGTGGCCCCGGTGCGCTGCGCCACGCCCGGAATCGAGGTCGCCTGCGCCGGGTAACCGCAGGCGGTCGCCGCGTGCATCAGCCAGTCGGCCATGACGCCGCCGCCCTCGCCGCCGAGCGCGGCGACCAGCACCGTGATCGAACGCTCGGGCAGGATCATGCCGGAACGATCATTCGGTGCAGGCGTTCGACGAGCAGGTCAAGGAAAGACGGGTTCTGGATGACTTCGGCGCGGTAAAAGGAAGGGCAGAGAACCGCCGCGTGCGCGTTCTCGCCGCAAAGGCCGCAGCCGACGCAGCCGTCGATCACGGTTGCGACCGGATCGCGGCGCAAGGGATCCGGATTGTCCTTGACTGTGAGCGTGGGGCAGCCGGAGAGCCGGATGCAGGAATGGTCGCCGGTGCAGGTGTCTTCATCCACCCCGTACTTGACGCGCACCACGCGCTCGCCCGCGGCGAGCTTCTTCGCGGTTTCGGGGCGCACGCGCCGTTGTCGTTCGAGCTGGCACTCGCCGTCGGCGATGATCACTTTCAGGCCCTTGTAGCCGGCGGTCATCGCTTCCTTCAGCGTCCGCTTCATCTCGCCGACGTGATACGTGTGCACCGTTCGCATCCAGTCCACGCCCAGGCCGCCGAGCGCGCGCTCGATGCTCATGTCGTTCGCCTTGTACTCGCTATGCTGCGCGGAGGAGGGCAGCTCCTGCGTCCCGGTGGCCGCGCTGTAGCCGTTCTTCATGATGACGAGGATGCCGTCGTCCTTGTTGAACACGGCGTTTGCCACGCCCGAAGTGAGCCCGTTGTGCCAGAACCCGCCGTCGCCCATGATGGTCACCGTGCGCTTGCCGAACATCGGCTGCACCGCCGAGTTGGAGGCGAGCCCGAGGCCGTAGCCGAGCACGGTGTGGCCGATGTTGAAAGGCGGCAGCGTCGAGAACGTGTGGCAGCCGATGTCTGCCGAGACGTGGTACTTGCCTACGTCCTTCTCCACCAGCTTCATCGCCGCGAACACCGGGCGCTCGGGGCAGCCGACGCAGAAACCCGGCGGACGCGTCGGCAGCGGCGCACCGAGCAGCTCGGCGGCTTTTTTCTTCGGCCCGGTGATGGAGGCAAGCGCTTGCCCGGCGTCGAGAAAGCGCGCCACGCCGGTGACCACGGCCTCGCCCGTGTATTCCCCCGCCATCGGGAGCACGTTCTTGCCATGCACCTTGACCCCGTTCACGTCGTGGCGGCGCAGCGTGGCGAGCACCGCCTCCTCGAGGTAGGCGGGCTGGCCTTCCTCTATGACGAGCACTTCGCGCTTGCCGGTGCAGAAGGCGACGATCTCCTCCGGGATCAGGGGGTAGGTCACGTTCATGCAGTAGATGGGGATGTGCGAATCGCCGAAGACATTCGCGAACCCGAGCTGCTGCAGGGCGCGCACGGTGGCGTTGTACATGCCGCCTTGGCACAGGATCCCGACGTCGGATCGCTCGCCCGCGAATACCTCGTTCAGCCTGCGCTCGCGAATGAAATTCACCGCCGCCGGCCAGCGCACCTCGATCTTGTGTTTTTCCTGCGCGTAGGTGGAGGGCGGCAGGCTGATGCGCGCGAAATCGAAATCCGGGTTTTCGAGGAAAGCACGCCTCGAGTAGCGCGCCGCGCGGTTGTTCTTCGTCTGGAACGCTCCCTGCACATGGCAGGCGCGGATGCGCAGCTCGAGCATGACCGGCGTGTTCGACGCTTCCGAAAGCTCGAAGCCTTGTTCCACCATCTCGACGATCTTCGGCAGGTTGGGGCGCGGGTCGAGCAGCCAGAGCTGCGATTTCATGGCGAAGGCGTGGCTGCGCTCCTGGATGATCGATGCTCCCTCGCCGTAGTCTTCGCCGAGCACGATGAGCGCGCCGCCCATGACTCCCGCCGAGGCGAGGTTGGAAAGGGCGTCGGAAGCCACGTTGGTGCCGACGGTGGACTTGAAAGTGACCGCGCCGCGCAAAGGGTAATTGATGGACGCTCCGAGCATCGCGGCGGCGCCCGCCTCCGACGCGTTGGTTTCCGCGTGCACGCCCAGCTCATCGAGGATGTCGCGCGCGTCGTTCAGCACGTCCATCATGTGCGACACCGGCGCCCCCTGGTAGCCGCCGACGTAGGAGACGCCCGACTGCAGCAGCGCCTTGGTGACCGCGAGGATGCCTTCGCCGTGGAAGACCCCGCCGTCTCCCAGCTTCAGTTTCTCGACTTCATCCTTGAATGAGCGTTCCATGCAATCTGTTGCCCGGTCAGCAGCCCCGTGCGGGAGGTGGTCTATCGACCCCTTCCTTGAGTGAACGTTCCATGCAATCTACTTCCCGATCAGCAGCCTGGGCAGCCAGGTCGCGAGGCCCGGGAAAGCGATCACGGCGACGAGCGCCACGAGGCCCATTGCGACGTAAGGTGTCACCGCGTGCCAGATCTGTTGCATCGAGATTTCCTTCGGCGCGACGCTCTTCATGGTGAAGAGCAGCATTCCGAACGGCGGAGTGAGGAGCCCCAACTGCATGCAGATGAGGAACAGCACCCCGAACCAGACCGGATCGAAGTTGTAGAGCGCGACGAGCGGCATGAAGAACGGCAGGCAGATGAGCATCATGCTCACCTGGTCGACGAAGCAGCCGAGCACGAGCAGTACGAGCATCATCGCGAGCAGCACCGGCCATGGTCCGAACTGCGCCTCCTGGATCGCCTGCACGAGGCCGTTGGTCGCGCCCGAAAACGTGAGGATCTGGGCGAAGGTCGTGGCGCCGATGATGATGAACAGGATCACTCCCGAGATGGCCGCCGTTCCGAGCAACGCTTTCATCAGGTTCGACCACGTGAGCGAGCGATAGATCCAGGCGACAAGCGTGGTCGCGACCGCGCCGATCGCCGCCGACTCGGTCGGAGTCGCCCATCCCGCCGTCATCACCACCACCACCACCACGAAGATCAGCACCAGCGGCAGCACGTAGACGATCAGCGGCCGCCAGCGGTCCCACGGCGCCAGCTCCTCGTGCTCGAACGCCGGCGCAAGCGCGGGATTGGCCAGTGCGCGCATCACGATCCAGCCGACGAACATCGCCGAGAGCAGCGCGCCGGGGACGATTCCGGCGACCAGGAGTTGCGAGATCGAGATGCCGGCGAGACTGCCGAGGAGCACGGTGAGCGCCGAGGGAGGGATCAGCATGTCCACGCCGCCGATCGCCATGATCGGCCCCATCGCCATGTTCGGGTGGTAGCCGCGGCGCAGCATCTCCGGAAGCATCAGGCTGCCGAGCAGTGCCGTGGTGGCGATGGTCGAGCCCGAGATCGCGGAAAAGACCGTTCCTGCCACGACCGCGACCACCGAGAGCCGCCCCGGCACGCGCCAGATCACGCGGTCGATGGCGTCGATCGCCTTCATCGCGACGCCGGTATGGAAGAGCACCTCGCCCATCAGGATGAAGAACGGGATCGGCGTGAGCGAGAAATTCGTGATCGAGACCACGCCGTTGCGGATGAGCTGCACCAGCCCCGCGTCCTTGCCGAGGTAGAACCAGGCGCCCGCGATGTTGATGCCGAAGAATGCGAACGCGGCCGGCAGCCCGAGCAGAAAGAGCAGCGTGAGCGCGCCGAAGAGGACGACGGCCGCGAGCCACCACGTCATGCTCCAGGCACCTCGCGGTCGGGCCCGGCGCGGGAAAGAAGGCGCCGCAGGAACTCGACCGCAAGGAGCAGGAAGCAGACCGGCACGAGTGCGTACTGCCACCACTCCGGGATCGTCAAGGTCTTGATCACGGTCGAGCCGATCCGCGCCGAATCGAGGATGAGCCGCACCCCGTACCAGAAGAAAACCGCGCATACGGCGATGCCGACCACGTCCGCGCCGCGTTCCAGCCGCCGCGCCCACCGTGCCGGCAGCGCCGCGAGCAGCGCGTCAAGCCGCACGTGCTCGTTGCGGTGCAGGAGCCACGGCGCGGCGAGCAGCGTCGCCACGGGCAAGCTGTACTCCGAGACCTCGAGCACCCAGGCAAGCGTGCCCAGGCCGACGTTGCGCATCACCACGTCGGCCGTGACGAGCAGCGCCATCGCGCCGAGCAGCAGACCGGCGGCCCCGGCGAGCGCCTGGACGAGCACCCGGTAGGCGCGCCCCGCCGCGGTCAGTACCGCGCTCACTTACTGAAGAGCTTCCTCATCTGCGGCCCGTATTGCGGGCTCGCCTTGATCAGGTTGGTCCACGCCACCTCGTAGGCCTTGTCGTAGTACTGCTTCGCGGTCGCCGGGTCGAAGGTGATCACCTGGATGCCCGCCTGGGCCTGGCGCTTGATGTCGTCCTCGTTCACCTTCTTCCAGGAATCGTTGGCCGCTTCGAGCGCGATCACGTGCCGCATGAGGAGGTCCTTCTGCGCCTGCGACAGCGCCTTCCACTTGTCCAGGTTCATCACCAGCGACACCTCGGCGCTGTAGAAGCCCGGGTCGACCCGGTACTTGGTCTTCTCGTGCCAGTTGAAGTCGAAGATCCCGTTGATCGGCCAGCCGTAGCCGTCCACTACGCCGCGCTCGAGCGCGGTGTAGACCTCGCCGGGCGCGGTCTGCATGATGGTTGCACCGAGCGCCTGGAAGAAGTCGCGGTACACCGGCGTGATCCGGATCTTCAGGCCCGTCAGGTCGGGCTTGTCGATCTTCTTGGTGAGGTAGAGGTGGAACGGCGTGTAGTCGATCACGCGGCCGAGGTACTGCATGTTGGCCTTCTCGTTCCAGATCCTGTTGATCAGATCGTAGCCGCCGCTCGAGCGCAGCTCCGGCGCCGGGATCTGCGTGAGCTTCAGCGCGTCGGCCTCGGGCATGATGTTGGTGTAGAAGGCGCCGGTGGACATGCCCATGTCCACGACGCCGGTTCGCACCGCGTTGCCGACTTCGAATGGCGGCATCGCCTTCGGGCCGCCGATGAAGTTGATCTGCAGGACGCCCTTGCCCTCGGCGTTGAGCTTCTTCATCATCGGTTCGAGGTTCTTGACGTAGGTCGTGTTCTCGGCAAACGCCGAGACGAGCCTGAGCGTGGTTTCCTGCGCTAAAGCGGGAGCGGGCGTCAGTACCGCCGCGGCAGCCGCGAGCATGATGGCCGGTTTCATTTCTTCTCCTCTCTCTCAGGGTGAGCTAGGACAGCGAGCGTAGGGGCGCGGGATATGCCGTGTCAACCGGATCCGTCCCGCAAGCGCGCGCCCGCTCCCGGCGCCCCGGCGGGGCGCTCGCGCGTGCCCAGATAGGCTTCGATGACGTCCGGGTTCGTGAGCACCGCCTCGGGCGGTCCTTCCGCGAGCGGCACGCCGTAGTTGAGCACGTAGATCCGGTCGGCGAGGTCGGCCACCAACTGCATGTCGTGCTCGACCCACAGCATCGCGATGCCGAGCTGGTGCCGGATGCGCAGGATATGGCGCGCCAGGTCTTCGCGCTCTTCACGGTTCAGGCCGGCCGAAGGCTCGTCGAGCAGCAGCACGCTCGGTTCCATCGCCAGCGCGCGCGCGAAGCCGACGATCTTCTGGATGCCGAAGGGAAGGGCGTCGACGGTCTGGTGGCGATAGCGTTCCAGTTCCACGAACTCGAGCACTTCCTCGACCGCCCGGCGGTGGGTGGTTTCGGCCTTACGCACCCGCGGCAGGAACAGGCCCTCGGCAGGCAGCGCGGTCGCAATGCGCGCGTGCCGCGCCACGAGCAGGTTCTCGACCACCGTCATGCGCGGAAAAAGCTCGCCGTGCTGAAACGTGCGCGCAATCCCGCGCCGGGCGATCTGGTGCGGCTTGGCGCGCGTGAGGTCCTCGGCGCCGAACAGGATTCTGCCGGCGCTCGCGCGGTAGATCCCGCAGATGCAGTTCAGCACCGACGTTTTCCCGGCACCGTTCGGGCCGATGAGCGCGAGCAGCTCTCCCGGCCGCGCCTCGAAGGACACGCCATTCAGGACCGTCAGCCCGCCGAAGGCAAGCGACAAGCTCTCGACGCGCAGCGTTGCGCCCTCAGCCATACCAGCGGCGGCTCCTTCGGTACTGCTTGACTTCGCGGTAGCTCCGCCGGCGTGCGCCGCCGCCCGCGCCCAGGTAGAACTCGCGCACGTCCGGGTGGCCGCGCAGCCGCTCGGGAGTGCCGTCGAGCACGATGCGGCCGTTCTCCATGAGGTAGCCGTAGTCGGCGATTTCGAGCGCGATATTCGCGTTCTGCTCGACGAGCAGGATGGTCGCGCCAAGCTCCCTGCGGATCGCCTGGAGGCGAACGATCAGCTCCTCGATTACGCGCGGCGCGAGTCCCTGCGACAGCTCGTCCACGAGCAGCAGCCGCGGCGCGCATACCAGCGCCGAGCCGATTGCGAGCATCTGGCGCTCGCCGCCCGAGAGGTAGCCCGCCTCTCGCCCGCGCAGCGGCGCGAGCGCCGGAAACAGCGCATAGACCGCCGCCTTGAGCCGGCGATGATCGGCGCCCGCGCGCGGGACCACCGCCTGGAGATTTTCCTCGACCGTGAGATTCTCGAATACCTTGCTGCGCTCCGGAACGAGCGCGATGCCGCGCGCGGTAAGCCGGTGCGGCGGCTGATTCTCGATTCGGGCGCCGGCGAAACGGATTGCGCCGTCGGTCACGCGGGCGTCATCCAGCCCGATGAATCCGGAGATCGCACGCAGCGTCGTCGTCTTGCCGGCGCCGTTGGTTCCGAGCAGCGCGACGACGCCGCCCTCGGGCACTTTGAGCGACACGCCCTGCACCGCCGTCACCGCGCGGTGGTAGGCGACCTCGACCCCATCCAGATGGAGCAGCGGCTCGCTCACTTCGCCCCCGAAAGCGGCTTCTGCTTGAAAGGCCAGAGCAGGAACCAGTTCTGCGCGCGCCGCCACATGCCGACCAGGCCCTGCGGCTCGAACACGAGGAACAGGATCATCGCCAGTCCGAACGCGGCGTAGTTCACCGCGAACACCACCGACGCGAGCCGCTCGCCGAGCCCCAGCGCCGCCATCGCCGCCTCGATCGCGTACGGAAACACGATGACGAACACGGTACCCAGAAGCGCGCCGAGCACGGAGCCCATGCCGCCGATGATCACCATGGCGACATACTGGATCGTCAGGAAGAGCGAAAACGCCTCCACCGAGACGAAGCCGCGGTAATACGCGAACAGGCAACCCGCGACCGCCGTGACCGCCGAGGAAACGACGAAGGCGGAGAGCTTGGCGCGGTGCACGCTGATGCCGAGCGCCCCGGCCACCGCCTCGCGGCCGTGGATCGCGCGCCACGCGCGGCCCGTCTTGGAGCGCAGCAGGTTCAGCGAAAGGAGCACGTTCGCCGCCGCCGCGGCGAGCAGCACGAAGTACCACGCGCGCGCATCGAGCAGCGTCCAGGCGCCGAGCCGCGGCGGCTCGATCACGATGCCGGTCGAGAATCCGCGCCAGGTTTCGTACTCGCTGCCCGCGTGGATGACGATGAAATGAAGGGCGAGCGTCGAGACCGCGAGGTACAGGCCTCTGAGCCGCAGGCTGGGCAGGCCGAACACCAGGCCCAGCGCCGCGCCGAGCAGCGCCGCGGCCGGAAGCGCGATCCAGAACGGGGCGCCGAATTCCTTGTGCAGGATTCCGGCGGTGAATGCGCCCGCCGCGAGCAGCCCGGCATGGCCGAGCGAGATCTGGCCGGCGTAGCCGGTCAGGAGCATCAGAGCGACCGCGCCGATCGAGGCAAGCAGGACCTGATTTGCGATATCGAGCAGGAACGGCCCGGCAACGAACGGAACCACGGCGAGCGCCAGCGCGAACGCGAGGACGCCCGTCTTCTGCGCACGCGTGTCGAGGAGCGCGAAATCCTCCGCGTACCGGGTGCGGAAGTAGCCGCTTGCCCTGGGCTGGCTCATACGCGGTCGAGCTCCTCCCGGGTGCCGAGCAGCCCCCACGGCCGCACGATGAGCATCGCGAGGAGCACGAAAAACGGCACCACTTCCGAGAGCAGCGGGTCCACGTAATGGATCAGCAGAACCTCGGCGACCGAGACGATGAGCGAGCCGATCAATGCGCCCGCGAGGCTGTCCAGCCCGCCGACCAGCGCCGCCGGAAAAGCCTTCAGCCCGATCGTGACCAGCGTGTACTCTAGCCCGCCGTCGCAGGCGATCAGCATGCCCGCCAGGCCGCCGGTGAAGGTCGCAAGCGCCCAGACGAGGGCGTAGGTGCGGTGCAAGTCGATTCCGCGCTGCGCCGCGAGCAGCGGGCTCTGTCCGGCCGCGAGCATGCGCAGGCCCCAGCGGGTGCCGCGCAAAAAGGCGAACAGCCCGCCGTAGCAGGCGATCGTCGCGCCCACCAGCGCCAGGCCCGCGGCGGAGATTCTCGCGGAATCGCCGAGCGCGATCGAGGCGTTGGCCCAGCCAAGCTCCTGCAGCGGATATTGCGTCTGGGTCCCGAAGGCGAGGATCATGCCTCCGCGCAGCAGGATCCCCAGCGCGATCGTGGCCAGTACGGCGGCGAGCACCGATTCGCCCGTCATCCGCCACATGAGCGCGGAATACACCAGGATCCCGCTGAGCAACGCGAGCAGGGCGGAAGCGCCGATCGCGGCGAGCGGATGGCCGGAGAACAGCGACGCCGTGGCGTAAAGACCGTAGGCGCCCAGCATCATCAGCTCGCCGTGCGCGAGCGACAGCACGCGGCTCACGCGGTAGATCAGCACGTAGCCGCAGCTGATCAGCGCGTAGATGGCCGCCAGGACGGCGATATTGACCGCAAGCTGCAAGGCCGTGCAGCGTGCCGCTAGCGTTTCACGTCGATCGCCTTCCAGTCCTGCACGCGCGTGACCTGGTTCTTCGCCGGGTCGAAGCGCCACACCCGGTAATACTGGCGCGTGCGGAAGTGGTTATCCCTGGTCCATTCCAGCGGCCCTCCGCGCAGGCCCTTCAGGTCGACCTTGAGGCTGTTCATCGCCGCAAGCACCTTTTGCGGGGTCGGCGGCCAGGGCGTGTTCTTCAGCACCTGCTCGATCACCAGCCCGGCGATGAAACCTTCGGTGAGATAGGTGACCGGATATTTCAGGTTCGCGCGGTGGGTCACCGTCCGGATTTCGGCCTGCACCGGCAGGTTGTCCTCGAAAAAGGCGTTGGTCCCGAGAACGTAGAACTCGCCGTCGCGCACGCGCGCAAGCTCGTCTTCGGCGTTCAGGTGCGCCCACGTGATGTAGCGCCCCTTCCAGCCCAGGCGCCGCATCGCCTCGAAGGTGCGCACCTGGGACACCCACGGCGACCACGAGAACACCCAGTTCGGGCTGGCGTCCTTGAGCTTGGTCGCGAACGGCGTGTAATCGGGAGTGGGTGGCGGCGTGATCTGCTTTTCGACCGGGGTCATGCCGAGCGTCTTCGCGAGGCCCTCGGCGTAATCGATCTCGGCGCGCGCGATCGGAATCGCCATTGCGGCGAAGCCGATCCGCACCGGTTCCTTCGCCTGCGACTGCACGAAGCCCAGCGCGGCCTGCGAGTCGAGCGTCGCGCCGAACGCAGTGGAGCAGAACTGCAACGGATCGGCCGGAGGAAAGGTGTCTTTCGGGCAGACCGAGCCGCCGTAGTAAAGCGGCACGCCCGCGCGCTTCACCTCCGCGACGATCGGCGCGTAGGTGGAAGAAAGGCTCGCGTTGACCAGGATCAGCACCTTGTCCTGCGCGAGCAGCTTCTTCGCGTTGGCGGCGGCTTTCGAGGGCTCCGCGCCGTCGTCCTGCACGATCACCTGCACCTGCCTGCCGTGGATGCCGCCCTTCGCGTTGACATGTTCGAGGTAGGCCTTCATCGCCTCGACGGTCGGCGCGTACGTTCCGGCGGCAGGGCCGGTCATGGCCGCGGAAACGCCGATCACGTAGCGGTCTTCCGCCCATGCCGCGGCCGCCGGCAGTGCGGCGAGCAGTACTGCGCAAAGCGACTTCTTCATGACGATCTCCTCCTTTGGCTAGTGACTCAATGCATCGCCGACATCCGCGGCGACGAGCCGCTCCTCGCGGTCATCGTACATGGATTCGACGAGGCTCCTGAACCGCTCGAGCATCTGGGAACGTTTCAATTTGCGCGTCGGCGTCACCGGTTCGCCTTCTTCCTCCGGGTCGAGCGCCTTCGGCAGGATGCGGAACCGCTTGACCTGCTCGACACGCGCGAGCGCGGCGTTCGCGCGCTCGATCTCCCCGGCGACGAGTTTCGTGACTTCCGGATGGAGCGCGAGGCTGGTGAATCCGGTATAGGCGACGTTGCGGCTGCGCGCCCAGGCGGAAATCGTGTCGTAATCGATTTCCACCAGGGCGGTGACGTATTTGCGGCCGTGGCCGAGCACCATCGCCTCGGCGATGTAGGGGCTCGCCCGGAGCAGGCCTTCGATATGGGAGGGCGAGAGCGTCTTGCCGCCCGCGGTGACGATGAAATCGCGCGCCCGGTCCACGAGGCGCAGCAGGGGAACGCAAGGGCCCGCTGTTCCATCGGTGCCGTCCCGGATTTCTCCCACGTCTCCGGTGCGCAGCCATCCGTCGGCCTGGAGTACCTCGCGCGTGGCCTCTGGTTTGCCCCAGTAGCCGTCGAACAGGAATGGGCCGCGAACCAGGATTTCGCCGCTCTCGTCGAGCTTCAGCTCGCACCCCGGCGCGACGCTTCCCACGTTCCCGGGGCGCGGGAAGGGGCCTTTCTGTCCCGCGATGATGGCGCCCGCCTCCTCCGTCTGGCCGTAGATCTCGACCGTGTTGACGCCCCAGATCTGCCACAGCGCCATCGTCTCGGGCGGCAGCGGCGCGCCGCCCGACAGGAGCAGCTCGAGCCGGTCGAGGCCGAGCTTGTTGAGAATCGGACCGAACACGGCGAGCCGCGCCAGCCGGTAGGCGAGCGAGCGCGAGGAACGGCCGTCCCAGCGTGCGCGCGCCTCGCTGCGCCCGAAGCGCATCGCGAGTTCGTATGCGGCGCGCTTGAGGGCCGATGAGTCCCCGATGCCCACCAGGACCTGGGCGGCGAATTTCTGGAGATAGCGGGGCACCGTGAAAAGCACGGTGGGCGCGACCTCGAACAGGGTCTGCGCCAGATCCTCGAGATCCTCGCCGAAGTGCGGCACCAGCCGCGAGAGCAGCGGCAGCGTGATCGCGACGTCGCGTCCCAGAATATGGCACAGCGGCAGGTACACGACGGTGCGATGCGCGCGCTCGGCAAGCAGCGGGTAATGCCCGATCAGGTTCGCCGCCGCCGCGAGGTGCTTGCCGTGCGCCACCACGGCGCCCTTGGGCTGCCCGGTGGTGCCGGAGGTGTAGACGATGAAGGCGGGTGCAGCGGGATCGATCGTTCGCGCGAGCCGCTCAAGCGCTTCCGGATCGCGGTCTCCGCCGGCTTCGAGCAGCTCCCGGAACGTGCGCAGTTTCGGATGCCGGTACGTGAACATCGCCGAGTCGTCGATCACCACGATCCAGCGCAGCCCCGGAAGGCGGTCCGCCAGCGGCAGGATCCTGTCGACGTATTCCTGGTCCTCGGCGACGAACACCGAGGCGCCGCCGTCGCGCATCTGGTATTCGACCTCGGCCGCCGAAGCGGTGGGGTAGATGCCGTAGCTGATCGCGCCGGCGGCCTGCGCGCCCAGGTCCGCGATCATCCATTCC
>Ga0209640_10002158_pt1 | contig 17076 bp, 12 predicted proteins | sample RifCSP10_1_FD_184018 | JGI IMG/M metagenome (GOLD analysis project Ga0209640, IMG submission 184018) | Soil microbial communities from Rifle, Colorado - Rifle CSP2_sed 10_1 (SPAdes) (version 2) | ecosystem: Environmental > Terrestrial > Deep subsurface > Rock core/Sediment | place: Rifle... | reverse complement strand
TCGTGCCTTCCCTGAAATTCGTTGTACGCAATTGTAATACCCTGCATGCCCGAGGCACCGGCATCATTAATCAGGCCAGCCAGACTGCCGGAGTCGATGCCACCGGACAGGAACACGCCAACCGGTACGTCCGCCACCAGATGCTGACGCACAGATTCGGACACGGCGGCCCGTACCATTTCCTGCGCCTCGCTCGGCGTCAGTCGGCATTCCGGTGCATCGCGCCAGGAATCGCCAATATCCCAATACTTGTACGGGCCAGAAAACTGACCGTCGGCCGTGATACGGCACCAGCTACCGGCTGGCAGCGCGCTGATATCGCGAAACCAGGTACGCGGCTCGGGCACGCTGCCCAACAACCAAAAGCCCGCCTGCCCCTGCGGATCGGTGTCATGCGAGATCAGTCCAGATGCAAGCAAGGCTTTGACCTGGGAAGCAAACAGCCAACCATCCTTATTGCGACCGATATACAACGGCTTAATGCCATAAGGATCGCGGGCCAGAAACAAACCGCGGGTTTGTATATCCCAGATCGCGAAGGAAAACATACCGCGCAGCCGAGACAGCATACTTTGGCCTTCGCGGGCATACAGCTTGAGCAATACTTCCGTATCGCTCCGTGTCCGGAATGCCTCGCCATCGCGTTCAAGCACGCGACGCAGCTCGCGGAAGTTATAAATCTCGCCATTAAAGACGATGACATAACGACCATCGTCAGAATGCATGGGCTGGTTGGCGCGGGGCTCTAAATCGAGTATCGAGAGACGGCGATGACCCAGACTCAAGCCAACTTTTGAATCACTCCAATAGCCAAGGGCATCCGGACCGCGAGCCCGCATATGGTCGGACATCCGTTGCACTGCGACCTCAATGGCATACATATCTTGCGATTCTCGATATAGAAATGCCCCAGCTATTCCGCACATCGATTAGCAACCTCTAAACCATTATTCATTCAATTAGCATTGTGGAGTCCAGACATGACTGGACCGATGGATTGTTTTGACGAAAGGTATAATAGATCCCCATGAAGCTGTAATCCGGAGAGCTTCGTTGAACGTACACATGTAAGCTAGATTTTGGTGAGAATTGAGCGACATTCGTGCAGGCATTCATACAGGTGGTTCCAGGAACCGAATCGGAGTAGTCGTTCTCGTGTGAATTTACACTGATGAAGGATATATCCTGATCCTCCTCAATCAGAGAAAAGTCAGCTGAATAGTCCCGGGAGCAATGACTATATCTTCAATCCATCAGACAAATAATCCGTTCGCTGCTACTGTCAGATATACTATTGCCGCATGGAGCTTTTGCTTTATTCTCGAAAATATAGGATTGGAGCAACTTTCTAAAATTTAAATAAATATACTTTGTCTCGTTATTTTAATAATCGACACGAGCAAGAATTTCTATCAGAGGAACATATTGCGGTTTCAGGTCTTCAAGAAGTTTTTTACGCCGCATGAGATTGGTTGTCCGTTGGTAAACAAATGATAGGCGATGCCTCATCTTGAGGCGTGATCATCGTTCTAATAATCTACTCAATAATTCGATCTCATCAGAAGTAAGCTCAGGATTGTTTCCGAAATAAAAACTGTTTCTGTGGATGAACTCTGCATTCTGCTGATTACCAGGGTTTCCCACGTACTTCCTATAAAACGGTTGCCGTGCCATATTGCCTGCGATCATCGGCCGAATTTCAACTTCTGCATCAATGAATCTCTTCTTATAACTCACAACAAGAGACAAATCTTGAATAATTATTGGAATTGCAAAACTGGAAACTAAACTCATATGCCCAAAACGGATTGGGACCAGATTATCATTTTCCTCGATAACCTGATGCAAACGAGTGAAGTTCTGGTGTCTCTTGTTTACAATCTCATCCCAGTATTGAATTTGGTTGTTTCCCAAAAACCCGTTAATTTCAGTAGGTCTTACGTTATAACCTAAGTCATAAAAAATGTACTTAGCAAAAAAATCGTTTACACCATAACGTTTCCTAATTTCCTTCTGGGAATCGGTACTAAGATTTCTGTCCCATCCATGTGATCGCGCCATAATAAGATGGTTGTATAACTTATCGTCATCTACGCAAACCATACCGCCTTCAATTGCAGAAATATGATGACCTACAAAGAATGAGAATGTTGAAGCGATACCGAAATTACCAAGAAGCCTACCGTCAACGACAGAACCTAAAGCCTCGCAATTATCTTCGAAGAAAACAATCCCATTGTCGGTACAGTGTTGGGCAATTCTTCCTATATCATCGGATAGTCCAAGTGTATTCGTCAAAAAAAACGCCCTCATATTCGGCTGAATATCTAATGCCTCAGTGAAAGTCCTGCTTGAAACATTCAATGAATCTATTTCACAGTCAACAAGAAACGGCTGTAATCCAAGTTGAATAAGCGGCATAATATTTGTGGCCCATGTAAGCGCTGAGACACCAACTATATCGCCTTTTTTCAATCGCCCGGAATTCAACAACGCCTGAATAAGAAGCAAATTAGCACTGCTCCCACTATTCACAAAAACGGCATGACTCCTATTCTGTTTTTTTGCAAAGATCAGTTCAAATTTTCTGCACTCTTCACCCATGCTCAATACTTTAGCTTTGGTGATAAATTCACAAAGACTTTCCTTTGTCTCCTTTTCCTTAAAGAATGTCGACTTTTGAAGCTTAATCATTTTTTCTTTTTTACCAATTCGAGATCATTCTGAACCATTAGTTCAACCAATTCTTTGAAATGCACCTTGGGCGTCCAGCCTAACTTTTCCCTCGCTTTCCTGCTGTCAGCGCAAAGATTCACATATTCAATATTTCTTAATAAACCTGAGTCTAAGACCACGTAGTCCTGCCAGTTTAAATCTACTAATCGAAATGCTATTTGTAAGAGTTCTTTGATTGAATGAAGCTCGCTGGAACCGATGACGAAATCGTCTGGAATATCCTGTTGAAGCATGAGCCACATAGACTCCACTACGTCGCCCGCATAAGCCCAGTCCCGCTTAAGTTCGATATCACCCAATAAAAGCTTTTCCTGTTTCCCAGCTTTAATATTGGCAACAGCCATGGCTATTTTTCTTGGCAGAAATTTTTCATCTCGTCTTGGCGATTCATGGTTAAAAAGAATGCCTGTACAGGCGTATACACCATAAGCCTCTCGATACATCCTTACAAAGTGATGAGCCGCAACTTTACCAATTCCATATGGAGTTGTCGGATTCATAGGTGTATTTTCATTCTGCGGTGAAACACAGGCATGGCCAAACATCAAACTTGAGCCGGCGCTGTACAAGCGACAGTTATCCTTATATTTCTTTATTACATGGAGAAGATTTAACGTACCAAGAAAATTAACATCGAATGTATTTTTATCTTCCTCGAAGATCACTAGAGGTTGGACATTGGAAGCAAGATGATAGATCTCATCAGGCATTACAGAGAGAAATACTGATTCCACATGTTCAGAATCGGTTACGTCACAATCGTGCAGACTCAGCTTGTCGATGATTCCGAATATCCGCCAAAGACGATGGTCATCTTTTCCTTTTGATGGCCTTTCTATGCCATGAACCTCGTAATTCTTCTCAAGCAATAACTCCGCTAGATACGAACCATCTTGACCGGTAATTCCTGTAATAATTGCTTTTTTCATTCACTTTTATATTGAGTAATTAAAAAAACAATGTGAACTTATTCGTGTACATACGAGCTTACAAATGTGCCTAATGCAACAGCGATCCAAATGCAGAAGCATCATTATTGGGCTTTTTAGAAGTCAATTCCCACAAGAATCAGCTAGAATGCTCTGCCAATTCCTGCTAATTGGGGTTAGCGGCGGTGATCAGGTATAGACCTATAAAGAAACATCAGCTTATAGTGCTTTCTACATGGACACAAAAAACGCGAGGCAAACGTTCACCGATACTTTCAAAATCATATCGATAAATTAATATCAGCAGTACAACGAGATGCACTTATGTCATTTGGTAAGTCGAAATAACATATCTGCGGTATAGATCCCTCCCTTGCTGGACCCGGTTTCTATCATCAGTCTCAAACGAATTATGCAGCGAATCATTTGCCAAAGTAGATAACGGCAGAAACTTACGAAGCCATGAACACGCGGTCCCCATTCACTAAACTCCGCTGTTGAAAAGCCACACAGCCGCATAAGCTGTTGAACGCTACTCGGTGTAAAGGATTGCAAATGAGTGATGTCCCAATAGCGCGTCATTGCTCCATAGGCGGATGTAGCGTTTGGAACCATCGCAATAAGCTGCCCGCCTTTCTTTAAGACACGCCTGGAATGATCAAGTACCTTCACTAAATCGTCTTTAGTAAGATGCTCCAGAATATTCAGAGCATAAATCACATCCACGCTTTCCGCAGGACATTGAGTTAGATAACTAATAATGTCTTGACAAATAAATGTTGCTTGTACATAAGGCTTAGCGAAATCAATTTCATCTTGACTAAGATTGACGCCCACTACACTTTCTGCTCCCATGTAATTAGCAAGCCAACATAGTTCTCCAGTACCGGATCCTAGATCTAGAACCTTCTTACCTTGAACATCTAACCAACGGTTTAGCCCGCGTTTAAGCCCGGCGGTCTGGTCTTTGTAGTTTCCTAAATGAGAATTTGCTGCCGAGGTAATCTTGAAATAATCATTAACTACACGCGCATGTGCCGAGCTGTTGCGTGCGGCTATTAACTCATCATTTGAAGTAGATCTTTGTGACATATAAAGCGCCTACAGTATACGTATGGTCATCATACTCGCTATGCTGAGATTACTAGGCTGCGGGATGCAGGAAGTGTGTCACTTTACCCGATCGCTGGTAACTGACGCGTGTTATTTTCGGGGATACTTGCAGAACATTCACCAATCGTGGCAGCCGCTGGTCATATCGGTCATATGTAAGGCCATGATGCAAGCCCTTAGGCTAATTCAATTGTGAAATATGTCGTGCTTTTACTGTTGTTTATTTCTATATAAAGCTTTATAGAATCTGTAAAGAATTCGATGTATTGGCAACGGAATAAGAAAAAGCAAAAACGCAATCCAAGACTCTGGAAACATCCAGAAATATTTTAACGTTCTAATGCGCTTGCCCTTCGGTGTGTCCCATCCACCAACATAGGCGACTAATATCCCGCGCCATGTCTGGCCAAAACTTTTTTGAATCGTTCTCCTAATCGTCTCTCGAGAAAAAGTATTTGAAAACTCTCGAACAATATTAGAGAAATTAATTCCAAATACTTCAAATGCCCAGTTATGTATCTCACCGTTCACCTTTACTACAGACGCCTTTGCTTCCTCACTTGTCGTAGGATGGCAGGTAACCACTTCGCCACGCATATAATAATGTTTTCCTGGTTGAGAAATAACGTGCAGTACTAAGTATAGGTTTACAAAAGCTGATCCGATATATTTATTGGAACTCTCAATTCCTGTCAAAGCCAAATCACGTTTGAGAATTGTTGATGACACAAAACCAAGTGCAGTACCCCCCAGTTCAAGAAGTTCATCCCTGTTTTTGAAAAAACGGTCCACAGGAAGATCGATAGCGAGTTCCTTGCCATTTACCAATCGGTAGTTTGCCCATACAAAAGTAACATTCTGATTCTGCTTAATCACTTCAAGTACTTTACCAACTCCACCAGGAACAACATCATCATCACCCAGCCACCAAACAAACTTTCCGCGCGCTTCTTTTGTGAGAAAAACGACGGTTTTGTCGATTCCCTCTTTCTTTCCATGAAAATAGCGAATGGGTATAATCTTTGAGAACCTTTCAACCAGCAATTCTGTTTCATTATTCGTGCTGTCATCACGAATTACTACTTCGACATCTTCTGTTATTTGAGGTGAAAGGCTGTTGAGTAAGCGTTCGACTTCAGAAGCTTGATTGTAGGAAAGGATGCAAATACTTAAAAGTATGTCTTTCTTCTCTTTCGATAAATCAATTATGTCTAGTTCTTTATTAGATTCCACAGTCTAAAATCTCTAAATAGCGGAACGAAAAAAAACAACCATAAATGAGGATTTTATTTCGTTAACCATATACAGATATCAATTGCTCACCTATCACCCTAAACTCCGGCATTGGAACAATGAATTTTCCGCCATTCTTTAGATATTCACTCTCTCTATTCATAAACTCAGGCAAAAAATGCCATGCCAATATTAAATAATAGTCAGGCTTTTGTATGCGAGAATCTTCTTCAGAAATTACAGGTATTAACGATCCAGACGTGTACCTTCCGTATTTTTGAGGATTCCTGTCAGCAATAGCTTCAATCAAGTCCGAAGTTAGCCCATAAAATTGAAGCGTGGTATTTCCCTTTGTCGACGCGGCATACCCATGAATCTTTTTCCCCTTTGCCAACTCTTGTTTTATAAAAGAAACGACCTTTTTCTTTTCAATCAGAATTCGGTTCACAAGCGCTTCATAGGCCTCTTTGCCATCAAGGCCAAGTCCTGCTTCTTTTACTCTTAGAGCAACGACTCTATCGGTTGCGCCGTCTAAAATCTTATGAGAGCTTCCTTTGTGCGCTTTCCTTATATAAAAACGCATGCTTCCTTCATTTATTTGTTCGCGCATCTCCACATCAAAAATCTCCAGACCATGTCGCTTTAGTAAGTTCTCAAGAGAAGAAAGCGAGTAATATTCAAGGTGCTCGTGGCAGATGCCATCGAAGGCATTTCTCTCTAGAAAAGAGGGTAGATACATCATTTGGATAATAAACAAACCCTTATCATCCAAACATTTTACGACATCAGCAACAAATGCATTTGGATCATCCAAGTCGTAAAACATGCCAATAGCGGTAATCACTTTTGCCTTCACTTCGCCAAATTCTTTTTCCCAAGTTGCTTGATTAAAGAAATCTACAATAATTTTTTTCGTGCCTTGCTTACAGTACTGCTCCAGATTTCTTGCCGGCTCAAATCCTATAGTGTTTAGCCCGGTGACCTTGTAACCCCTCAACAAAGTACCGTCGTTCGCACCGATGTCTAAAACGAAATCGTGAGCTTTTAAATTTGCAATCGATTCAGCTTTTTCGGCAATACCGTTCAGTTCGTCAGTCATAGTTTTATTGATGCCTGAACGGTACCAGTAGTTTCTGTACATCGCTTCGTTGGAAACTGTATGTCTTAATTGAAGCAGTCCACAACCTCCATCCTTCACATTGCAAAGCACCAGTTCCAGAGGAGCTCTTATTCCTTTTGATCTATCAGGTGAGTCCAAGAAATCAGAAACATAAAGATTTCCGAGCGATAAAATACTCGATAAATTGCGTGAACCGCAGACTCTGCACTTTTCAATAGTTCTATATTTGGCTATAGCCATATATTAAATTATTCTCTTGTTAAATCTTATTGATTAGTATTATTCGTCCAATTTAAAGCAGCATTGAGCATTTGATCCAACTGTACGCGCATGCTGTAGCCACTCGTTACACATCGATTTTTGCCAGCTCGTGCAATAGTTTCTCTCTTTTCGTTATTTACAAGGTAATACCTAATCTTTTCTAGCATTTCCGTATTTGTGCCAAAGAACTCTGCCTCCTTACCCTCTTCAAAAAACTCTAAATGCCGAGAAGTTCGCTCACCAAGCATGAACCCACCACAAGCCGGTATTTCCACGCTTCTGCTCGTTACTTCATCGCGGTTAATTTTTCGCAGGAAATTCAGATTAATTCTTGTCGCGCATATGGCTTTTGCATAGTCCTCTCCAAAAAGGTATTCATTTTTTATTACAAGATTTGGATGTTGGTTGACCAACCCGGCCCAGTCATTTCCCCATACATTCACCTGAACTCCACAACTGGCAAGATACATTAATGCCTCGGCTCTTTCTTCTTCAAATGCACCAATTGCGCCCACATCACATGAAAAACGCTCACGTTCTGCTTCAGTCAATTTCATCGGCTTGTGAATGTTTTCGTCATACGAATCAAGAAAGAGTCTTGTTTTTTTTGCACCAAACAGTTTTAATTCAGTTAGATTATAAGTCTTAGTAGTAAACACGAGGTCGTAGTGGCGCAATCCGATTCGGTACCAAAGAGAATGCCCATGCGTGGCATACATATCATCTTCTGAACACGAGATGAGCTTAGCGAATGGCGCGGTTTTTTTTATCTGCAATAATACCTGCGGCCAAATCATGTTCCCCTTTTCGATCCAAACAACATCAAATGATGTATTTCTGATAGCGGTCAATATTTTTTTGTTTACATTTGTTGTATCTAAAGGGATTTTCAACTTCCAGAGAATTCTATAAAGCAGCGATGGAGTTTCGATATGATCAGACGCGGATATATCTGTGTGCGAGAGTGCGACTACATCGTGCCCCATTTCTTTAAGAGTCCGGAAGCGTTGATAACCTCGCCCGTATGTGTTCAGATCCCCGATAAAGAGGATTCTACTCATGTCACTTTGCACTTACATTGTTGGGCCGATTGGGCACATAGACTGAATAGTTTGCATGACATGAGACACATGTGACACGCGTGTCTTTCCGTTTGAATTCCTTTCCGTTGCAATCAGGACATTGAAGAAGCTGCAATAAATCGATCGCTTTATTTCTTGCTTGCTGAGAGAGGAATCGGCGAGCTGCCTTAAGTGCTTGCTGCTTCATAAGCGCGACTACTGGCGGCCGTGAAGAATTCTCTGCAGCCACAAGTCGAGGAGCTTCCCAATCTGCAGGGCAGTCTGGATTCAAAATCGTATATTTTATGCCACCACTTTTCCTTTCCCAGTAATAACGGACATGAAAGTGAAATGGATACCGCGAAACCCAGTTAGGAAAGATGGAACGTGCTTTATTATGAAATAACCCGACAACTTCTTCATCCTGAATATAATTGGTTTTTTTTCTTATGATTAGTTCTCCATCCATTTCAGTGATCTCCGATCTATGGAACCCGTAGTGAGTCAAACGTTCCATAAATGCATCAGGCACTTCAATATAACCCGCGCTCCCGACTCGTTGAATTTCGCGAATGAATCTTTCTGGTTCCGCTGAATGCTCAAGCACATGCGAGGCAATAACAAAATCGAAGCTGTCATCCTTGAAGGGCAATTTCTCGGCAAACGCAAGTATAGTCGGTCGATCATGCACAAGTGGTGTATAGAATCGCTCTTGGGTTACTTCATACGCATCGCAGAGCACATTCGCCCTGAAATAAGGAGATGCACCACTACCAACTTCAAGTACAAGAGCGTTCTTGTCTACCGGACAGTACAGCCGTCTCAAGGACCAAGCGACTGGATCCATGCCAAGTCTTCTAAAAAATCGCATTAACGGGCTTTCTGTTGGTATTTTTGAATCAGGCATGGATAAAATTTATCCGAGCTCAAAGTCGCGGCGTACTGCCCAACATTTTTTTTAAATGCCAGATACCCCAATCACACGCGCGCTTTCCAAGCAGAGTGAGCAGAATTACGTAGATATAATAATAAAATGTCGAATTAAATCCCAATTTGTTCAGTTCGCGCACGTAGTTGAAAAAAAAATGCAGTCCAGCATCACGATGGACCGCTAGGCTTGGATAAAAATATTTAGACATATCTTTTTTAATAAGTGAGGTGGAGTTAATTTGGTGCGTCTTATCAACATATTCTGTAATGAGGGAAAAGCTTTTTAAAAAGTTCAGAGAAATATCAATAGTTGGCCGCCGTGGTATATATTCATTCTTTTCCCGATCAAACATGACATCATTCACATTATGTTCGTGTGAGGCATATTGTTGCGTAAAGGGAACATCAAAATAGGCCGATGGGTACCTCAGCGTCACCTCAGCAAGCAGATAAAGCTGCATCAGCATTGTGCCGTCAAACCGGTTAGTTAGATATGGCGCCGCATATTCTCGGCGAATAATGAACCCAGCGATATAGACACTTTTCCTGAAGAGTTCTACATATGCATTGACACCAGGTTCAAAGAATTCAGTTTTTCTGTAATATCTAAATCGCTCCTTTTTTATTTCATCATGAATCAAGTAGTGGGATTTCATGACGTATCCCAGCTCCGGATGGCGATCTAGAAAGCTCAGCACCTTATCAAACGCACCAGGAACAAATTCATCGTCATCTCCCATAAATACCAACCATGTGCCATTAGCATGATTTACAAGCTTACACAGCGTTCCGTCGAATCCAAGATTTTTCTTGTTTTCGAAATACAACACTGGATATGGGTTTACTGACTGGAATACATTGACGATTCCCCTGATCTCCTGCTGCCGCGGGCTGGAGTCTTCACAGATGACTAGCTCAATCTCATTAGTTCGCCCTGTGTCTATAGTTTTCAGTAGCCTTAAAAGCGTCTCCGGGCGGTTGTAACTTAAAATACAGATTGAGACAAAAGGTTTATTCTTCATTTAGATGGATAAATCAAGGTGCGTTTCTATTCACTATCTCGGACGAGCATAATAGTTCCACAAGATTTTTAACACGCTTATTCCAAGCATCTATGCCATAAAGCTCCAGGGTTTTTCTGCGCAGGCGTTCTCTGTCAAAGAGAGCGCTCGGCGCTTTCTTATCCAAGATCAACACAATTGCATCTGCAATCGCTTTCAAGTTATCTGGTGGAACCAGGAGTCCCAATTCTCCAGCCAATAATCCTTCACGACATCCGTACGCATCGCTCGCAATGACCGGCACGCCACATGCCAAAGATTCAATAAATACAATGCTAAATCCTTCGAATTTTGAAGGCAGTACATATACATCGCCAAGGTTGTAATAATCGACCCGCTCTTCATCCGATGACGGACCCGCAAAAATAATATTTTCAGAAAGTCCTGGGTGATTCTTAATAACCGCATTTATGCGTTCATCCGTTCCACCGCCGACAACAAGATAAACGGCGTTTGGGATTTTCTCCAAAACATATGGTAGCGATGCCATCACCCTGTCTTGCCCTTTATGTTCTGATGTAGAAAGTCGCGCCAGTGAAAGAATGATAGGTCGTCCGGCAATCCCGAATTTATCGATTAAGCCTTGATTCTTCTTTTTTATAACAAAAGCAGAACCATCCACGGCACTTGGAAGCATAAAGATATGTTCTTTTACTTCCGGGTATTGTCTTAGTATCAGCCCTTTTGCATACTCGGAGATAGTTATGACACGTATTGATTCTCGCACCGCTCTGCGCTTGAGCCAGCTATGAATATCAATAATTTCAATCCCATAAAGCGCAAGCGTATATGGCGTCCCGAAGATCATTTTGAGAATCAGGCATACTGGAGAGAAATTCAGATGCCCGCAGAAAATAACATCAGGGCGCTCTTTGAGAAATTGCCAAACAACACGCAAGACGAATGAGAACTTGGCCAGGACTCCACCTTTCCGTCTTTCCACAAGAACGGTACTTGCACCAGTTTTCCTTAGGGCGGAAATAAAGTCCCTGTTGTACTTCTCAATACCCCCAATAAGATTTACGTCCCCGACGATAATAAGTAATTTCATTAACGAATTTCTACTTAACTGCTAACGTCGAGTAAATAACGTTGATCAGATATGCTTGTCATGAAATAACTCTTTGCTTTAATGAACGGAATTGAGCGATAAATACCCGTGATAAAAGCAAAACCACGACAAAGATTATAAATTCTCCAAAGAATGTAGCGACCACCCAAGACTCAACGAAACTGGCCCAAATTGCTACCGGAAAAGCGATTAGGAAAAATGCGGGGTCATCCCCGATCATTGCCAATTGCCAGTTGCGGGTAAGCCAACCAATCGCCAAACCCAACAAGATGGACACGATCACAACTCCCATCGGACCATAGTTCCAGTAGGCTTCACCAGAATAACTCGGGGCAACCGAGCTGCTGGTTTGACTGCGAGTTTGATAGGGAACGTAATAATATTGCGCGTTAAGCTCGACCCCGAATCGCGTAACAATCGGCTTTTGGGGCCACAGTACTCGAGGAACCATTACAGCCCAAATATCAACCATACTTTTTCCAGGTCGCCCCATATTATATTCATTTATCAGATATCCCTGTATGGTAGCGACGTCGAACCTTCTGCCCAGCGCTCTCAGTCTCGCTTCGGTGGTTGTCATTCCCTTTACATCGTATGTAAATTTTTCGGAGTAATCACGTTTAAATATTTGTTGCATTGCACTGGCATCTTCCTGCCCGTCTACATCTTTCAACCCGTCTACATCTTTCAACCCGTCTACATCTTTCAACCCGTCTACATCTTTCAACCCGTCTACATCTTTCAACCCGTCTACATCTTTCAGCATCCAGTCGTACAGATAAAATGCATTGAAGGCATCTGCAAGGATAGCCAAGCGAGTTGTCACCGTATTCTTCTCCGCATCATAATCAATATGCAACCGGCCCAGCGAGACTAACGGGCTAATGGCTACGAAGATGGAGGTTATTACCATTATGGATATCAGTACGAATATCACCTTACGCCGGGTCAGCCACATTCCCACAGTCAAAGCCATAATGACCGTTATAACCTGATATCTTGTGAGTCCTATCAGGCCATTTAGAATTTCCAAAAGGAAAATGCTGCCGGCAATCAACTTCAAATGCCAGCCACTAGAACGCCATAGTAGACCCAGAAGCAGAAAACAGGATGGGATAATCAGATAAATTTTCGAGGCGATACTGCGCAACAGCAGATTTTCTGCTACCGGGAACAAGACATATTTTAGTCCCACCCCTACTGCGGAAATGACCAAGATGATTGGCAGGATCCGATGCAAGATGCGCTCAATATTGGCCAGCGACATGTCGTCATGGTGGCTGGCAGTAAGCCCACGCATATTGGCCAAGGGATAGGCTGCAGTAAGAGCGATAAAAACCGAGCTTGCGTTTAGCAGATTGACGCGAACAAGATAAAGCGTGTCATCGGGAAACAGGTAGTCGGAATGCGGATGCACGTGCAGCCCACCCGCTACGGCCCCCATTCCAAAATAAACACCGGAGCCAAGCACGAACCAGGCTATCGCAGCCAAATCCCCTCCACTGCGGACCATCAATAGAAACGATAACATGCATCCCAGAAAGTACAGAGCTGGAGCGGACAGAATCACCATCAGGGGTTTCGGCTCCAGTACAAACATGGCCAGAGCCAATAACAGAAAAATACCTGCATTGGCTAATGCAACGCGATAAGCTTCACGCCATTTTTCTGCCTGCAATATCAGCGCTGACCCGAAAACGGCATTAGGTAGGCTATTGCCCTGTCCAACGACAGACAGATTCAACATGTCGGGTTTATCTATCTTGGGTAGTATCACTTGTGGTTAACCATTGCCATGAATCCATGCCTGTGCCAACCCACTACGTTCGGTAGACTAGAGGTTCTCGAGTCCTGGACCAGTTCATGAATAACGATCTTTATTTCCCAACTGAAGTCAGAATTTTGTTGCGTCAGTATTTGTTGCAATTAAGGAACTGACAATTCATTCGGCAAAAGCAAGAGTTGGGTAACGAAAGTGAGTTTATTGTTGAAAGTGGTTTCATTCTGGCGCCTGTTATTGCATGTACCAGGGCACGGCGGAATTAATCCCTAAATTTGTCTGTCATGAGCACATTTCTGTAGTTGAAGTAAACTTGGGTACAAAGTTTTTCAATACGACTCCCCTTCCGAACCAATACATAGTTCGATTCAAAGAATCGATCCAACTCCGGATGCCATTTATCATAAATTTCAATTCCATTCCCATATAATTTCCCAACCTGATAGGGCTTGTCTGCTATAAAGTCAAAAACATCCTTCAAGAAGGATCCTCCATCTATCCACCTGTGGTTGTATTCGAATTGCCAGACATCGACTTGACCATGCCGGAGCGTTTCTTTGGCTCCAGTCAGTATTTTTAGATCGTAGCCTTCGGCATCGCACTTCACAAATAAGACATGATTAATGTTCCGTTCCGCCATATATTCGTCAAACCGCAGAGTTACAACATTTTCCGTGAGTGAACCATCGATCCTGAGCAGGGAATTTGTCCCAACTAAATTGCCAACAACAAATAACACCCCTTCACCCGATTGATCTGACAGTGCGATTTTGTTTGTTCTAATTCTGTCATTGCCCTTGAATCTCTCAGACAGATAAACAAAAGAGGATGAAGTTGGTTCGAAGGCGTGTACGTGACCAGCAATATTGGAGGACTGGAGCAACGAGGTTGCACGCTCAGTCCAATTGCCCAGATGTGCCCCAATATCCATCAAGACCGGGGCATTAGTTGAATCTTCGGCTATTACCTGCGCCAGTAACCAATACTCACCATTTGTACAGGGTTCGCTAGAATTTTCTCGTCTTGCCCAACGGTACAGTTTTCTACCAAGGCGCCAAATGAATGACCTGATAGTGGGAGAATTCATCATAACTTTTCCCAAAATCGTCATACTGTGACCATTATGCCGCTGATCATTTCTAGGGCCGCCATGAAATCTCACTCCACCGCCCTGGCTATGCTGCGGAAGCTGGGGCTGCGTTCAAGCAGCTGATCGTAAGTACCCTGTGCTACCACCCGACCGCCCTCCAGTTCTACGATGGAATCGCAGCGCCGCACGGTGGTGAGGCGGTGAGCGATGAGCAGGACGGTGAGGTCGCGATTAAGCGCCGTGATGGCGTCCATCACCGACTGTTCGGTGGCATTGTCGAGGGCACTGGTGGCTTCGTCGAATACCAGGACTGTGGCCTGTTTGTAAAGCGCACGGGCGATTCCGATGCGTTGACGCTGCCCGCCGCTGAGACGAATGCCGCGCTCCCCCACGTAAGCGTTGTAACCCTCGGGTCGACTCTCAATAAATTCGGCGATTTGGGCTTGGCGAGCCACCTGCCGTACTCGATCCATATCGATGTCGCCGCGCGGTACACCAAAGGCAATGTTCTCAGCCAAGGTGGTGTCAGCCAAAAAGATGTTTTGCGGCACGTGTGCAATGGTTCGCTGCCAAGCCCTGATGCGCTTGCCACGGATGGGATGCCCATCCACAAGAAGCACGCCCTGTGTTGGCATCAACAACCCCATCAGCAGGTCGAGCGTCGTACTCTTGCCGCTGCCGGTGCTGCCGACGAAACCCACCCGTGCTCCCTTGGAGATTACTAAATTGAGGCCGTCTAATACCCAAGGACCGTCATTGGTGTAGCGGAAACGCACAGCGTTGAAGCGGATGTCTTTCTGGAAGCGCAGCGGCGCGGAAGTGGGTTGCAGCACGTCTGCCGGTAGTGGTTGGTCAAGCAATTCGATGGTACCGGCCAGCGAGGCTCGGCTCCCCACTATGCTTGCCCAGGCACTATAGATCTGTTGCAGGGCCGGTAACAGGCGTTGCGCACCGAGCGCCAGCGCACCCAGCGCCGGCAGGGCCGTCGCGACACCACCAGCGTGACGGCTAAGCACATAAGCCAATACGGCTATCAGCACCATCCCCAGCGCCTCCATGGCAAAACGGGGACTTCCGCCGATAAATATATTGTTTCCATGTGCCTGCCTCAATGGGTGGTCAGCTTGGCGGTAGACGTCGCAGTAAATTGGCTGGGTTCCATCCAACAACACATCGCGAATGCCACCCAGCCCTTCTTGTAGAGCTTTAATAACCTGTGTTTGTTCGAAAGCGATGCGCAGACTGTTACGTTCTAACCGGCGGCGTGTCAGCCAGGTGACTAGTCCATAGCTGGCGCCAAAGCCAACAATTGCCACCAAGGCAATGACCGGATCGATAACGATCAAGGCGATCATGACGGCCGCCAGCAACACGAATGAACTAATAAGCGTCAGTAACGGCAACAGCACGCCAAACACAGTGATGTTGACCTTACTGGTGATGCCGCTGATTGTGTCGCTGCTATTGCGGGCCGCGTGTACCCAATAGGGCTGATAGAGGGTACGTCGATAAACCTCGATGCTGAGGTCAGCACCGCTGACAACCGCAAGCCGTGTGGTGACCCACAACAAAAAGATGCGAATTGCTCCCGCAATCAGAGCCGCCGTAGCAAACACAATAGTAAGGGGCAAGACCAATTGGTCAGCTGTAGCGATCCCCAGGGCCTGCGCCAAATCCGCGACAACAGGGTGGTTGAACACACGCTCAGGCGCAGTAAGTATTCCGATGAAAGGCAACACGGCGCCCAAACTAACAACTTCCGCGAACGCACTGATCACCATTAATCCCAAGAGCACGCCGAACTGACGCTGACGGCGTCGACTAAGATGACGCCATAGTTGCAACAGCAGGTATGGTAGGCCTTCAGTGAAGATAGATGCTTTCACTGACTAAGCTCCCGGGGTTCCAGTTGGGAGAGATCGCGTTTCAAGATTGAGACGGATAGTTTCGATCTTTGTTTCGTATGTCACTCTAGGTAATGACGAGGCGTTTTGGTGATATTCTGCAGAAAATCTGCATACGCATAGGTGATGCCATCACGAAATCCGGTTTTGGCTTGCCAGCCTAGCGCGCGCAAACGAGAAACATCCAGCAGTTTGCGAGGCGTACCATCCGGTTTGGATGTATCAAAAACCAGATGTCCATGGAATCCGACAACATCGGCGATCAGTTCGGCGGCTTCACGGATAGTGATTTCCTTGCCGACCCCAATGTTGATGAACTCACCGATATCCGCGGCGTTGAATCGACCCATCAGAAATACGCAGGCTTCGGCTAGGTCGTCGCTGTAAAGAAATTCGCGCTTGGGCGACCCGGTTCCCCACACCACCACCTCTTTTGCTCCTTGCACCTTGGCTTCATGGATTTTTTGTATCAGCGCCGGCAACACATGCGAATTTTGATGACCATAATTGTCGCCTGGACCATACAGGTTGGTCGGCAAGGCACATAGAAAATTGGTGCCGTATTGACGATTGTAAGAGGAGCACATTTTAATACCGCTAATCTTGGCGATGGCATACGGCTCGTTGGTCGGCTCCAGTGTGCCAGTAAGGAGATGTTCTTCCTTTATCGGTTGGGGTGCATGTTTAGGATAAATGCAGCTTGATCCTAAAAATAACAGTTTCCTGACTCGATTCTCAAAAGCTGCCTGTATTACATTGCATTCCATCATCAAATTCTGGTAAATA
>Ga0209640_10002157_pt1 | contig 17082 bp, 13 predicted proteins | sample RifCSP10_1_FD_184018 | JGI IMG/M metagenome (GOLD analysis project Ga0209640, IMG submission 184018) | Soil microbial communities from Rifle, Colorado - Rifle CSP2_sed 10_1 (SPAdes) (version 2) | ecosystem: Environmental > Terrestrial > Deep subsurface > Rock core/Sediment | place: Rifle... | reverse complement strand
TCGGAGGGCCGATCCTCTCGCCGTCGCGCATCACCACGCGGCCGCGCAGGACGGTGGCCAGAGGCCAGCCCGTTACCTCTCGTCCGTCGAACGGCGTCCATCCGCAGCGGCTCCGGATCCACGCGTTGGTTATGGTCTGGCGCCGCGCGCGGTCCACGAGCACGAGGTCGGCGTCGGCGCCCTCCGCGATCCGTCCCTTTCCCTCGATGCCGAACACGCGGGCGGGGCCCGCGCTCGTCAGGTCGACGAGCCGGCTCAGGGAGAGGCGCCCGGCGTGGACGTGGTCGAGGAGAAGGGGAAGCAGGGTCTGCACCCCGGCCATGCCCGAAGGGCTTTCCGGGTAGGGCTTCGCCTTCTCCTCCAAGGTGTGGGGTGCATGGTCGGAGCCGACGAGGTCGACGACGCCGAGGGCCACGGCGCGCCAGAGCGCCTCGCGATGCCGGGCGTCGCGGATCGGCGGGTTCATCTGCGCGAGCGTGCCCAGCCGCTCGTAGCAGTCGGGGGCTTCGAGGGTCAGGTGCTGGGGCGTCACCTCGACCGAGGCGACGGACCGGTGGCGGGCGAGGAGGTCCATCTCCTCCGCGGTCGTCACGTGCAGGAGGTGGACCGGTCGGCGGGCCAGAACGGCGAGCGCCAGGAGCCTCCGCGTGGCCAGGAGGGCGGTTTCCGGGTCTCGCCAGGACGGGTGCGAAGACGGCCGACCCGGCTGCGCGAAGACCGGCTTGCGCTCGCGGAGCCGGCCCTCGTCCTCCGCGTGGACGGCCACGCGCCGATGGGTGGCGCGGAGCACGGCCCGGACGCCGGCGTCGTCGGCCACGAGCAGCGAGCCCGTGGAGGAGCCCATGAAGACCTTGACCCCGCAGCAGCCGGGGGTCCGTTCGAGGCCAGACAGCGCGTCGGCGTTGTCGCCGGTGGCCCCGACGTAGAACGCGTAGTCGCAAGCGGCCCGGCCCGCGGCGCGGCGCAGCTTGTCCGCGAGCGCCGCGGCCGTAGTCGTGGGGGGGTCGGTGTTCGGCATCTCGAAGACGGAGGTGACGCCCCCGAGCACAGCGGCGGCGGTGCCGGTGGCGAGGTCTTCCTTGTGGGTGAGGCCCGGTTCCCGGAAATGGACCTGGGTGTCGATCACGCCGGGCAGGACGTGAAGGCCCCGGGCGTCGAGGACGGCGGCCGATCCGCTCCCGTCGATCGCACCCACCCTGGCGATGCGGCCGTCGCGAATGCCGACGTCGGCCCGCGCCATGCCGAAAGGGCCGACGCAGGTGCCGCCCGTGACCACCAGGTCGTAGCCCCGCTTGCGCAATCCTCGATTCGCCCCCTTTGTCTCGCGGTCGCGTTTGTGATGAATTAAACCTCATGTTCCGACGCTTTGCCCTCGTGCTCGCCTTCTTCCTTCCTTGCCCCGCGGCCTTTGCCCAGACGACATCCCGGCGCTTCGCCCTGGACGACCTCCCGCACCTCGTGCGACTCGGGGAGCCCCGGATCGCGCCGGACGGCAAGTCGATCGTCCTCGTCGTGAGCCGCGTCGACGAGGACGAGAATCGCTACGACACCGACCTCGTCTCCGTGGACCTCGCGACCCGCGGGGTACGGAGGCTGACCTTCGACCGCCCGGGCCTCGCGAGCCCGCGCTTCTCTCCCGCCGGGGATCGCCTGGCCTTCCTGGCGGACGGGCCCCAGGGCGGGGCGTCACCCCAGATCTACGTGATGAGCGTGACCGGCGGGGAGGCGCGCCGGGTGACGTCGGCGCCGGAAGGCGTGGGCGAGCTCGCGTGGCGCCCCGACGGCTCGACCCTGGCCTACGTCGCCGCCGAGGCGACGCCCGCGAAGAGCGGTGCCGCGCGCTTCGACGACGCCTTCGAGGTCGGAAACGACGGCTACCTGGTCACGCGCGCGCCCCGGCCGTCACACCTCTGGCTCGTCTCCGCCGAAGGCGGCGTGCCACGCCGCCTCACGAGCGGCCCTTGGAGCCTGGCCACCGGCCTCGGCGCCTCGGAGCTCTCCTGGTCGCCCGACGGGCGCGAGGTGGCCTTCTGCCGCACGGCCTCCGCCAGCTCCGGGGACGCGGACACGGGCCAGGTGCAGATCGTCGACGTCACCTCCGGGGACGTCCGGTCCGTCACCAGCCCCGGAAGCGCCGGGGTGTCGTCTCCGCGTTTCTCCCCGCGGGGAGGGATGCTCCTCTACACCCAACGGCGGGACGGCGATCCTTCGAACCTGACCGAAGCCTACGTGTCTCCGGCCGCCGGGGGCTCGACCGCGGTGGCGACCCGTGAGCTCGACCGGTCGCTCCAATGGGCGCTCTGGATGCCGGACGGGCGATCACTCCTCGTCGGGGGCAACGACGGCGCCCGCGTGGGCCTCTGGGAGCAACCGCTGGGTGGCGTCGCCCATGCCGTCGACCTCGGCCCGATCGCCGAGTACTCGGGACTCGCGGTGGGAGCAAACGGGAGCGTGGCCCTCGTCGGGAGCGAACCCTCGCGTCCGCCCGAGCTCTACTACCTGGAGTCTCTCGATTCCGAGCCCCGCCGGCTCACGGACCTGAACCTGGAGGTCGCGTCGCGGGCCCTGGGCAAGACCGAGAGCCTCGCGTGGAAGTCCGAGGGCCTGCGGCCCAACGGTATCGTGACCTATCCGCCCGACTTCGCCCTCGGCCGGAGCTACCCCCTGGTGCTGGTCATCCACGGCGGCCCCACCGCGGCCTCGAACGAGGCCTTCGATCCCCTGGTCCAGCTCCTCGCCGCCCGGGGATTCGTGGTGTTCCAGCCGAACTACCGCGGCAGCGACAACCTCGGCAACGCGTTCCAACGGGCCATCGCCGCGAGCCCAGGCGAAGGTGTCGGCAAGGACGTCATGGCCGGGATCGAGGCCCTCAAGAAGCGGGCGGGGATCGACCCGGCGCGCATCGGCGTCTCGGGCTGGTCCTTCGGAGGCTTCGTCACGGGCTGGCTCATCGGCCGCTACCCCGGCTTCGCGGCGGCGGTGACGGGCGCGGCCGCCCTGGACTTCTTCGACATGTGGAGCCTCTCCGACCTCGGTCCTCGGAGGCGACACGCTCTCGCCGGCTCGTCGTGGTCCCGGGAGGACTTCTTCCGGGAGCATTCGCCCCTCACCCACGCGGCCCGGATCCGGACGCCCACCCTGATCCTCTCGAACGCCGCCGATGCCCGGGTGGCGGTGAGCCAATCGTACAAGCTCCATCGGGCCCTGCAAGGCAACGGGGTGGAAACGAGCCTCGTCGTCTACCCGACCGGCGGCCACATGCCGCGGGGGCCCGTGCGCCAGCGCGACGTGTACCGGCGATGGCTTCGATGGCTGGAGACCCACCTCGCCCCCTGAGGTCCTGGGCCGCGCGCAAAGAACCGCTTTAGGGTAGTCTCTGCCGGGCGACACCGGTAAGATGGCATGGGATTGACGGTCCGGTTCTGGGGTGTGAGAGGCAGCATCGCCTGCCCGCTGCCCCGCTACATGGCGTTCGGAGGCAACACGTCCTGCGTGGAGGTCCACGTGGGCGCCCGGCGCATCGTCCTCGACGCCGGGACCGGCATTCGCGAGCTGGGCACGAGGTTCCTGGAGGAGGGCGTGCGCGAGGCGGTCCTCCTCTTCACCCACACGCACTGGGACCACGTCAACGGGTTCCCCTTCTTCGGGCCGGCCTACCGGGAAGACCGAAGCTTCCTCATCCGAGCCGGCCACCTGCGGAGCGCCGGCGGGATCCGCGAGGTTCTCTCCGGCCAGATGAACCAACCGATGTTCCCGGTCCCCCTCGAGGTGATGCGGGCCCGGCTGGCCTTCGAGGACTTCGTGGCCGGCGAGAGCTTCGCCCTCGACGGCGGCATCACCGTCCGCACGGCCCCCCTCAACCACCCGAACGGTGCCACCGGGTACCGGATCGAGGCCGAGGGCCGCTCGGTGTGCTACGTGACCGACACCGAGCATCACCCGGGCCAGCCCGACGCCAACGTCCTCGGGCTCATCGAAGGCGCCGACCTCGTGATCTACGACTCCACCTACACGGACGAGGAGTTCGAGGCCAAGGTGGGCTGGGGCCACTCCACCTGGCAAGAGGGCGCGCGGCTCTGCCGGCAGGCCGGCGCCCGCCGGCTGGCCATCTTCCATCACGATCCCGACCACGACGACGCGTTCATGGATGCCCTGGAAAAGAACGCGGCCGCCGAATGGGAAGGGGCATTGGCGGCGCGCGAGAACATGGTCCTCGCGGTCGAGTGAGGTCATCGATGCTCAGAAGCCGGACGTTGCTGTGCGCGCTCCTCCTGGTCGGAGCGACCGTGCAAGGGCCTGCGGCCGCCGAGGACGCCCCCCTGGTGCCGACCCTCGCGGTGGGCTCCCCGGCCCCCGACTTCGACCTCCCCGGGGTCGACGGCCGGAGGTACTCGCTCGAGGACTTCGCCTCCTCGCGCCTTCTGGTCCTCGTCTTCACCTGCAACCACTGCCCCACGGCCCAGGCCTACGAAGATCGCATCCTGGAGCTCCACGCCGATTACTCCAAGCGGGGGGTCGCCCTCGTCGCCATCTCTCCGAACGACCCCCTGGCGGTGCGCCCTGACGAGCTCGGCTACAGCGACCTCGGCGACTCCCTCGAGGACATGAAGATCCGCGCCCGGGAGAGGGGATTCGCCTTCCCCTACCTCTACGACGGCGACACCCAGGCCGTCACGAAGAGGTACGGTCCCGTGGCCACGCCCCACGTCTTCGTGTTCGACCAGGCGCGCAAGCTGCGCTTCGTTGGGCGGATCGACGACGCCGAGAACCCGGCCAAGACCAAGGTCCACGACACCCGGAGCGCCATCGACGCCCTCCTCGCGGGCCAGCCGGTGCCCGTGAGCCAGACCAAGGTCTTCGGCTGCTCGATCAAATGGGCAGAGAAGCGGGGCTGGCTCGAGGAAGGGAAGAAGCGCTGGGCCGCGGAAGAGGTTGCCCTCGCCCCCATCGACGCGCCGGGACTCAAGGCCTTGGCACGGAACGACTCCACGAAGCTCCGCCTCGTCAACGTGTGGGCCACCTGGTGCGGCCCCTGCGTCATCGAGTTCCCCGACCTCGTCACCGTCAATCGGATGTATCGGGGACGCGGCCTCGAGGTCGTGACCGTGAGCGCCGATCCGCCAGAGAAGCGGGACGCCGCGCTCGGCTTCCTCAAGGAGAAGCAGGCCTCGACGCGCAACTTCGTCTTCGAGACCGGCGACCCCTACGCGATGATCGAGGCGGTCGACCCCGTGTGGCAGGGGGCCCTGCCTCACACCATGCTGGTGGCCCCGGGCGGCCGCGTCATCTACCGGAGCCAGGGCGCGTTCGAGCCCCTAGCCTTGCGCAAAGCCATCGTGGGCTACGTAGGGCGGTACTACCATTCACGCCCGGTGCTGAAATGAGCCCGATTGCCGCTCATTTCAGCACCGCTCCGTCGTTGACGATCTTCTCTAAAGCCGTCGAGTAAGATGCCTACCTAGTTCTTTTCCAGGGAGAACATCAAGAGCAAGGTCCGCTGGTCGGAAGCCTGGAAGTTGTTGTCGGAGACCGCGTAGACGAGGGTCTCACCGTTCTTCCCGCGCACGGCGTCGATGCCCTCCAGGTTGTCGACGGTGAGGGGAGGACCGAGCTCGGCGATCAACTGGCTCACGAGCTGGGCCTCGCCTTTCACTGCCTTCCGCGCCACGCGGCGAAAACGGATGCCCACGATGCCGCGTTGGGGATTGTAGGCGCGCTCCAGCACGAGGACGTCGCCCGAGGGCAGGCGCGCCATGTCGGACGGCCGAAAGGCGCCGTCGAAGAGGTACCCGAGAGGCCGCCAGCGGTCGGGGCCGCCGACCCATCCCCGGATCACCTGGTCGAGGACCCAGTACTCGGTGAGCGCCAGGAGGCCGCCCCCGTCCCAGGCCACGAGGGCCTCGATGCCGCCGTTGGCCGGAGCCTGCTCGACGCCGGAAGGGGGCGGCACCGCGATAGGGATGCCGTCGGGCCGACCCGCCGTAGCTGGATACCGCCACATTCGGTGCTGATGCTCGAAGCCCACGACCATCGAGCCGTCGGGCATGAGGGCCAGCGACTCGGCGTCCGCCGCATCCTTCTCCTCGAGGGGTCGGCCGTTCAGATCGAGAAGCCGGCCCATCTCGGCCTCGGACAACCCCACGAGGTCGCCGCGCTCGTCGTGGACGAGGCACGCGGTGAGCCAGGAGCCCTCGTCTGAGATGAAAGTGACGCGGCTCCCCTCCTCGGTGAGGCGCATCGAGGAGAGCCCGCCGAAGCGGGGGCTCGGGGAGGTGAGGACGAGGCCGCCCCGGTAGCGGAGGCCGCCGACCTTCCGCTGGCCCGGGTCGACGGGGTTCAGGGGAACGGGCTTGCCGGCCACCTCGATCCGCTCGGCCTCCGCCGTGCCGCCGCCCGCCAGGAGGAGGGCGAAGGCACAGGAGGCCAGCTCACGTCGGAATGGTGATGAGAGCATGGAAAGTGCCCCTCCCCGGGAGGCGGCGCAGCATAGCACGAGGCCCGGAGGCGGAAGGTCCGGGCCTCCGACGCGGACGCTTCAGAGGGTGAGGCGATAACCCGTGCCCCGCACGGTGTGCAGGAACCGCGGGGCTCGGGGGTCGGGCTCGAGGTAACGGCGAAGGCGGGCGATGAAGTTGTCGACGGCGCGGGTCTGGGTCTCCGGGCTCAGGTTCCAGACCTTCTCCAGGATCTCGGCCTTCGAGACGATGCGCCCGGCGCTTTGCACGAGGAGCTTCAGCAACATGGCCTCGAGCAGGGTGAGCCGGGTGAGGCGCTCCCCGGTGCGGATCTCGAAGGTCCGGAAATCCACGACCGCGTCGCCGATGCGAGCGGCCTCGAGACCGCTACCCTCGCCGCCTTGCGCCCAGTCCCGGCGGCGAAGGAGACCCTTGATTCGGGCGAGCAGGACGGTGAGGTCGAACGGCTTCGACAGGTAGTCGTCGGCCCCGAGCTCCAGCCCCTGCACCACATCCTCGGGAAGGCTCTTCGCGGTCAGCATCAGGATCGGAGTGTAGTCGCCGGCCTGCCGCATCCGATCCGCCACCCGAAAGCCGTCGAGGGACGGCAGCATGACGTCGAGGATCACGAGGTCGAAGGCGGGGCCCTCCCCGCGTCCGGCCGCGGCGAGGGCTTCGAGCGCAGGGCCCCCGTCTCCCACCACCTCGGTGTCGTAGCCCTCCATCTCGAGGTTGAACTTGATGCCGGTGGCTAGGTGCTGCTCGTCTTCGACGATGAGGATCCTAGACATGCTCGGGCTCGGCCGCGGCCTCCAGCAGGCTCGGCAGGGTGATGGTGAAGGTGGAGCCGCGGTCGGGCCCGGGGCTTTCGGCGTGGATGGTGCCACGGTGGCCCTTGACCACGGACCTCACGATGAAGAGCCCGAGCCCGGTGCCGGCCCGGCTGCGGCGCACCTCGGAGCCGATCCGGTAGAACCGGTTGAAGATGAACGGCAGCTGGGCGCGGCCGATCCCCACTCCGTGGTCGCGGACCCGGAGATAGGCCTGGCCGTCTCCGTTCGAGCCCGCCTCGACGTCCACGTCGATCCGGTCGCCCGAGTACTTGACCGCGTTGTCGAGCAGGTTCAGGACCGCGGTCTCGAGCGCGGCGGCGTCCCCGGAGACCCGCAGCGACTCGGGCCCCTCGTAGCTCATGGCGTCGGGACCGAGCTGGTAGCGCGTACGGGTCAGCTCGATCGCCCGCCGGACGAGCTTGGCGAGATCGAGGGGCTGGGGATCGGCGACCGGCCGGTCCGTGAACATGGCCGCGCTCAGGACGTTGTTGATCGTGGAGTTGAGCCGCTGCAGGTCCTGGTCCATCGTCCGGTAGAAGTCCTCGCGGCGGCTCTCGGGCAGGTCGCGCATGCGCAGGGTGTCGAGGTAGAGCTTGATCGAGGCCACCGGAGTCTTGAGCTCGTGGGTGACCGCGCTGATGAAGTTCGATTGGCGCTCGTTGAGGCGCACCTCCCGCAGGAGGAGGATGACGATGAGCACGAGCCCGCCGATCAGCAGCAGGAAGAGAAGGCTGCCGAAGAGGTAGACCACCCAACGCAGGGTGCCCACCTCTCGCGCCAGCGAAGGCCCGCCCGAGGTGCCCAGGATCTGCCAGCCCACGGTGAGGGCCACCGCGACCACGATGAGCGCGATGCCCATCGAGACGTGGGGCCACTTGGGGCGCTTGGCGGCGGAGAGCTGGGAGCCGGAAGCCGGCATGGTTCTAGAACAGCTTGTCGAGATTGCGGAGGAGGCTCAGGGGGCTGACGCGCCGCCAGAATCGGCCGAAGCGCACGAAGCCGATTTGATTGACGATGCGGGCGAGGAACGACCGCGCGTGAAGCGCGCGGTTGGCGGTCCCCATCAGGCGCCGGTAGTCCTCGCCGTACGGGTACCACCACAGGGCCGGGCCCCGGCTCCAGTCTTCGGTGACGTACTTGACCTGGACCATCTCGCGCAACCCCGCCCGGCCGTGGGTGCGGCCCAGGCCGCTCTTCTTCACTCCACCCCAGGGCGCAGTGGGCTCGCCGTAGCTCGAAACGCAGTCGTTGATGGTCACGACTCCGGCCCCGAGCCGGTCCTGGAGCTTCTTCGCGGTCGTGGGGTCGCGGGTCCAGCCGCTGGCGGTGAGCCCGTACTCGCTGTCGTTGGCCAGGAGGATCGCCTCGTCCACCGAGGCCACGGACATGATGGGCAGGACGGGCCCGAAGGTCTCTTCCCGCATGATGCGCATCGAATGGTCGACGTTGGTCAGGACGGTGGGCGGAAAGAAGAAGCCGGAGCCGGACGGCGTCTCGCCCCCGACGAGCACGCGCGCCCCGCGCGCACGCGCGTCTTCGACGTGCTCGACGACGATGAGGCGCTGGCGCTCCAGGGCCATCGGCCCCACGTCGGTCGTGGGCACGGCCGGGTCGCCGAGGCGAAGCTTGCGTGTCTCCTCGACCACCTTGGCCAGGAACCGCTCCGCGACCTCCGCTTCGACGTAGACCCGCTCCACGGAGGCACAGGTCTGGCCGGCGTTCAGGAATGCGCCCCACACGATCCCGCGGGCGGCGCGGTCGAAGTCGGCGTCCTTGCACACGATGGCCGGGTCCTTGCCCCCGAGCTCCAGGACCACCGGGGTCAGGTTCTTGGCGGCCGCCGCCATCACTTTCTTGCCGGTGGAGACGCTGCCCGTGAACACCACCTTGGACACGCGGGGATCCTCGACGAGGGCGGCGGCGGCCTCGTCGTCCACGGCCACGACGTTCACGACCCCCTCCGGGATCCCCGCCTTCTTGCAGAGGGCCCCGAGGCGAAGCCCGATCACGGTTGTGCTCGGGGCCGGCTTCAGGACCACGGTGTTGCCCGCGGCGAGGGCGGCGGCGACCCCGGTGAGGGAGATCGCGAAGGGGTAGTTCCAGGGCGTGATCACGAGGACGACACCCAGGGGCGCGTAGACGAGCCGGCAGTCCTTGTGCGCGAAGAGCAGGACCTCGCTCTCCAGCACGTCGTCGCGGAGCACGTCCTCCGCGTGCAGGGCGAGGTGCTTGAGCGCTTCGAGCGAGGGGAAGACCTCGACCGCGTGAGCCTCGGCCTCGGGCTTGCCCTGCTCCCGCGCGATCAGCGCGGCGATCTCGTCCGCTTCCCGGAGCACCACGTCGCGGAGGGCGAGGAGATGGCGGCCGCGGTCCCGGAAGGAAAGGCGGCTCCAGGCCGGGAAGGCGTCCCGCGCCCCGTCGAGCGCCGAGCCCACCTGCGCCCGGTCGAGCAGGCTCGACTGCGCGAAGGCCTCGCCGCTCGCGGGATTGACCGCCAGGCGCACCCCGCCCGAGCCCGGGACCTCGCGGCCGCCGATCCACGAATGGTGGGCTTCCAACGCCACGGCCACGGGATCCGCCTGCGCCACCGTCATTTGGTCGCGTCCTCGCCGGCGCCCCTGTCCTCGCCGACGCCGCCTGCGGGTCTCACTGCTCGGATTCTACTCCCGTAGCTCGGATCGTTCGCGAGCCGCGCGAGCGTCCGCGCGAATGACCCGCTCAGAGAGCCATCGAGGCGCCATTGAAGGTCCGGTGAGCCGACGGCAGGATGGCGATTGCGTGGAATCGGGGCAGCCGGCGCAAGATCCGATAGAATCAAACGATGGGGCAGCGCGAGCCGACTGAGCGTGACCTGGTGAGGCGGGTGAACGATCGCTTCTATCACGCTCTCGAGGGCCTGGACCTCGAGGCCATGGAGGACGTGTGGCTTCACGAGCAAGGCATCGCCTGCGTCCACCCGGGCTGGGACATCCTGGTCGGCTGGGCGGCGGTGCGGCACTCGTTCGAGCAGATCTTCGCCAGCACGACCTGGATGAGAGTGACGGCCACGGCCACACGGGTCGAGGTCATCGGCGACGTGGCCCTCGTCTCCTGCGCCGAGAACATCACCGGCAAGTCCGGCGAAGACGTGAACCTGGCCGTGGCCCAGGCCACCAACATCTTCCGCCGCACCGCTGCGGGCTGGAAGATGATCCATCACCACGCCTCCCCGGCCCCGGTCCTGGTCACCCACCCGTTCAGCGGGATCGTGCAGTAGGGCCCGGACTCTCCTCCTCAGAGCCGCTTGACGTCCGCGCCGAACGCCCAGCCCCGCGCCCCCGACGAATCCTCGATGCGAAGGTAGTCGCCGCTCGCGTCGAGCACGGGCACCACCTCGCCCTCACGCAAGGATCCGACCGCTTCGGCCGTGGGGGAGGCCTGGTCGAGGAGGGGCGCGCCCCGGCGAACCACGACCGCGGTCGGTCGGGCCAGGGTGCCGGCGACCGGCGCGACGCCGACGAGAAGGCCCAGGCCGACGGCCACGCCCGCGGCCGATGCCGCCCCGCGCGCGCTCCACACCCGCGCGGCCAGATGCAGGAGCACCGAGAGACCGAGGAGGGAGGCCGCGACGAGGTCCAGTCCGAAGCGGCGGGCGATGCGAGACGCGGCGGCGAGAGGATCGGGCGCGATCTCCGCGCGGTCGAGGTTCACCGCCTCGCGCACGCGGTCGATCTCCCGCCCCACCGCTCGATCGGCGGGATCCAGCTCGCGAGCCCGCAGAAGCGCCCAGAGCGCTTCGCCCTGCGCTCCGCGCGCGGACGCGGCCTGCGCCCAGTTCCAGTAGAGCGACGCGCTCTCCGCTCCGGCCGCCGCCAGCTCCTGGTAGGTTTCGAGGGCCTTCGGGTAGTCCCCGGCTCGTGCCAGCTCGTTGCCTTGCCGGAACCGGGTCTGGGCATCCGGGGGGGAAGCGGCGCTCGGGGCGGCGTGGGCCAGGGCGGCGGCAATGCCCACGCCCAGCACCGCCGCCCGGAGTCGCGGCCACGGTCGACCCGACCTCAGGCCCATCGCTTCACCGTCTCCGCCGCCCGGGCGGCGAGATCACGGAGCTTCTCCGAGTAGTCGCCGAGCTGCGGCGCGTACCGGACGAACTGGACCTCCTCCAGCAAGGACCGGGCGGCCTCGACCCCTTCGCCTTCGGATCCTGCGTCCTCTAGCGGACCGAAGGCCTCGTGGAGCGCCTTCTCGATGAGAGTCGAGGCGGCCTCCTTGCTGAGCCCGTCCTTCCCCACGCGGTCGAGCTCGGCGAGGGCGGCCCGAACGCTTCGGCGAGGCACGTTCCGCGGGGAGTTGCGGGACCTTCGACCGAAGCGTCCCATCGTCCAGAGCGCGCCGTGAGCAGCGAGGGTGAGGGCGAGGGCGCCGCCGAGCGCCGTCGCGCCGAGCCGGGGCGATCGGGCGCCGTCGGGGTCGAGGTCGTTGCGCAAGGGCAGCGGCGCGCCCGACCGTGACGGCAGGACGGCCGGCGCCGGGACCGCGAGGCCTGCCGTCGCCGTTCCTCCCTCGACCCGCAGCGGGAGGGGAGTCGTCCGAGCGGTCTCGACCCGGGCCGCGGCGGAATCGAAGTAGGAGAACGAAAGCCCGGGCACCTCCAGGTCTCCGGCGGTCTGGGGCACGACCACGAACTCCCAGGTCCGGGAGCCGGAGATCCCGGAGACCGCGGACTTGAGGTCGCTCTTCACCTGCGGCGGGTAGACCTTGGCCCCGGGGACCGCCACCTCGGGGGCCTTGTCGATCCACTTCAGGTTGCCGGTGCCCTCGACCTTGAAGCGCAGGGTCGCGGCCTCGCCCAGGGCGAGCGTCGGCTTGTCCAGCGAGGCCGTGACCTTGAACCTCCCCACCGCGCCCGAGAAGCCGGGCATCTCGGGAATGGGGTCGACGGTGACCTTTACCTCCTTCGTCGCCCGCTGGACCTCTCCGCCGGTGTCGAAGAAGCTCTGGCGGGGCAGGCCGAGGCGCAGGTTGGTAGCGGGGATGGCAAGGCGACCGGCCTTGGTCGGGAACAGGAGCTTCACGAAGATCGGAAACCGGCGGTAGGACTCGCCGCCGACGGTAGCGCCCTCGCCCTGGGTGGGGGTCGGTGGCCTTTCGAGATCTTCCGCCCAGAATCCGGGGTACTGCGGCGCGTCCACGAATTGCAGATCCGAGACCGAGACCTGCGTGTAGAGCCAGTAGGTGAGGAGCAGAGGCTCGCCCACGCGGAGCCGGTTCCGGCTGACCGCCGCCTCCACGAAGAGCTTGGGCTCGCGGGCGCGGCCACGGCGCTGGCCCAAGAGCGACGCGAAAGGGTCCTCGCCGAAGGGATCGGGCGCGGACTCGCGCCGTGGACGAACGCTGCCCGCGACCACCTCGATGGCGATGGGCTCCGTGGTCTTCTCCCCATCCTCGAACCGCGCCCGCGCGGGCCCGATCTCGGCCTTGCCGACCGCCACGGGCTGCAGGAGCCAGGTCGCCACCCGGGACTGCGACATGGCGCCGTTCACGAGCGATACCTGGGTCGACAGCGAGGGCCCGCCCACCACGCGGAGATTCTGGAGCCGGGGCAGGGCCACGTCCTCGAGCAGGCGGAACCCGGCGCCCTCGATGCTGATCGTGAGCTGGAGCTGATCGCCCACCCCGATCTTCCGGGCGTCGACCTCCGCCCGGACCGTTCCTTCGGCGGCCGCCGGCCGGGGGCCGACGAGGACCAGCGCCAGCAGGGCGAGGCGCTTCACCAGTCCTTGCCCTTCTTGCGCTCGGCCCGCTTCGCGGCCAGGATCTTCTTCTGCTCGTTCTTCTCGTTCTGCTGGAGCGCGTCCAGGAGCTGCATGGCCCGCTCCTTCGGCATGCCGGCCTCCTGCTGGTAGCGCTTCTGCTCCTTCTCTTCGGGCGTCTCGGGCCGCTGCGGTTTCGAGTCCTGGGGCTTCTGGTCTCCCTCCGGCTTCGCGCCCGCCTTCGAGTCCGGCTGGTCTCGACCCTGGCCCTCCTTCTTCTGGTCCGGCTGTGACTTGCCCTTCTCCTGCTTCTTCTGCTGCTCTTCCTGCTGCTTGAGCGCGCGCAGCGACATCTCCAGGTTGCGCAGAGTGTCCGCGTCGTCGGGAAGGACGCGCAGGGCGTCCCTGTAGGCCGCGATCGCTCCTTTGTAGTCCTGCTGCTGGAAGAGGGTGTTGCCGAGGTTGTACCGCGAGGGACCCGCGAGGGGCGACCGGGCGTCCTCGCCCAGCGAGCGGTAGAGGGCGGCGGCCTCCGGGAACTTCCCGTTCTTGTAGAGGCCGTCGGCCAGGTTGTAGCGGGCCGAGGGGTCGGCGGGCCGGAGCGCGGCCGCGCGCTCGAAGGACGAAAGGGCCGCGGGGTGGTTCCCGCGTTCGTAGTCGGCCTTGCCCTCGGCGGCCAGGCGACGGGGCCGCAGCAGCACCTCGTCCAGCACGCCCGCTTTCGTGGCCGGGGGCGGAGCCGGGCTCGCCGCCGCAGGATCCAGAGAAGGGCTCGGAGCGGCGGTCTGTGCGTGGAGCGGGGAAGCAATGACCGGAACGATGAGGGCGGCCGCGAGCCGGAGAGACCGCGACCCCGCCCGCCGCAGGCGCGGCAGCGGCACGAGGTAGCCGGCCGCGAGCGCGGCCAGCCCCATGGCCAGGGGCACCTGGAATCGTTCCTTGCGCCGATAGGAAAACTCGCGGGCCAGGGTCTTCTGCTCCATCCCCTCGACGGCCGCGGCCAGGCCGGACAGGGTCGTGTCCGCGGGCGTGATCCGGAAGAACCGCCCGCCGGTGCCGCGCGCGATGGCCTCCAGGGTGGCCGCGTTCAGGCGTGAAACCACCGCGCCGCCGGCTTCGTCCTTCTTGAAGCCGACCGGTTTGCCCTCCCGATCGAAATCGGGCACGGGCTGGCCCGCCTCGGTGCCGACGCCGACGGTGTGGACCACGACTCCGGCTTCCTTGGCCTTGCCCACCGCCTCGTCGACCTCGCCTTCGAGGTCTTCACCGTCGGACATGAGGACCATCACCCGGTTGCGCCGCTCCTTGTCCACGAACATCGAGAGGCCGCGGGCCAGGCCCACCCCCAGCGAGGTCCCGGGCGCGGGGACGATACCCGGCTCCACGGTCTCGAGGAAGAGACCCACCGCGTCGGCGTCCAGGGTGAGGGGGACGAGGGGATAGGCCTCCCCCTCGAACGCCAGGAGACCGAAGCGATCGCCCTCGAGGCGGGCGACGAGCGTTTGGAGCGCGGCCCGGGCGAGGAAGAAGCGATCGGGAGTCACGTCTTCGGTGGCCATCGAGCCGGAGGTGTCGAGGGCGAGGACGACGTCGACGCCCTCGCGCTCCACCTTCTCCCGCACGATGCCCCACTGCGGGCGGGCCAGCGCGAGGACGATCCCGGCCACGCCCACCAGCGTGAGCACGAGCCGCGGCAGGCGGAAGCGCGCCATCCTCGACTCCACCACGCGTGACCACAGGGGTTTCGCGACGATTCGCGCGAGGCGGGCACGGTCGCGCGCCACCGCCCAGGCCTCGAGCGCGCCCAGGACCGGCAGGGCCAGGAGGACGAGGAGCCAGAGCGGCTGGGCGAAGACCATGGACTACCCGCCTCCGCTCATGCGGGCGCCACCCGGAGCCCGCCCGCCCAGAAAGCACCCGCCGCGGCCAAGGCCGCCGCCGAGGACAGCAGGAACGGAAAGAACAGCTCCCGGTACCGCCGGTAGGCGGTCTGCTTGATTTCGGACTTCTCCAGCTTGTCGATGCGGTCGAAGATGTTGCGCAGGGAAGCGGAGTCCGTCGCGCGGAAGAACTCGCCGCCGGTCCGATCGGCGATGGCACGGAGCAGGCCCTCGTCGATCTGGACCTCGGTCATCACCGTCTGCTCCACGATCTGCCCCGTGAAGGGGTCGCGCATGCGGACCGGCATCGGCACCTGCCCGCCCTTCCCCACGAGGACGGTGTAGACGCGGACCTCCATCGCCTTGGCGAGGTCGGCCGCGGTAGCGGGATCGATCTCGCCGGCGTTGTTGGCGCCGTCGGTCACGAGCACCACCACCCGGCTCTTGGCCTTGGAGCGGCGGAGCCGGGTCAAAGACGTGGCGAGCCCCGAGCCGATGGCGGTCCCGTCCGGCAGCATCTCGAGCCGGACGTCGTCGAGCTGGCGGAGGAGGACGGCGGTGTCCGTGGTGGGCGGGGCCTTGGTCAGGCTCTTGCCGGCGAAGACCACGAGGCCCACCCGGTCCGTCGGCCGCCTCTTGACGAACTCGGCCACCACGTCCTTGGCCACCACCAGGCGGTTCCGCGGCTGAAAGTCCTGGGCGGCCATCGAGCCGGACACGTCGAGGGAGACCACGATGTCGACGCCCTGGGTGGTGACGTCCTCCTTGAGCGTTCCGTGCTGCGGCCGGGCCAGCGCCATGGCACCGAGGCAAAGGGCCGCGGCGGTGAGGACCACCGGAAGGTGACGGAGCCGCACGCGCCAACCGGCGGGCGCTCCCAAGAGCCGCGCCGCCCCCGGGAAGACGATCACTCCGGCATCCTTCTCCCGCCAGAGCGATGCGGCCAGGACCAGCGGCCCGAGCAACAAGGCCCAGAGCCAGAGCGGGTCCTGGAAGCGGTAGCCGGCCCAGTCCATCAGGCGACCTTCTCCGCGACCGGCGGAGGCGGGGCGAAAGCGGCCTCCACGGTCTCGATCATGCCCCTCACCGCTTCCGTGTGCCGCTCGGCTTCGGCGGTGAGACCGGCGCCCCGAGCGAACTTGATCTGGTCGGCCGCGCCCGCCAGGTCGCGCATGGGACCGACCAACCCCGGGGCTTTCGGCGAGTCGCGGAGGAAGGCCACCATCTCGGCCGTGGTCATCTCGAGCACCGGTGCGCCGAGACGGCGTTCGAGGTATCGCTTCGCGATGGCGGTGAGGGCGATGTAGAAGCCGCGGTGGTCGGCTCGCACCAGGAGATCGGAGGCGACGAGCGCGGCGAGCGCGGTCCGAGCCTCGAGCGCCGGGTCCAGGGGCGGTGGCGCCGCCGCGGCCGCGGTGGGAGCCCGCCGGCGGCGGACCAGCCAGAAGACGAGCGCGGCCAGACCGACGACGACGACGGCGAGGGCCACCCAGAAAGCGCCGCCGATGGCCAGGGCCAGCGGGCCGCGAACGTCGGCGATCTTCTGGGGATCGGCGTCTTTCGGAAGGCGAGAGACGATCTGGAGCGCGACCGGTTCCGTCGTCGCCTCTCCTTCGCGTCCGTCGGGCAGGCGGTACTTGACCGTCAAGGCCGGGACCTCGGCGTCCGACAGCTCGAAAACGGCGGCGTCGTAACGATGCACGCCCGCGGGCAACGGGCTCGCAGGCGGCGCCGTGGGCTCGCTCACGGCAGAGCGCAGCTCGGCGGCGGCGTTCTGGATTTCGCCGGGAAAGGCATAGCTCGTCCCCGGAGGCCCCGTCGCCTTCACCTCGACCACGAACCTCTCGCCGACGGCCACCTCGGTCTTCGACGCCGAGGCCTCGACCCTGACCCGAGCCTCCGGGGGTACGCTCGTCTCCGGCGACGGCCGTCCCGATCCGGCCGCCGCAGCGGGGCCGCCGGGAGGGGCGACCTCTTCCGGGTCGAGGGCGATCACGAGGGCGGGGGCGGGCGATGCGGAGGCGCCCGCCACGCAGCACGCGAGGGTCGCGGCCAAGGTCCACCTCATCTGCGCCGCTCGCGCGCTTTGAAGAAGGCCTGCAAAGGCCGTTCGTAGGATTGGACGGTGGACAGCGCCAGCGCGTCGACCCGGGTCCTCTTGAACACGTCGGCGGCCTCGGCGCCG
>Ga0209640_10002156_pt1 | contig 17086 bp, 16 predicted proteins | sample RifCSP10_1_FD_184018 | JGI IMG/M metagenome (GOLD analysis project Ga0209640, IMG submission 184018) | Soil microbial communities from Rifle, Colorado - Rifle CSP2_sed 10_1 (SPAdes) (version 2) | ecosystem: Environmental > Terrestrial > Deep subsurface > Rock core/Sediment | place: Rifle... | reverse complement strand
GTGCCTGGATTACAGCGCGTTCATGAACCGTCCGCCACGTGGCGCCGCGGGAGGGCGCTGGCTAGAATGACCCGCTTTTAGGCGAAGCGGAAGCCCATGTCTCTGCAAGAGAAATTCTTGAGGCTCGAAGAGCACTTGAAGGAGCTCGTGGTCGGCCAAGAGCGGCTTTTGAGCCGCATGCTGACGGCGCTGCTCTGCGACGGGCATCTGCTCGTCGAGGGAGCGCCGGGGCTCGCAAAAACTCGCGCGATCAAGGTGCTCTCTTACAGCATCGAAGGTGACTTTCACCGGCTTCAGTTCACGCCGGACTTGCTGCCCGCGGATCTCACGGGCACGGAAATCTACCGCCCCGAGGACGGCTCGTTCGTGTTCCGCAAGGGCCCGCTGTTTCACAACCTCGTGCTCGCCGACGAGGTCAACCGCGCGCCGGCGAAGGTGCAGTCGGCGTTGCTCGAGGCCATGGGCGAGCGGCAAATCACGGTCGGCTCCGTGACCTATGCGCTGCCGGCGTTGTTCATGGTCATGGCGACGCAGAATCCGATCGAGCAGGAGGGCACATACCCGTTGCCCGAAGCGCAGCTCGACCGCTTCCTGTTGCATGTGCTCGTCGATTACCCCGACGCGGCCGGCGAGCGCGCGATCCTCGCGATCAACCGCGCCGAGCAAAAGCGGGCTGCGAGCGACCGCGAGCTCTTCAAATCGGCCGAGCCGCTCTCGCAGAAAGAAGTGCTGGCCGCGCGGCTCGAGGTGCTCGAGACGCACCTCGCCGAGCCGCTCGAGGAGTATCTCGTGCAGATCGTGCTCGCGACGCGCCATCCTGCGCGTTACGGCGACGACCTCAAGGGCGTGCTGCAATACGGGGCGAGCCCGCGCGCGACGATTGCGCTCGACCGCTGCGCGCGCGCTTGTGCATGGCTCGCGGGCCGAGACTACGTGACGCCCGAGGACGTGCAATCCGTCGCGCATGACATCTTGCGCCACCGTATTCTGCTTTCCTTCGAAGCGGAGGCCGCGGGACGCACTCCCGACGAGCTCGTCGACACGCTGCTCGCGAGGATTGGGGTGCCCTGATGAGCGCGCGCGCCATCGCCGTGGGGCGCTCGCCGGTCAGCGTGAGCCTCGAGCGGTTGATTGCGCTCAAGGCGGCCGGCGAGACGATAAGGCTCACGGCGCCGCGCGTCCGCGCGTTCGCGGTCGGCGGGCATTTGTCTCCCTTCAAGGGACGCGGCGTCGAGTTCGACGAGTCGCGTCCTTATCAACCCGGCGACGACTTGCGCACCATCGATTGGCGCGTGACGGCGCGTACCGGCAAACCGTATACAAAGGTATTCCGCGAAGAGCGCAATCGGCCCGTTATCGTGTCGCTCGATCTCAGGCGTTCGATGTTGTTCGCGACGCGCCGCGCCTACAAGGCCGTCATCGCCGCCGAGCTCGCTGCGCTCGTGGCATGGAGCGCGATCGACAACGGCGATCAGCTCGGCGGCCTCGTATTCTCGGACGACGAGCACCACGAGCTTCGGCCCAGGCTCGGGCGACGCGCGGCGCTCAGGCTCATGCAGCTCATCGCCGCGAGCTCTTGTTGGCAGGCGCCCGGCGCGCGCGCGGGCGACATCGATACTGACCACGCGCTCATGCGGCTTACACGCGTCGCACGCCCGGGGAGTATGCTGTTTCTCGTCAGCGACTTCGTCGACTTGAGCGATGATGCCGAACGGCACATCCGCGCGCTCGCGAGTCACGGCGATCTATTTCTCGTGCACGTGTACGACCCCGTGGAGGCGGAACTCCCGCCCCCGGGGCGCTATCGAATTCGCATGGACGGACGGTCGTTTGCGATCGAGACGTCGGATCAGCGCGTGAGGCTCAAGCACCGCGAACGGTTCGCGCGCAAACGCGAGCAGCTCCATGCGCTCACGCGTGTGCCCGGGGTCGCGCTCATTGAATGCGCGACGAGCGACGATCCTCACGAGGTCTTGAGCAAGAGGTTCGCTTCTTGAATCCGATCGACTTCAACGCGATTCCGCTCCGCGACATCCATCTGCCCGGCGCAATCGGATGGTGGCCGCCCGCGGTGGGCTGGTGGATCCTTGCCGGCGTGCTCGTCGCGGCCGCGGTGATCGCACTCATTCATTACCGGCGTCACTATCGGGAGCGTGCCGCGCTCAAAGCGCTGCGGGCAGTGACCGTGGCGCTCGAGTGGGGTGCACAACCGACGCATTGTCTGCAGCAAATCTCGATGATTCTGCGCCGCTTCGCGATGTCCATCACCTCGCGTGCCGACGCCGTCGCGGGACTCACTGGCGAGCGATGGCTCGAGTTTCTCGACAGCCGCTGGGAGCGCGACGCGTTCTCGGCGGGACCGGGGCGTGCGCTCGCCAGCGCGCCGTATGCACCACCGTCGCGGGCGCAAAGCCGCGACGTCGTCGAGCTCGGTGCGCTCTCGATCGATTGGGTCAACGCGCAACGCAAGCGCAAGAAGAAGGACACTTAGGGTCATGTGGGCGCTCGCTTGGTGGTGGATGCTCGCGTTGCTGCCGCTGCCTTGGCTCGTGCGCCGCTTCTTGCCGGCCCAGCCGCTCGACACGGGCGCGGCGCTCAAGGTTCCTGCGGGGAGCGCGTTCGCGGATCTGGCGCAAGGCGGCCCAGGGTCGACGCGGCCCTCCGCGCGCTTGCTGTTGCTCGCGACCGTTTGGACCCTCACGGCGATCGCCGCCGCGCGGCCGCAGTTCGTGGGCGACGCGATCGCGCTCCCGGTCAGCGGTCGCGATCTGCTCATGGCTGTCGATCTTTCGGGCAGCATGGAGGAGCAGGATTTTCAGCTCGCGGGCCAATGGGTCGACCGCCTGACGGCCACCAAAGCCGTGGCGAAGGAATTCATCGCCAACCGCGTCGGCGACCGGCTCGGTTTGATCTTGTTCGGGCGCGAGGCGTATCTGCAAGCGCCGCTCACGTTCGATCGCACCACGGTGCAGACGCTGCTCGATGAATCGGCAATCGGTCTTGCCGGCAAGGAGACCGCGATCGGCGATGCGATCGGGCTTGCGATCCGCACGCTCGACGACGCCGGTGTCGAGGAGGGCCGCCGCGTGGTTGTGCTCTTGACCGACGGGGCGAACACGGCGGGTGCCGTCGATCCGCGCAAGGCAGCCGAGCTCGCCGCGCAACGATATGTCGTCATCTACACGATCGGCATTGGCGCCGACGCGCTGACCGTGCGCTCATTGTTCGGCTTGCGGCAAATCAATCCGTCGGCCGATCTCGACGAGGAGACGCTCGGCGCGATCGCCGCGGCGACGGGCGGCAGGTATTTTCGCGCGCGCGACACGGAAGAGTTCGCCGAGATCTACGCGCTGCTCGACGAGCTCGAGCCCGCGGAGTCCGACGAGGCCGGATTCCGTCCCGTCACGGAGCTTTTCTACTGGCCCCTCGCGCTCGCGCTCCTGCTTGCGACTTCGTGGTTCGCGCTCGAGTCGCTGCCGCCGCGCGTGCGCCATGGATTCCGGAGCGTCGAACATGGCTGATTTCCATTTCCTGCGGCCCGCCTGGCTTTTCGCGCTACCGCTCGGTGTGTGGCTCATCTGGCGCTTGCTTGCGGGCCGCGGCACGCGCGGCAATTGGCTCGCCGTCGTCGATGTCGATCTGCAGCCGCACGTGCTCGCGGGGCCCGAGGCGTACGGCGCGAGCCGTTCGCTCTTCGCTGCGGCGCTCGCCGCGTGGGTGCTCGCGATTGTCGCGCTCGCGGGCCCGACCTGGGAGCGCTTGCCCGTACCGACGTTTCGTTCCGACGAGGCGCTCGTCGTGGCGCTCGACTTGTCGCGGTCGATGGATGCGGGCGACCTGGAGCCGAGCCGGCTCGCGCGCGCCAAGCTCAAGCTTCTGAGCCTGCTCGAGCGCCGCCGCAGCGGGCAGACGGCGCTCGTCGTTTTCTCCGCGCACGCCTTCACGGTGACGCCATTGACGACCGATACGCGCACGATCGCAGCACTGGTCGGTGCGCTCTCGAGCGACATCATGCCGAGCAGCGGGAGTTTTCCCGAGTCCGGACTGACGCGCGCCGGCAGGTTGCTCAAGCAGACCGGCATGACGCGCGGCGAGATTCTACTCATCACCGATGCCGAACCGTCGGAGGAAGCCGTCGACGTTGCGGAGGAGCAGAGAGCCGCGGGCTTCACGACGAGCGTGCTCGCCGTCGGCACTCGCGAGGGCGCTCCCATCCCGGAGGCTGGGGGCGGTTTCGTCACGAACGAGGCGGGCCAGGTCGTCGTGCCGCAGGTCGATGCCGCGGCGCTCGAGCGGCTCGCTACCGCGGGCGGCGGCCGCTTCGCCCAACTTCGGCCCGACGACCGCGATCTCGACGCACTTTTCCCGCGGCGCACTCCCGCGCTCGAAGCAGCGCTTGCCGAGCAGCAAGAGCAGGAGTACGAAGCGGACGTTTGGCGCGACGCGGGCTTATGGCTCACCGTGGCTCTGCTGCCGCTGGTCGCGCTCGGTTTCCGCCGCGGCTGGGTCGCAGCGTGGCTCGTGTGCGCGTTGCTGCCGGCACCGCGTGCCGATGCTCTCGAATGGCGCGATTTGTGGACATGGCGCGACCAGCAAGCTTACGAGGCCATGCAAGCCGACCAGCCCGCGGTCGCGGCGGAGCTTTTCGAAGATCCCGAGTGGCGCGCCGCCGCCGAGTATCGCAGCGGCGATTATGCAGAGAGCGCCGCGACGCTCGCGCCGCTCGGCACGACCGACGACCACTACAACCGCGGTAACGCGCTCGCGCGCTTGGGCGAGCTCCAAGCCGCGATCGACGCGTACGATCGGGCGCTCGCTCTCGATCCAAAGCACGAGGATGCGATCTACAACCGCGCGTTGCTCGAGGAGTTGCTCGAGCAACAGAACGAGGATCAGCAGAATCAGGAGCAACAGAACCAGAGCGGGCAGAACGACGAGCAACAAGGCGCGGAGAATTCCGGTGACGGCGGCGCCGACGGCGAGGAGGCGCAGGGCGGCGCGCGAAGCGAGAGCGATCAAGGGGGCGCACCGCAAGATGCGGGCGAAGAGAGCGCCGACGAAGACGGCGAGCGCGACGGTGAGCAGGGCGAGCCGCAAACCGACGGCGAGGACGACGTGCAGCAAGCCGCGGCCGGGCCGGAAGACGTCGAGGAGTGGGCCTCGGACCAAGCCGCGGAGCAATGGCTGCGGCGCATCCCGCAGGACCCGGGTGGCCTGCTGCGACGCAAATTCCTCTATCAATATCAGCGGCTGGGCGTCGACCAGGACGGCAACTACATTGCACCGGGCGACGCGGCGAAGCCGTGGTGACGCGCCTCGTTCAGGGGCTCGTCGCGATCGCGCTCGTGCTCGCGGCGATGGGCGCGCGTGCGCAGGATGTCGTCGTCGAGGCGAGCGTCGACCGGACGACGATCCACGAGAACGAATCGTTCACTTACACGGTCCGCGCCGAAGGTCGCGCCGTCGGCGAGCCCGACGTGAGCTTCCTCGAGCAGCAGTTCGACATTCTGAACCGGTCGACGGCAACGCAAATCCAATTGCTCGACGGGCGTACCCAGCAGGTATCGGAGTGGACCTATCAACTGATGCCGAAAAAAGCGGGGCAGTTCACGCTGCCGCCACTGCAATTCGGCGACGTCTTGTCTAATGCCGTGACGGTCGAGGTGTTGGCCGCGGCGGACTCGGGGGACGGGTCCGCGGATATCTTCATGGAAGCCGAGCTCGAGCCCGCCAAGGTCTATGTCCAATCGCAAGCGATCTACACGTTGCGGTTGTTCATCGGCATCGGCACGGGGCGCGCGGCGATGACGCCTCCTCCGGTCGCGGGCGGCGAAGCGATCATCGAGCGTCTCGGCGAAGATCAGGAATATCAGACGGTGCGGGGCGGACGCAATTTCCGCGTCCGCGAGCGCCGCTACGCGATCTTCCCGCAGCAAGCCGGTAGTCTCGCGATCGGGCCCGTAACGTTCGAAGCTATGGTGATTCCGACGCGCGGGTTCTCGCGCGTGCAGCGCTTGCGCTCCGCAACGGTCGATCTGGAGGTTTTGCCGGCCGTGGTGCCGCCGCCCGAGCTTGCCGGCGCTTCCTGGTTGCCGGCCGCGAGTCTCACGCTCACGGAAGACTGGGCCGACGACGCGGAGCAGTTCTCGCTCGGCGTGCCGCGCACGCGAATTTTGACGGTCGCGGCCGATGGCCTGCTCGAAACGCAGCTGCCGGAGATTGAGCTCGCCGCTGCGACCGGCATTCGTCAATACCCTGACCAACCCGAGCTCAAGCGCGAGGTCACGGCCGCGGGCTTGAGCGTCGAGCGCGTCGAGCGCTACGCCGTCATTGCGCAAGCCGCGGGCTCGACGACGCTTCCCGCCGTGGAGGTGCCATGGTGGAACGTCCGCGACGAACGCTGGGAAGTCGCGCGCATAGAGCCGCGGGCCATCGACGTCGGGCCCGGCGCCGAGATCGATGTCGTGGCCCCCCCGGCCACGCCGGAGACTGAGACCGCGGAGGATCCCGCGCCCGCGAACTACTGGCCGCTCGTGAGCAGTCTGTTGGGCATCGCTTGGCTCGCGACGATTCTCTTGTGGCTGCGAGCGCGCACGGGCGGCGCGAGGCTCGGGGCGCGACGCAGGCGTGCGCGCACCCCGGCCGCCGCAACGTCGGGCCGGCGGCTGCTCAAGGAGCTCCGCGCCGCGTGCGCCGCCGACGATGCCGGACGCGTCCGCGATCTTCTGCTCGACTGGGCGAAGATCGAGCTCGGACCGACGCCGCCCGGCAACTTGGGCGCGTTGCGTGACCGGTTGCCCGAGCCGCTGCAGCAGGAAGTCGCCACGCTCGAGGCTCATCTTTATGGGCCGCGAGGGGCTGCGTGGAGCGGCCGCCGTCTGGCCGAGCTCGTCACCGACCTCGAGCGTGCGGGTCAGTCGCAGGCAAAGGACGCCAAGGACCCTCTCGTGCCGCTCTACCGGTAGGAGCGAGCTTCGCTCGCGATTCTTCGTCAAGATCGCGAGCGAAGCTCGCTCCTACAAGAGCAAGAAACGCGGCGAGACGCCGCTTCCACAGGAGACTCCCCACATCATGTGATCTGCGTACGCGACAGTCGCGGCTCGCCGGCCGCATGCTTCGCGCGCCATGGAGCTTCCCAAACTCAACCGAGATAGCCTCCAATCTCCGTACGCCGAGCAGCTCAACCGGGGTTTCCCGGGGCTTAAGTTCGCAAGTCTCATCGAGAAAGAGTTTCGCGAGTTCTATATCGCGCAGAACCTGCCGCGTGCGCGCTTGTCCGCGCTCGTGGCGCTGATTCTCGTGCTGTGGCTCACCTGCATCGAATTTCTGTTCAACGACACGGCCGCGACCACGCAGATGAACGCGTTGCGGTTGGGCGTGCTGTGCCCCTTGCTCGTCGTCGTCATCGTGGCGATCTACGTGCCGTTTCTCGAAAGATACTATGACGAAATTGCCGCGACCGGCGTCACTGTCATAGGTCTCGTCGTCAGCTACATCTGCCAGGTCGCAGCATTGGAAGGCGCGTCGTACGTTCTGGCCGGCGTAGTGCTCGTCAACCTGTACGCGTGCATGTTCTTGGGCTTTCGGTTCCCCGTGGCGGCATCGATCGCGGCGTTGCTCACCGCGGCGCATCTCGGATTCGGGTTCCTGCTCGGAGCTCCGCTCTCCGAGCTCTTCTATATGACGGCCATTCTCGCCACCTCGAACGTGATCGGCGGAATCGCGACTTACAACCTCGAGCGCGCGTTGCGCGCCAACTTTCTCGAGACGCGCGTGCTCAACGAGCTCGCGCAACGCGACGGTCTGACCGGGCTCTACAACCGCCGCATCTTCGACGACTACATACGGCGCATCTGGCGTCAGTCGCGGCGTGAGGACGTGCCCATCGAGATCGTTTTCGTCGACATCGACTACTTCAAGATCTACAACGACGTATACGGTCACCAAGCCGGCGACGATTGCCTGAAGAAAGTCGCGCAAACGATTGCGCGATCCGCGAAGCGGCCGTTCGATTTCTGCGCGCGCTACGGCGGCGAAGAGTTCGTGCTCGTGCTGTACGGTCCGCCGGCGGATTACGCGCGCACCCTGCCGGAGCAAATCCGGCACGACGTCATGGATCTAGGCATCGAGCACCAAGGCTCGGAGATCGGCAACTTCGTGACGGTGAGCGTCGGTGTCGCGCTCGCGCACCCGGGCTCGGGCAGGAGCCTGACCGGCGCGATTCAAACCGCGGACGAGGCCATGTACGAGGCGAAGCAAGAAGGCCGCAACCGCGTAGTCTTCAGAGACGCGAGCGAGAGCGAGATCGAGACGGGCAACTTCCGCGCGGCCTATCGCGAGATCGCGAGCTGAGCGCGCTCTCCATTGCTGTAGGAGCGAGCTTCGCTCGCGATTCTTCGCTCGCGATTCCTCACCACTTACCGACGTTCGGCATCGACCGCCACGGGTCTGCGGGCGGCAGCGCCGCGCCTTTTTGCAGCAGCTCGATCGATATATTGTCCGGAGAGCGGATGAAGGCCATCCTGCCGTCGCGCGGCGGACGGTTGATCGTCACGCCTGCGTCCGTGAGCTTGCGGCACGTCGCGTAAATGTCGTCGACCTCGTAGGCGACGTGGCCGAAATTGCGACCTTCGCCGTACACGTCGGCGTCCCAGTTGTACGTGAGCTCGAGCGCGCACTCTTCCTGTCCCGGCGGCGCCACGAACACGAGCGTGAATCGCCCCGCCTCGTGGACCGTGCGGCGCACCTCCTCGAGCCCCAGCTTGTTGCAGTAGAAATCGAGCGACGCGTCCAAGTCAGTGACGCGCACCATTGTGTGCAAGTAACGCACGACCTATCCTCCGATGACTGTTGTTGGCAGCCGAATGTCGGGACTATACCGGATCGTTTTCGTCACGGGCATGAAGCCCAAGCCGCCGCCGGACGAGCACAAGGCAGCGCTCTTGCGTGCGCTCAAGGCCGGGCTCGAGCGCGTTCGGCCGGCCGCCGCAGAACGTCTCGCGGCCAACGGCGACCGCTTCACGCTTGTCTCGTGGACATATCTCTTCTACGGCGTCACGCGGGACATTCGCCTCGACCTGCCCGGGCTCGAGCGCCTGTTGGCATCGCCGGTCGCGGACGCCAACGAGCGTCGCGAGATCGACTCGGTGCGCAGGCGCCTGAAGCGCTGGTGGCATCTCGTCGGCGATTCCTTTCCCATGATTACGAAGGTCATCGCGAACGCGGATTTGGAGTTGACTATCGAGGATGTGCACCGCTACTTGGAGAATCGCGACGGCATCGGCGCCGCCATCCGCGCTTTGGTCAAGACCGTGCTCGAGCAAGCGTGGAGCCGCGGCGAGCGCGTGCTCTTGATCGGCCACAGTCTGGGCTCGGTCATCGCCTACGATTGCCTCTGGGAGCTGTCGCGCGAGACCGGGAGCTCCGGCAGCGTCGAGGAATTCGTGACGCTCGGCAGCCCGCTCGCGACGCGCTTCATCCGCACGGCTTTGAAAGGCGGCGATCGGCCTTCGCCGCTCTGCTATCCGGGGAACATAAAACGTTGGGCGAATTTCTCGGCGCGCGCAGAGATGGTGGCGCTACATCCGCGGCTCGAGCCGTACTTTCGCGGCATGATCATGGCCGGGCTCGTGGATGCGATCGAGGATCGCATCGATCTCTACAACGTTTTCTGGGAGCAGGACGGCATCAACCCCCACCGGTCATACGGCTATCTTGTGCACGCCGACGTCGCGACGCTGATCGGGGATTGGCTGTCTTTGTAGGAGCGAGCTTCGCTCGCGATTCTTCGATTCCGTGGGAGCGGCGTCTCGCCGCGATTCCGAAGATCGCGGCCGGAGGTCGCTCCTACACTTCTAATCGAGCTGCGGCTCGATACGGACGTCGATTCTGCGATTGCGCGTGCGTCCCTGTTCAGTTTCGTTGTTGGCGATGGGCCGGGTCTCGCCATAGCCGACAGCGCTCATGCGAAAGGCGGGGATCCCGAGCTCGCCCGCGAGATAGGTGCTGACCGACTCCGCGCGCTGCTGCGACAACCTCATGTTGTTCTCGTCGCTACCGTAGGAATCCGTGTGCCCCTCGATGACGATTTGGGAACGCGGAAAAATCGCCGTCGCTTCTCGTACTTTCTCGAGTAGCGGCCGATACGCTGCATCGACGTTGGCGCGGCCGCTCGGGAATGTGAGGCCGACGAGACGCAGCACGATACCGTTCTCTTCACGCGAAATACGCGCCTCGTTGCGCGCGAACAGTTGCTCGATGGTCGCGAACTGCTCGCGAATACGCGCCTCGGCCTCAAGACGCTGAACGAGCGCAACGCGCTCTTGGGAAACGCCGCCGAGTTGCTCGTCCAAGGCGCGAATCTCTTCCTCGAGCTCGGCTATGCGCAGACGACTGTCTTCGACGTCGACTTGCGATTGTTGCGCGGTTTCCCTGAGCTCCTCGACGAATGCGACGAGCCCTGCCGCGACGGGCTCGGTTCCGGCGTCGAGCTGCGCAACTTGATCTGCGGCCGCGGCAATGCGCGTCAGCGGCTCCTCGTATGCGAGGATGATGTCCTCCTCGGTCAAGTTCTCGTCGCGCATCGACACGACCCGTTCCGCGAGGTAGATCGCGTGGCGGGCCTCATAGTTCGCCTGTTGCGCGAGGCTGCGCGGCAGGTCCGTGTCGTAACGGTTCTCGCTGAGCTCGCGCTCCGCTTCCGCGAGCAACTCCTGGGCGCGCGCGAACGTCTTGGGCGCATAACGCTGCACACGGAGCTGCTCCGCCTGCGCAAGCAGCGCCCGCGTTTGGCTCAGGTATTGCGCCTTGATGGCCGTGAGCTCGGCGTCGCGGTACAGCGCCTCGGCATCTTCGCCGCGACTTCGCGCACCGCGGATATCGCCGGACTCGAGACGTTGCGCGGCGCCGTTGAATGCTCCCTCCGCTTCCGTCCAGAGCTCGGAGGCAAAAGTCACGGCGTTCGCTCCTTGAGCGTCATCGCGCGTCTTTATTAAAGAGGCGAGCGTCACGGTCGCGATGTCGGCCGCTTCCGTCGCCGCTGCGAACAGCCGCTCCGCTTCGGCGAGCCCGGAGCGAATTCGCTCGATGTTGCGACCGCGCGCGAGGTCGTCCTCGGCGGTCCGATAGATTTCCTCGGCGCGGGCGAACGTCGCCGGGGCAAGCAATTCTGCGTCGGCCGCGCGCGCTGCCTCGAGGGCCGCATCGGCTTGTCCGAACAGCGTATTGCGGAGGTCGTTTTGGGCGCCGGCATTCGCAAATGCCAGCAAGCCTATCGCCAGTGGGAACCAGTGCTTCATGTGCCGCGATCTCGCTTTAAATTGTGGAGCCAATCACAGACTCGGCGCGTTGCCGCTCATAGACTTCGCACCATGGGCGTCAAGTACTACACGCATTTCGTGCTCACCGGCGAGACCGTCGCGGGCTCGGATCAAGAGTTCAGCGGCGTCGTCGAGGTCAATCGAGCTACGGAGCAGGCGTTCGAAACTCGCGAGATCGAAGCGCTGCTCGCACGCAATTTCGATCTGCAATCGGGCGAGGTCCGCCTCATCAACTGGTCCCGGCTGCAGTAACTCGTTTCATTTTCCCCCTGTGATTGGCCCGGTCAAGTACCGGGCTTTTTTTTCCACGTAACTGATGCTCGTAATCTCGAAACGCCGGTCGCCGCCGGGCGTGCTGACGACGACCTCGTCGCGCACGGATCTCCCCATGACGGCGCGCGCGAGAGGTGCATCCATGCTGAGATACTCGAGCGCGGCGCCGGATTCATCGGGCCCGACCACGCGATGGCGCGTCGTCAGCCCGCGCTCGTCGCGGACTTCGAACCACGCGCCGAAGTAGATTTTGCCGGTGTTGGCCGGCGGCTCGGCCACGATCCGCATGCCGTCCAGGCGCTTGCGCAGGAACCGCACGCGCCGATCGATCTCCGCGAGCTGCCTCTTGCCGTAGATGTACTCGGCGTTCTCGGACCGATCGCCCTGTGCTGCCGCCGCGGCGACCGCTTGGGTCACGTCGGGGCGCTTGACCCTCCACAGGTAGTCGACCTCGCGCTTGAGCTCCGCCGCGCCTTCGGGCGTGATGTACTGCGAGCTTTTCGAAGGCTTGGGACGAAGCTTACCCATCGTTCGCTCAAACCGTGCGATACTCTTGGCTCATCAAGAGCACGATTCTAGCAGCCCCTGTGAGTGAGTTTCGCGGCATCCCCGTCGTCATCAGCTCCGGATCGAAGTACCAGACGACACAAGGCTTCTCGGCGATCAAGAACGGTGTCAAGCCGCGCGCCGCGCGCCAAGCCGTTGCATCGGCGCCGAAGCCGCCGTGGCTCAAAGCGAGGTTTCCGTCGGGCGAGAAATACGAGGCCATCAAGGAGACCGTACGCACGCATCGTTTGGCCACGGTCTGCGAGGAGTCGATGTGCCCGAACATCGGCGAATGCTGGGCGAACGGTACGGCCACACTCATGCTCATGGGCGCCGTATGCACGCGTTCGTGTCAATTCTGCGCCGTGGATACGGGGAATCCGCGCGGCTGGCTGGATGCGGATGAGCCGTACAATGCTGCTCGATCCGTCGAGCTCATGGGGCTCAAGTACGTCGTGCTGACGTCCGTCGATCGCGACGATCTCAAGGACGGCGGCGCCGGCCATTACGCCGCGTGCGTGCGCGCAATCAAGCAACGATGCCCCGATACGGTCGTCGAAGCGCTGACACCGGATTTCCAGGGCAGAACCCGCGATGTCGACACAGTGCTCGAGTCGGGCGTCGACGTCTTTGCGCAGAATCTCGAGACCGTCAAACGCCTCACGCATCGGGTGCGCGATGCGCGCGCCGGCTACGAGCAGACTCTCTCCGTGCTCGAGCACGCAAAGCGCCGGGATCCCCGGGTCGTCACGAAGACGAGCTTCATGGTCGGCCTCGGCGAGACCGAGGGCGAGCTCATCGAAGCCATGGATGATCTCGTCTGCGCACGCGTCGACATCGTGACCTTCGGCCAGTATTTGCGCCCGACACCGAACCACTTGGCCGTCGAGCGCTATGTGACGCCCCAGGAATTCGAGCGTTTACGAGGACTCGGCCTCGAGCGCGGATTTCTCGAGGTCGTCTCGGGGCCGCTCGTTCGGTCGAGCTACCGCGCCGAGCGCGCCTTCGAAAAGAACAATGTGGGCCTCTAGCGCGTGAGCGAGTTCTTCGGGGCGTATGGATTGTTCCTCGTCGAGCTAGCCACGCTCGTGGCCATCGTGCTCGTCGTCGTCCTGGTTCTTGTGACCAATGCACGCCGCGTGGGCGACCGCGAAGGCCTCACGATCAAGCATCTCAACGAGCAGATGGAACAGACGGCGCAGCAGCTCAAGCGAGTTCTGTTGCCCAAGGTCGAGTTCAAGAAGGGAGCCAAAGCGCTCGCGAAGGCGCGCAAGGCAAGACGACGCGGGAAAGGGGAGGCCACGGCGCGACGCAGGCGCATTTTCGTCCTCGACTTCAAGGGCGACATCCGCGCCGCGGCGACGGCTTCCTTGCGCGAGGAAGTATCGGCGATATTGGGCGTCGCGCAGGACAGCGACCAAGTCCTGCTGCGGCTCGAGAACGCGGGCGGCGCCGTTCACGAGCACGGGCTAGCGGCGTCCCAGTTGCTCAGGCTCAAGGCGCGCGGACTGCACCTCGCGATTGCCGTCGACAAGGTCGCCGCGAGCGGCGGGTACCTGATGGCCTGCGTCGCCGACCGGCTCATGGCCGCGCCGTTCGCGATCGTGGGCTCGATCGGCGTGATCGCGCAGCTGCCGAATTTTCACCGCTGGCTCGAGGAGCAGGGCGTCGACTTCGAGCAGATCACGGCGGGGCGCTACAAGCGGACGTTGACGTTGTTCGGCGAGAACACCGACGAGGGCAGGCAGAAGCTCAAGCAGGAGCTCGAGGACGTGCACGCGTTGTTCAAGGCGCAGGTTGCGGCGGAGCGACCGCAAGTCGACATCGAGCACATTGCGACGGGGGAGCATTGGTACGGCACGCAGGCGCTTGCGCTCAAGCTCATCGACGAGATCCGCACGAGCGACGATTTCCTGCTCGAAGCCGCCGCCGACAGCGATCTGTACCACATCGCGTTCAAGCGCCGCCGCCCGCTCGTGGAACGCGTGCTCGGGAGTGCGGAAAGCCTGCTGTCGCGCTGATCAGAACGCGCGCTCGGGCTCGACCCACAATTGCACGGGCGAGGAGCGCATCGGCCGCTCTGAACAGTCGCGCGGCCGCCGCCGTCGCGGCCGCCGACAAGGGCGCGTCGATCGGCTTGCGTAGCATGACCTCGGTGCTCCGCTCTTCGCGAATCGGCAAGAAGTCGCTGCGCAGCCACGCTTGAATCTGCCGCGCCCGTGCGCGCAACTGACGCGCGCTTGGGTAGACCGGCGCATAGTCCGGACCCGGAAACGTCTCTTCGAGGTATTCCGCGATGGCGGAAGACTCGGACAAGCTGAAGTCGCCGTCGACGAGCATCGGCACACGGCATGTCAAAGACGCGGATGCGACGGGCCCGACCATGCGGCGGACTCTAGCCGTGGCGGCGAAACATAGCCATACTCGCTTCATGATCATTCTTCGACGCGCCCTCAAGGGCGGGCTCGCCGCGGTCGGTTGGGGCGTTTTGGGCGGCTGCGTGTTCATGCCGAGCACGGATCAGCTCACCGGGCAGCAGCCGACTGAAAGCCGCGGTCCGGACCCGGCGGCAGCGCGTCTGCCGGCTCTGCAAACGCGTCACTTCGACCTCGACGGCGAGGATCACGAGCTGCTCGGCGAGCCGCAGGTGCTGTTCGCCAAATACGAGAACACGCTGCCCGGCATTGCGCGCGAGTACGACATCGGTTTCGAGGAGCTGCGCCATGCGAATCCCGGTGTCGATGTCTGGCTGCCGGGCGAGGGCACGCCGATCTATTTGCCGACGGCGCTTGTGATTCCCGACGCCCCGCGCGCTGGGATAGTCATCAACGTCGCGACCATGCGCCTGCTGTACTTTACGACGGTGGAGGACGCGACCACGGACGACGTTGCTGCACGCGTGGCCGCGACGAGCCATCCCGTAGGCATCGGGCGCGAAGGGTGGGCGACGCCGCTCGGAGAGGCGACCGTCACGCAGAAGGCGCGCGACCCGACCTGGTACCCGCCCGCGTCGGTGCGCGCCGACCATGCCGCGAACGGCGATCCGCTGCCGAGCGTCGTGCCGCCGGGGCCGGACAATCCGCTCGGCGCGTTCGCGCTCGCTCTGTCGCTGCCCGGATACTTGATCCACGGAACCAATACGCCCGCGGGCGTCGGCATGCGGGCGAGCGCAGGCTGCATCCGGCTCTATCCCGAAGACATCGAAGCGCTGTTCGATCGAGTGCCGTTGGGCACGCCGGTGCGCATCGTAAATCAACCCGTGCTCGCCGGTTGGCGGGACGGCGAGCTCTATCTCGAGGTCCACCGCCCGCTCGCAGAGGATCAACGCGACCTGGCCGCACAGGCGGAGCTCGCGATCGCAGCCGCCCTCGAGCGCAATGCAGGCGTCGCCGTCGCGGTCGATACGGGGGCCGTCGCCCGGATCGTCGCCGAGCAGCGCGGCATGCCATATCCTGTGCTTGCCCGGGGGCAGGGCTTCGAGCGTTATCTTGCGGAGCTTCGCATCGTCGAGAATACCGCGCCGCTCATGGGTGGCGAGACGACGGCCCAAATCGAGTAAGCAGCGTCGCTGTCCGCGTTGTATTGACTCATGATTCCGCTGCGCGACGAGAACCCCACGCGCACGCGCCCGGTCGTGACGATCGGGCTCATCGCGGCGTCCACACTCGTCTATCTCTGGCAAATGACGCTGCCCCCCGATGCCGTCCAAGCGGCGATCTATTCGCTCGGGCTGATTCCGGCCGTCTTTCTCGGCGCGACGGAATTGCCGCCGGAGCTGCGCTTCGTGCCGGTGCCGTCGTTATTGACGCCGCTGACGTCGATGTTTCTGCACGGCAATCTGCTTCACTTGCTCGGCAACATGCTGTACCTGTGGATCTTCGGCGACAACGTCGAGGACCGCATGGGACACGGCCGGTTCATCGTGTTCTATGTGCTTTGCGGCATCGCTGCGGCGCTCGCGCAGGCACTGCCGGACGCCGACTCCGTGGTGCCGATGATCGGCGCGAGCGGCGCGATCTCGGGCGTGCTCGGCGCGTATCTCCTGCTGTATCCGCGTGCCAAGGTGCTGGTCGCGATACCGCTGTTCATCGTTCTGTACACGTTCCACTTGCCGGCGCTCGTCGTGCTGGGCCTGTGGTTCGTCGGCCAATTGCTGAGCTCGATGCTGCAGGAAACGGGGGTAGCGGGCGTTGCGTTCGGCGCGCATGTGGGCGGCTTCGTTGCGGGCTTGTTGTTGGTCCGGTTGTTCACGCTGAAGGTACGCACGCGACGGCTTCCTTGAGTCTCGCTGTTGTGTTTATGGGTGACCGGTGCTGCATGCCTGCTCGGCAGCGGCTATCATAGGATTTCCGGGCTCAGGGACTTCATGGTAGTCGAACCCTTAGATCTCTCGCTCGAGCAGAACACCGGCGACCGACTCGGAACCGAGCCCATTCCTCTCGTCAGACGCACCGTGGCCGCGTTCATCGGCCGCACGGAGCGGGGGCCGCTCAACGAGCCCGTGGTGCTCGTAGACTTCGAGCAATTCCGCGCCGCCTTTGGCGGTGATTGCAGCTTCAGCTTCGTGTCGCATGCCGTGCAACATTACTTTCTGCACGGCGGACAGACCGCCGTCGTGGTGCGCGTCGCCAATCGTGCGACGCGCGCGCGCATCGACCTGCCTGCGCAAGGGCAGTACCTGTACCTGCAAGCGCGGCATCCGGGCGGCCACGAATTCTTGCGCGCGTCCGTCGACTACGACGGCCTGCAAACCGAGCCGGAACGGTTCAATCTCGTGATTCAACGTTTGCGCGGGCCGGGCTCGACGCTGATTGCGGACCAAGAGATTCATCCGCGGGTGTCGATGCATCATTCGGATCAGCGTTTCATCGTCGACGCATTACAGGACTCGAAGCTCGTTCGGCTGAGCGGCCCATTGCCCGGGAATCGACCGGACGCCACCGTTGCGA